>Ga0068864_100002902_pt1 | contig 14173 bp, 9 predicted proteins | sample KBSSwiS72_FD_66586 | JGI IMG/M metagenome (GOLD analysis project Ga0068864, IMG submission 66586) | Switchgrass rhizosphere microbial communities from Kellogg Biological Station, Michigan, USA - KBS Switchgrass S7-2 | ecosystem: Host-associated > Plants > Roots > Rhizosphere > Soil ... | reverse complement strand
CGGTTTCAAAATCCGAAAAATTGGCGACGACGACCACGGGATGGTCGATGCCCGGCCGGCCGCGTCGCCAGGCGAGCACGCGTTTGCCCTCCTCGAAATCGACGTGGATGAACTCCGTGTCGTTGACTGCAAGCGCACCAGCCCTCGTGCGAAAGCGGACGAGGCGGGCGCAATAGTCGAATACGCGCCGCCGCCAAGGATCCTGCAGGCGATCGAAGTTCACGGGATCGATCTGTTTTTGCGGATGGACGACCGCGAGGTCATGCTGGTCGGCGAACTCTTCGCCGGCGAAAATCATCGGGATGCCGACGGCCGTCATCAGGCAAGCGAAGGCGAGCTTGATGCGCCGCTCCGTATTCCAGACGCCATTGTTGTTGAGGAAATTGTACAGCCGCTCGTTCCTGTAGCCCTCCACATCGTGCGAGGTCAGGTAGTTGATCGCTTGAGACCCATCGGTGAAGCCAAGCAGACGGCAGTCGATCAGTTTGCGCACCGTCCACTCGAAACTCGGCTCCTTTTGGTCATTTTGTCCCGTGATGGCATACCGAACCATCCGCTTGAACTCTTCGTTCCACAGCCCGTCGAGGCGGTTCTGGCGCACAAGATCAATCGGCACCGCCAGGTCCTCTCCGACGACGAGGAAACGTTCGTCGGCATCCTGTGCCGGCAGGCCCTGCGCCAGCCACCGCGAGCGCCATGTGGTTCGGGCAAGATCCTTGTACTCTTGCACGAAATCCCAATTCATGATGTTGGGCACGCTGTCCATGCGAATGCCATCGAGCCGAAAGTCGAGCATCCAGCGCGCAAGGCAAGTCAGCATCAGGCGCCGCGCCGGCACGAGGCGCGCGGTTCTACCGGCGAGCGGATCGTAGGCGTCGGTCAGGAAGTTATACTTGAAGAGGTCACCGCCAAAGTCGTCCCGGGCGTCCTCTTCCGGGTCGCCAGTCCCACGGTGGACGTGGAAGTCGAGAAAATTGATGTACCGATAAGCGTACCGTGTTGCGAAGGCCATCACGACGTCGGTGAAGAACCGAAGGTGGTGCCGATGGCAGGCGGTCACAAGCGCGGCAAGATCGCTGGATGCCGTCGGCGAGGCATGGCCTCTCGGAAATCCCAGATCAAAATCGGCGGCGAAATAGTTGCTCGTCGCGTAGCCCCACTCGCGGTTGACGAAGCTGTCGGCCGGAGGCAGCAGTTCGAGCGCGTTGACGCCGAGGTCCTCGAGATGTGCCTCGCCGGGGGCGAGCGCAGCTACGCCCGCGAAATTGGTCGGTGCCGCCGCGCGCTCTACGAGCGCAAGGACGTCGCGGAAAGTCCCGCCGGCGACGCTGATGGTGCCCTCCGTCTCAATCCGGCTCCACCGTGTTGGCAGCTCGTAGATGACGAGACGGTTGTTGCCGGGGAGGCCGTCGAGAACTGGATCGTTCTGCCAGTCGGGTTCGTCGCCGCCCGGGTCACAGGGCACCAGTTCGTTGTCCCGCCACTTCACGACGGCCGCTGGCCCGAGGTCGTCATCGGTGAACGGGAGCGGTAGCGCCGGTGCGCGCAGTCGCCAATCTACCGTCCAGGCGGTCGGGTCCGTGCACAGGATGCGGGCCAGCACCGGCGTCTTCGGGTTCACGTTGGTGACTTCGAACCAATAGTGATAGACGCGGTTGTTCGCCAGCCCGCAGGCTGCGGCCGCTACTTCCCAGAGATCGGCCGAGACTAGTGAAGCGGACAGATCGAACCTGTTCAGCCGCTGAAAGCTCGGTGGGTTTCCCTCGATGAACGTACCGATGACAAGGGCGGGGGGCGGGTTCACGCTGCCCGGGCGCCACAGCACGAAATGGGTTCGCTTCCTCTGCAGAAGATCAAAGGGCATCGGACTCTCCACCCGGATGTCTTCGGCACCGCGCCGTCCACGTCACGCGGGACGCTGGCCGCCGAAATCATCCCGCGCCGGTACGTCGTCCTGATGAACATAGCGCGATACTGCGCCTCACTGCGGCGACCGCAGCTCGATGCCGTAGCGCGCATAGATCCGCGCGATGGTGCCATCGGCCAGCAGGGCCTCGATCGCTGCATCGACACGCGCTTGCAGCTTGTCGTCGGGGCGAAGCAGCCCCGCCGCAATATTCCAGTTCAAATCCTGATCGTTGTCGAACACCGGAATGATACGCAACGGTTTGCCGGCATGCTGCAGGTTGAACCAGCCGACCGTCATCGGTGTGACGGCGGCCGCTTCGATCTCGCGATTGGCCAACGCTGCAACAATCTCGTCCTCGTATACGAACGGGGAGGTGACGGCGCCGCCCTTGCCGAGCGTCATGGAGACCAGCGAGCCGACCTGTACCCCGATCCGCTGGTAGGAATCGAGGCTTGCCAGCGACGACGCCTTCGAATCGCTGCGCACCGCGAGCACGACGCCGCTGCGATGATAAGGGCGCGTAACCCGTACACCGCCCGCAGGCGGCGTATCCTTGCGGGCGATGACGTCGAGCACGAGGTCGCAATCGGCGCGGCGATACTGGATCGCACTGACCACCCACTCTCGCGTCAGCTTGACACCGAGTTGCTCGGCAATTTTCTCGCCTAGTTCGACCTGAAATCCCGGGATCGGTCCGTTCTTGCTTGCAAACGGCAGGGCATTGGGGCTGGCGCAGAGCGTCAACGCGCCGCGCTCGATGACGGTTTCCAGCGAGCGGGCATTGGCCGGCGTGTTCCACAGCATCAGCAGCGACAGGCTCGCGGCGTATCGGGTGAGGCGGTGTCGCGCTTTCCACGCCGCAGAAGACGCTCTAGTCATCAAGCCCCCGGATGTAGGCCAGGATCGCGATGATCTGGCCGTCACTGAACACCGAGCCATAGGCGGGCATGGCGCCGACTTTGCCCTTCTTGATACGCTCGACGATGTATTCGTCGCTGCGCTCGGACTTCGACAGCTTCGGGCCTCTGCCCGCATGGCGGCCGCCATCCTGGTGACAATAGCCGCAGGTGGTTGCGAACATTTGCCCGCCTTCGATGTCGTTTGGCGAGGCTTCGGCTTGCGGCAGCACATTCGTAGAGCCGGCTGCGTTGGATTGTTGGCCAAACGAGGCGGTCGACAGCCATGGCCAGATGATGGTTAGGGAAGCAATGATTACAAACGGTATTCGCATTCCGGCATCCGAATTGATCGGCAATATATTGACCGTAAGGGCGGCAGGGCGGCAAGGAGAGATCGTTCCCTGCCGCCCACGCCATCGTCATTGCCTGAGCGCGAAGACGATCAGGGCTCCGGTGTTCTTCGACATGCTCTTGAAGGGCTCACCATAGAGCGCGACGAACTCGTCGGCCACCAAGCTGCCCCAGCCCGCCGGCACGGCAATGTACTGCTTGCCGCCGGCCATGTAGCTGATGATGCCGGCATTATGCCCCATGCCGTTGTTCCGCGACCACAGCTCTTGGCCGGTTTCCGCATTGTAGGCGTGCACGATGCCTTCGGCGTCCGGCACGAATACCAGATTGCCCGCGGTGGCGAGCACGCTGGCTAGCGGCGGCTGCTTGAAGTTCACCTCCCACTTCTTTTCGCCGGTGACCGGGTCGCGGCCGCTGAGATGGCCACGGGCCGGTCCGTCCGGAGGCGGGATAAACTTGAACGTGGCGCCGATGTTGAGCTGAGCCATCGGCTCCAGGATCGGCGTGGTCTTCTCAACCGTCAGCTCCATGCACCACTCCTGCCCGATCCGGTAGAAGAGCCCGGTCTTGGGGCTGTAGGCGCCGGAGTTCCAGCTGATGCCGCCGGCGATCGCCGGGCACAATGGCGGGTCGACCTTGCCTTCCGCGAGGTCGCGGCGACCGATCAGTTCGCCGGTCTTCGGATCGATGCTCTTGACGAAGTTGATGTTCTTTACCAGCGGCCAGACGTTCTCGACCTTGGCATTGGAACGATCATAGACAAAGATGTGTCCACCCTTGTTGGCGTGCACCACGAGCTTCTTGCCGCCACGCTCGATCATGACGAACTCGCCCACGGAAGAGTCGAAGTCCCAGGCATCGTGCGGCAGCTCCTGATGGTGGAATTTGAGCTTGCCGGTATCGGGATCGAGCGCGATGACCGATGTCGTGTAGAGATTTTCGCCCGGCCGCGGTCCGCTCTTCTTCCAGTCCGCGCCCGCCCAGTCGTAGAGCGGCGCCGGGTTGGCGGTGCCCCACCACACTGCATTGGTTTCCGGATCATAGGCTCCGGGCATCCAGCCGCCGCCGCCACCGGTCCGCCAGGAGTCTCCGCCCCAGGTCTTCATGGCCTCTTCGGTGCCGGCGACCGTGAAGAACTCCCATTTCTTCTGTCCGGTCTTGCCGTCCACGCCGAAGATCGGCCCGCGATGCGGCCATTCGCCGCCTTGGGCGCCGATGATCACCTTGTCCTTCACCACCAGGGGTGCGCCGGTGAAGCCAACTGTCATCTTCTTGGAATCCAGCAGTTTCGTGTCCCACACCGGCTTGCCGGTCTTCAGATCGAGCGCGATCAGCCGACCATCTACCGTGCCGACGTAGAGATTGCCCTGTCCAATGGCGATGCCGCGGTTGTAGGGCGAATGCGTCTGCTTGGCGACCAGCTCTTCGTCGAGCTCCGGCGCGTAGGACCAGATTGTCCTGCCCGTCGCGCCGTCCAGCGCCCAGACACGGCTGTAGGAGCCCGAATAGTACAGCACGCCGTCAAGGGCCAGCGGCGTCGACTGAATGCCGCGGGTGGCGCGCTCCGGAAAATGCATCCAGGCGACTTCGAGATTCTTGACATTGCCGGCATTGATCTGGTCGAGGCCACTGTAATGGTAGGACTTGTAGGTGCCGTGATGCGTCGGCCAGTCGTTCTGGGCCGCCTCGGCATTCAGGGCGGCGTCTGTCGGCTGCGTCGGCGCCTGAGCGTGCGTCGGCGAGGCAGTGAGCAGGGCAGCTAACGCCAGCGCGGCGCAGCCGCCGAGATATCTTTCATGGAAAGTCATCTGTATCCCTCCCTTTGCAGTTTGTTTGTTGGGCCGAATTTTCCTCGCGACCCTTGGCAGGATGTTCCGGCGTCAATGCCTCACAGGGTCAGCAGTTCGAGATAGATGGATGGATCGGCGGGACCGCCGTCGTGAGAAGACGGCAACACTGCTTGCCGTCTGAGATACGGGCAGAAGTTCGGGCAACGGATTGTTGTCGGGGAGGGCGCCATTCAGTGCATGGCGGCACATACGGTCATTGCCAGGGCATGTCTGCCCCGTGCTGCCCCCGGCGATGTCGGTGCGGTGCACCATGACACGTCCCTCAATGCGCAACGCCCATTAGTTGACCGGATTGTTGTTTTTTTGTGGAACGCCGTTCGACAGTGGCAACCTTGGGCTGAAGTCTCAGTCGCTCCGGACACCGCGCAGGAGGAGGGCAGGCGATAGCGCTACGCCAGCGTGTCGAGCGCGGCATCGCCACCCGAGCATCATTTGGAGTGGGTCGCGCTCATTTCCGGCAGACCCGCCGGTCGCAATGAGCGCGGGTTTGGACAGTGTGACTGTCGGATTACATCGCTTGCGCCAATCGAGGTTTGGGCATTGAATTCAGCGATCATACGCCACCACCGCAAGTAGTTTTCCTGGTGTGCCTGCGCTCGCGCAGGATGACACGATGAAGACAAGCGCGTTGGCGTGAAGCGAGTGCGATGGCTCCATCCGTAGCCAGGCGGAAGGTACGCCTCATGGTCCGTCCAGCTGACCGGGAGTGAGCCGCACTCGCGAGCCTCGTGCGCGCGCTGAACAGCACTGTCGACGCCAACAAGGGAGGAGAAACGATGAGCACCTGGCTTAGTGAACGCGAGCAGCGCCTCGTAGCTGGCGCCGAGGCGGCATCGGCGGCAACGCCGATTCCCACCCAGATTGTTTCCAACGGCGAGTATCTGCCGCCCCCGCAGAGCGCGACACAAAAAAAGGTCGAGGCGCGGATCAACGAGCTTGCCGACCTGAACGGCAAGCACCTCGGCTTGAGCCGCAGGCAGTTCCTGCACACGAGCTGCGGCATGGCGGCGGCATTCCTCGCCATGAACGACATCTACGGCAATGTCTTCCAGGTCGCACCCGCGGAGGCCCGCGAGCCCGAGCTCATGCAGGCGCGCGCACAAGGCCTCGCCGGCCAGTTCATCTTCGACGTCCAGACCCATTTCGTACGCGACGAGTTCGATCACAAGGAGCTGCTGGGTCTGGCGGACTTTGCGAGCCAGCACTGGAATCCGAAGATGAAGGAGGAGGGCGTCACCTCGCTCGCCCGCTACAAGTTTCAGAACTATGTGAAAGAGATCTACTATGACAGCGACACCAACATGGCGCTGTTGAGCGGCGCGCCGTTCGACGATCCGAGCTGGTGGCTTCTGTCCAACGAGCAGATCGTCAAGGCCCGCGAACTCATCAATGACTTCGCGGGCTCGCGCCGCCTGCTGGCGCACAGCGTCATCACCCCGAAGCAGCCCGGCTGGATGGAGGAGGTCGACAAGGCGATCGAGATCTACAAGCCCGATTCCTGGAAGTCCTACACGATCGGCGATCCGCTGGCCCCCTCGAAATTCCCGTGGCGGCTCGACGACGAGCAGGTGATGTATCCGTTCTACGAAAAAGCAGTGAAGGCCGGCATCAACACGCTGTGCATCCACAAGGGGCTGCTGCCGCCCGATTACGAAAAATCGTTCGCCGGCGTGTGGGAATACGCAACCGCGTGGGACATCGGAAAGGCGGCGAAGGACTGGCCGCAGATGAACTTCGTGATCTATCACTCCGCGCTGCGGGCGTTCCTCGAACTGCCGGACAAGGCCTGGGCGGAGTTCGAGCAGACCGGCCGCATCCAGTGGGCCACGGATCTCGCGGAAATCCCGCAGAAGTTCGGCGTCACCAATGTCTATGCCGAGCTCGGCACCTCCTTTGCCAACTCGGCGGTGGCACATCCGAAGTTCTGCGCCGCGCTGGTCGGCACGCTGATCAAGGGCATGGGGGTCGATCACGTCATGTGGGGCACTGACTCGGTCTGGTATGGCTCGCCGCAGTGGCAGATCGAGGCGCTGCGCCGCCTCGAAATTCCGGTGGACATGCAAAAGAAATACGGCTTTGCGCCACTTGGCGACGCCAATAGCGGCACCAAGCAGCTGATCTTCGGCGGCAACGCCACCAAGTTCTACAAGATCAGGCTGAAGGCGGCTGACAACACCAGGATGCCGGCCTTTTCCGCGGACCGGCTCGCGGCGCTCAAGAACGAGTATGCGCTCGCGGCCCAGCAGCCCTCGAACCTGCGCTACGGCTACGTTCGCGCCGCGTAAATATCCAACGGCCGCGCCGGCGGAGTGGGCAAGCTTCGCCGGCGCGGTGGACGCGCGGCTGCAGTGACAAGGATGTAGATCGCCAAATTCAATTTCGGCTTCGGAGGAGGGACGGTGGAACTTCCAAGCGACCGCGGCGGGCAGGTTTGCAGGGCCCTCCAACAGAGCCGCAAGGAAACGAAGGGAGCGAAAAATGATCGATCCTCGTGAATACACCGATAGCATCTTGAAGCGATTTGGGCCGGGCGGGACGGCATATGACGACAGGCCGCAGCTTGATGAACCTGGCGATCCCAGGAAAGTGTTTGTCTCGCACGGCCATGACGAGAAAGCTAAAACCGACGTCGCGTCATTCCTCGAGACCTGCGGCATCGAGCCGATTATTCTGGCGGATCAGCCGAATGCGGGCCGCGCCATTCTTGAAAAGTTTGAAGCCTACGACGACGTCGGATTTGCGATCGTCCTTCTGACAGCCGACGATCTCGGCCGAGCCAAGTCCGGATCTGATACAGACCTGCGTCCGCGCGCACGCCAAAATGTCATAATGGAGCTTGGCTATTTCATGGGTAAACTTGGAAGGGAACGGGTGTGCGTAGTACGGCGGCCCGATGCTGCCGTGGAACCCCCTTCGAACATATCGGGCATCGTCACCATCAACTATTCCGACGACGACAAATGGCAAAAGGAACTGAGGCGCGAAATGGTGCATGCCGGATTGAAGCTTCGATCCTAGATCGTCACCAGAGTCCGGCCAACCGTCTGGCTTGATGGACATGGGTGCAACACATCGCTGGTTGGTTTCGCGGAGGGATCGTGAGGCGACGTGAGTTCATCGCGCTCCTCGGCGGCGCGGCGGCAATCCGATCACTCGGCGCGCATGCGGAGCGCCCGCCGGCACGCATCCTCTATTTCACATACTCGGCCGGCTACCGGCACGATGTCATACCGCTGTCCAGGGCCGTCCTGACGCAGCTTGGAACCAATTCGGGTGTCTTTGAAGTCGCTGCAACGGAAGACATGTCTGAATTTTCCGCTGGAAACCTCGAGCGCTACGCCGCGGTGATGTTCTACACGTCAGGAGAACTTCCGATGAGCGAGGCGCAAAGGGCAGCTCTTCTCGACTTTGTGCGCTCGGGCCGCGGGTTCGTCGGGGTTCATTCCGCGACGGACACATTCTACACTTGGCCGGACTATCTCGATCTGGTCGGCGGCTACTTCAATGGTCATCCCTGGCATCAGCCCGTGACAATCGAGGTGGTCGATCCCGGCGATCCGCTGGTGGATTTTCTCGGGAATTCGTTGCAAGTCGAGGACGAGATCTACCAGATCAGCGACTTCGACTACGGTGGATCACGCGTGCTGCTGCGCCTCGACCCAGGCTCGGTGGACCTTGGCAGAACGGGCGTGCATCAACGATTCTATGGTTGGCCTCTCGCATGGACCCGACGCTACGGCGAAGGGCGGGTGTTCTATACGGCGCTGGGCCACGAGCCGTCAGTCTGGCAGGACGCCCGCTACCAGCGAATCCTGGCGAATGCCATCCTCTGGTCGATACGAAGGTCGCCCTAGCGAACGCCGCGCGGCACTTCGGATTTGCGGCAGAAGGCGCCAACGGCTCTGCTATCCGCGGATCGCCGCATTGGCCTTCGCGGCGGCGTTGGTCATCGCAATCTTCGCTGAATTTGCTCCGGTGACCACCTCATTCACGCCGATCATGAAAGCGTCCAGAATGGGTCTGGAGAGCGGATGGAAAAGGATCGCCTTGGCACGGTCGGCGTCGGCATTCTGCAAATTGGTCAGCGCCGCCTCCGCGGCTTGAGCGCCGAACGCCTTCTTGAAGCCCTCGCTCGACCAGGCCGACACGCGCGTCGTCGCCAGCCCCGCTGCGGCGGTCCGCAGCGAGGTCGGCTTGCTTGTCGCCCACAGCAGAAACAGGAAAGCCGCCCGCTTGTTTCGTGACCTGGAATTGATGCACCCCTGCCAGTGCGACATGAAGGGCACGGATGTGCGCCCAGTGACATGTGGAAAGGCGGCAAACACGGCCTGGCTGGCAACTTGGCTCTTTGCCGGATTGGAGATGTCGGTAGCAAAGTTGCTGCTGTCGATCGCCATCGCCGTCTTGCGCTGCAGGAAGTCGTCCAGCACATGGTACCATTCGTAGCCGCTCACAGCGCGAGATCCGGCTTGACTGAGCAACTGACCGTACATTTCGATGGCCGCGATGGCCTCGGGGCTCGCGAATACGGCCTTGTTATCGCTGACCAGGGCTCCGCCATAGGAGAACACGAAGCTCATGGCCGGCACGGACGAATTGCCGCCGGCTTGAGCCCGCATGGCTATCCCGGACATCGCATCGGTCTTGACCGCCTTCGCGGTGACAAGCAGTTCATCGAAAGTCTGGGGAACCGGCAGGTTCTTGGCCGCCAGCGCATCGCCGTTGACGAACAAGGTCACCGCCTCGGAAGTGATCGGGAAGGCGTAGCGTTCGCCGCCTTGCCACAACGGAAAGGCCCGGGCAGTCCTGAGAAGGTCGCCCTCGTCATACCAGCCTAGATCGGTCAGCGACCTGTCGGAATAATAGGCGTTCAACGGCTCAAGCCATCCTGCCGTGATGCCTTGGCCATAGGTCGTGTACATGAAGACGTCGGGTGTAGTGTCGTGACGGTTGAGCTGGATCGGCAGCACGCCCAGGTAGTTGGTCTCCAGTCGGAAGTCGGTAACGACGCTGATACCGGTGAGCTTGGTGAAATCCCACAAGAGCGGAGTGATTGCGTTCGACCAGGGATGGATCGCGCCCGCGAGCGTGATCGTCTGCCCCGCAAATTGTTTCCAATCTATCGCAGCGTTGGCATAGAGCGCGGTGACATCTTGCGCGAAACCCCACCGCGGCAGCATGGCGAGGGCCGGCAGGGCCACCCCCGCTGCGCCCAATCCCTTGACGAAGCTGCGTCGGCTGGCCGACTCCGGACTGCTCGGCGAATTTCCACTCTGCAATTTTTTATCTGGAGCCATGTGATTGCTCCTGCCGGGGATCGGCCTCAGCCTTCACAACACACGGGCGGGACCTTACCCGTGACTTCTTGCCCCTTGCGTGTAATCTCCGCGTTCGTGTGCCGGTTCCCGTCTCACCTGCGCGGACCGTGGTTATATTGTCATTATACTAGCAATGCTCTGCGTCGGCATCAGAAATCAATCGCTCACGCGAGCATCCAAGACCTGGGCCTATGTCAGTTACTTTGAGCCAGTTCTCTCGGTGGTTTGCGCGTCCGCTGGCGCTGGTGATCGTACTGCTTCTAACTGTGGTTGCCGGAACCGGGTTTCTCGGCCTGAGATATTGGCAGGAGCGACAAGCGGCAAATCTCGCACACGAGCGCAGCCGCCAGGTGCTCGAGACGCTGGATCGGCTGAAAACGGTCATCGCCGACGTGGAGGCGCAAAGGCGCGGCTATCTGCTGACTCTCGACCCCTCCTATCTCAAGGCCTACGGCGTCTCCGATGAAAGCGTGCGGCGGGACGCGCAGGCGCTCCAGGCTCTGGTAGTGGGCGATCCATTGCAGAACCATCGTGCCGGACATCTGGCGCTGACGGTCGCAGCAAAGCTGCGCGAGATCGATGATATTGTCAAAACTGCCCAAACCAGCTCCGGGCCGGCTGCGCTGGCACTGATCCGCAGCCTGGACGAGATAAGGGTCCAGATCGACCAGATGGTGGACCACGAGCGCTTTCTGCTCGTGGATCAGGAGAGGCGCGCCGAGGCACTCGAACACCGCAAGGCATGGCTAATCACGACGGCAGTCGTCATTGTCGCAGTCCTGGCAGTGGTGGCGTTAGCGCTCGCACGGCTCGAAGCGATCCGGCGGCGTAAGGCGATCGCGGAGAACGTCGCGCTCCACGGCGATCTCCTGGCGCGCGACAAGAAGATCCGGCGCCTGGTCGACTCCAACATCGTCGGCATCATCATTTGGGAGGTCGAGGGCCGCATTCTTGAGGCCAATGACGAGTTTCTCCGCATAGTGGGATACGACCGTGAGGATCTCATCTCGGGTCTCCTGCACCGGACAGCGATGACGCCGCCGGAATGGCGCGACCGCGACGCGCGTACGGTGGCAGAGCTCAGGCGGATCGGGACTGCCCAACCATTCGAGAAAGAGTACTTGCGGAAAGACGGAAGCCGCGTGCCGGTGCTGATCGGCGGGGCGATGTTCGGCGAAGGTACGAGTCAGGGTGTTGGCTTTGTCCTCGATTTGACCGAGCGCAAGCGGGCGATAGAAGCGCTGCGGCAGAGCGAGGAGCGCTTTCGCACCCTCGTGCAGTTCTCCTTCGATGTATACTGGGAAACCGATGCGCAGCATCGCTTCAAGCACCAGGAGTTCGCGGAGAACCTTGCCGACGCGCCGGAGTTGGGCTCCGAGATCGGCAAGACGCGTTGGGAAGTGCCTTACCTGGAGCCTGACGAAGAGGCCTGGCGCAAGCACCGCGAGACGCTCGATGCCCACCTGCCGTTCCGTGATTTCGAGCTCGCGCGGCCCGCCCCTGACGGGAGCAAGCGTTACGTCTCGGTCTCCGGGCTGCCGGTGTTTGACGACAAGGGGTGCTTTGTCGGTTATCGCGGCGTCGGGCGGCACATCACCGAACGCAGGCTTGCCGAGGAAGCGTTGCGTGCCGTGCAGGCGGAACTCGCGCACGCCAATCGAGTCACCGCGATGGGACAGTTGACGGCCTCGATCGCCCATGAGGTCAACCAGCCGATCGCCGCGACGGTGACCAACGCCCAGGCCGCCTTGCGCTGGCTGCGCGCTCAACCGCCCGATCTCGGCGAGGTCTTCGACTCCCTCAGCCGTATCGTCGAGGACGGCAAGCGCGCCGGCAACGTCATTGCCGGCATCCGGGCCCTCATCAACAAGGTGCCGCCGCGGAAGGATCGGTTCGACCTCAACGAAGCCGTCCTCGAAACGATCGCGCTGACCCGCAGCGAAGTGCTCAATCATGGCATCTTGCTGCAGACCGAATTCGCGTCCCGGTTACCTATGGTGGAAGGCGATCGTACCCAGCTGCAGCAGGTGATCCTGAACCTGATCCTCAATGCCATTGAAGCAATGAGCGGCCTCGACGAGGGGAGGCGTGAACTTCGGGTCACCACCGAGACAGAGGCCGACGGCGGCATACGCGTCACGGTTCGCGATTCCGGCCCGGGCCTGGATACGGCGGATGTCGAGCGCGTTTTCACGGCCTTTTACACGACGAAGCCCGAAGGCATGGGCATGGGCCTCGCGATCTGCCGGTCGATGGTCGAGGCTCACGGCGGAAGGATGTGGGCGAGCGCGAATGAACCGCGGGGCGCCGTCTTTCAATTCACCCTGCCGCTTGAACGAGACGAGAGCATTCCCGCCCGGCGCGTCCTGTCCAATCCAGCCGCGTGAGTTCGCAGCTTCGCCGAGCCTCGCGCTGCATAACTCGCTATGATCTCGATGCTCTCGGCGTCCTTCTGACGGTCAGCATCGCCGTCAACGCGGTGATCATCCTTGCCGACGGCAGCAGGCCATGCCCCGATACGAGATGCCCGGCTGCCCGCTGCGTGTTTTCCGGTGAAGTTGGGGGTATACTGGGCCAGCTTTATCAGCGCGCCACCTCGCTCCAGCTGGTTTGCTCCTCAGCCCCCCGAGTTGTCGCCCAGGTAGCCAGGCAGGAGTTGAAGCGGTGACCGACGTTGAATCGAAGCAGCGGCAGGACATCACATCAGCGTCAGATGCCGATCCTCTTTTGGGCCCGGTAGCCTCGGGGTCGTTGCGCTACCTTGCTTCCATTGCGATGACCGCCCTCGCGACGGTCGTGGCTGTCGGTGCCGACAACACGGTGACGATCCCCAATCTATCCCTCGTATTTGTCGTGCCAGTGATCATCGCGGGCCTTAGCCTCGGCTTGGGTCCGGCACTCTGTTCGGCGATACTGGGTGCTCTCGCCTTCAATTTCTTCCTTACCGAGCCCCGCTACTCGCTGGCCGTCGACGACGCCGCGAACATCTGGGCGATTGGACTGCTGTTTGTCGTCGGCCTCATCGTGAGTGGCGTTGCCTTCACCTCCCGCCGGAGGGCGAGCGAGGCGGCACTGCTACGAAGGCAGGCGGCTGTGCTGCAAGACTACAGCCGTGACGTCGTCGCAGCCGACAATATGACCGCGATCGTCTCCATCACTTCCAAGGCTCTTGCAGCACTCTTCCAGGCTCCTGCCGTCGTGATGCTCGTTGCGGAGGGCAGGGTGGTTTCCCTCAAGCAGGTTGGCGACGTGGAACCCCAGGAGGCAGAATTGGAGGCGGCGCGATCGTCGCTGGCGACTGGAACGACCGTGCGCAGCGGCGTTTACCCGAATATTACTTCGCGCTTTGACTTTTGGCCGGTGGGGACGGCCGAAGGTCAAAGTGCTGTGATTGGAATAGCATTCGACCCGGACGAACGTCCCTTGGCGCCAGATGTGCCAGTCCAGATCGTTGCGCGTATTTTGGCCCTGGTGCTTGAGCGTCAACATCCACGGGCTGGACGCGATGCGCGGCCCGCAAGTTGAATCCGATAGGGCACCAGAACCGGTAATGCGCTAGGCGCTCCGACCCGGCGGGAGCACGACGACGACCGCGCCCGGCTTCACCCGGTTCACGAGATCGATGACGTCTTCGTTGAGCATGCGAATGCAGCCCGACGAGATGGCCTGACCGATATATTCCGGCTGGTTGGTGCCGTGGATGCGGTACAGGGTGTCCTTGTTGCCCTCGTAAAGATAGAGCGCCCGCGCGCCGAGCGGATTGGCCGGACCTCCGGCAACGCGCTTCGGGTAGGGGCCGAGCCGCGCCTGGATCTCCGCCGTCGGAATCCAGTCGGGCCATTCGGC
>Ga0068864_100002900_pt1 | contig 14176 bp, 20 predicted proteins | sample KBSSwiS72_FD_66586 | JGI IMG/M metagenome (GOLD analysis project Ga0068864, IMG submission 66586) | Switchgrass rhizosphere microbial communities from Kellogg Biological Station, Michigan, USA - KBS Switchgrass S7-2 | ecosystem: Host-associated > Plants > Roots > Rhizosphere > Soil ... | reverse complement strand
CCTATTGTCGCGATGCTCGGCGTGAGCGTCGCAGCTTACCTCTTGAAGATCCCTGCCGAGACGATCGGATCGAGGTTCGGCGGCATTCCGAACGGCCTGCCGCATCTCGTGATCCCACGATGGCATGCCGGGCTGGTGTACGGACTACTGGGGCCGGCGTTCACAGTTGCAATGCTGGGCGCGATTGAGTCACTGATGTCAGCGGTGGTTTCGGACCGCATGAGCAATGACCATCACAATCCCAACGTGGAGTTGATGGGACAGGGCGTGGCAAACATCGTTTCGCCAATGTTCGGAGGCCTGCCAGCTACGGGCGCAATTGCTCGCACTGCAACCAGCATCCGTTCGGGAGCGCAGTCGCCTGTGGCCGGAATGATTCATGCAGCGACGTTGCTTTGTGTTCTGCTGTTTGCGGCGAAGTATGCCAGCTTCATTCCTATGGCAGCCCTGGCGGGAATCCTGATAATCGTTGCCTACAACATGGGTGAATGGCGGGAGATACCGCAGCTGCTCAAGCTAACGAAGACAGACATCAGCGTATGGCTTGTCACGTTCCTGCTGACGGTGTTTGCCGACCTAACCGTGGCCGTTGAAGCTGGAATGATCTTGGCGGCGTTGTTGTTCATTACTCGCGTAGCTAACACGACCACTGTGTCCCAGGTCACGGACGATTACATCGAGGATGGTCGCGTGCACATTTTGCAGGATAAAGACATTCCGTACTACGCAACTATCTTCCGCATTCATGGGCCGTTCCTGTTCGGCGCAACGGACAAGATTGCCAGCATTACCGACAATATGCACAAGCTACCGCCGGTGGTGATCGTTAGGCTGCGCAACATGACCGCAATTGACGCAACCGGGCTGTACGCACTTGAGGAGGCAGCACGGCAACTGCACACCTCCGGAAGAACCTTGATCTTGTGTGGCGCCCGCGAACAGCCTGCACAGCTGATCCATCAAGCTGAATTCGAGGAAGTGGTGGGGCCGGAGAACATCTGTGCGAATGTGGAAGAAGCATTGCATCGCGCCGAAGACGTCTTCGAAAACAAACCCTTAGTTCGGCCCTAGTGACGGGGTTGGCGAGAAATCGCAACATCATTGACGGTTTCCATAGCACTCAAAATGCGGAGGTTCGCAAGGGTCACCTCGCGAAAGTGACTAGCGTAAATTGGCCGAGTCGCTTGTCGCCGTTTAATCTGTGCATGTTCCATGAGCGCGAGTCTCATCCCGGTTAACGGTGGCCAGCGTCGAAGTCCGCGAATAGCTCTCCCTATATGCATCAACGTCATCGGGCACGATCTCGAGAAGCGCGCCTTCTCGGAAGCTGCCACGGCGACGAACTTGAATCTACACGGGGCGGCGATCCACCTAGATCGTCAACTGATCGTTGGCTCCGTTATCACCATCAGCAATCGCTGCGGTATCGAGTCTCCAGCGCGGGTTGTCTCCCACGTGGGAGTCGTGAAAGGCGAGTTCATTTACGGCATCGAATTTGTCCAGGGACGCCAACCTAACTTTTTGGGCGTCAGTTTCTACGCATCGAAGCACGACCTGCCCATGGCACCTCAACCCACGAGCAGTTAAGGAAAACGTCCGATCATTCCTCTTGGCCGTCGGGTGAGGGCTAGTTAGCGTTAAATTGCCATTGCCCGCATTGACCCGAAAGCGTTAGCGTGACGCTACCCCGCCGTCCGCAGTGCGGCACTTCACGCGGATTTCTTGGGAGGTACGCGGAACTCGATCACTTTGCCCCGCTCGTGCGGACTGATTTCGGCGTTTTTTCTAAAGTTGCTCGGTCTGTAGAACTCTATAATTTTCGCCATTCGTAGCCTACTTCGAGAAGCCCGTCCATTCCCAACCACACCGACATTGGACAGAATCGCTGAGTCGTAATTTCCGCAAGAGGGTTTTGCAGACAGCACATGAGCGCATCCACATGATCTTTACTCCTACTCGATTGGACTCAGCAGCGTCGGGTTGCGATGTCGGTCAGATGTTACTTGTTTGTTAGGAAATTGTTTGCCAAGAAGAGAAGGGAAGGGCCGGGACTCCTTTAGCGGCAAATGTATGAGAAGCGGGCGTCAACTGTCCTAGAGGATGCAGCTCACGGGTATTGGGTCGATGTGCCGCGCCCGAAGCCCAATATGCTCAAAGGTAGCAAGATTCTCAATCTTCAAACCCGGGTTCGATTCCCGGTAGCGCTACCAACTTCATCCGTCCTGGGTCGAGCCAGACATGCTGTCGGATGATCCAACCCGTGTTTTGCTTCGCCAAATGATGGGAGCATTCGCAGAGTATGAACGGGCGATGATTGTGCAGAAACTTCGCGGAGCCCGTCAGCGTGCGCGTGCTAGTCGTAAGATTACCGCGAGGGACGGAAGCCGTACGGATCAATCCCGGGAGAAACTGAGGTAATTAGGCGCATTTATCGCATGAGATCCGAGGGGCTGGCCTATGACACGATGGCAGACGCCCTGAACGCGGCGAAGATTCCAGCGCGGAAAGGAAGATGGCACGCGACAAGCGTTAGCCGCGTATTCGCTCGTTCTAAGCGGCATAGTATGCAGCACCTGCCTATGGCTTTCTCGAAGCGGAATCCGTTCAGCATTCTGCGGTGTTCACGTATCGTGAACAAATTGAGTTATTGAACAAATTATGCAAGTCATTAATAAACTAATGAAAACAAATGTAGTTAATATAATGCGTTCAGGTCGAAAAATTCCAGGAAGGGTTTCTGCAGGCATAAATAGCGGTTCCTTTCGCCCCAGTTGTACTTTCCTCGACTTCCCCTTCCGGTTCCAGCACCTCACCGTCAACCTTGACCTTGACGTCCACGACTTCCTCCACTGCCTCTGCCCCCGCTGCCGCTGCCGTTTCCACCCCTCGACTTCCACTTACGCGATCATCAACACAAGAACCTCCACCATGATGAGCATGACGATCAGAACGATGACCAGGGAGATCAGGGGATTTCTGGGTACTCAGGAGTAAAGAGGGTCCAACGACTAAGTTCCATACGACGTTGGTAGTAAGAGTTGAAGCAAGAATGACCAATTGAGAATTTGGGTCAGATTTGGCCTGAGGCTCCAGCCTGCCTGAGCACCTCGAAATTGCGTAAACAATTGATAACAGCAATCCAATTGTCGTTCATCCAGCGGGTGAGTTCGATATCGCTGACTTTAGGGCTACTAGCCTATCCTCCACTACACCCGCTAAATTAACCTACACTTCCTCCATCACCAATCGAGCTTTTGCGGAAGGAATTCGGCGAAGAGATCGCCGTAGTAGGGTTTCAATTCGGCGAGATTGGGCTTGGCGTGTCCCTTGGAGTAGAGATCGTAGGGATTGAATTTTTTGACCCACGGTAACATGGCAGCGTCCTTTTCGTTTGTCAGGTGCGAGTAGGCTCCGTGGCGGTGCCAAGCATAGAACGAGTGGAAGCGCAGAATGTAGAGCGCCTCATCGGGTAAATAGGGCTTCATGACTTCGGCAATATAACCGTCGTGGCCAAAGGACATGTGGACGCGATCAAGACCGCAGTTCGGTTCGTAGATGCCGATTTCCGTCTGATATTCCGGAATGGCGGCGTCCGGGTTGTTGCGGAAGTACTCGGGAAAGACAACCTGATCGGACCAGGCACAGCCGACGGGAAATGTGTCCCCCACCACGCCCCACTGGGGCTCACCATATAGGCAGAGGCACTTACCAAGGTCGTGAATGAAGCCGACCAGCACCATCCAGCGCGGATGGCCGTCACGGCGGATGGCTTCGGAGGTCTGCAGGAGGTGCTCGACCTGGGTGAGGTCGGTGTCGGGATCGCTGTCGTCCACCAGAGTATTCAGAAATTCAGCCGCCTCCCAGATTGACTGGCGGCGGCGTTTGAGGCCGAAGTACTGGTTTTCTTTGCGGAGAACGTAATCGAGCGTCTGGTTCTCATGGTTGAGACGGTAGAACTCCGCGACGCCGGGATTGGCCTGGGCATCGTACTGGCGGAACTGATCCTCGGATTTTCTGTGCTTGTAGCGGCTCTCGAGGAAGTCGTCCCACTGCTCGAGATTCTTCATCGGTTGAGACAGGCGGAGATCAGCGCTCATAAGTACTCCTTTTGCGCCGGGTGGCTCAAGGCACTCTCGTTTTTCGGCAAATCAGCCAAACCGGGTTAACTTCCACAAGCGCCAACCCATGCCAAGAGCGGTCGCGAGCAAGATACCCACCAACATTGTCAGCCAGCGGTAGTCCACGTGCAAGGCCGGCACGGCCGCGTTGGTTCCCAGCCAGGCAAATACGCCAACGGCGCCCGCGATGATGCAGTAATCCCAGAAGCTGCGGGCGCGCACGCGCTCCGTGAACTCGGTGCCTTCGTTGGTGGCGAGCACGTGATCATAGGACAATCCAAAGCGCTCGCATTCCCGCTTGATGGCCCTATTTCTCGAGGCGCGCTCGCCACCAGTTGCTACTGCGGTGCTGATCGCGAGGACCCCGAGAATCATCACCAGGGAACCGCATCCCACAAATATTTTATGTGATCGGTCGGCGGCTGCAAGCTCGCCAAAAACCAGTGCCCCCCAGGCCAGGCCCCAGAGCTGGTTGGTGTTAGAAAGGGGAATGCCGCGGCCGATTCCAACGTACTTGGTGGCGAACTGCTGAAAGATATCGCCGATGACCCAAGCGAATCCTCCGAGGAAAAGCCAGAAAAGCATGGGACGAGCCTGCGCAGAGTGAAAGATGGGGGCGCGAAAGCCGCCATCGAAGGCCAACACCAGCAGAAACACGGTCGCCAATTCTCCAACAGTGAACACGGTGACGAACGAGAGCGGATTCATGCCACTGATGTATGCCTTGCGGTAGGGTACGTACATGGTGCCCCAGAGCAGGCTGGCTCCTAAGGCGGCAGCGACACCGGCGCGGGCATGGTGCAAAGAACTCTGATCGGCGTGAATGGTGCTGAAGCCGAGAAGAATCGCGCCGCCCAAAATGGCTATGGCACCAAGCACGACCTTGGCAATGTCTCGAGCGGCTGCGCCCTGCAATTCGTTAAAGAGCAGCAATCCCCAGAGCAGGCCCACGAGCGAGTTGGTGTTCCAAAGGGGAAAGGCGACCGCAAGTCCCACGTCGCGAATTGCAAAAACCGTGAGAGTGTTGGCAACGGCCCAAATGGCACCGGCCAGTACCGCCCACACGATGAGGTGCTTGTTTTCCGCGAGATCGCTGAAGACGTACTTCGTCCCCTTTAATAAGGTGGGAAAGGTCCATCGGGCGGTGAACACTCCCGCGACCATACAGAAGGAAATGGCGTAGGGAGAGAAGCCGGCATTCACCAATTTAGTGGGAGCCTCTGCGGCGCCGAGCCACACCCCGGCGACGAGCCCGGAGGCCACACCAAGACTGTGCATCGAGCTGAACTCGGCGACTTTCTGTTTGGGCATGATCGTGGACAAGGGAAATCTCCGGGTAGCTAATGCAAGAGGAACAACAGCGCAAGACCAAGCACAAGGACTATGAGCGGAATCAGAAAATGGATGTCAGTCACGATCGCTATTGCCAGTTTTCCAAGACGCATGGCGACTTGCGATGGTACATCAAGTTTGCCGGGAGGGCCTCATGAAATCGAAAAGCCGGGGTCACCCCAAAATTTGAGGCTGTGTCATTCTTTCCATCGTTCGGCGACGATCAGAATCTGAACATAACGACTCTACTATGCTCTCGTCGGTGCGATTCGAAGTTAGCCGCCCAAAAATATTGCCCCGGACGATTCCGGGGCCTCATTCACTGCTTCACTGCCGTGGAGATTCGGGCGGCGGCTCTTTCGCTTCTGACGGTGATCTCGGCTTCAGCGCGGAGCCAGTCTTCTCTCTCACTTTCGACTGACGAGAGAGCCGGCTTCGGTGATGCTCCCTTTCACAAGAGCCGTCTCGATTTTGAGCTTCTGGTGTGGCCGCAGGTCCACTGTAGTTTCGAACGGCAGGTACCCAGGCAACGCGAGGCGCACGCGATGCTGTCCTGGGGTCAGCAGCATGGCTTGTCCCACCCCATCGAATTCATCAACGTGTCCAGCGAACTGTTCGTCAACGAATACCGCGGCCCTTGCCGGTGTGGCCGAAATCTTCAACTCTCCAGTCGCATCCTTCGACGGTGCACGCATATCCTTCACGAGGGAAAGATTTAGGGTGCGCACCTCGCCAGGCTCCAGCACTGTCTGTTCTACGTAGTCCCTGTACCAAGGCTGGCGAACGATGATTTCATGCTTTCCAGGGAGAAGGAGTAATTTCTTGTCGCCGCTTAGTTCTTTTGCGTAGCCGAGGTATTGTCCGTCCACCCACACGCCAGCCGTTTTCTCGGCACGGTTGTGGGTGATGAAACGTACTTCAGCGAGCACGCGATTTTCGGCATGCAGCAGGCATGTCGCGCCAGTGAATATTACACAGAGAACAAATGCAATTCGCCCAAACATCGGTGCCTCCAAACGAATTTGATCTGCCTTACGAAAATGTTTCGGCCGGTGGAGAGTGGTCGCGGTAGGATTCCTCATCCTGCAAATCCTTTTACTGGTATGGTGCGCGTCCATGATTTTCCCCGTCAATACTCGGAAGGGCAGAGTTGCTCGTTGGTAACTTCTGGACACAGGAAAAAGAGCACTTTGTGGGTTCACCCCAGGAGGCAGTAGCGGCTAGTAGGGGCACAATTTGGAGCACCGCAGTTTCGCCTCAAGTGTTCCATTGTGCGCTCCGATTATCTAATGGGTTACCCTACCCACCCCCTTCGAGCAGAACACATCGTTGCAGACAGTCGCCTGCGGAAAAATTGAAAACGTTGGGGTGCACTGCTGTGATGGTCTTTTAGGTTTGGACGAAGGGTCATTCATTCACGACGAAAAAGGCCTTCAACTTGAATTCCTTGCATCGTTCGCACTGATCACCACGCTCAACGATGCTGTAGCGCTCTTTCGGTTTCTTGATTCGTTCGGCCATTTTCGTGGCTTCATGTTTCACGCGGAAGGGTTTCCAATCGAGAGACGAGTCGGATGACCAGCGAATATGATAGTGAATTCCCAGGTTCATAAGTACTATTCCGTCCTGAGCATTCGATGTCAGTGATCACGGGCAGTCCCGCGTGGTCAGGAGAATTGAGTAAGGATATCGGACTGGCCTGGAACACACACTAATCAAAAAATACTACGAAGTGCCTAGATCCCGCTCGATGAGGTTTCGGCATCAAGGTGCGGTTCGCAGGAAGGAACGGTAGTTGCACATTCAGCAAAATAGAAGTCAATAGCATGTACTGCTGTCACTGCGGAGCACGAATCGACCGGGAGGCATGGTTCTGCCGCGAATGCGACGAATCGGTGGTGTCCTCGCCACTAGGGTATATCCTAGCGGCCCGAACCGAGTCAGAATTGCGAGAGGCTGACGACTACTGCCGGATGCAAATAAGGACCGCGGCCCTAAACAGGCACAAGCGTCTCTGGAAAGGTATCCAGCGGAGTGTTGGCCGCAGAATGCAGAGCCTATCCCTCACGGAAGATCACATTACAGCCTACAACTGGTCAAGCTATCATCACGTGAACCTAATGGAGAGCAAGCTTTGCGGATGCTTCCATTGTCTAGAGGTCTTTCCGCCGCATGAAATTGAAGAATGGATCCATGACGGCGAGACGGCCCTTTGCCCCAGGTGCGGGGTTGATTCCGTAATCGGCTCTGCGTCCGGCTATTCGATCAAGCGTGAGTTTCTTGCCAAGATGCACAATCACTGGTTCTTGCTCACCTAGTTTTCAGTCAATCCCAGGCCGACAGGAATCTCTCGTGGCGTCTGTCCTTCATCTTCGGCTAAAGTATCAGGCGATGAGGCTTATCTTCTTCCCGCTAATCTTGACCTTAACAATGAGTTGTGCCGCCCAAAACGCTGCTCAGCTCGATATCAAGGCGGCTGACCGGTTCGCTAATCTGGCACTCGCCTGCGTGCACAAAGAATACCCAAACAAGATCAGCCACACGTTAAACAGCGATGCCGATGTGGCACCGCCCCGAAGATTGACCCCTGCGTTCTATGGCTGTTACGACTGGCATTCTTCTGTCCACGGGCATTGGCTGCTGGTTCGATTGGTGAGGACGTTTCCGGATGGTCCATTTGTGCAATCCGCCCGCGAGGCGCTGAGCCAAAGTCTCACCGCAGAGAACCTCACGCAGGAAGCCGCATATCTCCGAGGAGAAGGGCGAGCTAGTTTTGAGCGTCCTTATGGGCTTTCTTGGCTTCTACAATTGGCGGCCGAACTCGAGGAATGGGATGACCCGCAGGCTAAAGAGATGGCTGCCAATTTGCGTCCGCTCGAAGAATCGGTTCTGGAGCGACTGACGAGCTGGTTACCTAAACTCTCCAATCCGGTGCGGATCGGCGAACACGACCAGACCGCCTTTGGACTAGGCTTGCTCATTGATTATGCTCACGGAAAGGGCGATCAGAAACTTGTCGAGCTGGCCGTGTCCAAGGCCAAGCAGTTCTATCTCAGCGACAGGAATTGCCCGCTGTCTTATGAACCTTCTGGTGAGGATTTCCTGTCGCCTTGTCTCGGGGAAGCCGATCTGATGCGGCGCGTGCTACCGAGCCAAAAGTACGCAATTTGGCTACGAGCATTTATGCCGCAAATCCCCACACGCGGTGACGGCAAATGGTTACAGCCTGTAGTTTCGCCTGATCCGAGTGATCCGAAGCTGGCGCACTTAGACGGGCTCAATCTCAGCCGGGCGTGGATGCTGGAGGGAATCGCGGCTGGCTTGCCGAAAGACGATAGACGGCTGCCGGCAATCATGGCAACTGCCGAGGCGCACCGGCGGGCTGGGGTGGCGGCCGTGACCGGCGAGCATTATGAAGGCGGCCACTGGCTCGGCAGCTTCGCAGTCTATCTGGTCACGAAACGAGGCATGGCGAGAAATCCGTGAAGGTTGAACCGGTTCCTGCGTCCCGAGATGAGCACGAGCGGAGACGGAGAGGCCGCGCGCCGAGACGGTGATGGCCAATACGGAACCGCGTAGACGAGACGACCTCGGCGAGGCAGACCGAGCATGGGCGGTTTAGCGAGCGTCCTTGCGGTTGACCACGGTAGTAGTGGCGGCCTATAGGGCAAAACTCGCGGACGCGACGGCAGGAAACGAGCAGAGCAGGCAAAAAGGAATACGAAAGGCGATGCCGCTCGGCTTCCCAAAGTATCTCAGCGGCCCGCGACATTCATCGTTGAGTTATCGTGTCGGCCATTCGTACGGGAACACCTTTCCCGCATCCTCCGGACTAAGTTTGACGCCCGCAAGGCCGGCAGCGTGTGCCAGTACGGGATCGCGGCCAGCCTGGAGGTCGCCTCCGGTTGGAAGGAGAAGCTCGTCAGGTGAGACGCCTTTGTGCTCAAGACTGTTGCCATCCGCCATGATTAGGTCCCATTCGGTAATGGAAGCACCGTAGAAGATGACGGTGTCGGTTCCCATCCGCTCGTTGTAGTGCTTGGATTCCATGACGCTACCCGACGAAAGGTCGCCGATCACGGTCCCCCGTTTTTCGAGTTGAATGAGGCGAGCGAACAGTTCGGCAGCAGATGCGGAGCCTGCATCTATGAGCACGATGAGTTTGCCGGTGAACGGATTGTGCATCGGCTTGGCAATTTCGCCTTTGCTTTCCTTCCTACCTACCCGATCCGCGATCTTGACTTCTTTTTCAAAAACACCCCCGACCAGGTATTTCAGCGTGTCAACGCTCCCACCTGGGTTGCCACGTAAGTCGATAACAAGAGTTTTGAATTTGCGTGCCCTGGAGACCATGTGTTCGATTTCGCTATAGCTGAAAACGAACTCCGGAATTTTCAACACCATTAAGTCATCGCCATATTCCACGTCTCTCGCTCGCGTGAGATGGTCTTCTTGCTCTGCGTCGCGCAGGATGTCCCAAATGTCACCTCCGTCTTCTCCGGTAACATCTTTCACAAGTTTTTCTTGCTTCATTTTGGCGGCAATCAGTAGTTCGCGACCCGAGCCCGCGGGATCCTGCAAGCCCAACCGCAAAGCGGGTTGGGGGCGAAGAACGGTGAATGCGTATTGCATCTTCCAAAGAGTGTCGCGGCCAACGTTAAAGCCATTCAGGGTGACAATTTGATCTCCCGGCTTTACGCCTTTGGCTTCGGCGTCGCTCTTGGGGCGGACTTGGGTCACAAAGCAGCGGTTGCCGACCATCTGGTATTGAAATCCATGATCTAAGCGAAAAGCATGCTGGGGAGGAACTAGAAACGTGTGCGAGTCGTTGAGCAAATCGATCGTGGCGGCGATGCGCGCCATCGCCATGTTGAAAGAGGTATCACTGCGGATCTCGTTTTTGGCCTGTTCGACCTTCGCGTCCCAATCAATGCCGTGCATCTTAGGATCGTAGTAATGCTTCTTGATGTCATTTGCGATGATTTGAAGAATACCTTCCGCCCGGTCCTTTTCATAGCTCGACATCGGATGCTGCTGTCCTGACAGAAAGCGGCAAAGTCCGAGCGCCAAAACGAAGGCGATATAAGAGTTGCGGCGAGGACGGCGAGGATGCACGGGGTACCCCCAGATTGCGCGAACAAAATCGTGTTCTCTGCCGTTAAGAGAATGGTCGATTCAGAGACATGCAATTATGAACCACTTGCACGGCTAATCCTACCGCTCATTTGGAACTATAAATGTGTATCAAACCGTATTGAACACTTGACAGTAAACGTCAGCCTAGGCTACTTTATGCAGCTCGCCCGCGGAGAGGTGTACCCATGCCAGAGATGAAGAGCAACGCAGCTGATCTTTATTCGACCGAATCAAACCAGGGAACGACTGAGTGCAAACGTTGCCTTTCGCAATCCCCGCAGGAATTTTCCGGCGAACTCGCCCTTCATTTCAAGGGCTTGGCCGGGTTAGAGAAACCGATCGTGTGGCTGTTTCCCAACGTGCGTGTGTGTCTACAATGCGGCTTTGCCGAACTCACCGTCCCTGCACAAGAGTTGCAAGTGCTGCGGGGCGAAATCTCGAAGGTGCAATAGTTTGGCTGGGCAGCAAGACCAAAAAACGAACTCACGACCCTGTTCGCATATGGCGATGGGTTGAGTCTCAACGATCCTTGCCTTAGGACTCCCGGCGTTTCAGCACAGCATTGATGGCTGTGATTAGTTCACTCGCGGAATCCGATTTGATCACGAACGCACTTCCTCCTGCGCGGAAGCCTTCTTCGCGGATATCCGATGAACGATTCTCGGTAATAAAAATGATTTTAGATTCTGGGCAAACCTTGCTGAGTCGTCGCGCAACTTCGATCCCGTTGAGATGGGGAAGGCTGATGTCTAGCAGAATGAGGTCCGGCCGCAGCTCTTTGGTTTTCTGGATCGCTTCCAAGCCATCCGCCGCCTCTCCGACGATCTGAAAATCCGGAATTTCCTGAATGGTCGCGCACACGAACTCACGCCACTTCTCGAAGTCATCTACAACGAGCACGCGAACAATTCGGTCATCCACTGACAGTCCCCCCCTGTTCACCCACGCTGCCAATGGGTCATCAGTAACTAAAAAATGGCAAGACAACGGCCTGGGACAATCAATCAGATGCCGCACGCGACGGGCGATGTGAAGGTAAGATGCTTAGACCGTACTGCTGAGTTGTCACCCAATAGCGGCTCGGCTGAAGCCGACCTTCGCAGGAGTCACGTACCTTCCAGCATGGTAGCGGTCTTCGAGACCGTACCGTGAGTAGGCAGCAGCAACATACCCGAGCCAACTTGAAGATAGCTCCTCGTGGCTGCATGTGGTTGCTTTCCCACATGAGACGCTCAAGGGATGTTGCCAACCGCGATTGCACAACGAGCTCCTTCCATCCCCTTTTCGCGTCTATCGAAGCGGCAAACCCGTCGCAATATTGGGAGGAAGTTCGTGTGTGCTACATTTTCTTCCGCGGAGGCCCCTCATGTTACGCAGCACTCTCCTGCTTTGCGGCTGGCTGATCTTGGCGCTCGCCCTTCAAGGGGAGCAGCGATCCGTACCAACGCCCAACGAGGCCGAATTCGTTTTACGCCACTTTCGCTTCAACTCCGGGGAAGAGCTTCCTGAATTGCGCATGCATTACTACACTTTCGGCCGGCCCGATCGGGACGCCGCCGGAAGAGTCACAAACGCGGTTCTCATTCTTCATGGCACTGGTGGGAGTGCCCAGACATTCTTCCGCCCAATCTTTGCCGGAGTTCTGTTCGGGCCCGGCCAACTCCTCGATTCTTCGCGCTATTTCATCATCGTTCCGGACAACCTTGGCCACGGCAAATCCAGTAAGCCAAGCGATGGCCTCCACGCCCATTTCCCGCAATACGATTACGATGACATGATCCGTGCACAGCACGATCTTCTTGAGCATGGCCTGGGCGTAAATCATCTGCGTCTCATACTCGGCACATCCATGGGCTGCATGCATAGCTGGGTATGGGGAGAAACTTACCCCGACTTCATGGATGCGTTGATGCCGCTCGCTTGCAATCCAGTGCAGATCGCCGGGCGCAACCGTATCTGGCGTAAGATGATCATCGATGGAATCCGCCAGGACCCTGAGTGGGAAAACGGCGAATACAAAACCGAGCCACGCTCCGGCCTTCAGATCGCCTCTTATGCGTTGCTCATCGCGGGCAGTGCGCCTCAGGTGATGCAAAAGGGTCTGCTCACGCGCGACGCCGCCGATCAATACCTCGACGACTATACAAAGCGTGAGATGTCCGACCTCGACGCCAATGACCTGCTATACGCCATGAGCGCCTCGCGCAATTACGATCCCTCGCTCAAACTAGACAAGATCACCGCCCAGGTCATGTTCATCAACTCGGCCGACGACTTCATTAACCCGCCCGAGCTCGGTATTGCCGAACGTGAAATCAAGAGGGTGAAGCATGGACGCTTCATTCTGCTACCGATTTCCGAGAAAACTCACGGCCATGGGACGCACACCGATGCGGCTATTTGGCAGCAGTACTTGAAGGAACTCTTGGATGAAACGGAGCGACAAAGATGACCGGTAGTTTCGACGTGGTCTCCTGCTCGCATTCCATGTCACGAGACAGGGCGTGCAGATCGATGTACAGAGAGCTCTGTGCCAACCGAGGCTCGCGTGGAACTAAAGGGAAAATTGGTCCACTCGACCCCAAAAATTAAAGATGGAGGATCAAACGCGACGTGAAAACAAGCAGCGGCAGGCAAGAGGGTTACACTACTTGGATATTGAGGGGCTGTCCATGAAGATGGTGTACTGTTCCAAGTGTACGATCGGCGAGGAAGTAGGCCCGTCGCACGAGATTACAAGCCGTCAGCGGATGGCGCGGGTAGTCGCCGGGGCCGGATGGCTCGCGCTAGCATGGGTTCTTCCGCGCGATTCGGCTCCCGCGATCACATGGCCGCTGGCCATCGTCGGTGCATGGTTCGGAATCTCACATATTGTTGCCGGGTTGACGGGTTATCCAGATTGCCCCGAACTCGGTGCGATCGCGAGTGTGGTAAGAGGGCGCTATATCCAAACGCGATGCGGTCCATGGGCGTGGCTTGATCATCGGCTAGAGCCGCGAAGCTAGAAAACTCTTCATGGGGATTTTGAGTCTGCTCTGAACCGCTCTAGGCTCAAAGCGTCATACGGTTCTTGTGCTGCAAAAATATCCTTGGCTACTTACCTTGGTACCACATAAAATGCCCGTGCGCACAGGGTCACGCCGATGCTCAGGTATTACTACATCAATCGAGGTTGGATGGTATCCATCGCGGCCCGACGGGTGTATCGCGTGGCGACAAGTTTGTCATTGGCGCTGTTCTTCGTGTTTTTAGCAATGGGTCTTACCGAGGCGATTCCCGACGCTCTTATCCCAGTTTTGAAGGCGGTTATCCTAGCTGGGGTTTTAGGATCTGCAACAACAATGGTGGCGATGGAATATTTTTTGTTTGGCTTCGACAACTCCTCTGCCATGAAGAAGGTGTTTTGGTTTTGCGTGATGCTGCTTCCCCTGGTGGGCCCCGCTTTATATTGCTTCCTGGTTTACTCGCGTTCGAAGCTCGTTAGTGCGCAGCCAGAGGAGCATGTGCAACGGGTATCAGTCTAAGCCACACAACTCTAACAAGAGTTCGCGTCCTGTCGTTGGCAAGAAACGTCCCTCACATCAAAAAGC
>Ga0068864_100002899_pt1 | contig 14178 bp, 22 predicted proteins | sample KBSSwiS72_FD_66586 | JGI IMG/M metagenome (GOLD analysis project Ga0068864, IMG submission 66586) | Switchgrass rhizosphere microbial communities from Kellogg Biological Station, Michigan, USA - KBS Switchgrass S7-2 | ecosystem: Host-associated > Plants > Roots > Rhizosphere > Soil ... | reverse complement strand
CACGGGCGGCGTCATCCCGGTGATCTTCGCCAGCTCGCTGCTGGCGTTCCCGGCGACGATCGCGGGCGTCTTCTCGAACGGCGGCTGGGTGCAGAAGCTCGTCACGCAGCTGGCCTACGGGATGCCGCTCTACAACCTGCTCTACGTGACCGGCATCATTTTCTTCGCGTACTTCTACACGGCCATCATCTTCAACCCGGATGACGTCGCGGAGAACATGCGGAAGTACGGCGGGTTCGTGCCGGGCATCCGGCCGGGCAAGCGCACGGCCGAGTACATCGACACGATCCTGACGCGGATCACGCTGGTCGGCGCGGTCTACCTGGCGCTGATCGCGATCCTGCCCGAGTTCCTGATCACGGGCTTCAAGGTGGCGCCGATTCCGTTCATCGGCGAGCGGCTGGATGCCGTGCTGCCCGAGTGGTTCACGCAGGGCATGAACGTGACGTTCTACTTCGGTGGCACGTCGCTGCTCATCATCGTCGGCGTCGCCATGGACACCGTGCAGCAGGTGGAGAGCCAGCTGATCATGCGGCACTACGACGGGTTCATGAAGAAGACGCGTATCCGCGGGCGCCGGGGCTAGCCGGATCCGGTTGGACGCGACGGGGCCGGATACGGGGCGAATGGCGCTGAACCTGGTGATGATCGGCCCCCCGGGCGCGGGCAAGGGGACGCAGGCCATCCGGCTGTGCCGGCAGTACGACATCCCGAAGGTGTCGACGGGCGACATACTTCGGGAGGCCGTGCACGCGGGCAGCGCGCTCGGTGGCGATGTGAAGGACATCATCGGCGCGGGCCGGCTGGTCAGCGACGAGGTGATCATCGCCGTCGTCCGCGAGCGGCTGGCGAAGGACGACACCGCCCGCGGGTTCGTGCTGGACGGCTTTCCGCGCACGGTGACGCAGGCGCGGGCGCTCGACGAGATCCTGGAAGGCCGCGGCCCGCTGGTGATCGTGGTGCTCGAGGTGCCCGAGCGCGAGTTGCTGCGGCGCCTGACGTGGCGCCGCGTCTGTGAGGACTGCGGGGCCAGCTTTGGCGGCGTGGACGTGCCGGAGTTGGCCGAGCAGCGGGGCAGCGAGGGGCCGGTCGAATCCGGGCGCTGCAGGAAGTGCGGGGGCCCGCTGGTGCAGCGGCCCGACGACAACGCTGCCGTGATTCGCGATCGCCTGACGGTGTTCACGAACCAGACGGCCCCGCTGGTGGATTTCTACCGGGACCGGCCGACCTTCAGCCTGATCAACGGGCTGCAGGCGCCTGACCAGGTGACCGCGGATCTGACGAGCGCCATCGAGGCCGCCCTGGCGGCCTCCGGCGCGACAGGTCGCGGTCGTGCGCGCGCATGATCGTCTGCAAGTCACCCGCGGAGCTGGAGCGGATGAAGGCCGCCAACCAGCTGGTCGCCGAAGTGCTCGCCGCGCTGCGCGAGGCGGTGCGCCCGGGGGTGACGACCGGCGATCTGGACGCGCTGGCGGAATCGCAGATCCGCGCGGGAGGTGGTGAGCCGGCCTTCAAGGGGTACCACGGCTTCCCGGCGACGATCTGCGCGTCGGTGAACGAAGAGGTGATCCACGGGATCCCCTCGCAGCGCGAGCTGGTCGAAGGCGACGTGATATCGATCGACCTCGGCGCCGTGCTCGACGGGTTCTACGGCGACTCGGCGATTACCGTGCCGGTGGGCCGGGTGAGCGAACGGGCCGCGGAACTGCTGCGGGTGACCGAGGAGTCGCTGCACCGGGCCATCGCGCAGGTGAAGGTGGGCGCGCGGATCTCGGACCTCGGCCACGCCGTGCAGCAGCACGTCGAGCGGCACGGGTTCAGCGTGGTCCGGGAGTTCGTGGGGCACGGCATCGGAAGCCGCCTGCACGAGGATCCGCAGATCCCCAACTACGGCGTGCCGGGGCGGGGTCCGCGGCTGGCCGAGGGAATGGTGCTGGCGATCGAGCCCATGGTGAACATGGGCCAGCCGGCCGTGCGGGTGCTGAGCGACCACTGGACGGCGGTGACCAAGGACGGGCAGTTGTCGGCGCATTTCGAGCACACGGTGGCGGTGACGAAAGCGGGCCCCCTCGTGCTCACGGCGCTCGGCGGGCCGGTGGTGGCGGGCGTGGACGGGTACTGGGCCTCGCGTCAGGCCGTCCGTTCGTGAGAAAATGGAGAGTTCGCCCCCGAACCTGCGGGAAGCCGAAGGCGTGGTGATCGCGCAGCTGCCGAGCGCGCTCTACCGGGTGCAGGTGGACGGACGCGAGGTGACGGCGCACCTCAGCGGGGACCCGAGGCGGAATTTCGTCCGGGTCCTGGTCGGCGACCGGGTGCGGCTGATGCTGACGCCCGGGGATTTGACGCGGGGACGGATCGTGGAGCGCTTGTAGCTCACGGCGGGCAGCAGGCAGCGGGCAGTCGCGGCCAGCCGCCAGCTGACAGCTGCCAGCTACAGGTGGTTTGACATGAAAGTACGAGCATCGGTGAAGCGCATCTGTGACAAGTGCAAGGTCGTGCGCCGCGAGGGCGTGGTCCGGGTGATCTGCCCGAACCAGAAGCACAAGCAGCGACAGGGATAGTGACCATGGTGCTGACAGCGCGCAGGGGGCAGCAAGCAGTGCTGCCAGCCGCCAGCTGCCAGCTGCCAGCTAACAAGGATCAGTAATGGCGCGTATCGCAGGCGTGGACCTCCCGCGCACCAAGCGGGTCGAGATCGGGCTGACCTACATCTACGGCATCGGCCGCGATCGGTCGAGCGGGATCCTCCAGGAAGCGGGCGTGAGCCCGGACATCCGCGTGAAGGACCTGTCGGAAGACGACGTCCGCAAGATCAGCCGGGTGATCGAGGAGCAGGGGCGTGTGGAAGGCGATCTCCGCAAGGAGATCTCGCTCAACATCAAGCGCCTGATGGAAATCGGCTGTTACCGCGGCCTGCGGCACCGCCGCGGCCTGCCGGTGCGCGGCCAGCGGACGCGCACGAACGCGCGCACGCGCAAGGGCCCGCGCAAGGGCGCGGTTGCCAAGAAGAAGACGGTGTAGCCCATGGCGAAGACTGAAGCGGCGGCACCCGGCGCGGAAAAGGCCCCGGGCAAGAAAAAGAAGACATTCAAGAAGCGGGGCGAGAAGCGCATCGTGCACGCCGGCCTGGCGCACATCCAGGCGTCGTTCAACAACACGATCGTGACGATCACCGACACCGAGGGCAACGTGATCGCCTGGTCGAGCGCGGGCGCCATCGGGTTCAAGGGATCGCGCAAGGGCACGCCGTTCGCCGCCACGCAGGCGGCCGTCAACGCGGGCAACGCTGCCAAGGCCATGGGCCTGCGGTCGGTGGAAGTGCGCGTGACCGGCCCGGGTTCTGGCCGCGAGTCGGCGATCCGGGCGCTGCAGACGATCGGCATCGAGGTGAAGTCGATCCGCGACGTCACGCCGATCCCGCACAACGGCTGCCGTCCGCCGAAGAGACGCAGGGTTTAAGAGGACAGTCCCCGTGACGGAAGTGCAAAGTTGGAAGTGCAAAGTGCCAAGTGAGGCTGTGAACTGAATGGCGAGATACACTGGACCCGCGTGCCGGCTGTGCCGTCGGGAGGGCATGAAGCTGTTCCTCAAGGGGGAGCGCTGCTACACGGAGAAGTGCGCGATCGAGAAGCGCAACTTCCCGCCCGGACAGCACGGCAAGACGCGCAAGCAGAAGCTGGCCGGCTACGGCGTCCAGCTGCGTGAGAAGCAGAAGGTCAAGCGCATCTACGGCGTGCTGGAGGATCAGTTCCGCCGGTACTTCGAGGCGGCCGACCGGACGCGCGGCATCACTGGCGAGACGCTGCTCCAGCTGCTCGAACGACGGTTCGACAACGTGATCTACCGGCTGGGCCTGGCAACGTCGCGGCCGCAGGCGCGGCAGCTCGTGCGCCACGGGCACTTCCTGATCAACGGCAAGAAGGTGGACATCCCCTCCTACTCGCTCCGCGCGGGCGACGTGGTGACGGTGAAGGCCGCCAGCGAGAAGAACGCGACGATCGTCCACGCGATGGAGGAGGTGAAGGGCCGCGGCGTGCCCGCCTGGCTCACCTTCGACGGCGCGTCCGGCAAGGTGATGTCGCTGCCGACGCGCGAGCAGATCAACCTGCCCGTCCAGGAGCAGCTCATCGTCGAGTTGTATTCGAAATAAGGGGACTGTCCCCCTTACGGATCGCGGGGGAACAGTCCCCTTCGATACTTCGCCCCCATCGGCCCAGCAGCCTTGCAGACCTGCGGCGGGCGGTCGGTGGTTGGAACCCTGCAGGTCTGGAGGCCGAATCTGTCGGCCCGTAGCGAAAGGACGCACCACTCATGCTCTGGAAAGGTTTTCAGCGGCCCAAGCGACTCGAGGTCGAACGCGAGACGCTCACCGATCGGTTCGGACGCTTCCAAGCGCAGCCCTTCGAGCGCGGCTTCGGCACCACCATCGGCAACGCCCTGCGGCGCGTGCTGCTCTCCTCGATTGAAGGCGCGGCCATCACCGCGGTGAAGATCGACGGCGTGCTGCACGAGTTCTCGCCGATCCCCGGCGTCGTCGAGGATGCGACCGACATCATCCTCAACCTGAAGCAGATTCCGCTGAAGCTGCACGTCGACTACACGAAGACGCTGTACCTCCGCGCCGACAAGGCCGGCGAAGTGCGCGCCCGCGACATCGAGGGCGACGCCGACGTCGAGATCCTCGAGCCGGATGCCCACATCGCCACCGTCGCCCAGGGTGGCAAGCTCCACATGGAGCTGCGCCTGAAGCGCGGCCGCGGGTACGTGTCGGCCGACAAGAACTTCGACGAGGACCTGGGCATCGGCTGGATCCCGGTGGACTCGATCCACTCGCCGGTGAAGAAGGTGAACTACCTGGTGGAGGCGGCGCGTCTCGGCCAGACAACCGACTACGACAAGCTCACGCTGGACGTGTGGACCAACGGGTCCGTGCACCCGCGCGACGCCGTGTCGCTGGCGGCCAAGCTGGTGCGCGATCACCTGAACATCTTCGTCAACCTCGACGAGGCGATGGAGCAGCCGCAGGACGCGCAGGCGGAGCCCGCCCGCGTCGGCGCCCTCAACGAGCACCTCGACAAGAGCGTCGAGGAGCTGGAGCTCTCGGTCCGGTCGTACAACTGCCTGAAGAACGCGAACATCCGAACGATTCGCGAGCTGGTGCAGAAGACCGAAGCCGAAATGCTCAAGACCAAGAACTTCGGCCGCAAGTCGCTGAACGAGATCAAGGAAATCCTGCAGTCGATGGGCCTCAGCCTCGGCATGCGCCTCGATCAGCCGACGACGGCAGAGAACTGACGATGTAACTGACAGCTGGCTGCTGGCAGCTGACAGCTACGAGGAACGAGAGATGCGTCACAGAGTTGCACATCGTAAGCTCGGCCGGGTGACGGAGCATCGCATCGCGCTGCTCCGCAACCAGGCCACCGCGCTCATCCGCCACGAGCGGATCGAGACGACCGTGCCGAAGGCGAAGGAGCTCCGGCCCTTCGTCGAGCGGCTCATCACGATCGCCAAGCGCGGCCTGGCCGCCGGCGAAGGCAACATCAAGGGGCTCACCGCACGGCGGCTGGTGCTCGTCGACATCCAGGACCGCGACGTCGTCGGGAAGCTCTTCGACGAGATCGCGCCTCGGTTCCAGTCGCGTCCGGGCGGCTACACGCGCCTGCTGCGGATCGGCTTCCGGCGCGGCGACGGGGGCGACGTGGCGCAGGTGGAGCTGGTCGGCAGCGAGTACGATCCGAACGCGGACGTCGCCAAGACGGATGGCGCGTCGGAGAAGCCGAAGAAGAGCGTCGGCCAGCGCCTGAAGGCGGCCGCCGAGCGCGTGCGCGGCAAGAAGGGTGACGGCGGCGAGAAGACGCCGACGCCGAGACCGCCACGGGGCAATCGAAAGGTCACGACTCCGCGCAAGGCCGGGGGATCGTAATTGCCGATTGTCGAATGACGAATGACGAATGATTGTCGATCGACGATCCACGATCGACGATGGACGATGGGGCGCGGTGATCGAGAGGTCATCGCGCCCTTCGTGTTTCTGGATCGCCGCGAGGGATCTCGGCACGGAGGTGCAGAGGACAGCAAGTCACTTTTCTTGGGCCGACGGAACTCGCAGCCTGACGGCGGGCGGAGGGTCTCTGGCGGCGCCTGCGGGGTTGGTGCTAGCATTCGCCGCGTTTGGGGCTTACGGACGCCCGTTGTCGCAGGTTCTTCGTCTTCGTGAGGAGGACACCGTGTTCAGACTGGCCACTTCCACCGGCCTTTTCATGGCGGTCATGCTCGCTGGCGCTGGAGCCCAATCACCCGCCCCTCCGGGTGAACAGCAGTACCTGTTCATCGATGCGCAGAGCACTCGCTCGAAACTCACGCGGACGATCAACTTATCGAAAATTCGCGACCGTTTGATGGCTGCGGTCGCCAAGGGCTATGACGTCCAGTTCCTCGCCGAATTTTCGTCATCGGTCGACCTGCTTCTCAGGCGCGGTGGCGCTGGGGCAGGGAGCCATCACATAGTCGTCACGTCCAGAGAGGGTGCGTTCCTCGACGAGTTGAACCAGGCAGCATCGCAGGGCTTCAGGGTTGTTCCTGAGGGGATAAAGGCGTTCGAGGAGGCAGGGAGTTTCGGGGATCAGACAACCTGGATTGCGGTGCTGGTGAAACAGCCCGATGCGCAGCGAATCAAGTACTCCGTGGTCAAAGGCACGAAGGAGGGCGAGGAGGCTCTCGCGAACTCGGCTACGGCCGGACGCGCTCTGGTTGGCATCCTGGGCCGACAAGGTATGGTCGCGGCCAATACTCTGCTCTTCTTCGAGGAGAAGGAGGCGCGGACGGGTGGGCCGCCGCTCGCCGTAGAGCGTCAGTACCGGATCGTCGCGACGGCTCGAACGGAGGCAATGCAGAACGATCTCGCAAAGGCGGCTGCGGAAGGCTTCCAGGTGATCGGAGCGGGTTTTGGATACATGACAGTAGTACTGGCGCGCGAGCGTGGTTCAACCGTAACACCCATCGAGCATCGTGTCATCGCGATGATTCGAATCGAGACCGCCTTGAGCGAACTCCAAGCCGCTGGCGCGGAGGGTTTTCGGGTCACTGCGGTATCCGAACACGGACCGGAAGGCGTGTTCGTCCTTAGTCGGCGCCCGGCCACGCCGGAGCGATTCGAGTACCAACTCATCAGACTCCAGGAGTCTACAGCGAACCAAACGCTCGTCGACGCAGAGGCCGACGGCTACCGCATGATCCGCCTGCTCAACGACGTGATCGTGCTCGAACGGCAATCAGCGCGTGTCTCGACCGAACCGCGCCCTTGAGGCGGGGCACAAGCCGCGCGTTTTGCTGGACGAAGCCAGATCATGAATGACGCCGAGATTTGCAGACAGCCTGAGGCCGTTCGGGGCATCGTGTCCGACACGGAGGCGATGTCGTTCACCATGGTGTCCGAGGCGAAGGTCGGTTCGTTACTGGCGACTCTCGCGGCGTCGAAGCCCGCAGGACGATTTCTGGAGCTGGGGACTGGAACCGGCCACGGTACAGCATGGCTCCTGGCGGGCATGGATGCCGCTTCGACGCTCGATACGGTTGACACGGACGAACACGTCGTGGATGTAGCGCGGCGGCATCTTGGCGGCGACACTCGCGTGACATTTCACGTGATGGATGGCGCGAAGTATCTCCGGGGGGCCAGTCCCCGGCAGTTCGACCTCATCTATGCAGACGCCTGGCCTGGGAAGTTCAGTGATCTCGAGGAGGCGCTCGCGCTGCTTCGTCCGGGCGGGATCTACGTCATCGATGACCTGCTCCCTCAGGCGAACTGGCCCGAAGGCCATGCGCCGAAGGTGCCCGCCCTTGTCGCGGACCTCGAGCGTCGCGACGAGTTCAATACCGTGAAGCTGGCGTGGGCATCTGGGCTCATGCTTGTCGTCCGACGTGCCGGCTGACAGGCCGCTGCCTGAGGTCGATCGAGCTCGGGCACTCCCGACCTGTCCAAACAGCGCTGAGGTGCGTTATGGAGGAGTGCACTACAGGAGGTGCCAGAATGGACGCTGCACCGCCCCCCAGCCGGTATCGCACCGTTATAGGAGCCGCGAGCCTGATCGTGGCCCCAGCGTTGATGAGTGTCGGTGGGCGCGTTGTCTGCGGTCTCCGTGTGTGAGATGCTGCTCGGGCGCTTTGTCTCCCAAGGCGCTGACCACGCAGCCGCAGTCGCTCTCTTCGAGACCTTCCAGTCGGGTGCGGTCCTGGGGGCGCTGATGCCGGGTCTGCTCGCGTTCTTCATCGGCACCGCGCTGTTTGTAGCCCCGCTCGCCTCCACGGCGGGCCCATTTCGCTGGCCGGCACTCTGCTTCGCGCTCGGCGCAATCCTGATCATGGGGGAGATCATCCTGGCGGAAGTTCTCCTTAGCCAGATTGGGAACATTCTCATCCTTGTTGCCGGCATCGCGTTTTCGAGGTTGCTGCTCCGGGGTCGAGAGGGAGTGCCGTGACCCAAGTGCCCGACTCACGGCGACACCACCTCTTCCTCGTGGCGGTCCTCCTTGCGGTGGTGCCCGTGCTCTTTGGGTTCGTGCGTGCCATCAACACGGGCGAGGACTTCCGCTATCTCTGGCTCGCAGCATCGGCCATTGTCGGCTCGCTGGCGGTCATGGTACCCGGGTACCGCGCACCACGCCCTGCGCGCGTGTCTCTTGCGCGTGCGGCGGGCGCCATCGCCGCCGGAGCCGCCTGTGCCGCTGCGACGGCCATCTTGCTGGGGGCTACTGCGGGTCCGGGAGTTGCGATAGTCGCGGGCGCGTTCGGGCTCTGCACTGGGACCAGCGCAATACTCGGCACCGTGGCGCGCCGACGGCGAACACCGTGAATGTGCAGCGCGCCGTCAAACACGCCGGCTGCAGCCGACGAGCGGCGGACGGGTCCGGGTGAGTTGCGTATTTAGTTCTCCGCTCGCGGCTGAGCGGCATGTCTCGAGGCCGCTGGATCGAGCTGAGACGGGAGCAGAATATGACTGCAGCAGGTGCCACGGTCGCGGCCGTGTTGACGCTGGCTCTCGGAAGTCCCCTCGGCGCGCCCGCCGAACCAACGAAGCCAGTAACCGCGTTGGCGCCAACGGACATTCGTTGGGTGACTCCCCCCTACTACACGGACGGCAGACAGCGGGCGTATCTTCTCGGCGATTCGAGCAAGGGCGGAGACTGGATCGACAGGGTGAGAATCCCCGGTGCTTCGCGGGTTCTCGCACATACTCATCCAGATGACGAAATCGTCACCGTGATCGCAGGCACGTGGCTCTTGGGGATTGGGGACACGTTCGAGGAGACAAAGCTGAAGGCTTATCCCGCTGGCAGCTTCATAGTCATTCCTGCGGGTGTGCCTCACTTTCTTGCGACGAAAGAGGGCCCTGTCATCGTTCAGGTCAGCGGCCACGGCGTCTTTCGGACGAACTACGTGGAAAAGTAGCGCCGTTCTCTTCAATGCAGAGGAGCCCGCGACGTGGAAAGGGGCGCTCCCGAACAATCGGGTGCCGCTGACGAGCCGGGCTTCGCATGGAGCCTCGCCCCCGGTCCGTGAATTGGGCCGACACATTCTCTTGAGCGTGCGCGACGAGAAACGACGATGAGCAATCCGTGGCTTGCTATTCCCGAGGCCGACTACGTCGGCCACATGAGCAGTCCGACGGTCAATCAGCGGCCGGTGCTCAGTCGGCTCCTGGGCGATGCACTCGAGTCCGTTAGGCCGCGGGCCGTGCTCGTGCTCGGCTGCTCGACAGGCAACGGGCTGGAGCGCGTCGATCCGAAAGTCACCTCCCGCGTTGCCGTCGTCGACCTCAATCCAGCGTATCTGCGTCGGCTCGGCGAACGGTTTCCGAATCCTGATTTTGAGCTCGACATCCGATGTGCCGATTTGGCCGACGTCGTTCTCGAGCCTGGGGAGTTCGATCTGGTGCACGCGGGACTCGTGTTGGAGTATGTGGAGTGGCCCTTGCTGCTTCCGCGCGTGGCCGCCGCGCTGACGTCCGGTGGCGTTCTCAGCGTCGTACTGCAGCTGCCATCCGCCGCGACTCCGGCGGTCACGCCAACCGCATTCGTAAGCTTGCGGTCGTTGGAGTCGCTGTTTCGCTTTGTCGACCCGGAAGCACTCGTTGAGGCGGCGCATGGCGAGGGGCTCGCGCTGAGTAACCGACGCACCGAGCCGCTCGCCGCAGGAAAATCATTCGAGGTTCTGCGGTTCGTGAAACATGCGGCCTGATATCCAAATGGAGCCGACGCCGCCCAACGGTCTGTGCGAGGATGTCTGGCGCGGCTCATCTCGCGCCGCTGGGCTGCAGTCCAGGCCGCTATCCTTCTGCGATTCGTAATGATCCGCCGCGGTGCCGCCGTGGTCGGTGCGGTGTTGATCGTGGTCGCCATCGCGTATTGATGGTGATCGTCGGTCATGCTGTCAGAACGTGAGTGCCAGGTCATTGCTGAGCAACTCGGTCGCGTGGTGCCGATCGACGAGCCGCGGGTTGCCGTGAGCGGGAACCGGGACGGAGACGGGGCCTGCCGTCCCAGGCGCCGCAGCCGGCGGGGGTGAGCGCGCGCCAACGCACGGCGAAGCGCGCGACGACAGGTCGTGGCTGGGCGTTCTGTTTGGCGGACGTGAGGCTTGCGCAGTTCTGGTGCCGGCGAAGTGGTGCTGAGCGGGAGGTAGCGTGGGCCATGGAATGTGCATTCGCTGTCTTGCGGTCGCGTGGCCCAGCGTGGGATGACTCGAGGCCATTGGAACATCAGGCGGACTGGGCAGCCCATGCCGCATTCATGGGCGCGTTGTTCGAACAGGGGTTCGCTGCCTTTGCCGGTCCATTGGAAGACACGCGTGATGCGCTCCTCATTCTCCGTGCATCCAGCGCGGCAGAGGTGGTCGCGCGTCTTGCCTCGGATCCGTGGTCACGCAACGGCCTTCTCGTTACGAAACAGATCAGTCCCTGGCAGATTCGCCTCGGGACGCTGAAGAAGTAACCCGGCTACATGATAATCATCCTGGGAGAGGCCGATGCCAGCACTACCGTCGTCTAATCCAGAACAATTCGTGCAAGGCGCACCAGTACTGCATGTCCCCGATGTCTCGACGACGGCAGCGTTCTATCGCGATTCGCTGGGGTTTACATGGGACTTCGGCGACGACGCTTACGCAGTCGTGTGGCGCGATAACTCCGCGATCCACTTCGTCAAGGACGAATGCGGTCCACGTGGTGTCCACTTGTTCCAGTGGGTCAAGGATGTTGATGCCTACTACAGGGAGATTGTCGAGCGAGGCGCCAAGGTTGCAGCGGAGCCAGCGAACCAGCCGTATGGAATCCGCGAATTTGGCTTGCGCGACATCAATGGCGTGGGAATCGTGTTCGGCCAGGACATCGAGCACGCGTAAGTGCAGGCCCGCATGACAAGCGGTTGCACCCGACAGCCGTGGAACTCTCGCTGAATGGCTGCGGGTGAGCCGCATATCGTGAGGCCGACCGTGGAAATGCGATGAAACGCACATGGACGATCATCGGCGTCAGCGACGTTCGGGGCAGCTTCAGATGGTACCAGTCGCTCTTTGGCCAGCCCGAGACGCCTCCGGGCCATGACTACTTTGGTCAGATCCTGGATACGGATGGAACCGTGTTGCTCTGCCTCCACAAGTGGGGCTCGCACGAGCATCCTTCCTTGATGAGCCCGCACGACGCGTCGCCGGGCAACGGACTCCTCTTGTTCTTCCGCGTCGACGATTTCGACATGGCACTGAAGAGGGCCCGCACTCTCGTCACGCGGCTCGAAGACGAGCCCTACGTGAACCCGAACACTCAGACAAGGCAATTCTCACTTCGAGATCCGGAGGGATACTACGTCACGATCAGCGCGCTCTCTGCGTGAAGGGGGCCTGCACGGCGACGAGGCCGTGGAGCTCCACCAGCGCGGATTCATCGTGCTGCCCAACCTTGTGCCGGCGTGGCGCGCGGGTCACCTGGCTCGGGCTTACGACGTGGCCGTGGCTTCGGCGTCGGGCGACGATGTGCGGACCGGGAGGACGACCACGCGCGTCACCGACTTCGTCAACCGCGGCGCCGAGTTCGACGACGTCTACGTCTCGCCGTCCCTCCTGGGCGCGTGCAGCAGCATCATCGGCGGGCCATTCAAACTGAGCTCATTGCACGCGCGGACGCTGTGGCCCGGGCACGAGGTTCAGGAACTCCATGTTGACGTGCGGCGCGACTCGGCTGACTGGCCGCTCGTCGGCTTCATCCTGATGATTGACGAGTTCCGGCCCGACAACGGCGCCACGCGGTTCGTGCCAGGCTCGCACCACCGGTCCGATGCTCCAGACAACGTGTTGGCCGACCCCCGTGCCGACTACGAGGGCCAGGTCCTGGCCTGTGGTCCGGCGGGTTCCCTGCTGATCTTCCACGGCTCCACGTGGCACGGTTACACCGCCAACACGTCGGATCGCCCGCGCCGATCGCTCCAGGGCGCGTTCATCCCAAGGGACGGGCGCGCCTCGACCGACTTTGCGACGCGAATGCGGCCCGAGACGCGCGCGTGCCTGAGTCCGGTCGCGCGGTATGTGCTCCACCTTTGACGGACTGCCTGCCGTCCAACATTGCGGACCCTCGTGTACAGTCCTGTGGCATGACGACCGACAATGCGGCCACGTTCGCGGCGGAGTGGGCGGAGGCGTGGAATCGCCAGGACATCGAGCACGTGCTCGCCCACTTTCACGAAGATGTCGAGTTCACGAGCCCCACGGCGCTCGCGGTGATGGGGGTACCGACAGTGCGTGGCAAGTCGGCGCTCCGCGAGTACTGGGCGACCGCCCTCAAACGGCTGACGTCCCTGCGCTTCACGGTGGATCGCGCGGTGTGGGACGCATCAAGCCGCGAGCTCGCCATCATCTACACGGCGGAGATCGACGGAAAGTTCAGGCGCGTCTCGGAGAACCTTCGATTCAACGAAGCGGACCGCGTCGTGGCCGCCGAGGTGTTTCACGGAATCGCCTGGTAACCACGCAAGGCGGTTCGTGCCATACGCGAAGGACGAAAGAATGGATGCGACCGAGCTGCTCCGGTTCCTGCACTCACACCGCGTCGCGGTCGAGGCCTCGGTGTCCCAGGGCGGCGCCGCGCAGGCCGCCGTCGTCGGGTTTGCGATCACCCACCGGTTCGAGATCGTGTTCGACACCGTCGACTCGACGCGCAAGGCGGGGAACCTGCGGCGGAACCCGAATCTCGCGTTCGTGATCGGGGGTCTGCTGCCCGGCGACGAGCGGACCGTTCAGTACGAAGGCATCGCCGACGAGCCCTCCGGCGACGAGCTCGATCGGCTCAAGCAGGTCTACTATGAGACCTACCCGGATGGTCCCAGCCGATTGAGCTGGCCGGGCATCATGTACGTTCGTGTGCGGCCGACGTGGGTTCGCTACAGCGACTACAACGTCGACCCGCCGCTGATCGTCGAGTTCACCTCCGAGCAACTCCTCGCCGTCTGAGCCATGTAGCCAACCCTGTATCGCAGAGCTGCGCAGTGGGAGTTCGATCCGGCTCACCCTGAGGGCTGGATCGACCGCAGCGTCGGTGCTATCCTTCGCCCGTCCCTAGCGGGGCCTGCCCGTTCTCAGTCAGGGCCCCTACCTGCGATTCTGCCCCTCGCCGGGTTCGTGGATGTAGGCATCAGCGAGCACACGGAGGAAGTGTGCGATGCCTCAGATGATTCAAGGACTCGGAACCGTCATCTATCGCGTCACCGATCTCGATCGCGCGAAGGCGTGGTACGCGCGCGCCTTTCAGCAGGCGCCGTACTTCGATCAGCCGTTCTATGTCGGCTTCAGCATCGGCGGATACGAGCTCGGGCTGGATCCCGATCCATCCGGCAGAAAAACCGGCCCCGGTGGAAGTGTGGCCTACTGGCGCGTGCCGACAATCAACGATGCTGTTCGCCACTTCGTGGCCTGTGGTGCGACTCTCGTGGCGCCGGCGCAGGAGGTCGGTGAGGGCATCAAAGTCGCGACGGTGAGCGATCCGTTCGGCAACCTGATCGGGCTCATCGAGAACCCGCACTTCGCGCTGCCGTAAGAGCGCACAGGCCAGCCGGACGCCAGTCCCGTCTAGGTTCCAGTCAAGGAGGGCTCATGAAAACTCTGGCTCTGGTTCTGATACTGGCGTCCGGCACG
>Ga0068864_100002895_pt1 | contig 14184 bp, 12 predicted proteins | sample KBSSwiS72_FD_66586 | JGI IMG/M metagenome (GOLD analysis project Ga0068864, IMG submission 66586) | Switchgrass rhizosphere microbial communities from Kellogg Biological Station, Michigan, USA - KBS Switchgrass S7-2 | ecosystem: Host-associated > Plants > Roots > Rhizosphere > Soil ... | reverse complement strand
CGCTACCTGCCCGAGCTGGCGACGACCCGCGCGTCGGCGGTGATCCTCGGCCACGTCAAGGATCCAGCGCCCGCCTCGTGCGCCGTGCTGCGCACCGACGATCCGTACACCGCGTTTGCGCACGCCGTCTCCCTGTTTGCGCCCCCTGCGGGATCCGCTGGCGGTGTCGATCCCTTGAGCGCCGTAGCGAGCGACGCGGTGCTCGGCGACGGTGTCTCGATCGGACCGTTCGTGACGATCGGCGCGGCCGCGTCGGTCGGCGCCCGGACGATCGTCCACCCGAACGTCGTCATCGGCGCCGGCGCGCGGATCGGCGACGACTGTGTGATCCACTCGCAGGTGTCCATTCGCGAGAGGATCGTCATCGGTCATCGCGTGACGCTGCACGACGGCGTCGTCGTCGGCAGCGATGGCTACGGGTTCGCGCGGCAGCAGGACGGCACGCACCTCAAGATTCCCCAGCACGGCGACGTCGTGATCGAGGATGACGTAGAGATCGGCGCGAACTCGACGATCGATCGTCCCGCCGTCGGCGAGACGCGTATCGGCGCCGGGACGAAGATCGACAACCTCGTGCACGTCGCGCACGGCGTGGCGATCGGGCGGCGCGCGCTGCTGGCGGCGCAGGTCGGCATCGCCGGCAGCACGACGATCGGCGACGACGTCATGCTGGCGGGGCAGGCGGGGGTGACGGGCCACATCACAGTCGGCGACAAGGCCGTGGTCGGCGCCAAGAGCGCGGTGCTGCAGCCGGTCGCGGCCGGCGCATTCGTCACCGGCTCTCCGGCGTTCCCGCACGCGGAGTGGCGAAAGGCGTCGGTGGTGTTTCGTCAGCTGCCGGCCATGAAGAAACGACTTGAAGAGCTCGAGCAGCGCATGGTCGAACTCCAGGAGAAGCTCGACGGATGTCAGACACCGAAGGATCAATAACCGCAGGGCTGAAGCCCTGCGCCACTGCGGTCGTCGCGCGACGCCGCTCGCCAGAGGCGCAGGCTTTCAAGCCTGCGGTTCTCGCCGTCTCGCTCTCGCTCATCTTTGCTGTTGGCGCCGCTGCCCAGTCGACACAACCGACCGTCGCGCCGGCGCCGGCGTCTCCCGAGTTTCTGACCCGCTACGATTTTCATCTGTCCATCGCGCGGCTCCTGACGTCGACGCCGACGCCTGCGCCGTCGGTGCCGGACGAGCGTTTCTCATGGGACAGCCACTACGGCGGATCGTTCGACGTCGCCGATCTCGTCGTCGCGCGGTTGGGCGTCGCCCTGGACTACCAGGCGGTGATGGGCAGCGAGTACCGCCCGTTCGATCCCAACCAGGCCAACTACACGCTCGAGGGGGTCATTTCCGCGCGCGTCGCTCCGGACACGGAAGTGGCCGGCATCTTTCATCACGTGTCGCGGCATCTCAGCGATCGTCCGAAGGCGTTCGCCGTTGCCTATAACGAAGTCGGCGGACGCCTGATGCGGCGGCAGACCTTCGGCTCCACGACGCTCGACATCGATCTCGAGGGCGGTCGCGCCGTGCAGCATTCCTACGTCGACTACACATGGCTGGGCGAGCTGCAATTGCAGGTGCGTCATCCGGTCAACGAGCGGCTCGGTCTCTTCGCGCACGGATCGGGACAGGCGTTCGCCGTCGACGAGCTGGTCGCCAAGCGCGGTGCGCAGGCCGGCGTGCTGCTCGAGGCCGGCGTCAGGGTCAACGGCCGGGCGGGTGCGCTGGAGATCTTTGCGGGCTACGAGAAGCGGGTCGACGCCGATCCGCTCGATCGTCTGTCACAGCGATGGGGTCTCGTCGGGTTCCGGCTCCTCAGCAAATGATGGAGAGGCTTCCACTATCCCGGTCATACTGAACTGGAAGCCCCGGCCGTAGCCATTACTGGAATAAAATCGGATCATATGACCAGGTGCTCTCGTGTGCTGGCCGCGGCGCTGTTTGCCGGCGGGGTCCTGACCTCCGCCACACAGCCGGCGCTCGCGGCATCCCGTCCGCCCAAGCTTCAGTATGAAATCACCACGCTGCCCAACGGGCTGACGGTCGTCCTGTCCGAGGATCACTCGACGCCGATCGTTCATGTGCAGCTCGTGTATCACGTCGGATCGAAGAACGAGCGTCCGGGGCGCACCGGCTTTGCCCACCTGTTCGAGCACTTGATGTTCAAGGGTTCGAAGAACGTCCAGCCGGAGGCGCACACGTCGATGCTGGCGTCGGTCGGCGCCCAGAGCAACGCCTACACGACCGACGACGAGACGGTGTTCTGGGAGACTGTGCCGGGGCAGTACCTGCCGCTGGCCCTGTGGCTCGAGGCCGATCGCATGGCGACGTTGCGCATCGACAAGGACACGTTCGCCAACGAGCGCGACGTCGTGAAGGAAGAACGGCGGATGCGCGTGGACAACCAGCCGTACGGGCGGTTGAACGAGATCATCTACGACCAGGCGTTCACCGTGCATCCTTACAAGCACGCGACGATCGGCAGCATGGCGGATCTCGAGGCCGCGTCGGTCGAGGACGTCCGCGACTTCTACAAGACGTTCTACGTGCCCGCCAACGCGACGCTGGTCATCGTCGGCGACTTCGAAACCGCCCAGGCGCTGACGCTGGTGAACAACTACATGGGCCGGGTGCCGAAGTCGGACCGCGTCGTGCCGCGCGACATCCCGCAGGAACCGCCGCAGACCAAGGAGAAGCGGGTCACGCTGCAGGAACCGTGGCCGCTGCCGGCGGTCGTTGTCGCCTATCACGTGACGAAGGACGGCAATCCCGACTCGTACCCGCTGCACATCGCCGCCAAGGTCTTGTCCGACGGTCAGACGTCGCGTATTTACAGAAAGCTGGTGTACGACACGCAGATGGCGGTCGCGGCGTTCGGGAACGCCAACCTGATCGAGGATCCGAACCTCTTCTACGCCGTCGGGATCGTGGCTCCGGGCCACACGCCGGCGGAAGTGACCGAGACGTTGATCGCGGAGCTCGATCGCCTGAAGACCGAGCCGATCACCGCACACGAGCTCCAGCGGACGAAGAATCAGTTCGCCCGCGACTACATCATGGGGCGCGAGTCGAACCAGCAGAAGGCTGGCCAGCTGTCGCACGCCGTCGTGATCCACAACGACGTGAGGACCGCCGACGGCGAGTTCGACATCTTCCAGAACATCACGGTCGCCGACGTGCAGCGCGTCGCGAAAACGTATTTCAGGCCCGAGAACCGGCTGGTCATCACCTTGATGCCGTCCGGTAAGGCTGGTGCCCAGTGAGGACACTGAGGTTCGAGAGGACACAGAGAAGGTTTAGCCACAGAGACACAGAGACACAGAGCAAAACACAAATAATCTCTGTGTCTCTGTGTCTCCGTGGCTTGTTACTCTCTGTGTTCTCCCTTGTACTCTGTGTCGGCCCTGCGCTGGCGCAGTCCACCAACTGGCCCAGCGAGCGTCCGCCACTGCCGGGTCCGGCGCGCGACATCACCTTCCCGCCGTACGAGATCCAGACGCTGGCCAACGGTCTGCAGGTCGTCGTCGTCATGCACCACGAGCAGCCGGCGGTGACCATGCGCCTGCTGATCCGTGCCGGCACCTCGTCCGACCCGCGCGAGAAGCTCGGGCTGGCGCACCTGGCCGCGTCGCTCCTCGATCAGGGGACGAAGACGATGTCGGCGGAGGAGATGAACGACGCCGTCGACTTCATCGGCGGCGCGATGGGCGCCGGCGCCGGGACCGATCTCACCTTCCTCAACATGGTCGTGATGAAGGACAGCTTCGACACCGGCCTCAAGATGCTGTCCGACATGGCGCGGCAGCCGGCGTTCGCGCCCGAGGAAATCGAGCGGCAGCGCCAGCAGATGTTGTCGGGGCAGAAGGTCAGCCTCGAGGATCCCGGCTATATCGCGAACTCCGTCTTCGATCGGCTCGTCTACGGCTTTCATCCGTACGGGATGCCGGAGAACGGCACGCCGCAGACCCTCGCCCGGCTGACGCGCGACGATCTGGTCGCCTTCCACAATCGCTTCTTCATGCCCAACAACGCGATCCTCGCCATCGTCGGCGACGTGACCGCGCCCGAAGCGTTTGCCGCGGCGAAGAAGATCTTCGGCGACTGGCAGAAGCGCGATCTGCCGGCGCAGACCTTCATCGGCCCGCCCGATCCGACACGCCGGGTGATCGTCGTCAACAAGCCGGATGCGGTACAGACCGAGGTGCGCGTCGGCCACATCGGCATCCCGCGCACGCACCCGGATTACATGGCCGTGAACCTGGCGATCCGCATCCTGGGCGGCGAGGGAAGCAACCGGCTGCATCAGGTCCTGCGGACCGAGCGCGGCCTCACCTACGGCGCGCAGGCCAACATGGACACGCTCAAGGAGAGCGGTGATTTCGAGGCCGAGACGAACACGCGATCGGACGCAACCGGCGAAGTGCTGCGTCTGATCGTCGACGAATTCTGGCGGCTGCAGCGCGAGCGGGTCGGTGAGCGCGAGCTCGACGGCGCGAAGGCGTATCTCACCGGCAGTTTCCCGCTGACGATCGAAACGCCGGAAGCGATCGCGATGCAGGTCGTCAACGCGCTGTTCTACGGCCTGCCGCTCCGGGAGCTCCAGAACTTCCGCGAGCGCGTGAACGCCGTGACGCCCGACGACATCCAGCGCGTGGCGAAGGCGCTGCTGCGTCCGGATCGGTTGTCGGTGGTCCTCGTCGGCAATTCCGCGGCGTTCGCGCCGCAGTTGCGCGGCGTCGGCTTCGGCACCTACGAGACGATCGAGCTCGCCGATCTCGATCTCACCGCGGCCACCTTCAAGCGGACGAATGCGAAGGCGCAGGCGGACGGGGCAGGAAGGGCGGGATGGGCAGGCGGGGCGGGTGCGGCAGGTGGGTCGGGCAGGTCCTCACGAATCGCCTATCAACAGGCGCCGCTCGCCAGCCGTCCGTCGCTGGATGCGCGCCCCGAGGATCGGCAGGAAGCGGTCGCGCTGCTCGATCGTGTGATTGCCGCCAAGGGCGGCCTCGACAAGCTGCAGAGCATCAAGACGATCGTCGCGAAGCAGACGCTCACCAATCGCGACTCCGACGCCAAGGCGCAGAGCGAGACGACGAACTACATCCAGTATCCGGATCGCTTCCGGATCGAAACGCCCACGGTAACGCAGGGGTACGACGGCGCGCAGGCGTGGATGAAGGATCCGCGGGGCGTGCGCGACGGCGGCGAGGCGATGGCCCGCGACGCGCGCGCGAGCATGCGGCGCGACGTCATCGCGCTGCTGCTGGCCGCGAGGGACGGGAAGCTGACGCCGAGGCTGCTGCCCGACGTCAAGGACGCCGAGGGCCGCCTGACCCATACGCTCGAACTGTCCGCACCGGATCTCAACCCGATCGTGTTCTACATCGATCCCGCGACCGGACTGATCACCAAGCAGGCGTTCGCCGCCGATGCACCGGGGCGTCCCCTCGTCGAGGAACAGTTCTCGGATTATCGTCCCGTGGACGGGATCCAGATCGCGTTTCAGGCGGCGCGGAAGGTCGGCACGCTCTCGGTCGAGCGGCGCGTGACGGACGTGAAGATCAATTCGCCCATCGATCCCGCGCTGTTCAAACGCCCCGCGTCTTGAGCGCGCGTCTCCTCCTGTCCTGCGGCGAGGCGTCCGGCGATCTCTATGCCGGAGCGCTGACCCGCGAGCTCCTCTCGCTCGACCCCGCGCTTCGCATCTCCGGCCTCGGTGGTCCGCAGTTCGCCGCGGCCGGCGGCCGTCTGGTCGACGACTATCGCGAGCTGTCGGTCACCGGCCTCACCGAGTGGATTCCCAAATTGCCGCGTCTGCTCGCCGCGCGCCGGCGCCTTGTCGCGTCGGCCACCGCCGAGCGGCCGGACGCGCTCGTGCTGGTCGATTTTTCCGGCTTCAACTTCCGGCTCGCGCCCGCAATCAAGCGGCTCGGTGTGCCGATCGTGTATTACATCAGCCCGCAGATCTGGGCCTCACGACCTGGGCGGCTCAAGACGATGCGCGCCATCGCGGATCGGGTGCTGGTGATCTTTCCATTCGAGGCGGCGATTTACGAGAAAGGCGGTGTGCCGGTCGAGTTCGTCGGCCACCCGCTGATCGATCTGGCGAAGCCGTCGGCGCCGCGCGGCGAGTTTCTCGCCGGCCTTGGGCTGGTGCCCTCCGCGCCCACCGTCGCAATCCTGCCCGGCAGCCGGCCCAATGAAGTCTTGCGCATCCTGCCCGACCTGGCCGCGGCCGCGCGCCTTGTTCGCCGCGATGTGCCTCAGGCGCAGTTCCTCGTCGCCCGGGCGCCGCACCTTGACGGGTCGCTGTTCGATCCGGTCAGTGCGCCGGCCGATCGATTCACGATGGTCGAGGGGGACACCGATACGGTGCTCGCCTCCGCCGACGTCGCGCTGACCGCGTCCGGCACGGCGACGGTGCAAGCGGCCCTGCACGACACACCGATGATCGTCGTCTACCGGATGGCGCCGCTGTCGTATCAGCTGGCCCGCCGCGTGGTGCATCTCGACACGATCGGCATGGTCAACCTGATTGCCGGCGGCAAGATCGCGCCGGAGCTGGTGCAGGATGCGTTCACGCCGGAAGCGGTCGCGCGCGAGGCGATCTCGATGCTCACCGATCGCGAGCGGGCCGCGCGCATCCGCGCGGGGCTGGCGGCGGTGCGCGCGCGCCTCGGCGGCCCCGGCGCCAGCCGCCGCGCCGCGGAGGCGATCCTGAAAATCGTCAAGGAACGCAAAGAACGCTAAGCGCGCAAAGCCAACGGTTTCTTTGCGGTCTTGGCGGCCTTCGCGTTCCCATGTGTCACACTCAACGCATGCGAACTCTTGTCGTGTGTTGCATCCTGCTCGCGGCCGGCATCACGGCCCGAGCCACCGTGTTGATTCCCGCGGATCTTGGCGAGCTCTCGCGCGACGCGCTGGCGGTCGCGCGCGGCCGCGTCGCGGCGCTCGACGCGCAATGGACCGAGGATCGCGGGACGATTGAAACGATCGTGACGCTGGAGGTCGAGAGCTACCTCAAAGGCGATTTCGGATCCACGCTGCGGTTCCGGGTGCCCGGCGGCGAGCTCGGGCGCTTCCGCAGCGTCGTCGTCGGGGCGCCCGAATTCGCGGTCGATCAACGCGTCGTGGTGTTTCTCGGTGCGCGCGGGCCCAGCGTGCCGTTCGTGCTCGGGTTGAATCAGGGCGTGTTCCGGGTATCCCGCGCGGCCGACAACTCGGGATGGTTCGTCACCTCTCCCGTGCTGATGCCGGCCACGAGCACCGTGCGCCTCGTCCGGGGCGACCCTTCACGGCGCGCCGTTGCCCTTGGCGACTTCGAGCAGACCGTCCGCACACTGGCGGGGCGTGCGAAATGAAGCGCCTGCTGGCGGCGTTCGTCGTTGGCGCCCTCACCCTCGGTCAACCGAGCCCGGCGCTCGCGTACCTGAAATACGGCGTGTCCGTACGGGGCCAGCAGGTCACGGTGCGGTGGACGCAGTCGCCCGTTCGCTACTTCGTGTCCAACACGGCCGTGCCGGGCGTGACCGCGGTCGATTTTCAGAACGCAGTCGCCCGCGCCTTCGCTACGTGGCAGGCGGTGCCGACCGCCTCCATCACGTATCAGCTCGCGGGCGTGACGTCGGCCAGCCCCGGCAGCGATGACGGCTCGTCGGTGCTCGGTTTCCGCAGCCGTCCCGATCTGGATCGGGTACTGGCGCAGACCAGCTTCCTGATCGATAACTCCACGGGAGCGCTGATCGAGTCGGACATCTTCTTCAATTCCTCGTTTTCGTGGTCGGTGAACGCGGCCGGCGAAACCGGGCGCTTCGATCTCGAAAGCATTGCTTTGCACGAGATCGGCCATTTCAGCGGGCTGGGCCACTCTGCGCTTGGTGAAACGGAGATGGCCAGCGGCGGCGGACGCCGTGTGCTGTCCGCGGAAGCGGTCATGTTTCCGATTGCGTTCACCTCCGGCAGCATCGCCGGACGCACGCTGAAAGCCGACGACATCGCCGGCATCTCGGATCTGTATCCCGACGGCGATTTCACTGCGGCCGACGGCAGCCTGTCTGGTCGCGTGACGAAAGACGGCCAGCCGCTCTTCGGCGCGCACGTCGTCGCGTTCAACCCGGCGACGGGCTCGCTGGTCGGCGGCTTCACCCTGAACGCCCAGGGCCAGTTTTCGATCCTCGGCCTCTCGCCGGGTCCGCACCTCGTCCGGGTCGAGCCATTGGATGACGCGGAGACGGATAGCTTCTTCGACAGCTCACGGGTGATCGATCTGGACTTCCGCGCGACGTTCTTCGAGCGGCTGGTCGTCGTGCCCAAAGGGGGCGACACCGGCGAGATCGCGATGAAGGTTGCGCACAAGTGAGGCGCATCCGCAAGGCTGCGGCTCTGCTCGCGGTGCTCTCGACGCTGCGCGCGATCCCGGCGCTCGCGCAATCGGGGCCGGTACGGTCACATGTCGAGGTCGGACTCGGCGTGCTGTGGGCCGGCTCCAACCCGCTCGGCACGAGGGCGGCCACGGAGACGACGGCTTCGGGCGGCACGTCGGCGCTCTTCAGCACCACCAGCGAGCTCGCCGCTGTCGCCGGCCTCGAAGGGCGCGTGGGCGTTCGCGTCACGAAGTCGATTGCGTTGGAAGGCCAGGTCTCGTACCTGAAGCCCGAACTGCGTGTCGCCGTCAGCGCCGACTCCGAAGGCGCCGCGGCCGTGACCGCCGTCGACGCAACGCAACAGTTCACGATCGGCGGGCGGGCGCTTTGGTACATCCCCGGCCGGCGCTGGTCGCCGCGCTTTGCGCCGTTTGTGATGGCGGGCAGCGGCTACCTGCGGCAACTGCACGAGCAGGAGACGCTGGTGCAGACCGGACGTTTCTATCAATTCGGCGGCGGTTTCAGCGCGCTGCTGGTCTCGCGTCCGCACTTTCACGCGACGGGCGCCGGCGTGCGGTTCGACGTCAGCGCCCTCGTGCGTTCCAGGGGTGTGGCGTTCGACGGCGGTTCACAGACGTCACCCGCCGCCGGCGCGTCCGCCTTCGTGCGTTTCTAGAGCGCTTTCACAACCGTGGCGCAGGGCTTTAGCCCTGCGGGCTTCGCAGCCCTAAAGGGCTGCGCCACTGAAGAGAAGAAAAGCGACTTACTCGGGCGGTGTGTTACCGTCGCCCATTCCGATGCCCGCGCCGGCGATTGAATTTCGCGACGTCTCGTTCGCGCGGCCTGGACAGGCCCGTGTGCTCGACCATTTCACCCTGACGGTGGCATCGGGTGAGGTCCTCGCCCTCGTGGGACGCAGCGGCGCCGGCAAGAGCACGCTGCTGAAGCTGGTCAATCGCCTGCTCGTGCCCGATGCCGGCACGGTCTTCGTCGAAGGCCGCGACACGCGCGAATGGCAGCCAATCGCGTTGCGGCGGAACGTCGGCTACGTGCTTCAGGACGTCGGCCTCTTCCCGCACATGTCGGTCGCCGACAACGTCGCCGTCGTCCCGCGCCTGGAACGATGGAGCGCGGAGCGGGTTCAGCCGCGCGTGGCCGAGCTTCTCGAGCTCGTCGGACTGCCCCCGCAGGAGTTCGCGGCCCGCTGGCCCGACGAGTTGTCGGGCGGGCAGCGGCAGAGGGTTGGCGTCGCGCGCGCGCTCGGGGTCGACCCGCCGCTGCTGCTGATGGACGAGCCGTTCGGCGCGCTCGATCCGCTGACCCGCGCCGAACTGCACGCGGAGTTCCGCCGCATCCAGTCGCGCCTGCGCAAGACCGTCATCATCGTCACCCACGACATGGGCGAGGCGTTCGCCCTCGCGGATCGCGTCGGCGTGCTCGAGGAAGGAACACTGATCGCCAACGATCGCGCCGCCGCCGTTGCGGCGTCGACGGATCCGCGGGTTCGTCGTCTGCTGGACGCGGTCCCCGTGATTCCGAGGGCATGACGCTCGAATGACCAGGCTGTTCGCATTCTGGATCGCGCACCGCGCCGAGCTCGCGAGCCTCGTCGGCCAGCACGTGCTGCTCGTGGCCGGCTCGACGCTGGTCGCGGTCGCACTTGGCGTGCCGCTGGGCATCTTTTCGGCACGGCGTCCCCGCCTCGCCTCGCCGCTCATGGCGATCGCCAGCATCGTCCAGACCATTCCGAGCCTCGCCATGTTCGGGTTCCTGCTGCCGGTGCCGTTCGTCGGCGGCGTCGGCGCGCGCGCGGCGCTCGTCGTGTTGATCCTCTATGGCCTCCTGCCGATCGTCCGCACGACGATTTCGGGTCTGCGCGGGATCGACGCGGCGATCCGCGAGGCTGGCGTCGCGATGGGGATGACGCCGGGCGAACTGCTTCGACAGGTCGAACTGCCGCTGGCGTTGCCGTCGATCGTCGCCGGCGTGCGCGTGGCTGCAGTCGTCGGCGTGGGTTCCGCGACGATTGCCGCCGCGATCGGGGCCGGCGGGCTTGGCGAATACATCTACCGCGGCCTGTCCATGGTCGATACCACCGTGATCCTCGCCGGTGCCGTTCCCGCGGCGGCGCTCGCCCTCGCCGTGGACGGCGCGCTGCTGTGGCTGGAGAAACAGCTGTCGACGCGCCGCCGATCGCGATCCCGCCGCGCCGCGGTGACGGTGGCCGCGATCGCTGCGGCAGTCGTGATGCTGTCGAGCGCGGCCGCGGCGCGACGGTCGAGCGGCGCGATCGTCGTCGGGTCGAAGAACTTCACCGAACAGCTCGTGCTCGGCGAACTGCTGGCGCAGACGATCGAGCGGGACGCCGGCCTGCCGGTCGATCGCCGGTTGAATCTCGGCGGTACGCTGATCTGCGATCGCGCGCTGATCTCCGGCGACATCGATGTCTACGTCGAGTACACCGGGACGGCGCTCACGGCGGTCTTCCATCAGCCCGTGAGCAACGATTCGAGCGCCGTGTTCGAAACCGTGCGCGCGCTATATGCGAAGAGCGGGCGCACGCTGCTGCCGCCGCTCGGCTTCAACAACACCTTCGCGATTCTCGTCCGCGGCGCCGACGCGCGCGGCCGCGGTCTTCGCACCATTGACGATGCCGTGCCGGAGTCGGCGCGGTGGCATGCGGGCTTCGGCTACGAGTTCGTCGAGCGGCCGGATGGCTATCCGGGGCTCGCCACAACGTACGGCCTGCGATTTCCGGAGGCGCCGCGCGTGATGGACCTGACGCTCAGCTATCGCGCGCTGGCGGCCGGGCAGGTCGACCTGATCGCGGGTGACGCCACTGCCGGCTTGATCAAGGGCCTCGATCTGTTCCAGCTCGAGGACAACCGCCACTACTTCCCGCCGTACGACGCAGCGGCGGTTGCCCGCGCCGCGACGCTGCTGCGCTACCCGCAAGTGCGCACTGCGCTCGAGCGGCTGTCCGGGCGCGTGTCAGCCGCCGACATGCGCGCGCTGAACTACGCCGCCGACGTCGAGCACCGCGACGTCCCGGTCATCGTCCGCGAATTTCTCGCCCGGACGCGATAAGCGAGGCGCCATTCCTCGCATGTGTGCCGGCTCGGATGGGCAGCGATGTGCCACTGAAATGGTAGGATGATGGTGTGAGGACTTCCATCGACAAGGCGGGCAGGGTGGTTATTCCCGCGACCATTCGCGAGCGGGCCGGCCTCTCGGCCGGATCGGAGCTCGACGTCACTGTAGACGAGACGGGGGTCCGCCTTGAGCGTGTCGCGGCTGGCCCGCGGCTCGTGAAGGTTGGACGCCGAACGGTGGCGCGGCCGACCGGTTCGTCGCAAGGACGTCCCAATGTGGATGTCGCGGCGTTGGTCGAGGAAGAGCGCAACCGATGGCCGTAGGGGTCTTTCTCGATACAAGCGTGCTCCTCGCTGGTCTCGTCGATTTCGGTCCCCAAAGCGCTCCGGCGCAGTCGCTGCTGCACGCCGTGGCCGAGAAGCGGGTGACCGCCGGCACGGCCTGGCATTGCTGTCTCGAGTTCTTTTCGGTGTCGACGCGGCTTCCGGCGGAATTCAGGCTGACGCCAGCCGATGCGGCGCACCTGGTCGAAGATGAAATCTTCGCGCGGATGGCGGTGCACGACCTGCCTGCGGCGGAGCGCCTGGCCATGATCAAGGCCGTGGCCCGGGATGGCACGGCAGGCGGGCGCATCTACGACGCGCACATCGCGGAAGTTGCCAGGAGCGCCGGTGCAGCGGTCGTGGTCACCGACAATCGCCGCCATTTCGTGGCGGCGCTGCGGTATGGGATTCGCGTCGAAACGCCCGCGGAGTTCCTCGCGACCCACAAGACCCGGCGCGGTTGACTCCGGACCCTCGAATTCAGGCAACCAACGGATGGGGAGGTCCGTCTAACGGGCACGAGGACCTATGAAAAAGAGCATCATCCTGCCGCTGGCGCTCGCCGCGCTGTTCCTGGCGCCCTCCGTGGGGCTGGCGGGGCAATGGGACCGATCGGACCGGCTGCGCGAGCGGGCGGAGTTCCGCCGCGAGATGCGCGACCGGGCACGGGAACGGACCCGAGCGCGGACCGAGGTCTCGCGCGAGCGGCTGCGCCTGCGGGACGAGATCCGCCGGCACGCGCGCGGATTCCGTTACGAGTTCCGCGATCGCTATCGTCACGAGTATCGCGACGCCATCCGCCAGGCGATGCGCGACACCCGCCGCGCCCTGCGGGACGCGTTCAGAGATCGCTGGTAAGACGATCGGGTTGAGGCGGACACCGTCGGCGTGCGGGCGGTTTTTTCTGATTCGTCAGGCCGTCTTCGCGAACACCTGCGGTTGCACCGGGATCGTCATCTCCGCCTGCATCATCTCGCCGTGCTGGCTGAGGTCCAGGCCGATCTCCTCCTGCTCCGTCGAGACGCGCAGCGGGATGATGAAGTCGGTGAACTTGTAGAGGATCCACGATCCGCCGAACGAGAACGCGGCGACGAACACCAGCGCGCCGCAGTGCACGAGGAACGTGGCGGCGTGTCCCGACGTCAGGCCGACGTCCTTGGCGAACAGCCCGGTCATCAGCATCCCCACCATCCCGCCGACACCGTGGCACGGGAAGACGTCGAGCGTGTCGTCGAGCGTCGAGGCGTTCTTCCAGTGCACCATCAGGTTCGACACGACGCTTGCGCACGTGCCGATGAAGATGCTCTCGCCGATGCTGACGTAGCCGGCCGCTGGCGTGATCGCGACGAGCCCGACGACCGCGCCGACGCATGCGCCCAGCGCTGACGGCTTGTTGCCGCGCATGCGGTCGAAGAAGATCCACGCGAGAGCCGCCGACGCCGACGCGGTGTTCGTGGTCGCGAACGCCATCGCCGCCTGCCCCGACGCCGACAGCGCCGAGCCGGCGTTGAACCCGAACCATCCGAACCACAGCATGCCGGTTCCGAGGATCACGAACGGGATGTTCGCCGGTGTCGTCGCTTCGCCGTTCTTGTGCGTCGTGCGGCGGCCGAGCACCATCGCGCCGGCCAGCGCCGCGAAGCCCGCCGACATGTGCACGACGGTGCCGCCGGCGAAGTCGAGGACGCCGAGCTTGTGCAGGAAACCGTCCGGGCTCCACGTCATGTGCGCCAGCGGCGAGTAGATGAAGATGCTGAACAGGCACATGAAGAGCAGGTAGCTGGAAAAGCGCACGCGCTCGGCGAACGATCCGGTGATCAGCGCGGGCGTGATGATCGCGAATTTCAGCTGGAACAGCGCGAACACAATCAGCGGAATCGTCGGCGCCAGATCGGGGTGCGTCAGCGCGCCGACCCGCGTGAACATGAAGAAGGTGCGCGGGTCGCCGATCACGCCGTGAAAGCTGGTGCCGAACGCCAGGCTGAATCCGACGACGATCCACAACAGGCTGATGACCCCCATCGCGACGAAGCTCTGCAGCATCGTCGACACGACGTTCTTCGTACGGACCATGCCGCCGTAGAAGAACGAGAGCCCCGGCGTCATCAGCAGCACCAGCCCCGTCGCGGTCAGCATCCACGCGGTGTCGCCGGCGTTGATCGGACCGCCGGTGACCGCCTGCGGCTCGGAGCGGAAGAAGGCCCCCGCGACGCTCACCGCCGCGACCAGCAGAAAGGGAATCGCCGAGTACTCGCGAATCCTGTCGGTTTTGCTCCTGACGTCGGCCAAAGTCATCGATCCAGCCCCTCCGTAGCGTGGAATGTTATCAGAATTGTGCCGTTCGAGCACAAAATTAACATCACGAACGCGCCATGATGCGCAGAGCGTGTTTGTGTGAGTGCCCAAACGTGCAA
>Ga0068864_100002878_pt1 | contig 14223 bp, 10 predicted proteins | sample KBSSwiS72_FD_66586 | JGI IMG/M metagenome (GOLD analysis project Ga0068864, IMG submission 66586) | Switchgrass rhizosphere microbial communities from Kellogg Biological Station, Michigan, USA - KBS Switchgrass S7-2 | ecosystem: Host-associated > Plants > Roots > Rhizosphere > Soil ... | reverse complement strand
GAGATGGTCCTGGCCAATGCCTATCCGGCCAATCATCCGTATCACCACGACGCGATCGGTTCGATGAAGGACTTGAACGCCGCATCGCTGGCCGACGTCAAGCAGTGGTTCGCCGATCATTACGGTGCGGCGAATACCACGCTGGTACTGGCCGGCGACATCACGCCGGCGACCGCCAAGCAGAAAGCCCAGGAATACTTCGGCGACATTCCGGCCGGGCCGCCCGTGGCGCGGCAGCAGCCGTGGGCGTTTGTGCGCGACAAATCCACGCGTGGCGAGATGGTCGATCATGTCGCGCAAGTGCGCATCTACCGCGAATGGAATGTGCCGCAGCTCGGCCACGCCGATCTGCCCCTGCTGCAACTGGCCGCGTCCGTGCTCGGTGGCGGCAAGACCTCGCGCCTGTACGAACGTCTGGTCTACAAGGACAAGATCGCCGATAGCGTCGAGGTAAGCGTGGATTCGCTCGCGCTCGGCAGCCAGTTCGAATTGCAGGTGGACGTAAAGAAAGGCGTCGATCCGGCCAAGGTCGAAGCGGCGATCGCCGAAGAATGGGCGAAGTTCCTCAAGGACGGGCCGAACGATGACGAGCTCGCGCGCATGCGCATCCGCAGCCATGCGGGCTTCGTGCGCGCGGCCGAGAAAGTCGTGCGCCAGGCTTGGGTGCTCGCCGAAGGCCAGACTTATCGCAACGATCCGGCTGCGTACAAGATTGACTTCGCGCGCATGGACGCGGCCACGCCCGCCAGCGTGCTGGGCGCAGCACAGAAGTGGATCGCCAAGGGCGACTACACCTTGACCGTCAAGCCCGGCACGGCCAATCCGCAAGAGGATGTCGCCGAAACCGCCGGTTTGCCCGCGGCGGACGGCGCGCCGAAGCCGGTCCTGCCGCCGCCGCACGAGTACAAAACGGCAGCGAAGGGCATTGACCGCAGCACTGGCGTGCCGAAGGTCGAGACGTTTCCGGATCTGAATTTCCCGACGCTGCAGCATGGCAAGTTGAAGAACGGCATCGAAGTGGTGCTCGCCGAGCGCCACGCGATTCCGGTCGTACAACTCAAGCTGCTGTTTCCTGGCGGCTACGCGGCGGATCAGGGACGCAAGCTCGGCACCGCCAGCTTCTCCGCCGGCATGCTCGACGAAGGCACCGACACGCTGGATTCGCTCGAGATCGCGCGCCAGCGCGAACGCCTGGGCGCGAACTTGGGAACGGGTTGCGATCTGGATACCTGCAGCGCGGGACTCAACGCGCTCAAGTCGCAGCTGGCACCGTCGCTGGCGCTGCTGGCGGATATCGTGCGCCACCCGGCGTTCCGCGACGATGACATCGTGCGCATCCGCGGTCAGTGGCTGGCCGGCATCGCGCAGGAAAAAACCGAGCCGACCGGCCTGGCATTGCGCACCTTGCCGCCGCTGGTCTACGGCAAAGGCAACGCGTATGCGATTCCGTTCACCGGCAGCGGCGACGAGGCCTCGATCGGCGCGCTGAGCGCCGCCGACATGCGCGCGTTCGTGCACGACTTCCTGCGTCCGGACAATGCGCAGATCATCGTTGCCGGCGATACCACGCTCCCCGATATCGTGGCGCAGCTGGATGCCGCGTTCGGCGACTGGCAGGCACCGCCGCAGCCCATGCCGAAATCTGCGTTGAAGAATGCCACCGTTCCCGACAAGGCCCGCGTGTTCCTGATGGACCGGCCCGGTTCGCAGCAGTCGATGATCCTGGCCGGACTGGCCTCACCGTCGACGATGGCGCCGAACAATCTGCAGATCAATACGATGGAAGAAGCATTCGGCGGCCTGTTCACGGCGCGTCTGAACATGAACCTGCGTGAAGACAAGCACTGGGCCTATGGCGCCTATGCGTTTTCGCCGAGTGCCGTGGGGCAGCGCCTGTTCCTGCTTTACGCGCCGGTGCAGACCGACAAGACCGCGCCCGCGCTGGCCGAACTCGTGCGGGAGTCGCGCGACCTGATCGGATCCAAACCGCTCACGGCCGAGGAAATCGCCAAGGTCAAGGCCAGCAACGTGCGTGCGATGCCGGGCGAGTATGAAAGCGCCGACGCCGTGCTGCGCGCAACGCAGCAGATCGTGGTGTATCGCCGCCCCGACAACTACGTGCAAACCTACAAGCAGCGCGTCGAGGCGCAGAAGGACGAGGACGTCAACGCCGCGGCGAAAGAAGTCGTGCGGCCGGATGCCTTGACCTGGGTCGTGGTCGGCGACCGCGCACAGATCGAAAAACCCGTGCGCGCGCTGAACATCGGCCCGATCAAGGTGCTCGATGCGGATGGCAAGGCGGTAAAGTAGGTCGCATCGGCGCTCGTCATCCCGGCGAAAGCCGGGTCCATCCTGATCTTGATTTTCAAGGTGGAAAAAACCGGATTCCGGTGTGATCAGCTCCGCTGTTGAAGAGCGCCTTGCCGGAACGACGGCAGGAAATGACTTGTTTAGAAGCTCCCTAGGGCGTGCACGCCGGCACGCCGAGCGGCAAGGTGAACTGCTGCAGCGCCAGCGTCGCCGGAATCAGCGGTGCTCCTACGCTGGCCGTGGACACGACGCTGCCATTGGCGCAGCCGAAGTTCGCGCTGAGGTAACTTTGCGCCCCAGCATGGAACGCGCTCGGGTCGTAATCCGCACCGAAGCGTGGCCCGATATATTGCACCAGCGAGCCCGAGTACGCTGGCACGTCGATTCCGCGCATCAATGTGCCGCTGAGCCACACTGGATAATGGTTCGCGTCGAAGCCGAACCAGATCGCCGCGATCGTCGCTGCGTTGGTCTGCTCGAACACGAAGCCACTGCCGTAATACACGGGGTCGAGCCACGCGCCGCTGGCCGGATTCGAGGTCGACGGCGGCCCTACCGGGCCGCAGCCGGTATGGTCGAGCGCGCTGATGCGGGTCAGCGGAACTTCCATCGAACCCCAGCCGGGCGGACCGTCCCAGCGCATCGCGGCGTTGCCGCAGTCCGTGAACGTCAGGCCCATTCGCCCCCAGTGCTGGCTCTGAAACTGGCCGTTGGCGTCCTGCGACGGCAATTGTATGTCCGCGAACTCGATGCCGCCGTCGATCACGTCACCGACGCCGTACAGCCAACTTTGCTGACCGGCCAGCGTGGCTGGTGGATAAGTAAAAAAGTATACTAGCGCTCGGTTGTTGGGCAACACTTCCAGTTCGATCCCTTCGCCATTGCGCGCCGGATCGAACCACTGGCCGCTGTAGCGCCCGTCAATCGGCGTCGCCGTCGCAATGGCTTGGCGCGGCCGTACCTGACTGTCGAAGGTCGGCACGACAACGTTCGCATCGTAGCGGCACGGTCCTGCGGCGCCGGCGCTCATCGCCGTGCCGCAGGTGGATTGCAGATTCTGCACGGTGGGTTGCGCGCTACCCGCCATCCAGCCGCGCAGCGCTTCCCAGCCAGCGACGCCCTCGGCGAGCGTGAAGCCGCAATGGCTGGGGTCGGACTCGTTCACGAGCGCGCTCGTCAGCTGCGTACCCGGCAGCGTCTGCCGCAGCACGTACTGGTTCGCCGGAATCACGAGCTGGTCGTGGCTGGTGTGTATCGAGATCACTTTAGTTGCCGGATCGACGCGCCCGCGAAAATCCGAAGCCCAGCGGAAATACAGCGCGGCGAACGGATCGCCGGCGATGCGCGCGATGCCGGCGTTGATCGCATCGTCGTTGTAGTCGACGCCGAGTGTGCTGAACGGGCTCAGGCCGTCGAGCTTGTCCGGCGCGCGCACCAAGTCGCTCAACGCATAAGTCGCATAACCGATATTGGTAACGAAGAAGTCCTCGTCGGTGATGTGCACGAGATTCATCAGCGCCGACAAACGCCGCTGCATCGCGTCGTTGCGCAACCAGCCGGGCAGATTCACGCCGGTGCACTGGTTCAGCGGCAACAACGTCCGCAGCAGTTGTTCCTTATCGGTCAGGTCGGATAGATTGCTGGGTATATCGTCAAGGTCGTATGCCCAAGGATACGGCACAGCGCCGGTTGGAAGATCGCCGGCGTTGTGGCAGACCACATCGTAGGCCAGGCGCAGGTCGATCGCGGTATCCCACACGCGCGAACCCGCTGCGGGCGGACAAGCCGAGTACACGCCGGCGACCGGCGCAAAGCGCGCATCTTCCGCAAGCTTGAGCGCGATCAGCCCGCCGAGCGAAGCGCCGTACGGAATGATCGCGCCGGGCGCTCCCACCTGCGCCTTGAAGGCGTCGACCAGTTCGGCATTGTCGTCCGCCGCGGTGAACAGCGCCCACGCTCGCTGCCGGTAGCTGGAGGCCGCGATCGCATAGCCTTCGCTCAATTGCAGATCGGCGATGGGGCCCAGGTCCGGATTCGGGCCCGCAGGTTCGAAAGTGAGTCCATGCTGGAATAAGATCAGCGTGTCGCCGTTCTTCCAGCCGCTCGGTACCGCAATGCGGTAGTACGCGCCGGAAGTCGTCGTACCGGTCAGAATCGTCTGTGCGGAAGCGACGCTTGCCAGCACCGTCGCGGCCAGAAAAAAAACCACGCGCAACATCGCACTCTCCTCAACAGATGTTCGAAGCTAACCCTTGCAGCCTTAAGCCGAACTAAATCCCGCAGCCCGCCGGACAGAATCGATACAATAAGAAGCATGAAAGTCCGTATCGCCCGTGAGTGGCGAGGTTGAGGCAGCGGCGCCGATCGGGCAGCGCATCACGGATGGTTCGGAGGAATGATGAAAGTTCTGGTAACTGGTGGCGGTGGATTCCTGGGCTTTGCGATCTGCAAGCAGCTCGCCGCGGCCGGCCACGCCGTGTGCGCGCTCAACCGCAACCGCTATCCGGCGCTGGACGAGGCGAAGATCGAGCAACGCGTGGGCGACGTCACGAATTTCGACAGCGTGCTCATGGCAACCAAGGGCATGGATGCGATCGTGCATAGCGCCGGTAAAGTCGGCGCGTGGGGCAGACTCGAGGATTACTACGACGCGAACGTGCGCGGCACCGACAACGTGCTGGCCGCCTGCGAAATGAACCAGATCCGCAAGCTCGTGTTCACTTCGAGCCCGAGCGTGGTGCAGGACGGCAGCGACTTGCAAGGCGTCGATGAGTCCGCACCGTATGCGACAGCGCACTATCTTTCCGCCTACCAAAAGACCAAGGCGCTCGCCGAACAGCGCGTGTTGGCCGCGAATGGCGACAAGCTCGCCACGGTCGCGCTGCGCCCGCATTTCATCTGGGGTCCGGGCGACCCGAACCTGCTGCCGAGGATCCTCAAGCAGGCACGCTCCGGGCGCCTGCGCCTGATCGGCAAGGATGCGAAGAAGATCGACACGACCTACGTCGACAATGCCGCCGATGCGCACGTGCTCGCGCTGGACAAGCTCGACATCGGTGCGCCGATCGCAGGAAAAGCTTATTTCATCAGCCAGGGTGAGCCGGTCACGCACGAATGGCTGATCAACGCCTGGCTGCGCGCCGACGGTTTCCCGGCCGAGGCGCGGCGCATGCCGCTCGGACTGGCCAAGTTTCTCGGCGCGGCGTTCGAAAACGTCTACAACGCGCTCGGCATCAAGAGCGAACCGCCGCTGACGCGGTTCATCGTCGAACAGCTTTCGACGTCGCACTGGTTCAACATCAACGCCGCGCGCACCGAATTGGGTTATGCGCCGAAAGTCGGCATGCAGGAAGGCTTGGTGCGCCTCGCCCAATACCTGACGCGCAACCGGATGCAACAAAAGACCTGAGCGCTGCGCGTGCAGGCCCTGTACCGCTAGAATCGCGGCGTGAACACCGACGTCCCGCGCCAACCCAACCCCATCCTTGCCCGTCTCGGCGCCTTGCTCGAGACCGCGCTCAATCGCGCGCTCGGGCTAGATCCGCAAGCGCAGGCTGCGCTCGCCGCACTCGAAGGCCGGCGGATCGGCGTGCAATTGCGTGGTGCGAATCTGGCGTTGGCAGTCGCGGTGCATGACGGCAGGCTTGCGGTGGGTCCGCATTGGGAACAGCCGGCGGACTTGAATCTGCACGCGTCACCGGCCAGCCTATTCGCGTTTGCCTTGCGCCGCGGCGACGACTCGCCGCTGCCGCCCGGCAAGGTCGAGATCTCCGGCGATGCAGAACTCGCGCGGCGTCTGGAAAAGCTGCTGCGCGATTTCCGGCCCGATGTCGAGGAAGCGTTCGCGAAGACGTTCGGCGACGTGCTCGGTGTGCCGCTCGCGCGTGCCTTCTTGGGCGCCGTCGCCTGGACACGCGACACCGCACAGGCGCTCGCGCAGGACAGCGCTGAATACTTGCGCGAAGAGAGCCGCGATCTGATCGCACCGGCCGAGATGGAACAGTTCCTCGACGCTGTCGACGGTGTGCGCGAGCGCGCCGATCGTCTGGACGCGCGCGTGCAGCGCCTCGCCGCACGCACGCGCGGAGACGCGGCTTGACGCCGCTGCGGCAAGTCCCGCGGTTGCTGCGCATCGCCGCGACGCTGCTGCGTTACCGGCTCGATGATGTGGTCGAGGCGGCGCATTTGTTTCGCCCGCTGAAAGTGCTGCGCCCGTTGTTGCCGCGACCGCGCGCCGACATCGCACAACTGCCGCGCGGTGCACGTTTGCGCCTGGCGTTGATCGAACTAGGGCCGATCTTCGTCAAATTCGGCCAGATCCTGTCGACACGCCGCGACCTGCTGCCCGAGGATGTCGCGGACGAGCTGTCGGTACTGCAGGATCAGGTGCCGCCGTTTCCCGGCGCGCAGGCACGCGCAGCGATTGAGGCTGCGCTTGGTGCGCCGATTGCGACTCTATACAAAGCCTTTGACGAAACGCCATTGGCCTCGGCGTCGATCGCGCAGGTACATGCGGCGCAACTGCACGATGGCCGCGACGTCGTGGTCAAGGTGTTGCGTCCGGGCATCCACGCGCGCATCGGCGCCGACGTCGATTTGCTGCGCGCGCTCGGCGAACTCGTCCAGCGCTGGCATCCGGCCGCTGACAAGATCCGCCCGCGCGACATCGTCGCGGAAATCGAAACCACGTTGCTGTACGAACTCGACCTGCAACGCGAGGGCGCCAACGCGAGCCTGCTGCGCCGCAATTTTGCGGCCGGCGAAGACCTGATCGTGCCAGAAGTGTACTGGTCGCACACCAAGGAGTCGGTGCTGACGCTGGAGCGCGTGCGCGGCATTGCGGTGGATGATCTGGCCGCGCTCGATGCGGCCGGTATCGATCGCCCGGCGCTGGCCGAAAAAGGCGTGCGCCTGTTCTACACGCAAGTGTTCCGCGACAATTTTTTCCACGCCGACGCGCATCCGGGCAATATCTGGGTCGACGCGACGCGCAAGCAGGACCCCCGCTTCATCGCGCTGGATTTCGGCATCATGGGCTCGCTCTCCGAGCGCGACCAGTTCTGGCTCGCCGAGAATTTCATGGCGCTGTTCGAACGCGACTACCGACGTATCGCGACGCTGCATATCGCCGCCGGCTGGATCCCGGCCAGCGCGCGCGTGGACGAGCTCGAAGCCGCCGTGCGCACGGTATGCGAGCCGTACTTCACGCGGCCGTTGTCGGAGATTTCGCTCGCCGAGGTTGTCGCGAAACTGTTTTCGGTCGCACGGCGCTATCAGCTCACGCTGCAACCGCAGCTGATTCTGCTGCAGAAGACCTTGCTCAATATCGAAGGCATCGGCCGCCTGCTGCATCCGAAGATCGACATCTGGGCCACGGCCAAGCCTGTGCTCGCCGATATCCTGCGCCAGCGTTACAGCGTGCGCCGCATGCTCGGCAAGCTGCGCAATCGCCTGCCGGAATGGGTCGCCGCGGCGCCGGAGTTGCCTACGCTCGTGCATGAGTTCCTCAAGAAGGCGGCGGCCGGGGATTTCGATACGACGCGTCCGCTCGACCTTGCCGCGCAAGCCGGACGTGGCGGTGTGCGCATGAGCGCGCGCGTCTGGTTGCTCAGTATTTTCGGCGCGACCGCGCTGCTCGCCGCGGTGTTGCTGTACGCGCTGAACACGCATGGTCCGCGCTTCGGCGGACAGCCGCTGAGCGCCGTCGTCGCGGCAATCATCGGCGCGGGCTCGTTCATCGCCGCCTGGCGCCGCAGCCGTTGATCGAAATCGTTTACGAAGACGCCGAGCTGTTGGCGGTGAACAAGCCGGCCGGTTTGCTCGTCCATCGCAGCAAGATCGCCGCAGACGAAGACGATTTCCTGCTCGACCGCTTGCGCGATCAAGTCGGCTCGATGCTGTTTCTCGCGCATCGGCTCGATCGCGCGACGTCCGGCGTCGTGCTGCTTGCGAAGTCGCGCGAAATCGCCGGCGAACTCGGCCGCCAGTTCATGGCGCGTGGCGTCATCAAGCGCTATCTCGCGGTCGTGCGCGGCTGGCCGGATGTGGAGGGTGTCATCGACTATCCATTGCCCGACGTGCGCGATCACGCGCCGCGCAAGCCCGCGCTCACTCGCTGGCGCACGCTTGCACGGGCGACCGTGCCGATCGCACTCGGCAAGTATCCCGAGCAGCGTTACGCGCTCGTCGAGGCGCAGCCAGAGACCGGGCGTTACCGGCAGATCCGCAAGCATTTTCATCACGTCTCGCATCACATTGTCGGCGACACGAGTCACGGTCGCGGCGACCACAATCGGCTGTGGCGCATGCATTTCCAGATGCATCGCCTGCTGCTGCACGCCTGGCGCCTGGAGCTGACGCATCCAACGAGCGGCGCGGCGCTGTCGCTGCAGGCACGACTCGATGAAACCTGGCGGCGTGTGTCGGCGCAGATGGGCTGGGAAGCCGCGATCGCCTGCTAGAATCGCGCGCAACTTTCTTGGGGAACGGCAATGCCATCGTTCGATATCGTTTCCAAACTCGATCTGCACGAATTGACCAATGCGCTCGACCAGGCCAACCGCGAGCTGACGAGCCGTTTCGATTTCAAGGGCACCGGTGCGGAATTCGAGCGCAGCGAGGAAACCGTGGTCACGCTCAAGGCGCAGGCCGAATTCCAGCTCAAGCAGATGCTCGACATACTCAAGCAGCGCCTGGCCAGCCGGCACATCGACATCCGCTGCGCCGAGATCGCCGATCCGGAAATCAACCTGGCCAGCGCGCGCCAGAAAGTCACGCTCAAGCAGGGCATCGATCAGTCGACGGCCAAGGACATCGTCAAGCGCATCAAGGACGCCAAGCTCAAGGTCGAGACGCAGATCCAGGGCGACAAGCTGCGCATCAACGGCAAGAAGCGCGATGACCTGCAGACCGCGATCGCGCTGCTGCGCGCCGCGGCGGACATCAAGCTGCCGCTGCAATACGAAAATTTCCGCGATTGACCGCAATGCTTGCAGTCAACGCCACCCTGTATATCCCCGACAGCGAACTCGCCCAGAGTTTCGTGCGCGCCTCGGGCCCGGGCGGGCAGAACGTCAACAAAGTGGCGAGTGCGGTGGAATTGCGCTTCGACGTCGCGCATTCGCCGTCGCTGCCCGAGGTCTTGCGCGCGCGTCTGCTCGCGCGGCGCGACCGGCGCCTGACCGTGGACGGCGTGCTGGTAATCCAGGCCAGTCGCTTCCGCGACCAAGCGAAGAATCGTGAGGACGCGCGTGCGCGCCTGGTCGAGATCATACGCGCCGCGCTGCACGTGCCGAAGAAGCGCGTGGCGACCAAGCCGACACGCGCCTCGAAGGAACGCCGCATCGCATCGAAGAAAAAGCGCGCGCAGCACAAGCAGACGCGCTCCAAGTCGTGGAGCCACGAGTGAGTGGCGCGGCTTTTCCGCAGCTGCCGCCGCACGCGCCGCAGTACGCGCCATCTTTTGCCGGCGCCTTGTGCCGCTGGATCTATACGCGTTGCGGCTGGCGCGTTGCCGGCGAGATTCCGGATGTGGCGCAAGCCGTCGTGATCGCCGCACCGCATTCGACGAACTGGGATGTGGTGTGGGGAATGCTGGCCAAGGTCGGCCTGCGCTTGAATGTCCGCTTCATCGGCAAACGCGAAGCATTCTTCTGGCCGGTCGGTCCCCTGCTGCGCAACTTCGGCGGCATTCCGATCGACCGCAGCGCCGCGCACGGCATGGTCGATGAAGTGCATGAGCTGTTTGCGCGCAACGAACGCCTGTGGTTCGCGCTCGCGCCCGAGGGCACGCGCAAGAAAGTACAGAAATGGAAAAGTGGATTCTGGCATATCGCGCGCGCGGCAGGCGTGCCGATCCTGCCGGCGTATTTTCATTACCCGGAAAAAACGATCGGCTTCGGACCGTTGTTCTACCCGACCGATGACCTGGAGGCCGACATGGCGCGGATCCGCGAGTTCTATCGGCCGTGGCAGGGGAAGAACCGCGGCACGATTTAAAGCGGGTTTTTCGTCAGCGCTCGGAATGCCCCGACTCGTAATAATCCCCGCGCGCAAACAGGCCCGGCTTGATGCGATCAATGAACGCGCGCGCTTGCGCCGACAGATACTTGCCCTTGCGCACGACGACGCCATAGCTGCGCTGCGGAAAGTAGCGGCGCATGTTGCGTACGGCCAGTCGGCTGCGGTCATGGTCGGTGATGCAGATGCCGGTGACGATCGAGATGCCGAGTCCCATCGCGACGTATTGCTTGATCACTTCCCAGCCGCCGACTTCGATCGCGACGCGATACGGCACGCGGCGCTGCTGGAACACGAGATCGACGAGGCGATAGGTCGTGAGGCGCTGCGGTGGCAGGATCAAGCCGAACGGGGACAAATCTTCGAGCATGACCTCCTTCTTCTCCGCCAGCGGATGCTCCAGCGGCAGGATCAGCATCGGGTCGAACCACTGCACCGGTTCGTACGACAGATCGTGCGGTACGTCGAGCATCGAACCGAATGCGAAGTCGACCTGATCCGAACGCAACAGCGCGAGCCCGTCCTTGCCGGTGACGTTGGCCAGTTGCAGGCGCACGTCTGGATACTGTTCGCGGAAATCGCGCACGAGTGTCGGCAGCAGATATTGAATCGTCGAGGCGCCGGCGGCGATCGTCACTTCGCCGGCATCGAGTCCTTGGCGCTGCGTGCGAAATTGCTGATCGAGCGATTCCATGCCTTCGATCAGCGGACGGGCGAGGTCGTACAGCATCTGGCCTTCACGCGTGAGCGCGAGGCGCGGGCGCGTGCGTTCGAGCAGGTGCACGCCGAGTTCTTTCTCGAGTGCAGACAACTGCAAGCTGACGGATGACGCCGACAGGAACAGCGCTTCGGCGGCACGCGCGACTGTGCCGAATTTGACCGCGTAACAAAACGCGCGCAATTGCTTGACGCGGTTGCCTTTGTAGTAGAACCGCGTTGCAACACCGGGCACGCGCCGTTTGCGCCGCGCTTTCGACTTGGTGTGTTCCTTGACTACCAAACCAGCGTTTGTGACAACCGGATTCATCGCAATTTCACACTATTTTCCCAATATATTCATTACAGTAAGCGATATTTAACTAAGTTAAAGTTATAGATTGAAACATTCAGTTTGTCAAATACATACGCTTGCGCATAGTCTGCTGCTACGCAACAAAGTTTTGAGGCAACGATGTCGGCAGCAGCGGAATATTTCAGCCCGACCGATGTGCAGCTCAGCGGTCCGGTGCGCCCTGGATTTGACAGCATCCTGACGCCGCAGGCGTTGGCGTTTCTGGCCGAACTGCATCGCCGTTTCGATGCGCGCCGCCGCGTCTTGCTTGCAGCGCGCGCGGAGCGCCAGGCGCGCTTCGATGCCGGCGAGTTGCCCGACTTCCTTGCCGAAACGAAATCGATCCGCGAAGCGGATTGGCGCGTCGCGGAGATTCCCGCCGCACTGCACGACCGCCGTGTCGAGATCACCGGGCCGGTCGACCGCAAGATGATCATCAACGCGCTGAACTCCGGCGCGAAGGTGTTCATGGCCGATTTCGAGGATTCCACCGCGCCGAGTTGGGATAATCTCATTGAAGGTCAGGGCAACCTGCGCGATGCGATCGCCGGCACGATCGAATTCCGCGCACCGGACGGCCGCGAGTATCGCCTGAAGGAAGAAATCGCGGTGCTGATGGTGCGTCCGCGCGGCTGGCACCTGCCGGAACGACACGTGCGCGTCGGCGGTGAGGTCATGAGCGGCGCGCTGTTCGATTTCGGCCTGTTCGTTTTTCACAATGCCCAAGCGCTGCATGCGCGCGACCGCGGCCCGTATCTGTATCTGCCGAAGATGCAGAGCCATCGCGAAGCGGCGTTATGGGATGATGCGATCGAGTTTGCGGAAACCGCGCTCGGACTGCCGATCGGCACGATCAAGGCCACAGTGCTGATCGAGACTCTGCCGGCCGTGTTCGAGATGCACGAGATCCTGCACGCGCTGCGCCGGCGTTGCGTGGGTCTGAATTGCGGGCGCTGGGATTACATCTTCTCGTACATCAAGACGTTCCGCCGCCACCGCGACCGCGTGCTGCCCGAACGCGGCCAGGTCTTGATGACAGTGCCGTTCCTGAAAGCCTATTCGGAACTGCTGATCCAGACCTGCCACCGCCGCGGCGCGTTCGCGATGGGCGGCATGGCCGCGCAGATTCCGATTTCGAACGACGCGGCCGCGAACGATGCGGCGCTCGCGCGCGTGCGCGCGGACAAGCTGCGCGAAGTCACGGCCGGCCACGACGGCACCTGGGTGGCACACCCCGGTCTCATTCCGATCGCGCGCGAAATCTTCGATGCGCACATGCCGACGCCGAATCAAGTCAACGTGCTGCGCGCCGACGTGCACGCCGCGCGTGACGGCTTGATAGCCGCGCCGGCCGGTACGATCTCACGCGCAGGCTTCCTCAACAACATCGACGTCTGCGTGCGCTACCTCGCGGCGTGGCTCGACGGCCTGGGTTGCGTGCCGATCCATCACTTGATGGAAGACGCCGCCACTGCCGAGATTTCGCGCGTGCAATTGTGGCAATGGCTGCACGCCGGGGACTTGAGGCTCGACGATGGCACGCCGATCGACCTCGCGCTGTTCGACGCGGCGATCCTGCGCACGGCCGAGCGCATCCCCGACCACGGTTTGCCGGGTCAGACGCGCGTCGCCGAAGCCGCGCGCCTGCTCGCCGAGCTCACGCACGCGAAGGAACTCGCCGATTTCCTCACCCTGCCAGCCTACGACCGGCTGGCGTGAATTGCACAAGTACACATATCCACTTTTGATCCAGCAGAGGTAACGACCATGAAAGCCACTCTCCCGACTGCAGAACAGATCAAGATCGACTGGCAGAACAATCCGCGCTGGAACGGCGTGACCCGGCCTTACAAAGCCGAGGACGTCGTGCGCCTGCGCGGCACGGTGCCGGTCGAACATTCATTGGCGCGCATCGGCGCGGAGAAATTGTGGCGCTACCTGCAGACCGAGGATTTCGTCAACGCGCTCGGCGCGCTGACCGGCAATCAGGCGATGCAGCAGGTCAAGGCGGGCCTGAAGGCGATTTATCTGTCCGGCTGGCAGGTCGCGGCAGACGCGAACGTGGCGGGCGAGATGTATCCGGACCAGTCGCTGTATCCGGCCAACTCGGTGCCGCAGGTGGTCAAGCGCATCAACAGCACCTTGCTGCGTGCCGACCAGCTGCATCATGCCGAAGGCGACGACAGCATCGACTTCCTGCAGCCGATCGTTGCCGATGCGGAGGCCGGCTTCGGCGGCGTGCTCAATGCATTCGAACTGATGAAAGCAATGATCGAAGCCGGCGCCGCGGGCGTCCACTTCGAGGACCAGCTCGCCAGCGTGAAGAAGTGCGGCCACATGGGCGGCAAGGTGCTGGTGCCGACGCGCGAAGCCATCGACAAGCTCGTTGCCGCGCGCCTCGCAGCGGACGTCATGGGCGTACCGACCCTGCTCGTCGCACGCACCGATGCGGAAGCCGCCGACCTGCTCACCTCCGACATCGACGCGAACGACCAGCCGTTCACGACCGGCGAGCGCACCGTCGAGGGTTTCTACAAGACCCGCAACGGGCTGGATCAGGCGATCAGCCGTGGTCTGGCCTATGCGCCGTACGCGGATCTGGTCTGGTGCGAGACGGGCAAGCCGGACCTGGCCTTCGCACGCAAGTTCGCCGAGGCGATCCACAAGAAGTATCCGGGTAAGCTGCTCGCGTACAACTGCTCGCCATCGTTCAACTGGAAGAAGAACCTCGACGACGCAACGATCGCGAAATTCCAGAAGGAAATCGCCAGCTACGGCTACAAGTTCCAGTTCATCACGCTGGCCGGCTTCCACGCGCTGAACTATTCGATGTTCAACCTCGC
>Ga0068864_100002877_pt1 | contig 14225 bp, 10 predicted proteins | sample KBSSwiS72_FD_66586 | JGI IMG/M metagenome (GOLD analysis project Ga0068864, IMG submission 66586) | Switchgrass rhizosphere microbial communities from Kellogg Biological Station, Michigan, USA - KBS Switchgrass S7-2 | ecosystem: Host-associated > Plants > Roots > Rhizosphere > Soil ... | reverse complement strand
GCAGTGATGAAGCAAAGGAGATCTTCTGTGACTTTACACGCTCGACGACTTTCGTGCTCATGCCACAGGACGCAACACCGAGAAAGTAACGCATCGCCTCAGCACCATCATTATCAACATACGAAACCCGGCCGACGTCGATTCGCACTGTCCGCCCGGTTTGTAGCACTCGCGCAGCCGCTCGGCTTTGCGACGGAATCTCGAGCGTTCGTCTGAAATCTCCACCGGTTCCACTGGGCAGGATTCCGAGCTCCACATCTTTACCAGACGCGAGAATCCCATTCGCAACTTCCGACACAGTGCCATCGCCGCCACAGGCAATAATAAGCTTGGCACCCTTGCGCGCTGCCTCAGCCGCAAGCGTCGCCGCGTCACCATGATGCTTCGTAAACAACGGTTGAAACGATCCAAACTGCGAGCGCAAATCACTCGCAATCTGCGGCCACGTCTCAGCCGTACTGCCGCCGGCCGACTCCGGATTAACGATCACCACTGACATATTTCGCCTCTGATCCGCGTAGTTCTGCTTCCCGCAATCCGCACAATCTGCGATCCTGTTCTCCCAATTCGCCGATCTTGCCCATCACCGCGTCCGCAATCTCTTTGTGTGTCCGCAGTCGATCAGGCTTTTCGAGAAAACCACTCAGATCGATCACTGGTCCAAAATGGATGCGAATCACATCTTCGCGGTTCCAGTTGCGCGCCACCTGTCGCGGCAAACTGTTACACAGTCCCGCGATAAAAATCGGAATCACCTGCGGTTGCGCGTCCATGATCAACTTCCCCACGCCTGGCTGCGCGCGCAGGTACGAATACGGATCTTCACTCTTGTTGCGCGTGCCTTCGGGATGAAAGCCGATGATATTACCCGGCCCGGTGCGCGCCAGATCCGTCAACACGCGAAACGAAAACTTATCGAACGGTCGTTTTTCCGGAAGCGGATGATCGCCGGTCGCAAAAAACGGCGGGTACATGGACCACCAGCCCATGATCAAATTGACGAGCAGTCCCAGCGGGTTCTGATAAAAGAACCGGCCGCGCACCGGAAAGAACAGTTGCTTGCGCCAACTCGTGTTTCGAAACAGCACCGTCGATACCGCGTACATATCGAAGAACGAGCGATGGTTCGCTACGAGCAGCAACGGTCGCTCGCGCGAAGCGGCCTCGACGTGCTCGAGACCGTAGACGTTCATGATGTTGTAAGTGGAAAGATGGATCCAGCCGGCGCCCATGGTGCTTTGACACCAGGTCCAGAATCGCTTCCAGGCACCGCGATTCATGCGCTCGACGAAGCGGAATGCGAAGCGTTCGAAAGGAGTTAAGACTTCGAATTCACTCCCTAACTCTTTTGGGTCTGTTGCGCCGTTTTGTGGCTCGTCACTCAATCGAGAAGTATTTTGCCTCCGGATGGTGAATAATGATAGCCGAAGTCGATTGTTCTGGCTCCAGTTGAAACTCGTCGCTCAACGCAACGTCAATTCGTGAGGGATCGAGAAGCTCGAACAACTTCGCCTGATCCTCGAGGTCCGGACACGCCGGATAACCGAAACTGTAACGCGAACCATGGTACTCCTGTCGGAACAGGCGCTGAAGGTCAGGCGAGTCCGCGCCCGCGATTCCGAGTTCTTCGCGAATGCGTTTGTGCCACAACTCAGCCAGCGCTTCCGCACTTTCAACGCTGAGACCGTGGAAGTAGAGATAGTCGGAGTAGTTGTCTGCTTTGAAAAGTTCGTGCGAATACTCGCTCGCGCGACGGCCGACCGTCACGAGGTGAAAGGCAACTGTGTCCATCTTTCCCGACTCGCGCGAGGCGAAGAAGTCTGCGAGACAGAGGTGTTTCCCCGCCGGCTGCCGCGGAAAAGTGAATCTCACTTCTTTGTCGTCGTGGTAAACGATTAGATCGTTTCCTTCTGACTGACAACGGAAATAACCGTAGACGAGTTTCGGCACGATCAGTTTTTCGCGCTTCGATCGCTCTTTCATCTCTTCGTAAATCGGACGCACCTTGCTTTGGACCAGCGCCTGGTACTCTGCAACCGGCGTCCTGCCCTGCTTGAACTGCCATTGACCTTTGAACAACGCAGTCTCGTTTATGAATGCAAACACGTCGTCGAGCGCAATGTCGTCGACGACTCGCGATCCGTAAAACGGTGGTTGTGGGATCTGCACGTCATTGCTGACGTTCGATCGGGTGGTGTGCGTGGGGTCGCCACTGGCGCGTAATACCCCGCGCGGTCGTGCCGGTTTTCGAATGCCAAGCTTTGCTTCTTCACCGATTAGATCTTCCGGATCTTCCGCCGTGTCGGAAGTCGACGTCGTCGCACTTTCCTGCCGCTTGACTTCACCCTCGCCCGCGCCGGTGAGTTGGTCCATTGTGTGCAGACCGGCAAAAGCATCGCGCGCGTAAAAAAGCTGACCGTGATAGACCGACTTCAGATCTTCCTCGACGTAACGTCGTGTCAGGGCGGCGCCGCCGAGCACCACTGGAACCTTGATGTTCCGCTCGTTCATCAATTCCAGGTTGTCTCTCATGATCAGCGTCGACTTGACGAGCAGACCACTCATTCCGATCGCGTCCGCACCATGCTTGTCAGATTCCTGAAGAATCGCTTCGATCGGCTGCTTGATGCCGAGGTTGACGACCTTATAGCCGTTGTTCGTGAGAATGATGTCGACGAGGTTCTTGCCGATGTCGTGCACGTCGCCCTTCACGGTCGCGAGCACCATCGTGCCTTTCGCGGTGGCGCCGCCTTTCTTCTCCATGAACGGCTCGAGAAATTTGACCGCGGACTTCATGGCTTCGGCAGACTGCAACACGAAAGGCAGTTGCATTTGTCCCGCGCCGAAGAGATCGCCCACGACTTTCATGCCGTCGAGCAAGATATTGTTGATGATGTCGAGCGCGGAATATTTCTCGAGGCCGAGTCGTAGTTCACCTTCTAGACCGATCTTCTCGCCGTCGATGATGTGGTTCTTCAAGCGCTCTTCAACGGTCTCGCCTTTCGAAGCTTTCTTCGTTGTCTTCGACTTCACACCCTCGAAGAGCTTCGTGAACTCGGTGAGCGGGTCGTAAACACAAACGTCACCTTCAAACCGGCGCTGGTCGTAGATCAACTCGCGCGCGACTTTTGTTTCCTGCTCGCCGATGCGATTCAACGGCTCGATCTTGCTCGCGTTCACGATAGCCGCGTCGAGTCCAGCCTCAACCGCGTCGTGCAGGAAAACCGAGTTCAGCACGATTCGGGAAGCAGGACTGAGGCCGAACGAGATGTTCGACACGCCGAGAATCGTAAAAGCTCCCGGCAATTCTGCTTTGATTCGCTTAATAGCTTCGATCGTTTCGAGCGCGTTGCGACGATCTTCTTCAATACCGGTCGAGATCGGGAGTGCGAGTGGATCGAAAAAGATGTCGGAAGCCGGCAGGCCCTGTTCCTCGGTGGCTTGCTTGTAGGCTCGCGTCGCGATCTTGAGCTTGCCTTCGCGACTGCGGGCCATGCCATCTTCGTCTATCGTGCCGATCACGACGCTGGCGCCGTAACGCTTCGCCAGATCGATTACTTTCATGAAGCGCGGCACGCCGTCTTCATAGTTCGTCGAGTTGAGAATGCATTTGCCGCCCGCGTGTTGCAGTCCGGCTTCCATCTTCTGCCACTCGGTGGAGTCGAACATCAACGGAAGTTTCACCTGCGTGACGAGGCGTGAGGCGAGTTCGTGCATATCGCGCTCGCCATCGCGGCCGACATAATCGACGTTCACGTCCAGCACGTGCGCGCCTTCGCGCTCCTGCTCTTTGCCGAGTGCCACCAGCCCATCCCAATCTTCAACGTTCAGCAGGTCGCGCATCTTTTTCGACCCGCTGGCATTTACGCGTTCGCCGATGATCAGGAACGAAGCGTCTTGCTTGTAAGGTTGTTGGAAATATATCGACGACGCTGCAGGCAGCGTCTTTGCATTGCGCGGTTTCGGTGAAATGCGCTGCATCGCTTCAACGACGAGCCGCAAGTGCGCCGGCGTGGTGCCGCAGCAACCGCCGACGAAATTCGCGCCGAAGTCACTCGCGAAATGGACCAGTTGGGCCGTGAAACTCTCCGGAGTTTCGTCATAATGCATTTGGCCGTCGACTACTGAAGGCAATCCGGCGTTGGGAAGCACCGAAACCGGGAGCGGAGTGTTTTCGCAAATGTAGCGCAGACTCTCCGTCATGTGCTTTGGTCCAGTGCCGCAGTTCATGCCGACGACGTCGATTGGAAACGGTGAGAGCGTGGTTAGGGCTGCGGCGATCTCGGTGCCGTTGAGCATCGTTCCAAACTGTTCGATGGTTACCTGAGCGAAGACGGGCACCCGTGCCTGTCGTTCTTCAAAAACGCTGAAGATCGCAGCGAGCGCAGCTTTGGTTTGCAGCAAGTCCTGGCAAGTTTCGACGATCAGTAGGTCGGCGCCGCCATCGAGCAGTCCGCGCGCTTGCACGCTGTAAGCATCGCGCAGATCGGTGAACGAGATCTGGCCGAGGGTGGGAAGTTTACGACCTGGTCCCATGGAGCCGGCGACCCATCGCGGTTTTTCTTTGGTAGCGTAATCGGAGGCGACGCGTTTGGCGAGTTCCGCCGCAATGCGGTTCATTTCGTAAGCTTTGTCGGCGATGCCGTACTCCGCAAAGTCGACGGGCGTGCCGTTGAACGAGTTGGTCTCGATCACGTCGCAACCGACGTCGAGAAAACCGGCATGTACTTTTTCGACGGCATCGGGTCGCGTGACGAGGAGATTCTCGTTGCAGCCTTCGAAGCGTGGTCCACCGAAGTCGTCGAGCGAGAGGTTCTGGACCTGAAGGTTGGTCCCCATCGCACCGTCGAAAACGACGATACGTTCTTTTGCAGTTTCGAGCAGATTCGGCATAGGCGATATAACAAAGGCCCCGCGCCACAACGCGGAGCCTCAAAAACTCAACTCACCGAGCTGTTTAGCGGATTATTTTAAGTGGCCGCAAGTCGCTTTAACTCACCACCTCAATTGTCAAATCGTATTGAACCACATCTTTGCGGTTCCTGTAAATCCATCCTGAAAGAGCAAAGCAGCGCCACGCCGTTGGGACGAGTTCTACTGTATCCGGGGGAAGCCGGTTTCACATGAGCCGGAGTGTGAGCGGATTTATTCCGTAGGCCAATGTTTATGCCGTATGCTACGCCATCACTATGGGCAGCCGTAATCGGACAGAGAGGATGGTGCCGACGTTGATGGTTGTGGGAGTGATATCGCTGGTGCTGACACTGGTGTTCGGTGGGTTTATTGCATATCAGTGGGCGCTGGCTTCTGAGGCGACGGCGGTGGCGGTGGCGATGCTTGTGTTTTATGTGCGCGCATACCGGCACGGCACACATGATGTGAAGTGGCCGCCGCTGTTACCGATGGCCATCATCTTTGCGGCGGGTGGTGCCAAGAGTTTTTATGTTGCGACAAACAAAGACACACCGTTGTTTGTAATTGTCGTTTTGTTTGCGGGTGTGTTTTGGTTTGTCGTCGCGTCGTGGAGAATGCTCCGCGCACGGCGAAGTAGCGAGACTCCGTGATGCTCTTACCAAAGTTGGGTCATGTTCAATGCGAATCCGGCTATTATTTGTCGAATCCGGCTATAATCCTTTCGGCTATTTACGATTTTGCGTTTAACCTCTAACATCTGTTTACATGCAGCGCGCCATCTACCCCGGTTCGTTCGATCCAGTCACCAACGGACATCTGGACATCATCGAGCGTGGCTGCAAACTCTTTGACGAAATAATCATCGGCATCCTGGTCAACCCCGACAAGCAACCATTCTTCACCGTCGAGGAACGCCAGGAGATGCTCAACGACGTCATCAAAAGCATCAACCACAGACAGTGCACGGTCCGCGTCGACTCGTTCAGCGGGTTGCTGGTCAACTACGCGGTGGCCCAGCAAGCCAGCGTTATCGTGCGCGGCATTCGCGCCATCTCCGACTACGAGTACGAACTCCAGATGGCGCTGATGAATCGCCGTCTCGAACCCGGCATTGAAACAGTTTTCATGATGCCTGCTGAGATTTATTCTTACGTCAGTTCGCGTTTAGTTAAGGAGGTGTTTCACCTGGGCGGCGACATCAGCGGCCTGGTCCCACCACTCGTCGAAAAGCAAATGAAAGAAAAGTTGAATCAACGATGAAAACCTGGCCCGTTATGTCTCAATTCCCTGTTTCTGAAAACGTCGCACGCATGCAGTCATCAGCCACGATGGCCGCGATGCAAGCGGCGGAAGCACTGCGCGCGTCGGGCGCAAAGGTTTGCGACTTTGGCGCCGGCGAACCCGACTTCGATACACCCGACAACATCAAACAAGCTGCCGATCGAGCAATGCGCGCAGGCCGCACGAAATACACTGCCAACGGCGGCATTCGCGAGATTCATTGCGCGATCATCGACTTCTATCAGAAAGAATTCGGCACCGACTATCAGTCGAGCGAAGTGATGGCGACAGCGGGCGGCAAGCAGGCGATATTCAACGCGGTCGTGACGTTGCTCAACCCTGGCGATGAAGCACTCATTCCCAAACCTTACTGGGTGACATTTCCCGAGATCGCAGTCTTCGCAGGTGCGAAACCTATTTTCATCGAAACCGAAGACACCAACTTTGTTCTTACGGCCGAACAAGTCGAGCGCGCGATCACGCCACGAACGAGACTTTTGATTCTGAACTCGCCTTCGAATCCTTCGGGCCGTGTGCTGCCGCCCGCTGAGTTTCGACGCATTATGGAGTTAACGGCCGAGCACGGCATCTACGTCGTGTCAGACGAATGTTACCTGCGCTTCGTCTATCCGCCGGGCCAGGTTTTCAGCGCTGCGAGTTTGCCGGCGGAACTGCGCGCGCGTTTGTGCATCGCGGGATCGTTTTCGAAGACTTATGCGATGACTGGTTGGCGCCTTGGTTATGCACTCGCGCCGGCCGACTGGATCAAGGCCATGCTCAAAGTTCAGGGCCATTCAACGTCAAATGCAAACTCAATCGCGCAATGGGCGGCAGTTGAAGCGTTGACTGGGCCACAGGAATCAGTCGGCACCATGCTTGCTGAGTACACCAGGCGACGCGCGTGGTTATTGAACGCGTTGCGAGAAATTCCAGGTTTCAAGTGCAGCGAACCTGAAGGTGCGTTTTATGCGTTTCCGGACGTGCGTGGTTGTTTGCACAAAGAGTTGAAGACGTCGGGCGACTTCGCGCAGCGTCTGCTCGACCAGGAACACACTGTTGTCACTGATGGCGCAGGGTTCGGAGCGGAAGGATTTATCCGGATTTCTTACGCGACGTCGATGGAGCAGATCCAGGAAGGGATCAAACGGATCAGGCGTTTCGCCGAGAAATATTATTAGCCACGGATCCACGCGGATCCGTGGCTAAAACTCTTCTTAGTAGAGATTGAAGTTGTACTCGAGCTGCATCCACATCGAGACCTGATGTCCGTCCTTGGTTGCAGGCACAAACTTGATCTGGCGTGCCGCGGCGATCGCCCTCTCGGTCAACCCATACGGCAGACCCGAAACAGTTCTGATATTCGTCACCTGTCCTGACGACGCAAACACCACTTTCAGCACGACCGTACCGACAATCTGGTTCTTGCGTGCGTCCTCAGTGTACTGCGGCTCGGGCTTCGAAATCAGGCGTGCTTTCGATGTGACATCCTTGCCGGTAAAGATCCGGTCGTAGCCACCGCCGCCGCCACCGCCTGGTCCGCCGCCACCATCATTGCGGTCACCACCGCCGATGTTACCGCCTCGACCTGGTCCAAGACCGCCACCTTCACCCGGTCCAATACCGCCGCCGGTTCCAGTGCCGATACCGTTTCCAGTGCCAGGACCAGACGAAGGATCGGTGCTCTTCGATTTGTAGTCACCATACGGCAACACGCGCGCATCAGGGGGCACCAGCATCGGATCGGCAACCACCGTCGCGGCCACGGGCAAAGCCGGGTTCTTCGGCAGCACCGGCTTTGGATCCGGCGCCACTACCTGCGGGATGGTTAAAGACGCCTGCGGAACTTTACCAAACGAAGCAGGCTTGGCTTCTTCACGACCACCGCCGCCGCCGCCCGCTGCTTTCTCAGGCTTCGGCTTGCTGCCGCCGCCGCTGCCCTTATTCAGTCCGGCAGTGCCGGGATCGGGAGTCGGCTGCTCGTCAGGAATGTCGAGCATCTGCTCGACCTGTAGTTGCTCTTCGGCATTCTGCGCCAGCAACTGATGTTGGCGGTTTCTGTAGTCAATGCCGACGATTACGCCGAGGATGGCGAAGAGGAACACGAACGATGAGACCATCGCCGCAACGACGCTGCGCGAGTCGGACGCCTCAGCGCCCATGACAGCAGCCCCGCGCTCGCGGCTGAGCCAGGTCGAAAACAGCGCGACCAGCATACCACCGGCGACAACCGCGAAAACGACCAGACCAATGCGGGATGAATGCGCACCCTGGGAGCGATCCATCAACATCACCGCGCCGACCAGGGCCACGATGCCCAGCACCGCTGCTCCCATCGCCACCAGAACGTTTGGCTTGGCGAGAAACACTCGCAGGAGCTGACCGTAACCGACAATCGTTCGCTTCGTGAATCCAAAAGGATCGCGCTTAAACTCAGGCCACGTCAGTTGATATTCATTACGTACATCGCCAAGTCTTTGGCCAAGACGAGCTACGAGCCCGGAGTCGTCCAGGAACGTGAGGTGATACTCGTCTCGCAATGCCAGCGCTGAAGAGTTACCGGAAGAAGCAGCAGCGTAGACCGACTCGGGTTCGTTTTCAACCCGATAAGTTCCAGCCGGCTCAGCCACCGTGTCTCTCGCGACTGTCACACTCGGATCGTGGTTGACAGTCACGCTCGGATCTTCGACCGGCGGCATCGCCGCTGCTTTCAGTGGCGTTCCATCGACGGGACAAAAGCTGAATTTGTCAGCAAACTCTTCTTTACATACTGAACAGAACTTCATCGATACTACCTCTTCTCGCCTGTGGGGGAGCAGTACGGACTGAGACAGTCTGTCTGCACCTGAAAATTCTCTTGCATAGCTTGTTTCGATACGCTTGTCGAGAACTCTCGAAGGCTGTGGCGCAACCCAACGTTCGAGCAACGACTTGAGCTCATCGTCGGAAACAAACTCATCTTCCGGCTGAACGCTCATTTCACGCCTCCCTCAAAGTAACAATTTCCCGACCACTATTCAATTCCTGATTGCTGTCTAAATACGGCCTCAGCATCCTTCTCAAACCTTCGCGCGCCCTGTATAAGCGCCCCTTAATCGCACCCACGTCGGTGCCCGCAATCTCGGCCACCTCGTTTAGACTCAAGCCCTCATACTCGAACAGGATCAGCGCCTCTCGTTGCATCGGCGGAAGACTAAAGACGGCTTCTCTGACTTGAGTTGCCAACTCTTCGTCCAACAACCTTCGCAACGGTCCGCGGCGCGGTGAATCCTTCGGTTCTTCAGCGACTTCCTCCAGCCCGGTCTCACGACCCTGATTGCGAAAGTGCTTTAGGGCCAGGTTCCGTGCGGCCGCATATAAATAAGTCTTCAAAGCAGCGCGCTCCGGACGGAAGTTCTCAGGCTTGCGTATCAAGCCGAGAAAGCAGTCATGAGTTACGTCTTCAGCAACTTCAACCGAGCCCAGCAACCGGTAAGCAAAACGAAAAATTGGTTGCCGGTAACGGTCGTACAACTCCAGAAAGGCTGCCTGGTCACCCTCTCCTGCCTTTTTCAGCAAAAGCTCGTCTGTAGTTCTCTCGGGCAATCAAGCACTCGATCCTGCAGGATTCGCTCCTGCTATAGTTACCTTCACCCAGGAAAAAGTTACGGCCAGGACTGGAAAAAAGTAGCGCGCCCCCCAAAAATTCAGCCAAATATTAATCGTGCCGGGGCGACAAGTACATATCTTTTACATTTTGCCGGCTCAGATCGACCAGAACTCTTTGTCAATCAGGGCTTAGGATGCACTCAAAAGCCAAACGGTTGACGGGCACACACCCGGCATCTAAGATGTTTTGGTTACTACGAACAACTAGAATTTCTGACAGTTTGCGATGATTTTTCCCGCGAAGGCGCAAAGGCGCAAACAAAGCAGGCCGGCACGCGTAAAGAGCATCTCTCTGCGCCTTGGCGCGTTCGTAGCAGCAATTCTTCTCTGCTTCCTTTCGCTGGCATTACCTCTTCAAGCCCAGACTGCCGCCGAACCCGAACGCGAGCAGCTATTGAACGGCCTGCGCCTGCTTATTTGGCCGAAGCCCGGCAGTCCGGACGTCATCCTGAAACTGCGTATCAACAGCGGCGCCGCCTTCGACCTGTCCGGAAAGTCAGGGCAGATGGCGCTGCTCGGCGACCTGCTCTTCCCTGACCCGGCCACTGTCGATTTCTTCACGGACGAAATGGGTGGAAAGCTCGACGTCAGTGTCACTTACGATTCGACAACCATCACGATGGTTGGCAAAACTGCCGAGTTCGAACAGATCGTCGGAGTCCTGCGCAATGCATTGCTCGCCACGCAAACCACGCCCGAAGTCGTAACTCGCATGCGCGATGCACGTATCAAACTGTTGCGCGACACCTCGATCGCGCCGGCGACAGTTGCTGATCGCGCCATCGCAGCGCGGTTGTTTGGAGACTTTCCATATGGCAAACCGGCCTCGGGCTCTCCGGAAGATGTGGCTCGCGTTGAACGGGCTGACCTGATGCTGGCTCAGGAACGGTTTTTCAACTCAAACAACGCCACGCTCGCGATCGCCGGCGGTGTGACCAAAGCACGCGCGATGAAGACTGTGCGCCAGTTGCTCGGTCCGTGGCGAAAAAGCGAACAGATCGTGCCGACGACGTTTCGCCAACCCACTCCGCCCGACACGCGAACACTGATCGTCAACCTGCCTGGACAAGGTGTCGAGATTCGTTTGGCAGCTCGCGGGGTTTCGCGAGCCGACACTGACTTCCCGATCGCGACGATTCTCGCGCGCGTCGCGCAGCATCGTTGGGAAGCAGCAAATCCTGAACTGGCAACGCAACCTGTTTTCGTAAGAAATGAAGGCTATGTTTTGCCGGGAATGTTTGTGATGGGCGCTACCGTGAAGGACTTAACCGCTGCGGACGCACTCGCGAACGCGAAGAAAGTGCTTGAATCGCTAATGACTACGCCCGCGACGGCGGCTGAACTGGACCGAGCCAGGAACGAAGTGACTGGTGAATTGTCGACAACGGTATCGAAGAATGATGCGTTTGCAGATCCATGGCTCGATGCGGACACGTATCACTTTAGTGCTCCTCAGGATCAGATTGCTTTACTCAGAGCCGTAACACCTGCGGACGTGCAGCGAGTTGCTAATAGGTTGTTCAATAAGAACATCGCTTCAGTCGTAGCGGGTGAATCGGCGCAACTCAAAGCGGCGCTACAGGGAAAACTTCAATATGAAGTACTCGGTGAAGTTACACCTCCGGCGCCAAAACCGCCGGTACCGAAAACGCCTGCAAAACCGGTAAGCAACGACAATCCCAGGTAATCACAAATTGTTTGCAAGCGTCTTGCAACCAAACCTGCATCAGATTTGGCTTAATTGTGCCTGAGAACGGAAGTGCCGCAAACGAGCATGCGAGCCGCGTTCGCGAGATGTTTTCAGCCATCGCGGGCCGGTACGATCTCTTGAACCATCTGCTGTCCGGAAACGTCGACAAACGTTGGCGCCGGATCGTGGCGACCAGAGTTCGCGATAAGCTCCCGGCAAACGGAGCAAGTGTTCTCGATGTTGCCTGTGGCACTGGCGATTTATCGCTAACGTTGTTTGAAATTACAGGAGCTGGAGTTGTTGGAACTGATTTCTGCCGGCCGATGCTGGACATCGCCGCCGGTAAGACTTCTGGTCGCATACGCTTGATTGAGGGCGATGCTTTGAGTTTGCCCTTTCGAGATGGCACGTTCGACGTCGCGACGATCGCTTTTGGATTGCGCAACCTCTCGAACGTCGAAAGTGGCCTCGCGGAACTCTCGCGAGTCTTGAAACCAGGCGGCTGGGTGGCTGTGCTGGAGTTTTCAAGACCGGCGAATGCGATTTTCCGACCGTTGTTCAATATGTACTTCACGAGAGTACTACCGTTGCTAGGTGGCGTGATTAGCGGTTCACGGAACGCTTACACGTACTTGCCAACGTCGGTGGGAAAATTTCCAGATCAGTCACAACTCCTGCTCCTGATGGAACAGGCAGGTTTTGATCAGGTTCGTTATGAGAATCTGACGGGCGGCATAGCGGCCTTGCACATGGGCAGAAGGCCGAAATAGTTTTGGGATTGGTTGCAGCGTTTCTACAGTTTGCAACCAGATACGTAGTCACGGGGTATGGTTTGGTAAGCGCGCGGTTGTCGGGGCTGTGCGAGTATTCGAACCTGCCCCGGGCTACGTTTTTATTTTCGTGCTATATTGCGGCGCGGTGAGGATCCTGAAGCGCCTGCTTATTCTGCTGCTGGTTGTTTGGACCGTCGTCTCTCTCGTAACACTTCTGATCGAACTCGTTCCCGGTGATCCGGCTGTCGCCGTGCTCGGAGAGCAAGCGACCCCCGAACAGTTTGCACAGTTTCGCGAGAAGCACGGTCTGGATCGTCCTCCCTTCTTCTTTTCTTTTCCACGCGACAACAACGGCGAGCGACACTTCGTCTGGCACGGCGCTGACAATCGTTACACCGATTACTGGCGTTCACTGCTGAGGGGCGACATGGGACTCTCGTTCCGAAATGATCGCCCTGTCAAAGATCTGATTCTTGAACGCTATCCCGCCACCATCGAACTCGCCATCGTCGCCATGGCGATCGCGATCCTGATCGCGATTCCTTTAGGCGTGATTGCCGGCACAAATCGCGGCACGATCGTAGACAACGTTGCGTCTGTCGTGGCGCTGCTGGGTATCAGTCTGCCGAGTTTTGTGATCGGACCAATGTTGGTCTACATCTTTGCGGTCAAGCTTCGCTTGCTTTCGCCTTCAGGGCGCTTCGACTGGAGCGACATCATCCTGCCCGCGTTCACGTTGGGCGCCGCGCTGTCTGCGATTCTGACGCGCATGGTGCGCTCGTCCGTGATCGAAGAGTTGCACGAAGATTACGTGCGCACGGCGCGCGCGAAGGGTTTGAGCGAGCGCACCGTTGTTTACAAACACGTCTTGAAGAACGGACTGATTCCGGTGGTCACGATTCTCGGTTTGCAACTCGGAGTGTTGCTGGCTGGTGCCATCATTACGGAGAAGATCTTTGGCTGGCCCGGACTCGGATTGCTGCTCGTCGAAGATGGAATCGGAAAACGCGACTATCGCGTCGTGCAAGGTTGCGTGCTGGTGATCAGCATGACTTACATCGTCGCAAACCTGCTCACTGACATGGCCTATCGCTGGCTCGATCCACGTATCAGAGTAGGATGAATCGGTTAACAATCATCGGACTGGTTATCGTTGTGCTGCTGGTACTGGTGGCGTTGTTCGCGCCGTGGATCGCGACTTACGACGTGGGCGCCACTGACCTGTCGATCCGTTATCTCGCACCGTCGGCAACACACTGGTTCGGCACGGACTCCACTGGCCGCGATATCTTCTCTCGCGTCGTTTTTGGTGCACGTATCTCCTTGCAGGTTGGAATAATCGTCGTGTCGGTGTCGGCTGTGATCGGCACGATGCTCGGCGCGATCGCAGGTTATTACGGTGGCTGGGTGGATCGATTTGTTTCGGGTTACGTTTTCAACGTGTTCCTCGCCTTTCCTGGTCTGTTACTCGCGATCGCGATGGTCGCGTTTCTGGGCGCCGGTCTCAACAAACTCATTCTCGCGTTGTGCATTATCGGCTGGGTTGGGTATGCACGCCTGATTCGCGGCCAGGTGTTGAAGGTGCGGGAATATGACTTCGTCCAGGCGGCGCGTGCGCTCGGCGCAAGCGACGCACGCATCCTGCTGGTTCACATTCTTCCCAACGCGATTCAACCGCTGATCGTCCAGGCGAGTCTTGGCATGGCCGGCGCGGTGCTGTCCGAGGCAGCACTCTCTTTCCTCGGACTCGGCGTGCCGCCACCCGCGCCTTCGTGGGGCGTGATGATCGAAGAAGCGCGCGATTTATCAACATTGCAAGCCGCGCCTCACGCGCTCATCTTTCCTGGCATCGCCATTGCACTCACCGTCCTTGCTTTCAACTTCATCGGCGACGGCTTGCGTGAATATCTCGACCCCCGCCA
>Ga0068864_100002874_pt1 | contig 14233 bp, 14 predicted proteins | sample KBSSwiS72_FD_66586 | JGI IMG/M metagenome (GOLD analysis project Ga0068864, IMG submission 66586) | Switchgrass rhizosphere microbial communities from Kellogg Biological Station, Michigan, USA - KBS Switchgrass S7-2 | ecosystem: Host-associated > Plants > Roots > Rhizosphere > Soil ... | reverse complement strand
CGCATCATGCGCACCGGCACCGTCGCGAGCACCGACAACCGCAACTGGGAGCTGCTGCCGTCGCACCACGCGGCGAGCACGCCGGAGCGCCGCTTCAGCCAGAGCCGCGCGATCGCGCTCGACATGGAGAGCGCGACGATCGCCGCGAACGGCTTCCGCTTCCGCGTGCCGTACGGCACGCTGCTGTGCGTGAGCGACAAGCCGTTGCACGGCGAGATCAAGCTCCCCGGCATGGCGAACCACTTCTACCGCGAGCGCGTCGACCAGCATCTGCGCATCGGCATCCGCGCGATCGAGCTGCTGCGCGAGGCGGGCGTCGATCAGCTCCACAGCCGCAAGCTGCGCAGCTTCGCGGAGGTGGCTTTCCAGTAGCGCTCGCTACGCCACGAGGAGCCCGGCGAGCTGCGCATGCTGCAGCAGCATGATGGTCTTGGCATCGCGGATCTCGCCACTGCGCACCATCGCGAGGGCGCGTGGAAAGTCGAGTTCAAGTACCTCGATGTCCTCGCCCTCGTGCGCCTCGCCGCCGCCGCCGGAGACCTTGTCGTGCGCCTCGTATTCGCCGACGAACATGAACAGCCGCTCAGTCACCGAGCCCGGGCTCATGAACGTCTCGAAGACCTGCTGCACCGCGCTGACGCGGTAGCCGGTCTCTTCCTCGGCCTCGCGCTTGATGCAGGTCACCGGATCATCCTGGTCGAGCAGGCCCGCGCAGGTTTCGATCAGCAGGCCATCCGAATTGCCGTTCACGAACGTCGGGTAACGGAACTGGCGCGTCAACACGACGCTGTTGGCCGCACGGTTGTAGAGCAGGATGGTCGCGCCGTTGCCGCGGTCGTAGACCTCGCGGCTCTGGCGCTGCCATTTGCCGTCGCGCCGGCAATAGTCGAACGTGGCCTTCTTCAACACGTACCAGTTGTCGGACAACAGATCGATGCTGTGCATGCGGACGCGATCGTTCATCGTGGATTCCCTCGGTTCATGGCGCAACGTTATCGTGCAGTTTCGTGCAATGTCAAGATAATTCAGGCACACTGCACGCATGCTCACGAGACAGCGCAAGCAGCTCATCCTCGAGCACCTGCGCCGCCACGGCCAGGTGGTGGCCAAGGAACTCAGTACGCAATGGGAGCTGTCGGAAGACACGATCCGGCGCGACCTGCGCGCCCTCGCTGCAGAGGGTGCCCTGCAGCGCGTGCACGGCGGGGCGCTGCCGGCCTCACCGGCCATCGGCAACTTCGCCGCCCGCCAGGCGCTGCAGCCACAGGGCAAGGAGGCCATCGCCGCGACGGCGGCGGCGATGGTCATGCCGGGGCAGACGATCTTCCTCGACGGCGGCACCACTTGCCAGCAGCTTGCACGGCAGTTGCCGGCCACGCTGGCCGCCACCGTGATCACGCACAGCCCGACGATTGCGATCGAGTTCATCGCGCACCCGCTCATCGAGGTGGTGCTGATCGGCGGGCACCTCTTCAAGCACTCTGTGGTCGCCGTCGGCGCCGCCGCGCTGGAGGCGATCCAGCGCGTCCGCGCTGACCTCTATTTCATGGGCGTGACCGGCGTTCACCCGCGATCGGGACTGACCACCGGCGACCTCGAGGAAGCGCACATCAAGCGCGCTCTGATGACGCAGGCCGCGGAGACCTGGGTCCTTGCGTCGGCGGAGAAGCTGAACACCGCATCGCCTTGCCTGGTCGCGCCCTGCAAGCAGGCGACCGGGCTGGTGGTCGCACCCGGCACGTCGCGCGCGGTGCTCGCGCCATTTCGCGCGCTTGGCCTCGCGGTACAACGCGGCTGAGCACTGCGGAAAGCAGATACAGGCACGCGCGGCTGCGCTATCCCAACCGGTGCTCCGCGATCAGCGCAGCTCGCAGCGCCGCGGCTCGCGCGGCAGGATGACGCCCCAGCGGACGGTGCCCCGGCTCGGCGCGTCCGCCTGCGTCGTGGGATGGGCCCACGGCAGCGTCCAGACGCCGGAATTGTCGGCACGCGCCATCAGGGCCTCGAGTTGCGGATGCGGGTGGGCATGGCCGACGCGATCATCGGTCGTGTCGTCGAGGATCAGCGCGCCGCAGCGCTCCACCGCCTCGAGCGGCACCCAGGGCGACTTGAAGTGGCGCCCGTCGATCAGGACCGCGAGGCGCTGCGGGGTGTGCGCGATCACGTTGCCGCCGAGCCAGATGTCCGACACCACCAGCCGCAGCGGCACGTCGGTGTGGTCGGCCCACGTGCGGTGCGCCTCGTGCGCGAGCACCGCGCCAGGAAAGTTCGCGCGGGTGCGGCGCTCGAAGCGATCGGCGAGCACGGTCTTGCCCAGGGTCTGGCCGAGGCACAGCACGATCTGAATCACGATCGCCGCCTGCAGGCAACGGCGCAGCAGCGTCGGGCTGTCGGGTCGGCGCATCACGAGCATCGGCAGCAGCCCGGCCAGCAGGAACGCGTTCGCGCCCCAGCGGCCTTGCAGCGCGACCTGGCTGAAGAGGCCGACGCCGACGGTCATCACGAGCGGCGCCAGCGCATTGATCCAGATGAAGGCCTGATCGGCGCGCTCGACGTCGGGAGCCGGCGCCTCGTCGATCCCCGCGGGCACCGATGTTGCCTTGTTCGGCCAGAGCATCCACGCCATTCCCAGCAACAGCGGCAGCACGCGCAGCAGTTGGGTGAACCCGAAGTCGGCGAGGCCTTGCAGCGTCGCCGCCAGACCGGGCAATTCGCGCGTGACTTCGCGGGCATAGCGGAACGGCAGGAAGTTCGTGTCGCGCAGCCACAGCACGTTCGGCACGACGACCAATGCGCAGACGGCGCACGAGAGCAGCAGGCCCGCGAGCCCTCGGCGCGTGTGCAGACGCCGGTCGAGCACGAAGTACAGCAGGAGTCCGGCCAGCGGCATCACGGCGACGTACTTCACCATCGTCGACAGCCCGGCGAACAGGCCGGCGAGCGCCCACTGATGCCATTGCCGGCGCTGCGTCGCGCGATGGAACCAGAGCAGCGTCGCGGCCTGGAATGGCAGCAGCACGGTGTTGTGGTTGAAGCTGTCGCCGCCGATGTTGTGGTAGGTGACGAGCGAGGCGAGCGCCATCGCGATCAACGATCGCCGCGGCGACATGAATTCGCAGCCGAGCCGCCACGTGATCGCCAACGCCGTGACGACGCACGCCTGCGTCGCGATGAACGGCAACGCCACCGACGTGCCGAACACGCCCATCAGCGCATGCATGATCCAGGTCGGCAGTGGCGGATGCTTCCAGTAGCCGCTCTCCAGCGAGAACGCCCAGACGAACTGCTCGGCGCTGTCCATCTCGGGCGCGCTGTAGGTGAGCCAGCACGCGGTGCCCCAGAGGATGACCTGGCCCAGGCACAGCACGAGAACCAGCGTGGTGCAGTCGCGCGGCCAAGTGCTCGGCAAGAGACCGGAAAACGTGCGCGGCGGGGCGATGGACAGGCGCGGGAGAGGCATGGCGAGACCCCGTGCGCAAGCAACGGCGCCGGACTGCTTACATAAGTTAACAAATTGTAGAGGGACGGGCGCTCGGCATGAGTGCTCCACTTCCCGGTTGCCGCATCCGCGCCCATCTCTTAACCTAGAACCCGCCAAATACCTCACGCGGCAGGAGACAGGGAATGACGGCAGCCACCGAGAAAACCGGGGTCGAAGCGATCCGATCGCTCGCCCTCGTCGGCCAGACCGCCGCGGGCAAGACCAGCCTGGCCGAGGCCCTGCTGCACAGGGCCGGCGCGATCGGCGCCCCTGGCAGCCTGGAGCGAGGTACGACGACGTCGGACTTCGACCCGATGGAGCGTCGAGCGCAGCACTCGCTGAATTCGGCAGTGATGCACCTGACCCACGGCGGCATCCGGATCCATCTGGTGGACACGCCCGGCTACGCGGATTTCGTCGGCCAGTCGATGACGGCGCTCGAAGCCGTGGAGACCGCGGCGGTCGTGATCAACGCAACCACCGGCATCGAGATGATCAGCGCTCGCATGATGGAGTGGGCGGCGCAGCGCCAGTTGTGCCGGTTGATCGTGGTCAACAAGATCGACGTCGCCGGCGTCGACCTCGCCGGCCTCGTCACGGCGATACAGGCCGCATTCGGCAAGGAATGCCTGCCCCTGAATCTGCCCGCAGCGCAGGGCACCAAGGTCGTCGACTGCTTCTTCAATCGCGAGGGCGAATCCGACTTCGGCAGTGTGGAGGCAGCGCATCGAGCACTGGTCGAGCAGGTGGTCGAGGTCGATCCCGACTTCGTCGAGCGCTACCTGAACGATGGCGACGTCGACCCGCGCGAGCTGCACGCGCCGCTCGAAGAAGCCTTGCGCCAAGGTCATCTGATCCCGATCTGCTTCGTCTCGGCGCGAAACGGCGCGGGCGTGGGCGAACTGCTCGAGGTGATCGAAGCGCTGCTGCCGAACCCGACCGAAGGTAACCCGCCGCAGTTCTACAAGGGCGAGGGCGCCGAGGCGAAAGAACTGCATGCGAACCCCGATCCTGCGCAGCACGTGATTGCGCATGTGTTCAAGGTCACGGTCGATCCGTACGTCGGCAAGATGGGCGTGTTTCGCATCCATCAAGGCACGGTGACGCGCGACAGCCAGCTCTACATCGGCGACGGGCGCAAGCCGTTCAAGGTCGGCCACCTGTTCATGCTGCAAGGCAAGGATCACGTCGAGGTCGTGCGCGGCATCCCGGGCGACATCTGCGCCGTGGCCAAGGTCGACGAGATGCACTTCGACGCGGTGCTGCACGATGCGGCCGAAGACGATCATCTGCATCTGAAGCCGCTGCCGTTCCCCGTGCCGGTGCACGGCCTGGCGATCGAGCCGAAGCGCCGGGGCGACGAGCAGCGCATGTGGGAGATCCTGCAAAAGCTCGTCGACGAAGATCCGTGCCTCAAGGTCGAGCACGTCGGCGTGACCAACGAGACCGTCGTCTACGGGCTCGGCGAGCTGCACCTGCGCACGCTGCTCGAGCGCATGAACGAGGTCTACAAGTGCGAGGTCAATACGCGGCCGCCGCGCATCGCCTATCGCGAGACGATCACTGCCAATGCCGAGGGCCACCACCGGCACAAGAAGCAAAGCGGCGGCGCCGGCCAGTTCGGCGAGGTCTACCTCCGGATCGAACCGCTGCCGCGCGGCACGGGCTTCGAGTTCGTCGATCAGGTCAAGGGCGGCACGATTCCGGGCCAATTCATCCCCGCCGTCGAAAAGGGCATCCGCCAGGTCCTGGACACCGGTGTGATCGCGGGCTACCCGGTCAAGGACGTGCGCGTCATCGTCTACGACGGCAAGTCGCACTCGGTCGATTCGAAGGACATCGCGTTCGCGACTGCAGGGCGCAAGGCCTTCATCGACGCGGTGAAGAAGGCGCAGCCGATCGTGCTCGAGCCGATCGTGAAAGTGCAGATTACTGCGCCGGACCACGCGATGGGCGACATCACGGGCGATCTGTCGAGCAAGCGTGGTCAGGTCAGCGGCACGACCACGCTGCCGGGGGGCGGCATGGCAGTGAATGGCCAGGTGCCGCTGTCAGAACTGTCGAACTACCAGGCGCGCCTGAACGGCATGACCGGCGGGCAGGGCCGCTACACGATCGAGCTGAGCCACTACGAGGCGGTGCCGCCTTCGGCGCAGGCCCTGCTGATCAGTCAATACAAGGTCAAGGAGGAGGACTGAGCCTGCCTCACGTGCCGTTGTGCATCGGCCGCGTGGCGGCGAAGCCGTCGGTGAGTTCCGCCATGCTGCTGTCCGCGGCATGGCTGCCGCGCAAGCGATCGAGTTCGGCGTAGGCTGCCTTGAGCCGACCTTCGGTACGCTCGAGTGCGGCGCGGGGCTCCGCGGCCATCGCCGCCACCTGGCGCTTGAACGAGCTTCGCGTTTGCTCCAGCTCGGACTGGGCGCGCGCTTGCGCAGAACGCAGCTGGTCGATCACCGCCGCCTGGCGTTGACTCACCTCGTCAGTGGCTTTGCGCAGTTGCGCGTCGAAGCGGCTGCGCGCAAATCGCAGTGTGGCCCAGCCGCCCGCAACCATGCCGAGCATTAGCGCGGCCAGCACCAGGATCCACCACGCACTCGTCGACATGCTGCGCCTCCGTTACCAGCCCGCACACTAGCAAGCTATCGACTACTGCGATCGCGGGGCCAGGCAGGCCGCCTGATGTCGGGTCACAAAGCGTGCAAAACACACGCCGTGATTGGGCTCTTGGCCTCAGGAGCCGGCCACTGCGGCCCGCGGGCGGACGCACGCTGCCGCCTGCTTGGCGCGCGACCTTGCCAGTGCGACGGTGTCGGCATGCGCCAGGGTGACGCCCATGCGGCGCTTCTCGAAGCTTTCGGGCTTGCCGAACAGCCTGATGTCCGTCTGCGGCACGCGCAACGCTTCGTCGACGCCGTCGAAGACGATGCCACGCGCCTCGACGCCTCCATAGATCACTGCGCTCGCCCCTGCGCATTTCAGCGCGGTGTCGATGGGCAGGCCGAGAATCGCCCGCGCGTGCAGCTCGAACTCGTTCTGCCATTGGGTGATCATCGTCACCATGCCGGTGTCGTGCGGTCGCGGCGAGACCTCGCTGAACCAGACCTGCTCGCCCTTCACGAACAACTCGACGCCGAACAGCCCCTGGCCGCCGAGGTTGTCCGTCACGGCCTTCGCGATCTCGCGTGCACGCGCCAGGCCGACCGGGTGCATCGCGTGCGGCTGCCAGCTCTCGACGTAGTCGCCTTGCACCTGCACATGGCCGATCGGCTCGCAGAAGTGCGTCTGTATCGCGCCGTCCGGGCCGAGCGCGCGCACCGTCAGCTGCGTGATCTCGTAGTCGAAATCGATGAAGCCTTCGACGATGACACGCCCATGGCTGACCCGTCCTCCGGCCATCGCGTAGTCCCAGGCTTTCACGACGTCGGCCGGTCCGTCGATCTTGCTCTGGCCCTTGCCCGAACTGCTCATCACCGGCTTGACGATGCACGGATAGCCGATACCCGCATCGATCGCCGCCTGCAACTCGGCGAGCGAATCGCAAAACTCGTACGCGCTGGTCGGCAGTTGCAAGGTCTCGGCCGCAAGGCGGCGTATGCCTTCGCGATCCATCGTCAGGCGCGCGGCGCGGGCGGTCGGGATCACGCGCACGACACCGGCCGCCTCGAGTTCTTCGAGCATCGGCGTGGCGATCGCCTCGATCTCGGGCACGACGAGCATCGGTCGCTCGGCTTCGATCAGCGCCTTGAGTTGCGCCGGGTCGCTCATCGTGATCGTGCGCGCGTGGTGCGCCACCTGCTGGCCGGGAGCGTGCTCGTAGCGGTCGACAGCCACCGTCTCCACGCCCAGGCGTTGCAGCGCGATCAGGACTTCCTTGCCCAGCTCGCCGCTGCCGAGCAGCATGACCTTCGTGGCATTCGGGGAAAGCGGGGTTCCGAGGGTGATCATCGCGCGCAACGCAGGAGTCTTGGGGAAGCCGATTGTCCATGCAGACGCTCGCTCAGCGTCCGGCAGCCCCCGACGCGGCGAGTCAACGGCGCTTTATCATCTGCGACATGATCACCGGCCCCCGCGATGTCGCGCAGATTCGCCTCGACAACGCTTTGCTCTTGTTCGACGAATTCGTGCACGCGACGATCAAGCACCCGGATGCCGCGACGTTGCGCGGCCTCGAAGGCCGATTCGCCGAGCGGTTGCAGATTCAGCCGAGCTACTGGAGCCAGATCAAGGGCCGCTCGCGCCAGATCGGCGAACGCCTGGCCCGGCAGTTCGAGCAGCTTTGCCGCAAGCCGGTGGGCTGGATGGACGAGCCCCACGGCACACCGGCCGCCGCGCCGGCCCTCCCCGACGACCGCCTGCGCAATGTGCCGCAGGACGACGACGAGCGCTTCATCGTGGGACTCGTGCTGACCTACTACCGGCGCCACCCGCAGCGGGCGCGGGCGCGCCTGCTCGACCTGCTGGGCGAAGTGCTGACGCCGACGCCCGAACCGCCGAAGCCTCCCGCCCCGCGATCGACCCCAGACGACAGCCGCGACCTCTGGGCTCGCACGCAAGCCGCGGTCAAGCCGCTGAAGCGCAAGCGCTGAAGGAAGTTCTTGCAGCTTTTTGCGCAAGACCCCTTGCGCAAGATAATGATTCGTTTATCATCTGCGCAACTTACTCACCGCCACGCCTTTTCATGCGCCTGAATTCGATTGCTGCACCGCCGGGATCACCACCACGCTGACAGACGCGCTGCGACGCGTCTAGCGTCGAGGCCCGGGTTGCGTCATACGCCCCGGGCCTTTTTGTTTTTTGCATGCTGCCTTTCGCGGCTTGTTCCACCCGAAGGAGACCACTCATGAAGATCACCCTCAGCACCCGCAAGCCCCGCAATCCGCTCGTCGCAGCCGCGCACTTTCGCCGTGCCGGCAGCCACCAGCCCGGCGGTCGCTCGGCACGCCGCCAAGGCGCTCGCATGCTGCAGCGCGAACTGGACCAGATGAAACAGCACAGCCCATGAACCGCACGCGGCGCACGACTCGTACACGCCGCGTCGTCGATGAAGGAAATCATCATGTCGAGCCTGAAATATCTCCGCCCCCGCGCCTTCGACGCGCAGCGCTCGCCGTCGGAGGCGGCACGCCACGTGGTCGCGTTGAGCTTGCGCAGTGCCAGTGCCGCGCTCGCTCGCCTGTCGCGTCGCCTGGCGCGCCCCGCCCGCGTGGCGCAGCGTCCGGTACCGCAGTTGGAGTTCTACGCCGAGGCCGGCGCGCCGGAGGGGGCGTTGTACCTCGACGGCAAGCTGGTCGGCTTCGTCCCTGGCGTGACGCGCCTGTGATGACGGCCGACGGCCGCCAGCGTCAGCGCATGGCCAGACCTTGCTTGCGCCGCGGCGCCGGGAAGCGCCGGTCGATCTCGCTGAAGTCGGCCTCGTCGAGGACGAGGTCGGCTGCAGCGAGGTTGGCGCGCAGGTGCGCCTCGCGCACCGCCTTCGGGATCGGCATCACGCCGCCCTGCGCGATCAGCCACGCGAGCGCGACTTGCGACGCGGTGGCCGCATGCCGCGCGGCGATACCTTGCAGCACGGCATCGCCGCCCAAGTCGCCCTGATCGAGGGGGCAATACGCCATCAGCGGCATCGAGCGAGCGCGTTGCCACGGCAGCAGATCGAACTCGGCTCCCCGCGTGCTCGGCGAGTAGTAGACCTGGTTCGCGGCGCAGCGTTCGCCGCCCGGCAAGGCAACGAGTTCGCCCATGTCGGCGGTATCGAAGTTGCTGACGCCCCAGTGGCGAATGTGGCCGCGCGTCTGCAAGCCTTCGAAGCCCGCGATCGTCTCGCTCAGCGGATGCGGACCAGGCCAGTGGAGCAGGTACAAATCGATGCGGTCCAGTGCCAGGCGCTTGCGACTGCGATCGCATGCCGCGGCGACGCCGGCGCGGCTGGCGTTGTGCGGATAAACCTTGCTGACGACGAACAGGTCCTCGCGCGCAACGGTGCCGGCGCGCTGCGCTTCGGCAAACGCCTGGCCGAGGACGTCTTCCGCTCCGCCTTCGCCGTACATCTCGGCGGTGTCGAACACGCGATAGCCGATCTCGAGCGCGAGCCGCACGGCGGCGACCTCGTCGCGACGCGCGCGCGCCGACTCGCCCATGTGCCAGGTTCCGAGTCCCAGCGCGGGAAGCTTGGTTCCATCGGGCAGGGTCACGGTGTTCATGGCGGCCTCCAGACGCGATACTTGATGGTACTTGCTGACACTGCAATCATGCGAGACCACGGGAGACGACGCTGATGACCACGACCACCACCTTCATCATCGAGCGGGGCAAGCTCGATCAGTTTCATTGGCGGCACGATGAACCCGCGCTGCTGGCGGACGGCGCGGCCCGCCTGCGCCTCGATCTGTTCTCGCTGACATCGAACAACATCACCTACGCCGCCTTCGGCGACACGATGAACTACTGGGGCTTCTTCCCGACGGGTTCTCCGACCACCGGTTGCCTGCCGGTGTGGGGCTTCGCGAACGTCACCGAGTCGCGCTGCGCGGGCGTCGAGGTCGGCGAGCGCTTCTACGGCTTTTTCCCGCTCGCGAGCGAGCTGATCGTTCGGCCCGTGCGCATCTCACCCGCCGGCTTCACCGATGGCGCCGAGCACCGGCGCGAGTTGCATGCCGTCTACAACAACTATGTGCGTTGCGCCGCAGACCCAGGCTATTCGCAGGACCACGAAGCCGAACAGGCGCTGATGCGACCGCTCTTCACGACCTCGTTCCTGATCGATGACTTCCTCGCCGACAACGCCTTCTTCGGCGCGCGCAGCGTCGTGCTCTCCAGCGCATCGAGCAAGACGGCATACGGCACGGCGTTCTGCCTGTCGCAGCGGCGCGGTGCGCCTGATGCGCCACGTGTCGTCGGGCTGACCTCCACGGCGAACCTCGAGTTCACGCGCGGGCTCGGCTGCTACGACGACGTACTGGACTACGACCAGATCGATCAGTTGCCGACGGACGTGCCGACGGTCTACGTCGACTACAGCGGCAGCGCTCCGGTCCGCACGGCCGTCCATACTCGCCTCGGCGGCGCGCTCAAGTACAGCTGCGCGGTCGGCGGCACGCACTGGGAAGAGCTCGGCACCGGCAAGGGCCTGCCCGGGCCGCGGCCGGTGTTGTTCTTCGCGCCGGCGCAGGGCAAGAAGCGCTTGGCCGATTGGGGCCCGGCCGGCTGGCAGCAGCGCACCGCGGAGGCCTGGGCCGCGTTCATGCGGCCGGTCGTCGGCGGCGAGCGGCCATGGCTGCAAGTCGTGCACGGCCAGGGCGAGGCGGCTGTCGAAGCGGTCTACTCGGCGCTGCTGGCCGGTACCGTGAATCCCGCCGAGGGCCATGTGCTGACGCTGAGGCGCTGAAGACTCAAGCGCCAGGATGGCGCGGCCGATAACCCGGCATATCGATCGCCTCATATCCGATGACGAACTCCAACGTCACTCGCGAGCCCAGGCTCGCCGAAGCGCTGCCCGACCTCGCGGCGTGGACGGCCCATTTCCACGCCGCGTCCATGCCCGTGCTGGCCCAGACGGCGCACGCACTGGAAGCGCTGCGCGCGAACGAGGACCTGGTCGATGCGAACAGCATCGGCGAAATGATCTCCGGCGACCCGCTGATGACGCTGAAGGTGATGGCCCACGTGGCGGCGCATCGCAGCAGCCGGGTCGTGACCGACACCGAGACCGTCACATCGGCGCTGGTGCTGATCGGCATCTCGCCCTTCTTCCGCGCGTTCGGCCCTCAGCCCACGGTGGAGGAGCGCCTGGCCGACCTTCCTGAAGCACTCGAGGGCCTGAACGACACGATGCGCCGCGCGCATCGCGGTGCCAACTTCGCGCTCGGATTCGCGGTGCATCGCATGGACCACGATGCGGCGGTGATCCACGCTGCTGCGCTGCTGCATGACTTCGCGGAGTTGCTGCTGTGGTGTCATGCGCCTGCGCTGGCGCTGCAGATTCGTCAGGTGCAGCGCGCCGATTCCACGCTGCGATCCAGCGTCGCCCAGCGCGCCGTGCTGAACATCGAACTGGCCGATCTGCAGCAATCGCTGATGAAGGCCTGGCGGCTGCCCGAGCTGCTGATCCGCATCAACGACGACCGCCATGCCGAAGATCCGAGTGTGCGCACGGTGATGCTCGCGGTGCGCCTGGCGCGCCACACCGCGCAGGGCTGGGACAATGCGGCGCTGCCCGACGACATCGATGACATCGCGTCGCTGCTGAACCTGTCGACCGACGCGACGCTGCAACTGGTTCGCGACATCTGATCGAACGAGCGGCCTGGCTGGGCGACTACACCGGCACGGCGGTCGTGTTCTTCACGCGGTCGAGCACGAAGCTGGTCTTGCAGTCCTGCACGCTCGGGTGCTTGAGCAGCGTGTCCATGATGAAGCGCGAGTAGTGCGCCATGTCTTGCACGACGACCCGCAGCAGGAAGTCCATCTCGCCGGTGAGGGCCGCACATTCGACGACCTCGGGCCAGGTCAGCACCGAGGCGCGGAACAGGTCCATCGGCGTGCGCTTGTGGACCTCGGCGTGCTTTTCCAGGCGCACGTTGAGGTAGGCGGTGAGGCTCAGCCCGACGCGCTCGGGCGACACCAGCGCGACGTAGCCTGCGATCACACCTGATTCCTCGAGCCGCTTGACGCGGCGCAGCGTCGCCGACGGCGAAAGGCTCACCTGCGCGGCGAGTGCGTCGTAGATGATGCGGCCATCGGCTTGCAACGCCCGAAGGATGCGTCGATCGATCGCATCCAGCTGTTCTGCGCTTTCCATGCAGTGCATTTTGCATGTTTCTTGCGCGCAGGGGTCGATTCGAGCCTGAACTTGCAGAAATGCTGCAGGCCGGCGACCCTACAGTGACGGCACTGCCAAACGACGGAGAGAGCGCATGCAATTCACCCCTTGGGACAATCCGATGGGCACCGACGGATTCGAATTCGTCGAGTACGCAGCCCCCGATCCGGCCGCACTCGGCCACCTGTTCGAGACGATGGGCTTCGTACCGATCGCCAAGCATCGAACGAAGAACGTCACGCTGTATCGCCAGGGTGAGGTCAACTTCATCATCAACGCCGAGCCGAATTCGTTCGCGCAGCGTTTCGCGCGCCAGCATGGCCCGAGCGTGTGCGCGATGGCGTTTCGCGTGAAGGATGCCAAGCTCGCCTACGAACGCGCACTCGAACTCGGCGCCTGGGGCTTCGACCATCACACCGGACCGATGGAGTTGAATATTCCGGCGATCAAGGGGATCGGCGACAGCCTGATCTATTTCGTCGACCGCTGGCACGGAAAGGACGGCGCAGCGCCCGGTGCGATCGGCAACATCAGCATCTACGACGTCGACTTCGTGCCGATGCCCGGCGCTCCGGCGGCGCCCAAGGGCAACGGATTGACCTACATCGATCACCTGACGCACAACGTGCACCGCGGACGCATGAAGGAATGGGCCGACTTCTACGAGCGACTCTTCAACTTCAAGGAGGTGCGCTACTTCGACATCGAAGGCAAGCTGACCGGCTTGAAGAGCAAGGCGATGACCAGCCCGTGCGGCAAGATCCGCATCCCGATCAACGAGAGCTCGGACGACAAGAGCCAGATCGCGGAATACCTCGACCTGTACCACGGCGAAGGCATCCAGCACATCGCGATGGGCACGGACAACATCTACGCCACCGTGGATGGAATGAAGAAGAACGGCGTGGCCTTCCAGGACACGATCGCGACCTACTATGACCTCGTGAACCGTCGCCTACCGAACCACGGAGAGAACCTCGACGAGTTGAAGCGGCTGCGCATCCTGATCGACGGCGCGACGCACCAGGGCGCGCCGAACGAGCTGCTGCTGCAGATCTTCACGCAGACGGTCATCGGGCCGATCTTCTTCGAGATCATCCAACGCAAGGGCGATCAGGGTTTCGGCGAGGGCAATTTCCGCGCATTGTTTGAGAGCATCGAGCTTGACCAGGTTCGGCGCGGGGTGCTGAAGGCCGAACCTGAGACTGGCGCTCGTTGACCTTCAGACACTGACGGAGTGAGCATGGATCGGACCTTCACGCGCGTTTTTCTAGGCATCCTGTGGGCAGCATGCGGTTGGGCCGCGCAGGCGCAGACGAATGCCGATTCGTCCCTCGACTCCGTGATGAAGGCGGGCGTGCTGCGCGCATGCACGCCGGGTGACTACAAGCCGTTCAGCTTCCTGAAGCCCGATGGCGCCTACGAAGGGATCGACGTCGACCTCGCCCAATCGCTCGCCACCGCGATGGGCGCCAAGCTCGAGATCGTGAAGACGAGCTGGGCCAACCTGATGCCGGACTTCACTGCCGGCAAGTGCGAGGTCGCCATCGGCGGTATCTCGGTCACCACGGAGCGCCAGAAGCGCGCGTTCTTTAGCACCGCCTACATGGTCAACGGCAAGACGCCGATCGTTCGCTGCGAGGATGTCGCGAAATACCAAAGCGTGGCCGCCATCGACAAGGCCGGTGTGCGCGTGATCGCAAATCCGGGCGGCAGCAACGAGCGTTTCGCCAAGGCCAACTTCAAGACCGCCACGCTGACGATCCACCCCGAGAATCTGACGATCTTCGACGAGATCCTCGCCAAGCGCGCAGACGTGTTCGTGACCGAGGCGGCCGAAGCCTTGACGCAGCAAAAGCTCAAACCCGGTTTGTGTGCCGTGAATCCCGACAAGCCCTTGCAATATGGCGAGATGGCCTGGCTGCTGCCGCGCAACG
>Ga0068864_100002869_pt1 | contig 14243 bp, 16 predicted proteins | sample KBSSwiS72_FD_66586 | JGI IMG/M metagenome (GOLD analysis project Ga0068864, IMG submission 66586) | Switchgrass rhizosphere microbial communities from Kellogg Biological Station, Michigan, USA - KBS Switchgrass S7-2 | ecosystem: Host-associated > Plants > Roots > Rhizosphere > Soil ... | reverse complement strand
AGCCGCTCGCCCATGCCCCGGCCGGGCATGTTGCCCCCGAGCTTGAACGGCAGCGCCGTCTCGGTCCACGTGTTGCCCTTGTCGGTCGAGCGCAGGATGGCTCCGTTGTTGGGATCCCAGCTGTTGGTGTACATGCCGGCGGCGATGTACACCCGGTTGGTCTGCACCGGGTCGGAGGCGAGGCTGACCACTCCGTTGTAACCCCAACGGTCCCAGCCGTACTTGTCGAGCAGCGGGATCCAGGCCTGGTTGGTCTGGTCCCAGCGGTAGGCGCCGCCGATGTCGGTGCGGGCGTAGATGAGGTTGCGTTCGGTCTGGTTGAAGATGACGCCCGGTACGAATCCGCCGCCCTGGATCTGTACGTTCTTCCACGCGTACGGGTCGGCGGTCGCGGCCTGGGCCGGGGTGGAGGAGCTGAGGGCGATCTGGACGACCACGGCCGTCGTGACGGCGAGCGCGGCCGCCAGTGCGCCGGCGAGACTTCTGCGCATGTGCGACTCCTAGGAGATGCTCTCCGGGCAGCTGACGGCGGCCACGCCGGGCGCCCCGCCGTCGGCGGTGAACCCGGGCAGGGCCGTGGCCGCCGAGGCCAGCCTCCCGTTGGGCGGGGCGGTAATGAGCGTCGAGCGCCACCTGCCGGAACCGCTCGATGGACGCACGGTGGCTCCTCCCTCGGTGGATGATCGGGAGCGCTCCCATCGAATATGGGAGCGCTCCCATCGAGCGGCATCCTATGGCACGGCCCACACGTGCCGCAACCATCGTCGGTCACGAATTTCGACGAATTTCAAGAGATCACGCGCTGGGCGGCGACGCCGGACGTGGGAGCCCTCCCATGCACGCCGGGAGCGCTCCCATGATTTGAGCATCGAGTCCACTGTGGACTGGACACGGTGACGCATGATGGACCGGTGGAGATGACTGAGTCGCTGCCGGCCCGGATCTACCTGTCGGCGTATGACCCGACGAAGAATCGCCTCACCGGGCGGGGCGAGCTGGGCGTGTTGATGCGGGCCGCCGCGCTGACCGAGCTGCTCCACTCCGGACGGCTGCGGGACGTCGACGGCCGGCCGGAGGTCGAGGCCGGCGCGAGCAGGCCGGAGGGCCAGAGCGGTCAGATCCTGGCCGAGATCGAGGTCTCGCGGCGGCGGCCGTGGGCGCACTGGATCGGCCGGGGCGAGAAGGCGATGTGGCGCGAGGTCCAGGACGGCCTGGTCGCGGCCGGACTGATCCGCCTCGAGCCGTACCGGGTGCTCGGAATCTTCCGCGCGACACGGGTGATCGTGCTCGACCCGATGGTCGTGCCCCGGCTGCACGAGGCCATGAGCCGGGTCCTGCGCGACCACGGCCCGGTCGAGCGGGTCGATCCGCGCGACGCCGCCCTGGTGGCGTTGGCCGCCGCGGGCGGTTTGCGGACCGCGTTCGACCGTCGGACCGCGCGCGAGCACAAGGCGCGCATCGCCGAGCTGTCCACGGTGGCCGGTCCCGCGGTCGCCGCCGTACGCAAGGTCATCCAGGCGCGCCAGGCCGCGGCCGTCGCCGCCAGCGGCTGACCGCCACAATGGACGGGTGGACCCCGTGATAAGTCCGTTCGCCCCGACCGACCTGGAGTGGGCGACGGCGATGTTGACGCAGGAGTGGGGCGCGCCGGTGGTGGTGTCGCGCGGCGTCCTGCACGACCCGCGCAGGCTGCCCGGCTTCGTGGCGCGCAGGGATGGCGAGCCGGTTGGACTCGTCACCTATCACGTGACCGGTGACGAGTGCGAGATCGTCTCGATCAACGGGTACGGCGTGGGCGCCGCTCTGCTCGCCGCTGCGGTCGACGCGGTCCGGGGACTCGGTTGCCGGCGGGTCTGGCTGGTCACCACCAACGACAACACCCGCGCGCTGCGGTTCTATCAGCGCCAGGGCTGGGATCTGGTGGCGCTGCACCGCGACGGCGTCACCGCGGGGCGGCGGTTGAAGCCGGGCATCCCGGAGCTCGGGCTCGACGGGATCCCGCTCCGCCACGAGCTGGAGCTTGAGCTCCGCCTGCGCGACTGACATCGACCCCGGCGACGCGGGGCAGGCCTCGCAGACTTGGCCGCTACCATCCGGGGAATGGCGGATGCGACGGAGCTGGCCGGGCACCTCGAGCAGGCGTACGGGATCCAGGTGGCGCGACTGTCCCCATTGGACAAAGGCCCGCATGTACGCGATCCTGGGCGCGCTGCTGGGCCGGCTGCACACCCGACCGGCCGAGGGGATCAGGATCGGCGGTGCGTGGCATCACCTGTGCCCGCAGGGCGGACCGGCTGAGGAGATCGCGGCGGTGCGGAGCATGCTCGACGAGTAGGGCTGGCTGCCGAGCATCGGCTTCGCTCCACTGTGGATCAGATGGACGACGCGTCCGACCCCGGCTGGGCCAGACCCAGCGCGAGGCGAAGATCCGCCAGCTCATGCGCCAGTTCGGGTATCTCGGGTAGCACATCGGAAGCAGAGCCGTCCTTTCATCGGAAGCGGCGCCCGTCGTCTGCTGTATCCACGATTCTGACTTCTAGCAGGGAGTTCTCGTGGACAAGGTGGGCAAGGTGGGGGCCGCCGTACTCGTCGCACTGCTCTTCATCGCATTGGGCGAGGGCCTGACGATCCAGAAGATCGGCATAGGCCCCATCAGCATCGACTTCAGTTCCGGCGACACTACGACAAAACCACCGGATCCGGGACCCTCGAGCAGCGGTCCGGACCGCCCGGCCGTGCCGAACCTGGCGGGCCGCAACCGGCAGGCGGCCGACGCGGCGCTGACCGCGGCCGGGCTGACGGCCGATTTCGTGGCGGTCGACAACGACGCCCCGGCCGACCAGGTGGTCTCGACGTCGCCGAACGCGGGGACCAAGGTCGATGCGCACTCGGCGGTACGGGTGGAGATCTCGCGCGGACCGTTCGTCGGGACCTGGGTCAACGTCGACGCCAGGACGCGCAGCATCCCACAGGTCACTGTGGACTCCGGGTCGGGAACCAGCATGACGCTGCACGTGTGGGGGGTCTGCACGCCGACCTCGTGTGACTGGGGGACGGCCGCCGCGACGCTGGTCGGGACCGAGCTGCGCGCGTTCAAGGGACTGCGCGTCACGAACGCCTCGCGCGGCCGGGTGCTGACCCATCTGGGCTCCGGACTCTTCGAACCGTTGGTGTTCCGCTCACCGGCCGTTGACGTGTTCATCCGGTACTGGCCGGCCGCCACGACCAGCGGACCCGTCAAGGGCGTGGTCGGCTACGACTGGGCTACCACCGCCGGCCCGATCCGCTGGCGCCCGGTCCCGAGCCCGCGCTGGTGTCGCCCCGCACCGGGATGGCGTTCGGGCTGCGGGACGGCGCCATCGGCGGCGTCGCGGTCCGGGCCGCGGTCGCCGGTACCGTGACCACGGTGCCGCTTCCGGCGGTGGCCACGTCGGTGACGGGGGCCGTCATCCGGGTCGGCACACCCGGCCTGGTCGTCGCCGCGGCGACGGTCGCGCAGGACGTCGGTCCGTTGGTACTCAAGGTGTTCAACGACCTTCGACCGGTCGTCGAGCCGCTGCGAGCGGCCGGCTGAGGGGGACCGGTTGACGGACCAGGACAGACCGCCAGACTGAAGGGAGGCCGACTGGGAGGTCCGGATGCGCAAACGGGGTGCCGCGGTAGGTAGCGCGATCTTCTTCGTCGTCGCGCCGGGCGTCGTCGCCGGGCTCCTACCGTGGCTGTTCACCGGCTGGCGAACGCGATCGTTGCCGGACGGCTGGGCCCCGGTCGCCATCCCACTGCGGATCCTGGGTGCGGCGATGGTCATCGCCGGCGCGGGCGTCGTCGTCTCCGCCTTCGTGCGCTTCGTCACCGAAGGCCTGGGTACGCCGGCGCCCGTCGCGCCACCCACGCGACTGGTCGTGGGCGGGCTCTACCGATATGTGCGCAATCCCATGTACGTGGCTGTCCTGTCCTGTCTGATCGGCCAGACGCTGCTCCTGCTGCAGCCGGCCCTGCTCTGGTACACGCTGGTCGTCGCGGCCGCCGTCGTGACGTTCGTGAAGCTGTACGAGGAGCCGCACCTCGCCGACCAGTTCGGCGCCGACTACGCCACCTACCGCCGCAACGTGCCGGGTTGGTGGCCCCGGTTGCGCCCGTGGCACCCTTCACCACCCTCGGCGAGCCGTCCGGCCGACTGAGAGGTCGACCATCGGACGTTGCCGAGTCGTCAATCCGTGCGCACCATGGACCCGGGGCGGAGCGGGGGGACGGGGTACGTGGCAGAGGTGGCGGCGGTGGACGATCTGGTGACCCTGTTCGGCGCTGATCCGGAGGCGGCGGTCCTCGACGTCCTGCGCCGGTCCGCAGACGCACTGGCGGCGCCGGCAATCAAGCAGGCGCTGGTGGCCGGCGGGGTCGAGCGGGCGGAGGTCGACCGCGCCTGGCCCCGGCTACAGCGGCGGCTGCGATCGCACGACCGGGTCGCCGTGACCGCGGACCGCCGGTACCTGTACACCACCGCCGGACCGTCCGGGCCGGACGCGTTGGAGCTGCTCGCCGCCGGCGGTTTGTCGGCCGACCGGCGGGCGGCGCTGGCCGCGATCGTGCGGGAGTCGATGTCGGCCGCACCCGCCATGTCGTTCGTACGGGCGCTGGCCGAGCTGGCCACCGAGGTGGAGGAGCTCGCCGTCAACCAGGCCTCGGCGAAGGCCCTCGTCCACCGGGTCCGGGCCTGTGCGCGTCGGCATGGACTGGAGCCGATCGAACAGGCCGGCGAACAGTCCACATTAGATCGAAGTCGGCACGAGCCGGTGGGCCGGGCCATCGACGACGGTACGCCGGTCGTCGTGGTGCGTCCGGGGTACGTGTGGAAGGCGAGCGGTGGGGACGTCCTCATCGCCCGGGCCGTCGTCCAGGACAGGAGCTGAGCGTGGGCGACGGGCACCGGCCGGTCATCGGCTTCGACTTCGGCACGTCCACCACGCTCGTCGCGGCCGACGCCACGCTGGTGTGGATCGGCACGACGACCGCGTGGATGCCCTCGCTCGTCGGCTACGACGACGACGGATCGGTGGTGGTGGGCGAGGAGGCGGCGTTCGCGCGGCCGGGCCAGGTGATCCGGTCGGTCAAGCGGACCATCACCGAGCGCCGCAGCCGCGTGCGGGTCGAGGCGCCGTACGGCGTGCCCGACGTCTCTGCCGACGACCTGATGGCGGCGGTGCTGCGCAAGGCGGTACGCCGGGCCAGCGTGCAGGACGTCGACGTCTTCGACCCGTCCCGGCTCTACCTCGGCTGTCCGGCCATGTGGGACGGTCGGCAGCGGCGCCGGCTGCTCGACGTGGCCCATCAGGTCGGGCTGCCGGCCACCCTCGCCACGCTCGTGGACGAGCCGGTCGCGGCCGGGATCGCCTGGCTGGCCGGGCACCCTTCGACGGAACCGTTGCGGGTGCTCGTCTTCGACATGGGCGGCGGCACCCTCGACATCGCCGTGCTCGACGTCCTCGACACCCGCGAAATCAGTGTGCTGGCCGCGGTCAGCCTCGCCGAGGCGGGCGACGCGCTGGACGACACCATCGCGGAGGACCTCGACTACGCGCTGGGCGCCACCGGGGTCGACGTGGACGCCCTGGACCGCCCCGACCTGGCCTGGGAACTGCTGCTGGACGCGGCCCGCAAGGTGAAGATCGGCCTCACCACCGAGGTGGAGTTCCCGATCGTCCTGCCGCCGGACATGTTCGGCCCCAACGAGATCTGGTACACCCGCGAGCAGCTCAACGTGGCCTTCGCCCCGCAGCTCGACCTCGCCGAGGAGTACGTGGCGGCCGCGCTGCGGGTGGCCCACCTGACGTCCGCCGACCCCGGCTCCGCGGCCGAGCTGGCCCGCCGGCCGATCGAGGACCTGGTGTCCACCGTGGACGTTGTCGTCCTCTCCGGCGGCATGAGCCAGGTCCCGTACGTGCGGGCCCGGCTGCGCGACCTGTTCCCGCCCACGACCCGGCTCGAGTTCGCCGCCGCCGCGCCGGAGCTGGCGGTCGTGCTGGGCCTGGCCCGGGCGGCCGAGTTCAGCTGGACCAACGCGTTCCGGCCGGCCTTCGACGTGCTGCTGGAGTACGAGCAGCAGTCGCGCGTCGTCTACGAGGCCTACCAGCCCCTGGTCGAACCGTGGCAGGTCGCGCGGGGCGACCGCGACCTGCGCTTCGTGCGGACCGCGGCGGACCTCTCGCTGCCGGCCGACGGTACGGGCAAACTACGGCTGGTCTGCCACTCCTCGGAGCCGCTGGTCGCCACGCTCGACGGCGCCAGCCTGGACGGGTTCCCGGTCGCGTTCGGCGAGGAGTTCGAGTTCTCCATCTACCCCAACGGGCGCATCCGCGTCGTCGACGCCGCCGGCCTCCACCACGGCAACGCGCTCACCTGACCCGCGCCGGGCCGCGGAAGCCTGGCGGGCGGTCAGGACTGGGGTCACCGCAAGATCCTATCGATATCTGCCCATCTATGGTTGCATGGCGATGCGTGGCGCCGGCGCGGCCGGGGCCGCCAGCAGGTCGGTCCGAAGTGGACCGGTCGGGATCGAGCGATTCCACCACTGGGCCAGACCGACCCCGAGCAGCACGAGCAGCGCACCGGCGAGGGCGAACCATACGGTCAGCTCGACCTTGCGATGCTGCAGCACCAGCACGCTCGGCAGATCCCGCAGCACCTGGCTCAGCTCCTGCGCGTCCTTGGCCTGGAAGTACTTCCCGCCGGTCGTGGTGGCCACCTTCTGCAGGGTGTTCTCGTCGATGTCCTGGGCCCGCCGCCCGAAGCCGCCGCCGCCACCGCCCTGACCGTTGAAGCCGCCGGCGGAGCCGAACGGGCGGCCGAAGGGGTTGCCGCCGCTGCCGATCTGGTTGGGCGAGCACACCAGCGGCGAGGGGTCGGTGGTACCGAACCCGATCGTGTACACGCGGACGTGGCGGGCCTGGGCCTGCTCGGCAGCGGTGACCGGGTCGACCCCCTGGGTGTTCGCGCCGTCGGTGAGCAGCACGATGATGTCCGGCTCGTACTGGCCCGCCGCCTCCGCTACCGGCGGCGGCAGGTCCACTCCGATCGGCGGCACGTTGGGGTTGATCTGCGCGATCTGGTCCAGGGCGGACAGGATGCCCAGCCCGATCGCCGTACCGCGGCCGGTGCGGAACTGGTCGATCGCGTTCTCCAGCGCCTTCTTGTCGGTCGTCGGCTCCACCTGGACGCCGGCGATGCCGGAGAACGCGACCAGGCCGATGCGGGACTTGTCCGGCTGGGCTTCGATGAACTCCTTGGCCGCCCTCTCCGCGGCGGTCAGCCGGTTGGGCTGGACGTCGGTCGAGCACATCGACGCGGAGACATCGATCACCAGCATCACGGTGGCCGCCTCCGACGGCACGATGACCGACGCCTGCGGCCGCGCGGCACCGGTGCCGAGCACGACCAGACCGGCCGCGAACAACCACAGCGGGATTCGGCGGCGCCACAGCGACCGGCCGGGCAGCGCGGCCCGGATGATGCTGACGCTGGACATCCGCAGCGCCTCGCGGCGGCGACGGCGGCGCGTCCACCATCGGTACCCGAGCAGCAACGGGAAGGCCAGGAGCGCGGCGAGGGCCCACGGCCAGTTGAGGGACATCAGAGGATCCGTCCGAACCAGCTGATCATCAGCAACCCGCCGATCATGAGGAGCAGCACCCCGATCACGACCGCCGCGCCGGTGAGCTCGACCAGCTTCGGTTGGGTGGTGATGCGGAGGTTGAGCGACTTGTAGACGTTGTTGAGCTCGTCGGCGTTCTCGGCCTTGTGGTAGGAGCCGGTGGTGATGTCGGCGACCTGGTGCAGCAGGTCTTCGTTCAGGGCGGTCGCCACCTGGTAGCCGTCGACGGTGATGGTGGTGCCGGCGACCGTGCCGACGCCGATGGTCTCGATGTGTACGCCGGCGTCCGCGGCGAGTGCGGCGGCGGCCTCGGCGTCCGGGCCGCCGGTGTCCTCCCCGTCCGAGAGCAGCACGATGGTCGCCGATCCCCAGTAACCGAGGTTGGGCGGCGGGCCGTCGGCGTTCGGGTCGGGCAGTGTGACCGGGTGGCCCACGATCGTGGCGAGCGAGCCGAGGATGGCCGACCCGATCGACGTACCGCCGGCGATGTTCAGCCGCTTGACCGCGGCGACCGCGCCGTCGTGGTCGGGCCCCGGCGTACGGGTCGTGAGCGCGCCCTGGTCGAACGCGACCACGCCGACGTCCACGCTGTCCGGTTGCGCCTGGATGAAGTTGATCGCGGCGGCCTGGGCGGCGGCGAGCCGGGTCGGCTTCACGTCGTCCGCGCCCATGCTGTTGGACACGTCGAAGGCGAGAACCACCGTCCCCGCCGCGCGGGGGACCGGCACTGTCGCTTGTGGACGGCCGGCGCCGGCGAGCAGCACGGTCAACGCGGCCAGGAACAGCATCGGCGGCAGGTGCCGGCGAATCTTGGACCGGCGGGTACTGGCGGCGACCAGCCCGAGGGCCGCGGAGCGCTGCTGCTGCAGCCAGTGGTAGGCCGCGAGCAGGGCGAGGCAGACGATCCCCGCGACCGCCAGCATCTCCGGGTAGACGAAGCTCATCGCAGCCTGCGCTTCGAACGACGCACCATCTCGACCAGGGCCTCGCCCAGGTCCTGGTCCGTGCCGACGATGTGCGAGGTCACGCCGGCCCGCTTCATGGAGGCGGCGATGGCGTCCTCGCGCTCGCCCACCAGGTCCCGGAACCGTTGCTGGAACAGGGGATCGCTCGTGTCGGCGAGCAGCTGCTCGCCCGTCTCGGCGTCCTCGACAAGCACCAACCCGAGGTTGGGCAGGTCCAGCTCCATCGGGTCGACCACCCGCATCGCGACGACCTCGTGCCGCTGGGTCAGCCGGCTGAGCGCCCGCTCCCAGTCGGCCTCCCCGATGAAGTCGGAGATGACGAAGATGAGGCTGCGCCGCCGGGCGGTGGCCGCGGCCAGCTCGAGCATCGCGGCCAGCCTGGTGGTGCTGCCGTCACCCCGCAGCGGGATCGGGCGGGTCAGCTCCTGCGCCAGGTACAGCAGGTGGTTGCGGCCGGCGCGGGGCGGGATGACCCGCTGCGCCTTGTTGTCGTACAGGATGGCGCCGACCCGGTTGCCGCCCTGCGCGACCACCCGGGCCAGGCAGAGCGCGAGCTCGGCCAGCACCGAGTCCTTGCCGTGGTCGGCCCCGAAACGCATGGAGGCCGACTGGTCGAGGACGAGCCACGCGGTGAGGTCGCGGTCCTCGGTGTACTTGCGGACGTACGGCTCGTCCATCCGCGCGGTGACGTTCCAGTCGATGTGCCGGACGTCGTCCTCCGCGGTGTACTCCCGGAGTTCGGCGAAGTCGATCCCGGAACCGCGGTACACGGTCCGGTAGGAACCCTGCAGCAGCCCGTCGAGGCGGCGGACGACCTGCCACTCCAGGCGCCGCAGCAATCGCTCGGATGCGGTGGTCACGGGGTCAGCGACCGGTGCAGGGACGGCTCGGGTATGGGGAGCGCCGACATCACCTGGGTCAGGATGTCGTCGGCGGTGATGTCGTCGGAGAGGGCCTCGTACGACAGGACGAGGCGGTGCCGCATCACGTCGAGGGCCATGTCGATCAGTTCCTGGGGCAGCACGTAGTCCCGGCCGCGGATGAAGGCCAGGGCGCGCGCGGCCAGCACCAGGTTGATCGACGCCCGGGGGCTGGCGCCGAACGTGATGTACCGGCGCAGCTCGTGCTGCCCGACCAGGTCCGGCCGTCGGGTGGCGTTGGCCAGGCGTACGGCGTACTCGATGAGGCCCGGATCGACGTAGACCGATTCGACCTTCGTCTGCATCTCGGCCAGTTGCTCCAGGCTGAGGATGGCCAGGCCCGGCGGCGGTGTGGAGATGGCCCGGTCGACGATGACGAACTCCTCGGTCGGGCTCGGGTACCCGACCAGGACCTTCATCATGAAGCGGTCGACCTGCGCCTCGGGCAGCGGATACGTGCCCTCGGACTCGATCGGGTTCTGGGTCGCCATGACCAGGAACGGCTTGGGGACGAGGTGCGTCTCGCGGCCGATCGTGACCTGCTGCTCCTGCATCACCTCGAGCAGCGCGCTCTGGACCTTGGCCGGCGCGCGGTTGATCTCGTCGGCGAGCAGCAGGTTGGTGAAGACCGGTCCGAGCGAGACCTGAAACTCTCCGGTGCGCTGGTGGTACACGCGGGTGCCGATCAGGTCCGCCGGTACCAGGTCGGGGGTGAACTGGATCCGGTGGAACTGGCCGCCGACGGCCGCCGCGAGGGACTTGACCGCCAGGGTTTTGGCCAGGCCGGGCACGCCCTCGACGAGCATGTGCCCGCGGGACAGCAGCGCGACCAGCATGCGTTCGAGGAGGTGGTCCTGGCCGACGATGGTCTTCTTGACCTCGTACAGCACCTGCTCCATCGGGTTGGAGCTGGGCCCGCCGGGACGGCCCCGCAGGTGGCCGTTGGGTTGCTGTCCGCTCATCGATCAGTCCTCACTTACTGCTGGGGAGCCCGGGCGCCGCCTCCAGAGACGGCCGTGGCGATGGGTACGGCGAATCCGATGCCGATGAAGGTGCCGGCGTTGGTGGGGTTGGCCAGGGCGACCACGATGCCGACCGTCTCGCCGCGACCGTTGATCAGCGGGCCGCCGGAGCTGCCCGGGTTGACGGCGGCGTCGAACTGGATGAGGTTCGCGCCGGTCGGGCCGTCCGCGACGGAGATGCGCCGGCCGAGGCCCGAGACGACGCCGGCGGTGGTCGAGTAGGTCAGGCCGAGCGGGTTCCCGATCGCCACGACCTCGTCGCCGACGTTGAGCCGGTCGGACCGCCCGAGCACCGCCGGCACGACCACCGACGGCAGCGTGGCCGGCAGCAGCGCGGCGATGTCGTTGACCGGATCGGTCGCGACGATCGTGACCGCCGACGCGGTCCCGTCGGCGAAGGTCACCTTGATCGCCTGGGCTCCGTTGATCACGTGCCGCGCGGTGAGGATCGTGCCGTCGCCGTTGACGATGACCCCGGTGCCGGTGCTTTCGCTGGCATTTGAACCGGTATGGACGGCTTCGATGAAGACCACCGACGGAGCGATCGTGGCGAATATCTGGGAGATGCTCGGCGCGGGGCTCGGGCTCGGCTTCGGCGGCGCCGTCGGAAGCGCCTGCGGGGTCCGGGTGGAGCCGAGCGAGTAGAACAGGAGAGCGGTCACCACGAGGGCCACGAGCACCGCCGATCCGACCGCGATCCGCCGGCGCCGGACCGACCAGCGCGGGCTGATCTCCGCGTCGGCGGTCGTCTCCGCGGTCGGCGGCTGCGGCGGCGGGGGCACGGCGCTGCCCGGTCTCCCCGGCGTGCTCACCATCGAACCAGCGTAAGGCCGTGGCCTGTGAATTCGATGGGAATAGTTGATCAGGTAACAACACCATTCCCTAATCCGGACAAATGCCTCGGGGCAAGCCAGCATCGACAGTGCGGATACCCTGGTACGGGCAGAGATCCCTCACCCCTCGGGAGAACGTCGTGTCCATCACCGTCATCGCCACCCTCCACGCGACCGAGGAGAACCGGGACGAACTGCTCGCCGCCGTGTGCCGGGCCGTGCCCGGCGTGCTGCAAGAGGACGGGTGTCTGCAGTACGCGCCGCATACCGTCGGCAAGGACCGGGTCGTGCTGGTGGAGTCGTGGGAGAGCCCAGAGGCGTTGCGCGCGCATGGCGAGAGCCCCGGGATGGCGGACTTCCGTGCCGCGACCGCCCATCTGGTGACGAAGCCGACCGAGATCGTCGTGGCCCGGCCGGTGTCCGTACTTTGACTCTCCACTGTGGATCAGTTGCCGAACGCCCCTCAACACGGAGATATTGGGAAGATGCCTGGTAATTACGGGATGAGCCGGCGTCGTGTGTTGGGCCTCGCGGGGCTCGGCGCCGCCGGCGCGGTCCTCGCCGCCTGCTCCAAGCCCGCCGCCCCTGCCACCGCCGGACCGACCAGCCCTGGCGCGCCCGGATCGTCCGGCCCCAGCACGTCGCCCTCCCCGAGCGACGGGCTGATCCGCGGCAGCGGCCAACCGGTGCACACGCGCTTTCTCCAGGGTGATGGTTCGACCTGGGGCGTGGGCATGCCGATCATCGCCTACCTCTCGGCCGAGATCGGCGACGCGCACATGTTCGCCAAGGCATCCAAGGTCACGGTGAACGGCTCCAAAGTGGACGGTGCCTGGTTCTTCCAGAAGTCGGCGGTCTACCCCGACTACCCGGTCGAGGCCCGGTACCGGCTCGACGACTACTGGCCCGCGCACGCCGACATCCATCTCGACCTGCCCGTCAAGGGGCTGACCGCCGGGCCGAACCAGGTCTTCGACAACAGCCTGACGCTGGACCTCAAGACCGGTGCCCGCAACATCGCCGAGATCGACGGCACCTCGCTGCGGATGACCGTCACCTCCGACGGGCAGCCGAAGTTCACCTTCCCGGTGTCGCTGGGCAAGGCGGCCTCGCCGACGTTCAACGGCATCAAGGTCGTGATCAGCAAGGCGGCCGTGCAGCACATGGTGAACAACACGCCGGGCAACGTGTACGACCTGCAGGTGCCGTGGTCGGTCCGGGTCACGAACTCCGGCGAGTTCATCCACTCGGCCAGCTGGAACGGTGGCAACATCGGCACGCGCAGCACGTCCCACGGCTGCACGAACCTCAACGAGGGCGACGCGAAGAACTACTTCGACTTCGCCCAGATCGGCGACGTGACGATCTACACCAACACCGGCGGCCCGACGATGCCGAGCTGGGACGGGTACGGCGACTGGAACCTGGCCTGGGCGACCTGGCAGACCGGCGGCATCTACAAGATCACCTGACCCGCCTCACTGACCCGAGGCGGGGTCAGCGTCGCGGCGGCGTCAGCCGAGGCGGGGGAGTGGGATCAGCTTCGAGGCCGAGACGAGGCCGGGCCGGAGCACCGGGTCCGGCGTGAGCGATCCGACGTGGAACCTTCGCAGGCTGCCACCGCTGGCGACCAACAGGTTGTTCGAGTCCTCCCACGCCCACCCGCCGACCGCGGCCCAGTTGCTCGTGACCGCCGGCGTGCTGAACACCTTGGTGAGGTCGACCAGCGCGATCTGCCCGTCCCCGGTGGATGACGCGGCGAACATCACCAGCCAGTGACCGTCGGGCGAGACCGAGCCGTTGTCGTCGAGCTGGCTCACGATTCCGCACGCCTTCTTGGTCACCGTGAGATTGGCCTTGGCGTTCATGACGGCCAGGCACAGGTCCTTGGCCCCGGCCGGTCCCTGCACCAGGCCGAGGTACGAGCCGTCGGCGAGGCTCTGCCGGTAGACCGCGCGGACGTGGGCCGTCTTGTCCCAGGTGGCCTTGTAGTCGCCGAGGCTGGGGATCCACGTGTCGAACTTGTCGACGCCGCCGCCGGTTTCGCTGTAGCCGAGCACCACGCTGTCGGTCCCGACCGCGATCGGGGCACCGCGGGCCGGGGCCGTGGTGCTCTTGTCCACCACCGCCTTGTTGGCCGGGTCGACGTGGCCGAAGTAGATCTTCCCGCCGGTACGCCAGGCCAGCCGACGGCCGTCGGCGCCCACCGCGACCGGCGCGTCCGCTTTGTCGACCATCACGCGCGGCGCCCCGGTCCTGGAGACCAGCCACAGCGACATCGTGTCGGATCCGTTGCCCCACCCGTGCACGAGCCAGCCGTCGCAGGTCTGGTACCCGTCGGTCGGGCCGCCCGGGATTGTGTCCAATGTGTACGCCGTACCGTCGGGCAGCGTCAGGTTCTGGTTGTTCACCATGACGGAGACGCCCAGCGGAGCGAGGTTGACCGCGCGGGCGCAGATCGTCGGCGCGGTCCCGCCACCGGAGTCGACCCCATCGACCGGGGCTCCGCTCGTGGCGTCGACCGCCACCGGCGTGCCGGGTGGCTTACCCGGGCCGCACGCGGACAGGACCGCGACCAGACCGACCGCCAGCAGGGTGGCCACCCGTTTCATCCCCGTACTCCTCGCGCTGTGGAAGTCGGCCCAGGCTTTCACCGATGCGCCGGCCGAGGATGCGAGTGTCCGCGATCCGCCAAGATCCGCACAACTGCTCGTCCAGGAAGTAAAGAATTCTTGACACAATGTACGGTCTGCTTTACGTTGGTCGTGTCAAGGATTCTTTACATGAGGAGGCGGCCATGTCGGTGCAGGAGAAGCGGGCGTGGATCTACGGGGTGACCGCGATCGTGGTTCCCG
>Ga0068864_100002860_pt1 | contig 14264 bp, 13 predicted proteins | sample KBSSwiS72_FD_66586 | JGI IMG/M metagenome (GOLD analysis project Ga0068864, IMG submission 66586) | Switchgrass rhizosphere microbial communities from Kellogg Biological Station, Michigan, USA - KBS Switchgrass S7-2 | ecosystem: Host-associated > Plants > Roots > Rhizosphere > Soil ... | reverse complement strand
TTGTGCGTTGGGGATCCGCAAGACGCGGCGAGCCATCTCGGCGCGCTGGTCTCACAAGCGCATTTCGACAAGGTGGTCGGGCATATCGCCATCGCGCGCGAGGAAGGCGGCAAGCTGCTGTGCGGCGGCAATCCGGTCAAGCTTTCCGGCCGCTGCGCCGACGGCTGGTTTGTGGCGCCCACGGTGATCGAAGGGCTCGGGCCGCATGCCCGCACGAATCAGGAAGAGATCTTCGGGCCGGTGGTCACGTTGGCGCCGTTCGACAGCGAAAACGAGGCGCTCACGCTGGCAAACGCGACGCCCTACGGCCTGGCAGCGTCGGTATGGACGACAAACCTGGCGCGTGCGCACCGGGTGGCGTCGCGCCTGGAATCGGGGATCGTCTGGATCAACTGCTGGATGCGCCGCGACCTGCGCACGCCGTTCGGCGGCGTCAAACAAAGCGGCGTCGGGCGCGAAGGCGGCGTCGAGGCGCTGCGTTTCTTTACCGAACCGAAGAACGTCTGCATCGAACTGGGGTGATCGGAGATGAAATTATTGACGCGTAGAGCGCTCATTGCGGGCATCGCCATGGCAGCGAGCGTATGTGGCGCAGAGACCATCAACGTGAGCCCGAGTTCGAGCGAGATGTCGCCGGGCGAATGGCGCCAGCGCCAGCTCGCTGCGGCGGACAAGTCCGACGATATCATGCGTGCCGCACGCAAGCAGCCCGGTCTGCTCGGCCAGTACCTGCACATGCAAGCCAACTACGACGCCAACCACGAGCGCGCGTTCCAGGTGATCTTCGGCCAATACTTATCTTGGTTTCAGACTTTCATCGGCGACTACGACGGCGCGGCGTCGAGCTTCTCGATTGCACAGCCGGCACAGGACGACGATGCGCCCTCGCCGCTGACTGGCGGATACACCGCGCGGCCGGCGGCGGACGTCATCCTCGAACTGACCAAGAACCGCAAGGCGGTATTCTTCAACGAAGCACACAGCGCGCCGATCACGCGCACGCTGACGGTCCAGCTGCTCGCGAAGCTGCGCGCGCAGGGCTATAACTACTTCGCTGCGGAAACGCTGTATCGCACCGACAAGGACATGCAGCAGCGCGGCTATCCGACTCCGGATAGCGGCTTCTACGTCAACGAACCGCTGTATGGCGAGATGGTACGCACGGCGCTCAAGCTCGGCTTCAAGGTCGTCGCATACGATGTGGAAAACGCCGGTGCCGGCGACGCGCGCGAACAGGCGGGCGCCGCCAACCTGTATGGCGTTTTCCGCAAGGACCCGCAAGCGCGGCTCGTCGTCAACGCCGGCTTCGCTCATATCCAGAAGACCGGCAAGTATCTCGGCGGCAGCAGCATGGCTGAGTTCTTCCAGAAGATGTCGGGCGTCGATCCGCTGTGCATTGAGCAGACAATGTTGATTCCGCATGCGCTGACCGACCGCAATCATCCGTACTACAGCGCCGTAACTCAGGCGCAGCATCTGGCGCAACCCACTGTGTTCGTCAGCGGCGACAAGACCTGGGTTTTGAAGCCGAAACAATACGACGTGAGCGTGTTCTTTCCGCCAGGATCAAGTTCGCAGCAGCGCCCCAATTGGGCAAACCTCGGCGGCCTGCGTATCAAGTATTTGGTCAACGGCGATCTGTGCCGCGGCCAGTTCCCCTGCCTGGTCGAGGCGCGCTACGCCGATGAGGGCAGCGATGCGGTCGCTGCCGACCGTGCATTGCTCAGCGTACCGCAGGAGTCCAGCTCCATTGAACGCCAAGCGACGATACGCGAGGTGCCGCCGAGCCGATTGTTCCTGCGTCCGGGCAAGTATCATCTGACGACAACCGATCGCGGCAATCGCGTACTCAGCGCCGCGGATATCGTCGTAAGCAACGAGGAAGTCGCGGAGCAACAGCAACTCCGATCTCCTCCGTTCTCCAAGGTCGAGAACGATGGGGTGCCGATCGGGCACCTGCCATGAGCGAGATCGTGCGCGCCGAACGCGCACCCAAGCCGGTAGGCGCCTACCCCCACGCACGCCGCGTCGGCAATCTGCTGTTCCTGTCCGGTGTGGGCCCGCGCAATCCCGTGACCAACGAGATCCCGGGCAATATCTACGACGCGGCCGGCAAGCTCGTTTCGTACGATATCGCTTTGCAATGCCATACCGTGTTCGCGAATGTGCGTACGATCCTCGCTGCTTCGAACGCGCGCTGGGAGGATCTGATCGACGTCACCGTGTTCCTCACCGACATGGCGCGCGACTTCGCCACCTACAACAAGATCTACGCCGAGTACTTCACCACCGCGCAGCCGTGTCGCACGACGCTTGGCATCAGCGCGTTGCCGACGCCGATCGCGATCGAGCTGAAATGCATAGCGGCGATTCCGGAGACGCATTGAGATGCTGACGCCACCGATCGATTTCCGCAAATGGATCGACGAGCACCGGAATCTGCTCAAGCCGCCGATCGGCAACAAGTGCGTGGTTGACGGCGATTTCATCGTGATGGTGGTCGGCGGGCCGAACGCACGCACCGACTACCACTGGGACGAAGGCCCGGAATTCTTCTATCAGCTCGAAGGCGAGATGGTGCTCAAGGTGCAGGAAGACGGCAAAGCGCGCGATATCCCGATCCGCGCCGGCGAGATCTTCTACTTGCCGCCGCGCGTGCCACACTCGCCGCAGCGCATGGCGAACTCCATCGGCCTGGTCATCGAGCGCAAGCGCCTGCCGCACGAAAAGGACGGCCTGCTCTGGTTCTGCGAGCGTTGCAACCACAAGCTGTATGAGGAATTTTTCGTGCTCGGAAACATCGAGGCGGATTTTCCCGCCGTGTTCGAACGCTTCTATAGCTCAGTCGATGCGCGCACGTGCACGGCGTGCGGGCATGTGAATCCCGCGCCCGAAAAATATCTTTGATCAGCGCCTGCAGGGCGCTGCAAGGTTTTAGGCGACGCGTTTGCCGCCGGATTGTGCGGGTGCCGGCGGTGCGCTTGCCGGTGTTTCCTGCGGGGCCTTCGCATACAGGGTGGCGCGCACGCCGGCGCTCGCGATGGCCAGCACTGCCACTGCATAGTGCGCTTCGGTATTGTGCGGCGCCTTGCTCGATTCCTCGCCGAACTTGCGGATGGCCGGCAGAGCCGCTTCGGCCATGGCGATCTGAGCGGCCTTGAATTGCTCCGTCGTCGGCGTACCCGGGTAGATACGCCGGAAAATATCCTGCGCGGCCGCACCGGCGCTGCGCGTCAACACGGCGATGGCGGTTGGGTTCATGGCAGTCATTCGCAGCTGGTTGCTCGCATGCATACTACGTTGACAGTATGCCAGATTCAGTGACACAGATAACGTTCGTGCGTCGCATGGGCGCCGTCCTTCCCTAAAAATCGACCGCTGGCGAAGTGAACGCGTTGCGCGACGACTATGCGACCTTCGCTATCATCGCAGCGTGCTCAAGTCCCTGTTGCAATTCAAGCCACGCGACGTCCCTGTCGCTGTCGCTTTGCGCAATACCGCGGCGGTGACGCTGCCGCTCGCATTCGGTGTGGCCAGCGGTCACCTCGGCATTGGCTTGGGCGTATCGGTCGGGGCGTTGAACACGATGTTTTCCGACCAGCCCGGGCCGTACCGTCTGCGCATGTGGCGCATGCTCGCCACCGCGGCGGCGGCCGGCGCATCGGCATTCGCCGGCTATGTACTCGGCGCCAGCAATATCGCCATGGCCGTCGCCGCGCTGCTGTGGGGATTCGCTGGCGGCCTGCTCGTGGCGCTGGGTCCGAATGCTGCGCGCGTCGGCCTGACGAGCATGATCCTGCTCGTCGTCACCGCCGCCGACCCGCAGTCGCCGCGCGATGCGATCGGCCCCGCCCTGCTGATCTTCGCCGGCGGCGCCTTGCTGACACTGTTCGCCATCGCCGCGTGGCCACTGCAGCGTTATCGCCCGGAACGCGAAGCCTTGGCCGGATTGTGCCGCGGCCTTGCCGTCAGCGCGCGCCGCCGTGACGATGCCGCACAAGCGCTGCCGGTGACGCAGGCACTTACCGATGTCGAAAGCCTGTTGCATGGCGACTACCGCGCACGCGGCGTGGCGATGGACGCGTTTCGTGTGCTGGGCGAATTGATCGAGCGCATCCGCCTCGAATTGCTGGCCCTGGGCGCCGCAGCGGATGACGCCACTGTGCAGCGCTTGCGCGAATATGCCGCGCGCGCCCTCGATGCCGTTGCCTTGGCCCTGGACGCCGGCGCCCCAGCGTTGACGGCCAGCGCAGCGTTAGAAGGTTTCGATGCGGCTGTGGACGCGTTGGCGAGATACCCCGGCGCAGGCGACCCGAGGCGGATCGTGGTGCTCGCGCATGCGCGCGCGCTTGGCGGGCAGTTGCGCGCCGCCGTTCGCAACGCCGACCTCGCCGGAAGCCGTGGCGAACTGCGCCTGGAAGCGGACGAGGCGCGCCTGCCGCGCGAACTGCGCGCGCGCAGCCCGATCGCGATCCTGCGCGCCAACCTGCGCCTATCATCGATCGCCTGCCGGCACGCGATCCGCTGTGCCGTATGCCTGGCGCTGGCAATCATCGGCGAGCGCATGAGCGGCCTGTCGCACGGTTACTGGATTCCGATGACGACGGCGATCGTGCTCAAACCCGATTTCGCCGGCACGTTGACGTTCGGCCTGCTGCGCGTGATCGGCACGCTGCTCGGGTTGGCTTTGGCCACCGCACTCGTGCATTTCGCGTTCGGCAACGAATGGCTGCGCATCGCGCTGCTCGCGCTGTTCTGCTTCGGCTTCCGCCAATTGACCACGATGCACTATGGCCTGGGCGTGATGCTGCTGACGAGCCTGATCGTCGTGCTGTTGAGCTTTGCCGGGATGTCGCCCGCCGACACGATGAGTGCGCGCGCGATCGGCACGAGCGCTGGCAGCGCGTTGGCCTTGCTTGCGTACATCGTCTGGCCAACCTGGGAACGCGGCCGCGTGGGCGCCACGCTGGCCGACCTGCTCGACGCCTACCGCCGCTATTTCGGCGCCGTGCTCGGTGACGACTCGCGCGTACGCGTCGACGTGCGCGCGGCCTCGCGCCGCGCGCGCACGAATGCGCAGGCCTCGCTCGACCGGCTGCGCGGCGAGCCACGTCGCGATCGCCGCGCCATCGCGCTGGCCGAAGGCGTGTTCGCCAACGCCAATCGCTTTTTGCGTGCGGCAATGACGCTGGAAGCGCTGCGCCAGAGCACGCCAGCAGCGAAGCCGCACGCGGCAAGCCTGCGCTTCGCGGAACGAGTCGACGCCATCCTGCTCGATCTCGCACAACATTTGCGCGACGGTACAGCCGTGACGAACCATAGCGGACTGCGCCCGCTGCAGAGCGACCTGCAAGTCGAGTTGGAAACGGCCACGATGGAATCCGGGCGCGTGCGCGCGGCCGCGTGGATCGACGCGAGCGACCGCATCACGGATGCCGTCAACACGATCGCGCACCTGCTGCTGCGCGAGGCCGAGCATCCGATGCATGCAAGCGGTTAAACTGGCGCCATGCTCAAGATCGACACGCACGCGCACATCCTGCCCGCCGAGTGGCCCAATCTCGCCGAAAAATACGGCGACGATCGTTTCCCGGTGATGGTTTGCACCGAAGGCCGCCATCGCATCTACAAGGACGGCAAGTTCTTCCGCGAAGTGTGGGCGAACGCGTTCGACGCACAGTTCCGCATCAACGACTACGCCAAATTCGGCGTACAGGCGCAGGTGATCTCGACAGTGCCGGTATTGTTTTCGTATTGGGCCAAGCCGAACCAGGCGCTGGAACTGCACCGCTTTCTCAACGACCACACCGCCGAAATCTGCCGCACGCACCCGCGCCACTATGCTGGCATCGGCACCGTGCCGCTGCAATCACCGACGCTGGCAATCCAGGAAATGGAACGCTGCGTCGAGCAGCTCGGCCTGCAGGGCGTGCAAATCGGCTCGCATGTGGATGCGTGGAATCTCGATGCGCCGGAACTGTTCCCGTTCTTCGAGGCCGCCGCGGACCTCGGTGCGGCGATCCTCGTGCACCCGTGGGACATGATGGGCCGCGAAAGCATGCCGAAGTACTGGCTGCCTTGGCTCGTCGGCATGCCGGCCGAACAATCGCGCGCCGCGTGCTGTCTGATCTTCGGCGGCGTACTCGAACGCCTGCCGAAGTTGCGCGTGTGTTTCGCCCACGGCGGCGGCGCCTTTCCTTACACGATCGGCCGTATCGAGCACGGCTTCCGCATGCGCCCAGACCTTGTCGCGACCGACAATGCGCGCAATCCGCGTGAATATTTTGACCGGTTGTATTTCGATTCCTGCGTGCACGACACACGCGCGTTGCAATACCTGCTCGACGTGGCCGGCGCCGACCACGTAATGCTCGGGACCGACTACCCGTTCCCGCTCGGCGAGCAGGAGCCCGGCGCCGGCATCGCCGCGCTCGAGCTCGCGCAACAGGAACAGTCGCGCCTGTATCATGGCGCCGCGCTCGAATGGCTGGCTCTGCCATTGGCTCGTTTTCAATAATCCGGAGGCACAATGTCGCAATTTAGATTTGTATACGTTTTTGCATCCGCCCTGTTCACCGCCGCGACCGGCGCCAACGCCGAAACTGCGGGGGAATTCTCGCTCAACCAGGGCTTCGTCAAGTTCAGCGCACCGCCGCAGTGGCCGGTGATCCTGCAAAAGACCGAAGGCAATCCGCAGGTCGTCGCGTTCCAAGTCAAGGATCCGGCTGACGAAGGCAGCGGCGAGGCCACGCGTGTGACCGTCACGACGAAACTGCTCGACGACACGAGCAATTTCCAGGCGCTGGTCAACGCCGATGTCGACAAAGGCAAGCAGATGCCGGAGTACGAAAAGCACGACGAAGGTATCGACCCGAGCGTGCTACGTTACTTCGCGCGCAACAGCAAAACGCGCTACGAGTATCGCGAGACCTGGTACCTGAACGGACATGCGATGGTGCACGTGCGTTGCGCGCGGCCGATGCTCGATAAGACCACAGCGCAATGGACGGCCGATTACGAAAAAGGCTGCGCGCAAGTGATGCAAACCGCGAAACCGCATTGATCCGACGATGAATCGCGCCATGGACTTTGCCGCCGACGAAGCCTGGGCGCTCGCGCGCGATGCCGCAGATCCGCTCGCTGCGTTCCGCGACGAATTCCTGATACCGCCGCATGGCGCTGGCGGCGAAGAACAAGTGTACCTGTGCGGCAACTCGCTCGGCCTGCAACCGCGCGCGACGCGCCAGGCGCTGCTCGACGAGCTCGATTCCTGGGCGCAGTTCGCCGTCGAAGCGCATTTTCAGGGCAAGCACCCGTGGATGCCATACCACAACGAAGTGCGCGCGCATCTGGCCGAACTCGTCGGCGCGCTGCCATCGGAAGTCGTGGCGATGAACTCGCTCACGGCGAACCTGCACCTGATGATGGTCAGTTTTTATCGCCCCACGCGCGAGCGCTATGCCATCCTGATCGAGAAGAACCCGTTCCCGTCCGATCGCTACGCCGTGGAATCACAAATCCGCTTTCACGGTTACGATCCTGCCGTTGCGTTGATCGAACTCGAAGCCGACGAAGCGAACGGCTGCATCTCCGACGCGGCCATCGAAAGCGCGCTCGGGCAACACGGCGCGCGCATTGCGCTGGTGTTGCTGCCCGGCGTGCAATATCGCTCCGGGCAGGTATTCGACTTGAAGCGCATCGCCGAGCTTGCCCAACGCGAGGGTTGCGTCGTCGGCTTCGATCTCGCGCATTCGGTCGGCAACGTGCCGGTGAACTTGCACGACAGCGGCTGCGATTTCGCCGTGTGGTGCAGCTACAAGTACCTGAACTCCGGTCCCGGCGCCGTAGCCGGCTGCTTCGTGCACGAGCGCCACGCGCACACGACACGCCCGCGTCTGGCCGGCTGGTGGGGCCACGATCAGGTCACGCGCTTCAAGATGGGTCCGGAGTTCGTGCCGACGCCCGGCGCGGACGGCTGGCAATTGTCCAATCCGCCGATCTTCGCGCTCGCACCTCTGCGCGTGTCGTTGGAAATCTTCCATCGCGCCAACGCGACGCGATTGCGCGAAAAATCGCTGGCGCTGACCGCCTACCTTGCTTGGCTGATCGAAGCACAGCTGTCGCAGGTGATCGAAATCACCACGCCACGCGAACCCGAACGCCGCGGTTGCCAGTTGTCGCTGCGCGTGAAACGTGGGCGCGATGCTGGCCGGGCTTTGTTCGAATATCTCACCGCCAACGGCATCATCGGCGATTGGCGCGAACCCGACACAATCCGCATCGCGCCGACGCCGCTGTACAACCGGCATGTTGACTGCCTGCGGTTTGTGCAGACAGTGCGGGCATGTCCGATACTGCTCGCGTCCTAATTCTTAACGCCCACATCTCACTACGGCGTTCGCATTATGTGCGGTCGATAACAGGTTTTTTCGGTACTGCTGAGTATTCTTGCCGCCGTTATTCGGGGAATCCGGGACCGTCTCGCAAAGGAGATTCCCATGCGCTCGCACCAGCGACTTTACGGATTGTTGATAGCGGCGGCACTTGTCGCCGCGCCGCCGCTCGCCTTCGCCAAGCACGACGGTGGTGACAATGGCGGCGGCCCGCCCCCGGGACACGGTGGCGGGAACGGCGGAGGCGGTGGTAACGGCAACGGCGGGGACCATGGCCCTCCCCCTTCAAATCCCGGAGGTGGCAACAACGGCGGCACCAAGGTGCATCCGCCACAGGGCACCTGTACCGACGATAGTGCCGGCGTCGATCTGCAAGGTCCGGATGGACAGTCCGGTTCGTCGCACGTTGCACACACGAATTTCGGCCTGATGGACATCACCACCGGCGCGAGCGTTGCCTCGAACGAATCGGCGACGATGATGTACTTCTGGTTCGGATCGACATTCGATTACGTGCTCAACGCGCATCAGCTGCCGGCCGGCAGCCAGTGGACGCTGACCTACCAGCCGGAGCCGTTGCCCTCGAGCGGCGTGATGTGCCTGGGCAACGCAACCGTCAATGGCGGCGGCCAGTTGCATCTGGCCAATTCCCTCGAATTGACCTCGAATCTGCCGCCGGCTCTCGACCCGACAGCCGATCCCTCGACGCAGCCACCCGATGCGCTGCTCGCGCTCGTACCTTCCGCCGACGTCGATTGCACCGGCGGGACGATGACGAATTTCGAGCCGAACGCATACCTGTGGTCGAATCCACGCGTGCGTTTCATCGACACGGATCTACTGCCAGCCGTGCAATAACGCTGCGGTTGAAGCCGCTCCGCGTCACGGCGGAGCGGCTCCCTGGCAACTCCAACGCCCGTCCGCGCTGTTGCGCTGAATTATAGAACTGGTTAGTATCGCAATAGTTGAAACATGAACTATTGCCCATGCAACCGCTTCCTGCTTGCCCCAGCTTCGCCGTAGTCGAGTCCAGTATCGGTCGCGTCGCCAAGCGCGTTCAAGGCGCGCCGGTGCAGGATCTGGTGTTGATGCGCTTGATCAAGCATCTGTCCGCGTTTTTTGGCGCCAACCTCGGCCGCATGGTGCGGCCGTCTGGGCTGAACGAAGTCTCGTTTCGCACCCTAATGATGCTTTACGCGAATGCCGAAAGTGGCATGCACGCGTCGATGCTCAGCGAAGCGACCGGCGAGACGCGTACCAACATGACGCGTGTCTGCGACGAACTCGCGCGCAAGGGGCTGCTGCAGCGCCATCCTGGCGTTGAAGACCGGCGTCGCGTTGTGCTCGAGCTCACGCGCAAGGGCCAAACCCTGATCGAACGCGTGCTGCCAAAAGTCTGGGGTCAACTCGAACGCGGCATGCAGGTGCTGGATACGCGCGAAAAACGCGACTTGGAACGGCTACTGAAAAAATTGCTGACGGCTTTCGAAGTCTTCGAAATCAAGGACTGATGCGTATGAAAGGTCTGCAGAAGTCGATTGTCATCGCCTTCGCGCTGCTCGCCGGCTGCGCGATACCGCCGCGGCCACAGCCGCCGCAGCTGACGTCAGTTGCACCCCTGGCCGGCGTGCCAGGCAACTCGGACAGCTGGCCGAATGACAACTGGTGGCAGCGTTATCGCGATGCTCAACTCGACATGCTCGAAACGCGTGCGCTGGCAGGCGCCCCTACTCTTACAGTGGCGCGCGCGCGTTTCGAGCAGGCAACGCGCGCCGTCGATATCGCCAAAGCCGAAAGCGGCCTGGACGTTTCCGCTAACGCGCAGTTGCAGCGCCAGCGTCTCAGCGAAAACGGCCTGATCCCGCCGAAATTCCTTGGCTTCACGTGGTATGGCGAGGGCGATCTTGGCCTTTCATTCAAGTACGACTTCGATTTCTGGGGCCGTCACGGCGCCGAAGTTGCGGCATCGCTGGATCGCGCGCGCGCTGCCGCCGCGGAACGCGACTCCGCAACTGCGATGATCACAGCTGCTGTTGCCGATACGTATTTCGGCTGGCAAGCCGATCAGGCCCGCCTGGCAAGCGCGCGCGAACTCGTCGCCGTGCAGGAGCGCATCCACTCGATCGCCGCCGCACGCGCGCGCCAGGGCGTCGACTCGAACGACATCGTGCTGCAGTCCGACGCGCAACTCGCATCCGCACGTGAGCAGGTTGCGAATATCGCGGGCGCCGCGCAGCTGCAGCGCGCCGCGCTTGCAGCCCTGCTCGGCATTGCACCGAAAGATTTGCCCGAACTGCAGCCGCACGAGTTGCCGTCCGTTGCGACCAGTCTGCCCGCTGACGCCGGACTCGATCTCGTCTCGCGCCGTGCCGATGTCGCCGCAAGTCGCTGGCGCGTAGAGGCGGCGCTGCGCGATGTCGATATCGCACGCGATGCGTTCTATCCCGACATCAGCTTGTCCGCCCTGCTCGGCTTGCAGTCGATCGACCTCGGCAAGCTGCTCAGTCCCGGCAGTCGGGTGTTGTCGATCGGTCCGGCTCTGCACCTGCCGATCTTCGACAACGGTCGGCTGCATGCACGGTTTGGCGCGTCGCAGGCCGCGCTGCGGGCTGCCGTCGCCGACTACGACGCTGCCGTGGTCGATGCTGCACGCGAGGCCGCGATGCGAGCACTGACGCTACAGCAGGTGCAAGGTCGCCAGCACGAACATGCCGCGCAGCTTGCCGCCGACGACAGTCTGCGCAAGAGCGCGCAGTCGCGTGAAGCACGCGGCGTGACCGATGCGCGTCCAACACTTGCAGCGTCTGCCGAACTGCAGCGCGAGCGCGACGCTGCCATCCAACTCGACGCCGCCGCGCTGTCGGCGGAGATCGCCCTGACCAAAGCGCTCGGCGGCGGTTACCGCATGACGACACCCGATACCAACGATTCCAACGTTTCCGGAGCAACCTCGCGATGAGCGCTTCCCCGACTTCCAACGGAAATGGCAACGGCAAGCGCCGAGCCGTTCTGCTCACAATTGCCGCCGTCTTCCTCCTTGGCGGCCTGATCTGGCTTGCCCTGTGGTGGTTCGTCTTCAGCCTGCGCGAAGTCACCGACGACGCCTACGTCAACGGCAACCAAGTCACGTTGTCATCGCAAATCACCGGCACGGTGATCGCCGTGCTCGCCGACGACACCCAACGTGTGGAAGCCGGACAGGTGCTGGTCAAGCTCGATCCAACCGATACGGATCTGGCCTTGGCCAAGGCGCAGAGCGCGCTCGCGCAAGCGGTGCGTCAGGTGCGCCAGCAGACGCAAACCGCGGCACAGTACGAAAGCTCGATTGCGCCCAAGCGCGACGAGCTCGAACGCGCACAGGCCGACCTCGCGCGCCGCGAACCGCTGCTGGCCGAACACGCCGTCGCGCCCGAGGAAGTCGCGCATGCGCGTCAGGCTGTGGCCGATGCTCGCGCGGCGCTCGACTCTGCGCAGCGCCAATCCAACGCCGCCCATGCGTTGATCGACGGCAGTGATGTCGCCGGCAACCCACTCGTGCAGCAAGCGCGCGCTGCATACCGTGAAGCCTGGGTCGCTGCACATCGCAACGCAATTGTCGCGCCGGTCAGCGGCTACGTCGCACAACGCAGCGTGCAGGTAGGCAGCCGGGTGCAGCCAGGTCAGCCGCTGCTGACAATTCTGCCGTTGCACGATCTGTGGATCGACGCGAATTTCAAGGAAGTGCAGCTCAAGCACATTCGCATCGGCCAGCCGGCCGAGGTGCGCACCGACGTCTACGGCAGCGATGTCACTTATCACGCCAAAGTCGAAGGACTCGCCGCCGGCACCGGCGGCGCATTCGCGCTGCTGCCCGCGCAGAATGCGTCGGGCAACTGGATCAAGGTCGTGCAGCGCGTGCCGGTGCGCATCGTCTTCGATGCGAAGGAGCTGGAAAAATATCCGCTGCGGGTGGGCCTGTCGACGGAAGTGAAAGTCGATACACACGACCGCTCCGGCGCCGTGCTAGCACAAGCTACGGCGAGCAAGGCGATTGCGCAAACGGACGTCTATACGGCTGATAGCACTGCGGCGGACAGTGCCGCCGACGCCATCGTGCGGGCGAATCTGGGCCACTGACATGAGCGTGCCAACCGCCAACGGCAAGCCAGCGCTGCCGCCGCTGCGCGGCGCGCCGCTCGCGCTGCTAACGGTCGCAGTCGCATTCTCCACGTTCATGGAAGTGCTGGACCTGACGATCGTCAACGTCTCGGTGCCGCATATCGCCGGCAGCCTGGGCGTGAGCCCGAACGAAGGTACCTGGGCGATCAGTTCGTATTCGCTCGCAAGCGCTGTGATGCAGCCGCTGACCGGCTGGATCGCGCGCCGTTTCGGCGAAGTGCGCGCATTCTGCATCGCCGTGCTGCTGTTCGTGCTGATGTCGATGTTATGCGGACTGGCCACGAGCATGCCGATGCTGGTCGTCGCGCGCCTGCTGCAGGGCGCCGGATCGGGGCCGATGGTGGCGCTGTCGCAGGCGCTGCTGCTCAACAACTATCCCCCCGACAAGAAAGGCATCGCGCTCGCGTTGTGGGCAATGACCGTCGTGATCGCGCCGATCTTCGGACCGATCCTCGGCGGCTGGATCACGGACAATTATTCGTGGCCGTGGATCTTCTACATCAACGTCCCGGTCGGTCTGCTCGCGGCATTCGTGACATGGACGCTCCTGCGCGGACGCGAATCGCGCATCGCGCACGCGCCGATCGACTTCATCGGCCTCGGCCTGCTCATCATCGGCGTCGGCTGTCTGCAATTCATGCTCGACAACGGCAACGACATGGACTGGTTCTCGTCTCCACTCGTTGTCGCACTCGGCGTCATCGCGGTGGTCGGACTGGTCTTCTTCGTCGCCTGGGAGCTGACCGAGAAGCATCCCGTCGTCGATCTGCACCTGTTCCGCGGGCGCAACTTCTCGATCGGCGTGCTCGCCCTGTCGATGGGCATGATCGCGTTCTTCGCGATCAACGTCGCGTTTCCTTTGTGGCTGCAGATCGACCTCAACTACACCGCGACCTGGGCCGGTCTGGCCACGGCGCCGGTGGGCATCCTTGCGTTCCTGTTTTCGCCGCTGATCGGCAGGAACATCCAGCGTCTGGAACTGCGCACGGTATCGAGCTTCGCTTTCGTCATTTTCGGTGTGTGCGCGATCTGGTTTTCGCGCTTTCCGAGCAATGCCGAATTCGGTCAACTCGTCTGGCCGCGCTTTTTGATGGGTCTGGGCATTGCCTGCTTCTTCGTGCCGATCAACCAGATCATCCTGTCAGGCGTCAAACCCGACCAGATCGCGTCCGCGGCCGGAATCTCGAACTTCTGTCGCACGATTTCGGCGAGCTTCTCCACCGCGGTGACCGTGACGATCTGGCAACACCGCGGCGATTTCCATCACGCGGTGCTCGCCGAGCGCATGACTGCCGCCAATCCGATAGCGACGGACTACCTGCAGCAACTGCACGCACTCGGCGCGTCGCCCGCGCGCGCATGGTCGCTGGTCGATACCGTGGTCTCACGCGAAGCGCTGACGATGGCCGTCAACGACGTGTTCATCCTGTGTGCGATCCTGTTCTTCGCGATGATCCCGATCATCTGGATCGCCAAACCGCCGTTCGGCAACGCTGGGCCGGCGGCAGCACACTAGAACATATGCTTCTCGATACCGAGTTTCGCGAGAATCTTGCTCGCGATCTCCTCGATTGAAGTGTGCGTCGTGTTCTCGACCGGGATGTTTTCGCGCCGGAACAGCTTGTCGGCTTGCGCAAGCTCGTGACGACATTGCTCGATCTTGGCGTAGCGGCTGCCCGGCTTGCGCGCCTCGCGCACCTGCGCCAGGCGCTG
>Ga0068864_100002854_pt1 | contig 14274 bp, 11 predicted proteins | sample KBSSwiS72_FD_66586 | JGI IMG/M metagenome (GOLD analysis project Ga0068864, IMG submission 66586) | Switchgrass rhizosphere microbial communities from Kellogg Biological Station, Michigan, USA - KBS Switchgrass S7-2 | ecosystem: Host-associated > Plants > Roots > Rhizosphere > Soil ... | reverse complement strand
ATACTGGACGTATTGCGCGAGCACGTCACCCGCACGATGCCTGAGACACAGGAGCCGCTGCCGGCCGGCACCTCGATTCCGGGCCGCTGGTGGCGCTACCGCCACGCACACTCGACGTTTGGCCTGAAATTCTGGGCGTTCGTCGTGGGCGCCGCGCCGCTGCCGCAGGACCTCGAGGAGTTCTGGCGCCGCATCGGATTCGCCGTGATTCAGGGCTACGGCCTGACCGAAACAGCGCCGATCGTCACGCTGAACCATCCGTTCAAGACCAGTAAAGGATCCGTGGGAACGCCGATCGCCGGCGTTGACGTGAAGATCGCGGACGACGGGGAGATTCTCGTACGCGGCGAGAACGTCACGAGCGGGTATTACGAAAGTGACAAGTCGCAAGTAACAAGTGACAAGTCACCCAGCGTGTTCGACGGGGAGGGTTGGTTCCACACGGGGGACATCGGGGGGATTGATGAGCAGGGACGGCTGTTCATCAAAGGGCGCAAGAAGGAAATGATCGTCACGCCGGAAGGACTGAACGTTTTTCCGGAAGACGTCGAGCACGCGATTAATGAGATCGCTGGCGTCCGTGAGTCAGCTGTCGTGGGTATCGCTGACGGAGCGCAGGAACGGGTGCACGCCGTCGTGGTGCTCGATGCTGGCGTCGATCCGGACCGGGTCGTTCGCGAGGCCAACGCACACCTGCAGGACCATCAGCGGATTCGGACGATTTCGGTGTGGCCTGGCACCGAACTGCCGAGGACCGAGGGCACACGCAAGCTGAAACGGGCGGCCATCCGCGACTGGGTCAGGGCCGGCGGTCAGCCGTTGACGCTTCAGCAGGGCGATTCGCTCGAAGCGCTGATCGGACGGTACGCGCGCGGCAGGCACGTCAGCGGTGCCACGACTCTGGAGGAACTGGGGTTGACCTCGCTCGAACGCGTGGAATTGATGGTCGCGCTCGAGGATCGCTTCCAGACGCGGATTGATGAGTCACGCTTCTCAGAAGCCGCGAGCATTGCGGACCTGAAAGAACTCGTTGACGCCCCGCCAGGCCCGGAGACCCTCGAAGAGCCGGTCGAATTTCCAACCTGGAACAGGACCGGCCCGGTCCGGTTGGTGAGGCGCCTGTCGCACGCAACGTGGATCGTGCCGCTGACGCGGCTCTTCGCGCATGCGCGGGTGGAGGGACTCTCACATCTGGCGGAGCTCGAAGGACCAGTGATGTTTGCGTCGAACCATCAGAGCCACATGGACGTCCCTGTGATTCTGTCCGCGCTGCCAGGCAGGTGGCGGAGCCGTATCGCCCCGGCCATGCTGAAGGAATTCTTCGAGGCACACTTCCATCCGGGACAGCACACCTGGCGTGACGTGTTCACCAACTCGCTCAATTACTACCTCGCCTGCTTCTTCTTCAACACCTTCCCCATTCCGCAGCGTGAGGCGGGAGCGCGCCACACGCTCCAGTACATCGGCGAGGTAACGGGCGGGGGGACGTCAATCCTGCTGTTTCCAGAAGGGATGCGCTCGCCTACCGGTCAGATGAAGCCGTTCCGAGGCGGCATTGGGATGATCGCCTCGCGGCTCGACCTGCCGGTGGTGCCGGTCAAGCTCGAGGACGTCGACAAGCTGATGCCGGTGGGTTCGTCGTTCGTCCGACCGGGTCGGATTCGCGTCGCCTTTGGCGCCCCACTCCGGCTCAAAGGTGACGATTACGCGGGGCTCGCCGCCCGCGTCGAACAAGCCGTTCGCAATCTCTAAGCAGCCAGAAGCACTTTATTTTTCCACTGCTGGGAATCCGCAAATTCCTGTCTGCCATGACATTGCACGTATCCACCAGGTATGGCACACTCGTTGCTAAGTCGCCCGCGCTGCGCGCGGGCAGGAGATGCTGCCTCGCGAGACGACGCAGTCGAGAATCTCCGACGGCGCCTCGCGCGAAAGGAAGAGCTGATTGAGCAAGGACGATCTCATAGATATGCAGGGAACGGTCGTGGCCGTTCATTCGGGCGGTCTGTATCGCGTGCAGTGCGATGCGGGCCATGAGGTTCTGGCGCAGTTGAGCGGCCGCATGCGCCGCTTCCGCATCAAAGTAGTGCCTGGTGACCGGGTCACCGTTGGCGTGTCCCCGTATGACCCTGTCCGTGGAATCATCACGTTCCGCGCGCGATAGCCATCTGTTTTGAGTACTGAAGCAACATCCTCTTCTCGCGGTCGTCATCGACGACGAAGCTCCACCCTAGGTAAGGGCTCAGCAACCTCCGCCAAAGGGCCGGCAGCCCAGGGGCGGGGACGTCGGCGCTCTGTCCACCCCACGGCTACGACGCAGGAGCCGGCCGTGCTGCCCTACGAGCCGACGCCGTTTGATCCGGCGCCGATCCCGTTCGCTCAGCTCTCGCTCGACGATCGGCTTCTCAGTGGCATCCGCGATCTGGGTTGGGCCGAAACCCGCTCGATCCAGAGCGGCGTGATTCCGATTGCTCTCTCCGGCTCCGACGTCATCGCCTGCGCGGAAACCGGCACGGGCAAGACCGCCGCGTTCCTGGTGCCGATTCTCCAGCGATTTCTTCACGAGGCGCCGCCGCAGCCACCGCGCACTCGCGCGCTGATTCTCGCGCCGACGCGCGAGCTGGCGGTCCAGATCGAGGATCAGGTCCAGGGCCTGACGTATCACACGACGGTTTCAAGCATCGCGGTCTACGGCGGCGTCCCGATGGACATTCAGGAGCGCGCCGTTCGTGCCGGCGTCGACATCGTGGTCGCCACTCCGGGCCGGTTGATGGATCACATGCGGCACGACTCGGTTGATCTTCGTGGTCTCGAGATTCTCGTGCTCGACGAGGCCGACCGGATGCTCGACATGGGCTTCTGGCCGGACGTCCGTCGAATCATGGCGTCGCTGCCGGCGCAGCGGCAGACGCTTCTCTTCTCGGCGACGATGCCCGGCGAAGTGTTGAAGCTGACAGAGGAGTTCCTCCACGATCCGAAGCTCGTGCAGGTGGGCCGGCGCGGCGGTCCGGCACAGACGATCTCGCATGCGGTGCAGACCGTGCCGGCAAATGAAAAGACACAGTGGCTCGCGCACTGGCTGCGCGAGGAGGCGACGGGGCCCGTGCTCGTGTTCTGCCGCACGAAGATCGGAGCGGACAAGCTCGCGACGAGGCTGACGACGCTTGGCGTCCGCGCCGCCGCGCTGCACGCGGATCGCACGCAGCAGCAGCGGATGTCGGCGGTGGAAGGGTTCAGGACCGGGACCTACCCCGTGCTGGTCGCGACTGACGTCGCGGCGCGCGGCCTCGACATCGAAGGCATCGCCCATGTCGTCAATTTCGAAGTTCCGGACACGCCCGAGGCGTATGTCCATCGCGTGGGCCGCACCGGCCGCGCCGAAACAACCGGGAGCGCGCTGACGCTGGTCGCTCCTGAAGAACTGCGCGCGTTGCGCGCCCTGGAGAAAGCCGTTGGCGTTCAACTTCAATAACGATCCATTCAATCCGGGTTCGCCGGCGGACGTCAGCCCGTCGTCGATGTCGGCGGCGTCGCCCTCGACACCCGACGCCCCGGCGGGAACACCGGCCCCCAGCCCGGTCTCGTCCGACAAGCCGCAGTCGGCGGCATTCGTCCGCTTTGGCTCATGCCGCTGGCAGCAGCCCGCTGAAGACGGCAACGCGGCATTCTGCACGCACCGCGAGGTGAAGCCGTACGCCGGTACGGCGGGATTCGACGCCGATGCCTGGTGTCCGGAGTGCCAGTATTACAAGCTCCGCCGCGCGCCCAAGAAGCGCGAGCCGCGAGACGAGTATTCCTACTAGTCCGAGAATTCCTTGGCCAGATGCACCCATTCGCCGTTGGGTGCGAGCTGCTGGTAGGCGCGCCAGTGCGGTCGCGCTTCGTGAGACTGCCCGTTCTTCTCCAGCGTCACGGCCAGATAGAAGTGCGCGTCGGCGAACGTCGGATTGAGACGAAGCGCTTCGCGGTAGGAGCGCTGCGCCTCCACGTACCTGCCCAGGTCGTGGAAGATGTTCCCGAGATTGAAATGCCCCTCGAAGATTTCGCTCTCGATGGTCAGCGCGCGCTCGTACAGCGCCTGCGCTTCGATGATGTAGTCGCGGGCGTAATGGATGTTCGCGAGGTTGATGAGCGCCGGCACGAGATACGGATCGATCTCCAGCGCGCGCCGGTACGACGCCGCGACTGTCTCGAAGTTTGCCGGGTCGCCGTTATCCAGAATCGACGCCGCGCTGAAATACTGCTCGGCCGACGAGGAGTAGTCGACTGACGGCCTCTCCATCAACGCGGCCATCGGCGGCGGCTCCGGACGCCGGAGCTGCAGCACTCTCGCTGGCTGCGCTTCGATCCGGAAGTCGAACGTCAGCTGTCCCTCATGGGACGCATGCAGATTCCTGAGGACGGCGCGGAACGTGGCGCCATTGGCGAGGTTCTCATCGGCTTCACGCACGACGGCAAGATCGGGAAAGGCGTAGAACGTCTCGCCGTGAGCGCGGTGCGAGGGCCGGATCAGCCCCCACTTCTGCATGTAGCGAAGCTGATCCTCGCGGAGGTGCGGATACCGCTCCAGCAGCTGACGACGAGAGAGCGCGGGCGCACCGGTTGTCATCAGGACGTGACCAATATAATCCAGGGATGATCCTGAGTGGCGACGTAGGCGGAACGAAAACGCTTCTTGGCGTCTTCGAGCCTGCGGCTTCGCGACCCCGACTCGTCACCACCGCCAGCTACGTCACGAACGCCTACCACAGCTTCACCGACATCCTCGACGAGTTCGATCGCGTCGCCGCGCAGCACGGCACCATCGACGCGGTGGTGGTCGGCGTCGCCGGCCCGGTGATCGGTGGCGTCTCGCGATTGACCAACATTTCGTGGGATATCTCCGCGGCGGAGATCCGGACCCACCGCGGCATTCGCCATGTCGAGCTGCTGAACGACCTCGAGGCGATCGCCAACAGCGTGGAGCTGCTCACCGGGGATGAAGTCGCTGTGCTCCAGCCGGGAGTCTCGAGAACGGACGGCAACGGCGCGGTGATTGCGGCGGGCACCGGCCTCGGCCAGGCGTATCTGCACCGGGTCAATGGCCGGATGCGGCCCGTGCCATCCGAAGGGGGCCACGCCGACTACGCGGCGAGGACCGATCGCGAGATTGAGTTCGTCAGGATGCTGCGGGAGCAGTTCGGTCGCGCCGAGGTCGAGCAGGTGCTCAGCGGACCGGGGCTGATCAACCTGCATCGGTTCACGCATCGCGGCGGTGAGTGCGACATGCTCGCGGGCGCTGCGAGCCACGAGCTCCCAGCCCGCATCTCACAGGCAGGGCTCACTGGACGCTGTCAGCAGTGTGCGGAGGCGCTGCGGATGTTCGTCAGCGCGTATGGAGCGGAGGCGGGAAACCTGGCGCTGCGGGCGGTGGCAACGTCAGGGCTGTATGTCGGCGGGGGGATCGCGCCGAAGATCCTGCCAGCATTGCAGACCGGGACCTTCATGGACGCGTTCGTCGCGAAGGAACCGATGCGCGAACTGCTGGAGCGGGTACCGGTAAAGGTGATTCTGAACCCTGAGGCCGGCCTCATCGGCGCGGCCGTTCATGCGCAGTCGCTGATCGCCTAAATGTGCGGCAGCTCGACGGTCTCCAGCAGATGGTCGAGCCATCGATTCGACAACTTCTCCTGCACGGTGTTCTGCCGTAACCGCATGTTCAGATTCGGGAAATCGACGCGGTCCATTTCCTGATCCTGGTTGAAGCACGAGAAGATGAATTCCTCGCGTCCAGTCGCCGGATCAACGTGTTTCTGCAGACACTGGGCGCAGATCTCCTTCATCATGCACTGCATCGGCGAGTTGATGCTGGCAATAGCGACATGCTCGGGTCTGATGTGTGGCCCGAGCACTCCATAGCGCGCCGCTTTGACCGCAGCCATCATCCGATCGGAGCCGATCGCGATGATGCGCGACACGCCCGACAGCGGCACGCGCTGCGGACCGAGGCGTCCTTCGGCGTAGGCAACCATGGCCTGGACGATGTTGCCGCGGAAATGCGAGTCCTGCGGACGCCCCGGCTCAATCGTTGCGCCCATGTCCGTGCTCCAGATCACCTGGTCGGTCGCCGCTTCGATGTCTTCGCGCTTGAACAGGTCCTCCCCCTTCTTGTAGCCGGCGAAATAGAGCACTCGATTTCCGTTCTCGCGCAGTGCCTTGGCGATCGAGAACAGCACGGCGTTGCCGAGGCCGCCTCCGGCCAGCATCACATCCGTTCCCTGAGGGATCTCTGTCGGCGTGCCGGTGGGTCCCATGACCACCACCGGTTCGCCGCGGCGTAAATACGCGCACAGCCGGCTCGACACACCCATCTCGAGCGCGATGAGAGAGAGCAGACCCTTTTCGCGATCGACCCATGCACCGGTGAGCGCGATGCCCTCCATCAGCAGCGGCGATCCATCGCCGTTGTCTCCAGCGCGAGCGACGATCGCTTCGAAATTCTGCAGCCGATAGAACTGGCCGGGCCTGAAGTGGCGGGCGGCCGCCGGCGCGCGTACGACGACTTCGACAATCGTCGCCGTCAGCCTCTGCACGTACTCGACGCGCGCCAACAGTTCGTCATCGAGCCGCCCCACGAACGCTGACCACGCCGCATCACGCTGCGGTTGCGCCGAGGGATCGAGCCGCGACAGATCGTCCGCAAAGAGTGCCGTCACCTTCGGATAGCCATCCTTCGCCGACGCCATCGCCTTGACCACGTTCCCCGCATACATCGGATGGTTGTCGCCGTAGTACGACACCAGCCTGCCGTTGTGGTTGTACGACGTGAAGAAGCCGGACGAGTCCGGCTGCAGCGACAGCGCCGTGCCCGATCCTTCCGCACGGAAGCCCTGAAAGAAACGACGCTTCGAATCGAGCTGAAACGTGCCCGGCTGTTCTTTCTCGGACGTGACGTTGGGTGACGTACCCGCTGCCACGAGGATGGTGCGCGCCGGCAGTTCGACAGGACCGTTTGGCCCTTTGAACATCAGCGCCGTCGCATGGTCCGCCCCGTCGACGATGATCTCGCGCGGATCGAGGTTTTCGGCAAACCAGATCCCCTCTTCCAGCGCTTTGACGACTTCTTCGTGATTGAGCCGATACGCCGGCGAATCGACCATCCGTTTGCGGTAGGCCAGCGTCACACCGCCCCAGCCGCGGACGAGCGGGACGAAATTGGGCCGCTCGCCCGTTGCCTGCGCACGACGCCGCTCGGCACGGACGGCACGCCCGTGCTCGAGGAACTCGTCGAGCACCTGCAGTTCCTCGGCGTCGTATCCGCCGCGAACGGACGCCTCGTCGGCGGAGGCGATCAGCTCCTCGTACCGATCGAGCGTCTTTTCCACCTGCACGGGGTAGTACGCGAACAGCTCGGTCGCCGTGTCGATGCCGGTGAGTCCACCACCGATCACCACCGCCGGCAGACGAGCCTGCAGGTTGGGCAGCGCTCCACGCTTGAACGCCCCGGTGAGCTGCAGCGCCATCAGGAAATCGCTTGCTTTGCGGACGCCGCGGACAAGATTGTTCTTCATGTCGATGACGGTCGGACGCCCGGCACCGGCGGCAATGGCGACGTGGTCGAACCCGTAGCCCCACGCATCTGCGATCGGCATCGTCCCGCCAAAGCGCACGCCGCCGTAGATACGCAGGCGGTCGCGGCGGGCCAGCAGCAGGTGCAACAGCGTCAGGAAGTTCTTGTCCCAGCGGACGGTAATACCGTACTCGGAGACACCGCCGAATCCTTCAAGCACGCGCTCATCGAGCTGGCGGTAGATGTCGTCCCAGCGTTCGATCGGACGCGGGATCCTGCCACCCTCGCCGGTCAGCTCCGCGGGAAGCGGCTCGATCTTCAACCCGTCGATGGCAACGACGCCGAAGCCCTCGTTGAGCAGATAGTGCGACAGCGTGTAGCCCGCCGGGCCGAGGCCGACGACAAGAACGTTCCGGCCGTTGTACGGCAGGGCGTGGGGCCGCCGGATGTTCAGCGGATTCCAGCGGGTGAGAAGGCCGTAGATCTCCACGCCCCAGGGCATGCGCAGGACGTCGGTGAGCACGCCCGTCTCGATCTGCGGGATGTTGACCGGCTCCTGCTTCTGGTAAATGCAGGCCTTCATACAGTCGTTGCAAATACGGTGACCGGTGCCGGCCACCAGCGGATTGTCGACGACGACAATCGCGAGAGCGCCGATGGCGTCGCCCGACTTCCGCACCATGTGCATCTCGGAAATCTTTTCGTCGAGCGGGCAGCCGGGCAGCGCAATCCCGAGCGGGTTCGTCGCGATCCTGCCTTCCTTGTCGTGCAATCCCTTCGAGCACGAGTCCTTGTCCCGCTCGTGGCAGAGCACGCAGTAGTGGATCTCGCTGACGACTTCGCGCGGTGTCCACCGCGGATCGGTCAGCTTGAATCCGTCACGGCGACGCAGAAGCCTGTCTGGACCCAGCATCGCCTCCGGCAGATCCGGGCGTGGACGCTGGACGTGTACGAGGTTGAAGTAGTCGAGCGTTTCCGGAAAACGGAAGACGACCCACGACTTGTACGCGGGATCGTGCAAGCGGACGGCGCACCATCGCTTCAGAGCGTCCGCCGTGGCAGCGACGGCGGCCTTCTCGTCGTCCGTACCGCTCGCCCTCGCCACGGCCTCGCGGTCGAGCAACGCGCATCCGGCTGTCGCGATAGCCTGCTCGGGATCGAGATCGGTCCACGGCCGAATCAGCGCCTCAACGATGGCCACGTCGTCGGCCTGGAGCGCCACCCGGGCTCCGCCCTTGACCAGCGGCAGCGCGCGCTTACGGACGAAATCAATCTTGAAGCGGAAGAGCGGCTCCAGACGATGCGTGCGTTCGACGAGTTCGTCGCTCGCGCTGGCGATCCGGAACAGCGCGGTGACGAACCGGCTGAGGTGGGGCGCCATGCGGACGATCAGGTCCGACCGTTCAATCGGTGAGGTCACCGATTCGGGCACTGTACGATAGGCGTCCCACTCGGCCCACAGCGAGGGGTCGTCGGCCGCCACGCGCGCACAGAAGATCTCGTGCAGTTCCCGGAGGCGTGAGGGCTGGTACAGGTCGGCGTAGGTAAATCCGTCGATGCCCAGTGGCATCGGGTCGAGAGAGTTGTTCATCTAGATGTCGAAATCCCCAGAAGGCAGAATCTTTCGATTTTACACGGCGGAACCGTTTGACAGCGTCTACCGGAAGCCAGAGACTAAAAAAGGGCGCCCTGCAGACCGGCCTCCACGACGACCATGGAAATCACCCTGAACGGCGAGCCTTACGAAATCGATCACCCGCTGACGGTGGTCGCGCTGCTCGAGCGGCTCGACATCGACGCACGGCGCGTTGCCGTCGAACACAACCTCACGATCATCAAACGTCACCGCTTCCCGGACGTCGTGATCGGCAACGGCGACCAGATCGAAATCGTCAATTTCGTGGGTGGCGGGTAAATCATCGATGATTGGTGATCGATGGGGTGTGAATCGTTGACGATTGAAGATTCCTGGATGGCTGAATGAACGACACGCCGTTCGTCATTGCCGGCCGGACGTTCTTGTCCCGGTTGATCATCGGCACCGGCAAGTACAGCTCTCACGCGGTCATGAAGCGCGCGCATGAGGCCTCCGGGGCCGACATGGTCACCGTCGCCGTTCGCCGCGTGAACATCTCCGACCGGTCGCGCGAGTCGCTGCTCGACTACATCGACACGAGCACGATGTTCATCCTGCCGAACACCGCCGGGTGCTACACGGCGGACGAGGCCATCCGGACGGCGCGGCTCGGTCGGGAAGCGGGGCTGTCGAACTGGGTCAAGCTCGAAGTAATTGGCGATGAGCGGACGCTCTTCCCTGACAACGAAGCGCTCATCGAGGCGACGCAGGTGCTGGTGCGCGAGGGATTCGTCGTGCTCCCCTACACCAACGACGATCCGATTGCGTGCCGAAAGCTCCAGGACGCAGGCGCCGCCGCCGTGATGCCGCTCGGCGCGCCAATCGGATCAGGACTGGGGATTCAGAATCCGAACAACATCCGGATCATCCGCGAGTTCGCGCGCGTGCCGGTAATCGTCGACGCGGGCGTGGGCACGGCGTCGGACGCCGCCATCGCGATGGAACTGGGCGCCGACGGCGTCCTGATGAACACCGCGATTGCCGGCGCCGACGAACCGGTCGCGATGGCCACGGCGATGAAACACGCGGTGATTGCCGGGCGGTTGGCCTATCTGGCCGGGCGAATCCCGCGGAAGATGTACGCGACCGCGAGCAGCCCGGTTGAAGGCATGGTGGGACGGCTCACAACCTGAAAATATTGTTCGCGCGGTTTCCCTTCAGCGCGTTACGCGTGTCCACGATCAGCGGGAATCGCTTCGGCATCACCGCGTAGTCGAACACCTTGTGATCGGTGGCGATCACCGCACAGTCGATGCCGTCCACAGCGTCTTCCGCGATCGAGCGCAGGGACACCGGCCCTTCCTGCAGCGACGGCACGTACGGATCCGTGTAGCTCAACTCCGCTCCGCGCCGGTGCAGCAGTTGCAGGATGTCGAGCGCCGGCGATTCGCGCATGTCGCTGACGTCCTTCTTGTACGCAATCCCGAACAGGTGGATGCGCGCGCCGTTGACCGCTTTCTTGCGTGTATTCAAGGCCTCGCTGATCCGCTCCACCACGTACTCCGGCATCGAGCCGTTGACGTGACCCGCCAGCTCGATGAACCGGCATTCGAATCCGGACTGCTTGGCCTTCCAGGACAGGTAGAAGGGGTCAATCGGAATGCAATGGCCGCCGAGACCGGGGCCCGGGTAGAACGGCATGAAACCGAATGGCTTGGTCTTCGCCGCGTCGATCACTTCCCAGACGTCGATCTTCATGCGATGCGACATCAACGCGATCTCGTTCACCAGGCCGATGTTGACGGCTCTGAAGGTGTTCTCCAGGAGTTTCACCATCTCCGCGACCTGCGTGGAACTCACCGGCACGACGGTGTCGACCGCGACCGAGTACAACGCCGCCGCGACTTCGGAGCACGCTGGGGTCGTGCCGCCGACAACCTTCGGAGTGTTGCGTGTGTTGAACTTCTCGTTGGCCGGATCGACACGCTCCGGCGAGAACGCCAGGTAGAAGTCCTCACCTACGGTGAGACCGCGGGCCTCGAACATCGGCTGCAGCACCTCGGCGGTCGTGCCCGGGTAGGTCGTCGATTCGAGCACGATGAGCATTCCCGGATGGATGTACTTCGCAATCTCTTCCGCAGCTGACACCACATAAGACATGTCCGGGTCTTTGGTCTTGCGCAGCGGGGTCGGCACGCAGATGTCGACAGCGTCCATCTCGCCAAGCTTCGACATGTCGGTGGTTGCGCGCAGCCGTCCCGCCTTGACGCAGGCGGCAATATCCTCGGTCTTGACGTCCAGGATGTAGCTGCGGCCGGCGTTGAGCTCGGTGACCTTCGAGTCATCGACGTCGAATCCGGTGACGTCGAATCCCGCCTTCGCAAATTCCACGGCGAGCGGCAATCCAACGTAGCCGAGGCCGATGACGCCGACGCGGGCCTGGCGCTGTTCGAGCTTCTCCTTGAGATGCAAAGTGATCCTTGGTTGGTGCGGTTGAAGGGCGTTACCGGTAGACGGCTGCCCCTTCGGATCGGGGGCGTGTCGAGATGCGTTTGATGTCCTCGTCCACCATCATGTGGATCAGGTTCTCGAAGCTCACCTTCGGCTGCCAGCCGAGGACGCGCTTCGCCTTCGACGCGTCGCCGATCAGATGATCCACTTCGGCGGGACGCAGGAGCGCTGGGTCGGTCCTGACGTACTTCCGCCATTCAAGACCGGCGTGTTCGAACGCCACTTGCACGAGGTTCTGGACGGAGTGGGCAATGCCCGACGCGATCACGTAATCGTCAGCCTTTGGCTGCTGCAGCATCATCCACATTGCCTTGACGTAGTCGCCGGCAAATCCCCAGTCACGCTTCGCATCGAGATTGCCCAGCGCGAGGTGATCCGCAAGGCCGAGCTTGATACGGGCGACCCCATCCGTGACCTTTCTCGTCACGAACTCCACGCCACGCCGCGGCGACTCGTGATTGAACAGGATGCCTGACACCGCGAACAACCCGTAGCTCTCGCGGTAGTTGACGGTGATGTAATGGCCAAACACCTTCGACACGCCGTACGGGCTGCGGGGATAGAACGGCGTGAGCTCCGTTTGCGGTACCTCGCGGACTCGCCCGTACATCTCGCTGGAGGAGGCCTGATAGAGCTTGATCTCCGGATCCACCTGCCGCACGGCCTCGAGGACGCGGGTCACCCCCATGGCGTTGAAGTCACCGGTCAGCAGCGGCTGATCCCACGACGCCGGCACGAACGACATGGCAGCGAGGTTGTAGAACTCGTGCGGGCGGACGTCCTGGATCAGACGAAGGAGCGAGAGCTGATCGAGCAGGTCGGCGGGGCGAAGCGTGATGCGATCGAGCAGATGCTCGATTCGCCAGTAGTTCGGCGCGCTCGCGCGGCGGACCACGCCGATGACCTCGTAACCATTGGCGAGCAGCAGCTCCGCGAGATACGACCCATCCTGACCAGTGATCCCGGTGATGACTGCCCGCTTACTCATGTCCCCTCATTTTATGCCGGGTGCGCGCGGCCTGCCAGCCAGCGGCGCAGCGCATCGCGCCAGGACGGCATCGCAAAACCCGCCCCTGCAAGCTTGTGCGGGCTCAGTGCGCAGAATTGCGGCCGCCGCGCCTTCAACTGAACGTCGTTGACGCTCACCGGGACGAGCTTCGGAGTGATGCCGAGAACGGCCGCCGTCTCCTGCGCAACCTCGTACCACGTCGCCTGACCGGCGTTCACGCAGTGATAGAGCCCGGGAGCCGCACCGGTCAGCACCAGATGCCGCGTCGCAGCTACGATGTCGGGGACATAGCTTGGAGACACGACCCGATCGGTGAAGACGCGCACGTCGCGGCCGGCTTCGAGGCCAGCGACCATGTTGTCGAAGGTACCGGGCCTCCCAGCCCAGTTCTCAACGGCGCCGAACAGGCTCTCCACGCGAAGCACATAGGCGTGCGGCGCGTCGAGCGCAAACCACTCTCCAAGAAGCTTCGAGGCGGCGTAGGTGCTCTGCGGCGATGGAGTCGCCGTTTCCTCGTATGGCTGCGACGCCCTGCCGTCGAACACGAAATCGGTGCCGTAATGCACGAAGACCGCCCCGGTGTCACGGGCGGCCCTCGCCAGGTTGCGCGGCGCGAACGCGTTGACCGCCAGCGCCGCGATCGGCGAGGTCTCAGCGCCGTCGACGTCGTTGAACGCCGCGCAATTGATGATCAGGTCTGGACGGGCAGCCGCGATCGCCTGCGAGACAGCCCCGGCATCAGTAATATCGAGCGTCGTCCGTGTGTGCGCGATGACCTGACGGTCCTGAAAGGCCTGGACGATCGCCGCGCCGAGCCGTCCGGCCGCGCCCGTGACGATCACCCGCTGCGCGGTCATGTCGACCGACGGCGGGTCCGCTCGAGGGTGGACGCGACGTTGAGGTTAGACTGCTGCAAACGATTCATTCTAGTACATGGAAACTGTTGATACCGCTGTGATCGGCGGAGGCGTCGTCGGCCTTGCGGCCGCGCGAGCGATCGCGCAACGCGGGCATAGCGTGTGTGTCCTTGAGCGTGAATCACGTCCAGGCACGGCGACGAGTACGCATAACAGCCAGGTCATCCACGCTGGCATCTACTATCCGGCGGGATCGCTCAAAGCCAGGCACTGCGTCGCCGGCGCGCGCATGCTGTACGAGTTCTGCGAGACCTACGGCGTCCCTTACAAGCGATGCGGAAAGCTGGTCGTCGCGCATGATCAGGCCGAAGTGGCGACGCTGGAAAAGCTTCTCGCGTGTGGCGAAGCCAACGGCGTCGAAGGGTTGACGATCGTCGGCGCCGGGTTCATCCGCAAGCGGGAGCCGCACGTCGACGCGCACGTCGCGCTGTTTTCGCCTCAGTCCGGCATCCTGGAGTCTGAGGCGCTGGTGAAAACCCTGGCGCGGGTGTGCGTCGAAAACGACGTCGCGCTGCTGACCGGAACACCGCTGACAGGCACGGACGTCGGACCCGAGGGCATCGAACTACAGACGCCTGCCGAACGCATCCTCGCGCGAACGATCGTCAATGCGGCAGGACTGCACACGGACGAGATCTCGGCCGCCGTTGGCGGTGAGCCATTCCGCATTTACCCGTGCCGGGGGGAATACGCGGAACTGGTGCCGGCCAGG
>Ga0068864_100002852_pt1 | contig 14277 bp, 15 predicted proteins | sample KBSSwiS72_FD_66586 | JGI IMG/M metagenome (GOLD analysis project Ga0068864, IMG submission 66586) | Switchgrass rhizosphere microbial communities from Kellogg Biological Station, Michigan, USA - KBS Switchgrass S7-2 | ecosystem: Host-associated > Plants > Roots > Rhizosphere > Soil ... | reverse complement strand
AGCCCGTACTCGTCCGCCAGCTCGAGTGACCGCCGGTAACAACTGGCCAAATCGTCCGGTTCTCCCTTGGCGCCACCCCGCCACATCGGGCCGACGGCGTGAATCACATGGCCGGCCTTGAGAGCAAATCCCGGAGTAATCCGGGCATCTCCGGTCGGGCAGCCTCCCAGTTCGGCGCAGGCCCTGGCTAATTCGGGGCCTGCTGCCCTGTGGATGGCGCCGCAAACTCCCCCGCCCGGAGCGAGCGAGGAGTTGGCGGCATTGACGATGGCGTCGGTGGTTTCCTGCGTGATATCGCCGCTTACGGCGAGCAACCTGGACATTACGACAACACCCGTCGCTGCAGCCTCCCTTCTGGATGCTGGGCTGCTTCGGTCGCGAAGGGGAGATCACACGCGGCCCCGCCGGCACCGACCAGGACGCCGAAGACGTCCGCGGCCTCCACATCGGGCACCTGTTGCAGTGCCAACGACAACCCGCGGCCGAGGCAGGCGAGATCCGCGTTCGCGGCACTCCAGCGCGAATCGGTTCCATCGGGATGCCGGGCTACCAGCAATGGCACCGGACTCGGATCCGAAGGGAGCCCATCGAGCAGCGGGATGTCGAGCGCCGTGGAAAGTCGCTGCCAGCCTTCCCAATTGTCGGTCGAGATCAAGCAGGTGAAGCGCCATCCCTGTTCTCGAGTGAGTTGGGCGAAGGCATCCAGCAATTGGCCTTCGGTCGGTGGGGCGACACTAGAGGTGGAAGTGAGCGGCACCGCGCCCGTCTCCGCGAACCAGCGGCGGGGAAGAGGGATGTTGTCGGGACGCTGGCCGGGGAACGCGGCGTAGCGGCGGGTCACCCTGACCTGGCGCTCCGCCTCGGCGCGTTGTTCGGGGAACTCCGCCGCCTCGGCGGCACCCTCGAAAGAAACCTCGGCGGCAAGGTACCGTCCCGCCTGCCGAAGGACTTTCCCTCTGAGGTGAAGAGTTCCGCTATGGGGCTCCAGCGCGAAGGCGCGGTCCAGTGCCATGAGGGCCCGGGAATACTCGCCCAGCCGGTACGCCGCGTACCCTGCCTCGTGCCACACCATGCCCAGATTGGGATCCCGGGCAGCTGCCTCTTCCAGCGCGGCGAGCCCGTCGCGATAGCGTCCCAGCTCCACCAGCGCCGCACCGCGGAGCGCCGGGCCGAGCGCATCGTCCCCGAAGCGGCTCATCGCCTTCTCGCTCAAGTCCAGCGCGTCTTCGAAGCGGCGGTGGTGTCGCAGCAACCCGAAGTACTCGAGCCAGGCGGCGCGCAACTCGGGTTCCTGTTCCAATACGGTGCGGTAGGCGAGATCGGCGTCGCGGGCCCGGCCCTCGTGCAGCAATCTCCGGGGACGGGAGAGAATGCGGTCGGAGTGCTCGCCGCTGAAGACCCGGTACTGGCCAGTGGAGAACATGAGCGCGAATGTATCCGGCCCGCGACCGAGCGCTAGAGGTCAATCGTCCCTCACTTTTCCCCCGTCCGATGACTCAGTAGTTTCCTCCCCCATGCCCAACCATCCCCTTGCCCGCTCGCACGATCTCCTGCTCGGCGAACTGACCGAGTTCCTGTCCATCCCCAGCATCAGCGCGCTGCCCAACCACGCACCCGACTGTCGTAGGGCCGCTGAGTGGCTACTCGCTGATCTTCGGCGCCTGGGCTGCCCAGTAGCGACCCTCATCGAGGGAGACGGGCAGCCCGTGGTCTGGGCCGAAAGCCCGCCGGTCCCCGGCGCCCCGACGCTGCTGATCTACGGCCACTACGACGTCCAGCCGGTCGATCCTCTCGACGAATGGGTCACCCCGCCATTCACGCCGACGGTTCGAGACGGCAAGCTGTACGCCCGCGGTTCCGCAGACGACAAAGGCCAGGTCTTCTGTCTTCTCAGGGCGTATGAGGCGCTCTGCGATACCACTGGCCACCCGCCCCTCAACGTCCATTTCATCATCGAGGGCGAGGAGGAGAGTGGGGGCCACGTCATCTACGATCTGCTCAAGCGGGAACCCGAGCGGACCAAGGCCGATGTGGTTCTGGTGTGTGACATGTCCTACTACGCGAGCGGGTATCCCGCGGTGTACACGGCGCTGCGCGGCATGTGCTACGCCGAGATATCGGTACGCACCCTGCGACGGGACCTCCACTCAGGAACCTATGGTGGTGTAGCGCCCAACGCGGTCGAGACGCTGGTGCATCTCCTCCATGATTTGAAGAGCGAAGACGGGCGGATCCACATCCCCAAGCTCTACAAATCGGTGAAGGCGCCTTCAAAGCTGGAGTTGAGAACCTGGAAGCAGCTCCCGTTCAAGAAGAAGCAGTTCCTTCAGGAGGAGGTTACCGGCAAGGGATTGACCGGCTTGAGGAAGTACTCGGTGTTCGAGCGCACCTGGGCTCTTCCCACCTTCGAAATTCACGGCATCAAGGGTGGATTCGTTGGCGATGGAGCAAAGACGGTGATTCCCGCTCAAGCGACCGCGAAGGTGAGTCTCCGGCTGGTTCCGGGGCTGAGCTTCGATGCGGTCCAGAAGTGGCTGACCCGTGCGGCGCAGCGCGCGGCTCCATCGTATGCCGAGGTCCAGGTCAAGATCCTGCACGGGGGAGATCCGGTTCAGGTGGACGTCAACCATCCGGCATTCGCGGCGCTCGACGAGGCGTTCAGGGAAGGCGCCGGGCGTGAGGCGGTGCGGGTGCGGGCCGGCGGTTCGATTCCGATCGTGCCTCAACTGGGTGCCATGGGTGCGCCGGTCGTTCTCACCGGCATCGGGCTTCCCGATGACGGGTTGCACTCTCCCAATGAGAAACTGGATCTGCAGCAGCTGTGGGACGGGATCGGAATCTTTGCGAGCTTTATGGAGAAGGTGGCGCAACGTGGGACGTAAGACGTGAGACGTGCGGAACGTGAGACGTGGATGTAGCGAACAAGAAGCCTCCGGGAACCTATCCGGAGGCTTCTGAGTTTGCCACGCGTTACGTCTAACGTCTCACCTCCTACACTCTCACTGCTCGTCCTCCTCCTGCACCACCCTCTTTCCTCCGGCGTACTGCGCCTCGGTTCGGGCATGCAGCTCGTCGACTCCAACAACCGCACGCACCGACGCCACGATTCCGGCGACGACATCTTCCGACCAGTAGGGATCAGGCCGCTCTGAGGCAGGCAGGCCAGCCGCACACGTTTCGAGAAATTGGATCGCCGTCGTGATCCACTCCGACTGGGCGCTCGGCACCAGGGCCCAGGATCCCGTCGCCTTCAGCTCCAACTCGGTGAGTCCCGCGAGTTCCTTCTCGACTCCCGAGGTTACTGCGCTGGACGAAAGGCGCTTGGCCACGAGAGAGAGCACCGTGCGACGCTCAGTTTCCTGCGGCTCGGGCAACGGTGCCAAATAATGTCGTTGATCCGCCACCATCTCGCCCAGCCGGATGCATACCGCGCGCACCGCTGGTTGCAATGCAGGCGGAGCCTCCCGGGCCCAGCCTGCTGCAGCCTTCAGAATATCGTTCACCCGCTGGTCCGCCTGCGACTCCGGACTCGGGCGGTCTGTGCTTTCTGCCATAGGACTCACAGAATCGCCCCAACGCGCCCGAAAGGCAATGCCCCGTCACGATCTGGGGCCTCGCCGCATTCGCACCGGATCGGGTCGGCCGTATCGCTCTTCGGCCCAGGGCTCGCCGCGCTTGTGATAGCCGTTCTGCTCCCAGAATCCGGGGTAGTCTTCCTCGAGGAACTCGAACCCAGTCACCCATTTGGCGCTCTTCCACAAGTAGAGGTGCGGAATGAGCAGCCGAACCGGACCGCCGTGTTCCGGATCCAGGTCGCTTCCATTGTGACTCAAGGCGAGGAGATTGGCGGGCCGATCGAGGTCGGAAAGAGGGACATTCGTGGTGTACCCTTGTTCCGCATGCACGAGGACGAAGCGAGCTTCGGGCTTGATCTTGCCCCGCTCGATAATCGACTGGACCGGAACCCCGCCAAACACATTGTCGTAACGGCTCCAGCGCGTCACGCAGTGTATGTCGCAGACAGTCTCCTGACGGGGCAGCCCCCGTAGCTCGTCCCAGGTGAGCTCGAAGGGCTGTTCCACCGCTCCCCAGGCGCGGAAGCGCCAGGTGGCGAGGTCAACCTTGGGTACTGTTCCGTAGTGAAGGACGGGCCACTTCACCGTGACAATCTGTCCCGGTGGAAGCCGTTTCCCTTCCTGGTTGCGGACGTCAACGCGCTCGGTCATTGCGGGCTCCGACTCAATTAACCTGTGAACCAGTTCTTAACGCCGGCTGGCCTCGGTTGGTTCTCGATCGGAGGAACTATTGATGGGTCGGTGTGAGCTGGCTCAGGCACGAACGGCCGGAAGGAAGCGGGGCAGTGTCGCGGGGAGCGCTTCTCGGCTCAGTATCTTCGCGACCTCCTGAATGACCGACTCCCGAGTCGCTTGCCACAAATCGGCACCGTGCAGCCTTGTGTCTCCATCAGCCGCATCGGCCCAGGCGCCTTCCCGTTCGACGGAGGTCATTTCCACTCCGGCGATCCCGCAGGGAATGATGAGATTGAAACCGGATTCCTCATCCAGGACATTCAACGCGAAGCCATGGGTTGTGACCCACTGCCTGACGTGAATGCCGATGCTCGCAATCTTCCGCCCTCCGGTCCAGACTCCGGTCAGGCCCGCAGTGCGCTCCGCGGTGATCCCCAATCTTTCGAGCGCTGAAATGAGGCCGGCCTCAAGCTGGCGCAGATACCAGTGCAGGTCCTGGCGATGGTGGTGGAGATCGAGAATCGGATAGCCGACCAACTGCCCGGGGCCGTGGTAGGTCACATCGCCACCCCGCTCCACTTCCGCCACCTCCAGCCCCTTCGCAGCCAGTGCCGCCGGAGAGAAGGGAAGGCTGCTTTCGCGGGTGCCGCGACCGAGAGTCACGACGGGATCGTGCTGCACCAGCAGCAAGATGTCATCGCTGATCTCGCCGGCGATGCGGCGATCGGCAAGGTCCCGCTGCAATCGGTGAACCTCGTCGTACCCCCGGCGACCGAGGTCGATCACGTGGAGCGGAGGAATACTCATTGGGGGTGCGGCTGTCGTGCGCGACCAAGCCAGAGGCAGCCGAGAACCGCCGCGCCGGCCAGAGCGAGGAGACCCACGCGCCCGAAGGCTCGGTCGAGCGGCATCGCGATGAGAGCGGCGACGAGCGACGCGAATCCGGCCACGAGTGAGAATGCCCCCCGCCGGTACAGCGATTCGACCGGCCTGAGCAGCGACCAGGTCGCGGCACCGCCCGCGAGCACACCGACCAACGTTCCAACCAACAGTATCATGGCCTGGGGACCGCCGGTCTCAGGCGAGGTCGTCGGGGGAGACTGCAGTTGCAGGGTGCGGACGAGCCACAGGACCATCGCGATGACTGCCGTGCCGAACAGCACCCCGAAGGGGAGAGCGCGGAGCACAAGGCCGAGCTGGTGCACCTCGTCGTCTTCGTTCACCAATTAGCCTTCCCACCAATTGAAAATTGCAAATGTCAAATTGCCAATTGTCTTGCCTTGCCTCGAACATCAAATCTTCAATCTGAAATCTTCAATCTGAAATCCTCAGATGTGGAGCACCCGGCCCATCGAATCGAGCGCGGCCTCGGCGATCGCCTCGGAGAGTGTCGGGTGCGCATGGATCGCCAGATCCACTTCCTCGACGGTGTATTCGTTCTCCCGGGCCACGGCGAGTTCATGGATCATCTCTGATGCGTGAGACGCCACGATATGGGCCCCGAGGATCTCGCCGTACTTCTTATCGCGAATGATCTTTACGAGGCCTTCTGTCTCGTTCGACGCGCGGGCTCTTCCGTTGGCGCTGAAGGGGAACCGGCCTACCTGGTAGTCCAGCTTCTTTTCCTTGCACTGATCCTCGGTCAGCCCGATGCTGGCGACTTCCGGATGGCAATAGGTTACGCTGGGCACATTGTCGTAGCGGATCGGATGGGGCTTGTGGCCCGCGAGCAGCTCGGCCACGAACACCCCCTCACGGCTCCCCTTGTGGGCCAGCATGGGAGGCCCGGCCACGTCGCCGATGCAATAGACCCCGGGTGCGGTCGTCTCGAGAGTCGCAAGGTTGACCTTGACGAACCCCCGCTGGTCCAGCTGCACTCCCGCTTCCTTGAATCCCATGTTTTCCGTGTTCACCGCGCGACCCGCGGCCATGAGCACCTTCTCCGTCTGCACCGTTTCGGTCTTCCCGCCCACTTCAATCGTCAGCGTCACTTTGTCCTTTTCGACCTGGGCCTTGGTGACCTTGGCGCCCGCGAACACATCCATCTTCCGCTTCCGAAAGCTCTTGCTGATCACATCCGATGATTCGGCGTCTTCCAGCGGAAGGATCCGAGGCAGCGCCTCGATGAGCGTGACCTTCGACCCGAAGGCGTTGAAGATGTCGGCAAACTCGCAGCCGACCGCTCCTGCTCCGATCACCGACACCGAGGCCGGCAATGTCTCCAGGAAGAGCGCTTCATCGGAGCTGATGACGGTCGTCTTGTTGATTTCGAGCCCGATTTGCGGAATCCCCTTCACTCGCGAGCCGGTCGCGATGATAACTGCCTTCCTGGCCTCGTGGGTCTCCCCGCCGACCTTCACTTTCTTCCCCGGAAGGAGGCTTCCCTCACCCTTCAACACCGTCACCTTGTGCTTCTTCATCAGGAACTCGACGCCCTTCGAGTTCTGTTCGGCGACTCGCCGCGACCGATTACGGGGTCGCCATGAAGCGGTCGCGGCGATGAGATTGGCCGTGTATGCGCTGTGGAGGAGCGCCTTGGTCGGGATACACCCGATATTGACGCACACCCCACCGAGTTTGTCTTTCTCCACGACGGCGGTGGCGAACCCAAGCTGCGCGCACCGAATGGCGCAGACATAGCCTGCGGGGCCACCGCCGAGGATGATCACGTCAAACTGGGCCACACCGCCTCCAGAGTTTCATGAGTGAGGAGTAGTGCACTACCAGACCAGGGCAAGCGGATTCTCCAGCATCGTCTTCAACGTGCGGAGGAACGCCGCGCCAGTCGCCCCATCGATGACCCGATGATCACACGACATGGTGATCCGCATCCGGCGGCGGGGGACCAGTGCGCCCTCGTGAACCACGGCCTTCTGCTCGATCGTGCCAACTGCAAGGATGCCGGCCTCGGGCGGGTTGATCACGGCAGTGAACTGGTCGATATCGAACATCCCGAGATTCGAAACCGAGAACGTTCCGCCGGAATACTCGTTCGGAGTCAGGCGCCGCTCCCGGGCTCGGGCGGCGAGGTCGCGCGACTCCAGGGAGATTTGTCGCAAGGTCTTCTGGTCGGTGTAACGAATCACCGGGGTGATCAGGCCCTCCTCGACCGCCACCGCCATGCTTACGTGCACTTCATTCCAGTAGCGGATATGGTCTTCCTGCCACCATGCGTTGCAGGCCGGGTGCTGTCGCAGGGCACTGGCAACCGCTTTGATCACGATGTCGTTGAAGGAAATCTTGGGGCTTTCTCCCTCGGCGCCCTTGCGACCTCCCGCATTGAGCGCCTCGCGCGCATCCCAGACCCGCTCCATGTCCACTTCGGTGGTGAGGTAGAACGTGGGCACCGGGCCGATGGACTGAACCAGCCGCTTCGCGATGGTCTTCCGGATCTGGCTGAGCGGCACATCCCGGTAAGCTTCTCCCGGCGCCATCGCGACAGCCGCTCCGGCCGCGGGTGCCGCAGTCGGAGCAACTCTTCCGCTCCGGGCGGACTCGAGGTCTTTGATCACGATGCGACCGTCGGGCCCCGATCCCTGAACCAGCGCGAGATCCACTCCGCGCTCCGTGGCGATTTTTCTCGCGAGAGGGGACGCCTTGATCCGCTCCGACGGGCGGGGAGCCGGAGCCGTCTGTGGCGCTGCTGAAGGAGCAGGCGCAGCCGGAGCGGCCACCTGAGCAGCGGGTGCCGGCGGTGCAACTGGAGCAGGGGCCGCAGCCTTGGCACCTGCCGGCTTCTCGACCGCGACCTCTTCTCCCGGCTGACCGATGACCGCCACAACCTCGGCGACCGGCACTGTCGTGCCGGCGGTGACGAGCTGCTTGAGCAGCGTCCCGCCCGCGCGGGCGACCAGATCCATCACGGCCTTATCCGTCTCCACCTCGGCCAGGACATCGCCGGCGGACACCGTATCGCCCTCCTTCTTTTTCCACTCCACCAGGCGGCCTTCCTCCATCGTCGGAGAAAGGGCTTCCATCAGTACCTTGGTAGCCATTAGCAGTTAGCGGTTAGCTGTTAGCCGTGTAGGTCACCTTCCGCACTGCATCCACCACCTTGTCCGCATCAACCTTGGCGGCCTTCTCCAGGCGCTTGTTATACGGCATGGGGACATCCGCGCCGGTGACTCGCAGGACCGGGCCGTCCAGCTCGTCGAATACCTCTCGCTGGATCTCATCCACCACCTGGGCGCCGACGCCCGCGAAGGGCCAGCCTTCTTCGACTACGACACAACGGTGGGTCTTCCCGACCGACTCGAAGATGGCCGCCGTATCCAGCGGTCTGATGGTGCGAAGGTCGATGACTTCGGCCGAGATTCCGTCCGCTTCCAGCTGCTGCGCTGCCTTGAGTGCGATGGCGACTGTCTTCGCGTGGCAGACGAGCGTCACGTGCTCGCCGGGACGTTTGATGTCCGCGACCCCGATCGGAAGCGTGTACTCTCCCTCCGGCACCTCACCCTTCACGTTGTAGAGCATCTCGCCCTCCATGAACACGATCGGATCGTCATCCCGAATGGCGCTCTTGAGAAGGCCTTTTGCGTCCGCCGGTGTCGCCGGCATGACGACCTTCAAGCCGGGGATATTGGCGTACATGCTCTCGAACGACTGCGAGTGTTGCGCAGCGAGCTGGAGTGCGGACCCTGACGGGCCGCGGAAGACGATGGGGACTCCGACCTGTCCCCCCGACATGTAGCGCATCTTGGCCGCGGAATTCACCAGCTGGTCGATTGCGAGCAACGCGAAGTTCCAGGTCATGAACTCGATGATCGGTCGCAGGCCAACCATCGCCGCCCCAACCCCGACTCCGGCGAATCCCAACTCGGTGATCGGCGTATCCACAACCCGGTTGGGGCCGAACTCCTCCAGCAGGCCGCGGCTCACCTTGTAAGCGCCCTGGTAGACCCCCACCTCCTCACCCATGAGGAACACGTCGGGGTCCCGCTGCATCTCCTCGCGGAGTGCTTGGTTAAGGGCGTCGCGGTAGGTTAAGGTCGGCATCATTCTCCTTGGAGGCAGGGAGTAGGTATTAGGTGGTAGGGAGTAGGGCGCGATCTTTTGGTCGCGGCCCTACTCCCCACTCCCTACTCCCCACTCCCTGCTTGGACTGGCGCATACACGTCCGCATACAGCTCCTCCAGCTCCGGATCCTCCGCTGCATCCGCGAAGTCATAGGCATCCTGTACCTCTGCCACGACTTCCTTGTCCATCGTGGCGATCTGCTCCTCGGTGATGATGCCGTCGGCCTTGAGCTTCTCCTGCCAGAGCAGGATCGGATCCCGCTTGCGGTGTGCCTCCACCTCTTCCTTGGTCCGGTAGTGGCCGTGGATCGGGTCGGACATCGAGTGCCCGACAAATCGGTAGGTCCTGATCTCGAGAAGCGTCGGTGCTGCAGGTCGGCGGGCCCGGACCACTGCGCGGTCCATTGCGGCCATCACTTCGAGCAGATCCTGCCCATCCACCACCTCTCGTGACATGTCGTACGAAGCGGCCCGCTCGGAGATGTTCCAGGTGGCGGTCGCCCGGTCGAGCGCAGTGCCCATCCCATACCGGTTGTTTTCGCAGATGAAGATGCAGGGCAGCTTCCAGATCCCCGCCATGTTCAGCGCCTCGTGGAAGGCGCCGTTGTTGATCGCCGCCTCTCCGAAGAAACAGACAGCGACCTGATCTTTCGCGCGGTACTTGATGGCGAAGCCGATTCCCGCGGCGAGCGGAATGTGCCCGCCGACGATTCCGTGTCCTCCAAGGAAGCCGAGAGAGGCGTCGAACATGTGCATCGACCCGCCCTTGCCCTTCGAACACCCCGCCGCCTTGCCGAACAACTCGGCCATCACGGCGCGGGAGGATATCCCACGCACCAGAGCCTGACCGTGGTCGCGATAGGTGGTGACGATGTAGTCGTCGGGTCGCAGCTGAGACAGGCAGCCGACTCCCACCGCTTCCTGGCCGATGTAGAGGTGACAGAACCCGCCGATTTTGCCCAGGCTGTACGCCTCGCCGGCCTTCTCCTCAAAGCGCCTGATGAGCAGCATCTGGCGGAGATACAGCCGGTACTTCTCGGCGAGCTTGGTGTCGGGTTTGCGCGAGGCCTTCGTGGAAGCGGTCATGGAGTCAGAGTGGCCGAGCCAGCCGCCTAGCGGTCATGCTTCCGAGCCGCTGCGTCTGCCTGCTCCCAGGCGTGATACGACGACCGAGTCAGCGGGCTCGACTGAACGTGGGTGAATCCTAGATCCATTCCGATCTCTCGCAGCTCGGCGAATTCGGCCGGGGTGTAGTAACGGGCGATCGGCAAGTGAGCGGCAGAAGGCCGGAGATACTGGCCGATCGTGAGAATATTCACGTCCCTGCGTCGCAGGTCCCGCATGCAGGTCACGATCTCGTCCCACTCCTCACCCATGCCGAGGATTATTCCCGACTTGGTCAGTCCTTCCGGGGCCATGCGGCGAGCCGCACCGAGAAGGTGCAGGGCGCGGTCGTAGCGTCCTCCCGGACGGGCCAGGCGGTACAGCCGCTCGCAGGTTTCCAGGTTGTGATTGAAGATGTCAGGCTTGGACTCGAGCACGATGGCCAGCGCCGTCTCTGAACCCTTGAAATCCGGCGTCAGCACCTCGACCGTGGTTTCCGGCAAGCGCTGGTGGATTTCCGAGATGCACGCGGCAAACGCTTCGGCCCCACCGTCGGGGAGGTCGTCCCGGTCTACCGATGTGATGACCACATGGCGCAGGCCCATCTCCGCCACAGCCTCAGCCAGTCGCACCGGCTCGAGCGGGTCGTAGGGTGCCGGAGTCCCGTGCGAAACCGCGCAGTATGCGCAGTTCCTGGTGCACACGTCGCCCAGGATCATGAAGGTGGCGGCTTTGTGCTCCCAGCACTCCCCGATGTTGGGACAGCGAGCCTCTTCGCAGACTGTGTGAAGCCCGAGGTCTCGCATCAATTGCTGGATTTGCAGGTAGGTTGGTCCGCCCGGAGCCTTCACCTTGAGCCACGAGGGCTTCCGGGGCGGAGGGCTGGACGGCGCCGGCGATTGGGGGTCGCCGCGAGTGAGCTGGACGAGCGGCAGGGCCATGCGGTTCCCTGAAGGTCGGGATCGGGCCTGAGAACAGGACTATCTGGGAGCGGGATGCAAGCTAGTAACCACCGGGGGCCAAGGCCATGGGGCAAACGCGGTTTTTCAACCGTCAGGTTGAAATTGTCTACCCATCCAGTTCCCACCAGCGTACGGGGGATACACCTCAGCTACCCGTCAACTCCCTGGGCGAAGCCGACCCACTGCACTCCTCAAGCAGGCTCGTCGCGTCCGCCTGCGCCCGGGCCGAGGCCTCCCGTTCATACGGGGTCACGCCTCGCTTGGTATCGAAGTCGTTGAAGCTGTGGGCTTCGATCGTCAGGTGGCCTTGAGCGGTATCACTCCAGGCCGTGACCAGCAGCCGGTCGTAGCTTCCGCGGAGGTTGGTGGCCGAAACCGCGAGAGCCCGGTTCTCTTTCTGTACTGAGAACCAGTGGTCGCCGTCATCCCTCGCGGTTTGTCGGTAGCCCCGCTCCTCCAGTCGATCCTGGAGGCAGTGAAACGCCTGGTCCGCCGAAAGAGTGGTGGGCCCACTCACGCTGCGGTAAAGCGAGGCGCCGCAGGCCGCGGCGCTCATCGCCACGACGGAGATTACGAGGCGGGAGGGACCGCGTCGGTGGGAAGGCTCTGGCATTTGTCGAGGACCGCTTTGGCGGTCGCCTGCGCTTCCGGGGAGGCTGACTGCTCTTCCTGGTTGAATCCCCGGGCAGTCATGAACTCGTTGAACGTCTGGATCTTCATCTCCACCTTGGAGCTGCTGCCCTGGTCGGGGTGAACCGTGGCCTCGATCCGGTTCAGGGTCCGACGGTAGAGTCCGCTGGAAACCTGGCCCGTGCTGTCCACCTGCTGGGTCACGACCCAGCGACTCTTCACATCGGCCTGCTTCTGCTGAAAGTCCTTCGCCGCGAGCTCGGTCCGCAGGCAGTTGTACATCTTGTCCGGGTCGGACGGGGAAGCGCTCTTTAGGTTGGCGTAGAGGCTGCTGCCACAGGCCATCAACACCACGGAGCACACGACGAACGGTCGGGATCTCATTGCCAGAATTCCTCGATTGGTTGTGCAGAAGCCGGAATGTAAATGGGGGTGCTTCGAGGAGACAGGGGCTGGAAAGTGAAACGGCCTCCCGTGCAGGGAGGCCGTTTCCGAATCTGCAACTTCGGCTGAGACTAGAAGAACAGCATCATGCCGAAGGCGCCGGTGAACGCCTTGTTCTGCTCGTAAGAGTTTGCCGGATTAGCAACGGCATTCTCCTCGTGGTCCTTGGTCCACATGTAGTCGCCTTCGAAGACCAGCTTGAGCGACTTGGTGGCCTGGTAGTAAAGCCCGCCCGAGATCAGGCTGTTCTCGGTCTTGAAGGCATTGTTCTCGTCATCGGCGGCCTTGAGGAAGCTGGATCCGTAGCTGCCGGCGAGGGTGACCTTCTTGGCCCCCGGCGTCCAAGTGAGCTGGCCGAAGTACCCGTAGGAATCGCGCAGATCGTCTTCACCATTCCCATTAGCGTCGCCGCTGGTGGCGCTGCCGCCGAACATCAACGTGGTGCCGAGGCCCTTGCCGCCGTAGCCCGAGGCGTGAATGCTGAACGATGGACTCTTCCAGGTCAGGCCGCCAGCGATACCGGCTGCCGTCGCGCTGTTGTCGTTCGGGACGTCTTTGCCGTTCTGGACCGTGCCGCTCGCGAATATGAGGAACTTGTCCTTCTTCCAGCTGACCTCGGCCTCGAGGCGCGGTACGGTAAGCTGGGTGTACTGACCGAAGTTGCTGGGCTCGAACAAGCCGACCGACAACGACAGCGGCTTGCCCGAGACCGTGGTGTAGGTGAACTGCGGCACGAAGTTCGGATAGATGTAGCCGAACCCGATGCGGCCCAGGGTCGTGCCGCGGGGCGCGATGCCGCCGCCGCCGACGCCGAACAGGGTCTGGTCATTCAGGATGTTCTGCCGCTGGAAGACGCCCAGCTCACGACCGGCGAGAATGCTGCCCCAGGTGCCGCCGACCGTCATGTATACCTGACGCATATCGATCGAGGCGCCGGAGAACTCGGAACCGAAGCAGTCGTGATTGTTCCCACCGCACTGCACTTCAGGCGCGAAGCCGAAGTGTACGCCCAGGTCAGTATTGCCCTCTTTGCCCTTGGCTTCAAACGTCGCGAACGCAGGCAGCAGGCCGGTGCCGTAGTAGAGGCCCTTCTGCGGACCGGTTCCGACCAGGCCACCCGGGGAGGCATCGTTGCCGTCCGAATTAACGTCCTGATACATCGCGAAGATGTTCACGTTCCCCGAGAACGTGAAACTCCAGCCGTTCGTCATCTGCATGGTCAGCTGCGCGTTGGCGGTACTCGCCGCGGCTAGCAGCAGACCGCCCAACAACAGTGCGGAACGCTTCATCGGTGCCTTCTCCTGACTAGAAGAGGAATTGGAACTACCCGCTTCATCACAAGTGCCTGCACCAACTGACGTCTCAAACAAAGTCAGCTATTAGATCTCACTCCTACTGTTGCATCTGCCGTTTGAGATCGTTGTTCACCTCCCAGAAAGCGTACCAGAGCGCGTTTGGACGATGGTTCTCCCACCAGAAATAATCGTCGAGCCGGGCGCCATAAACATTGGCCGCATAGGGAAATACCAGCCCGTTCACCCGCAGGCTGTCCATGACCCGCCACAACCCGGCCGAATCCCGAACGCCAGAGGCAAGCGCCTGACTCAACGCGCTGCCTGCGAGAAAGCCCGAAAGGAAGGTGTTGCGCGCGTCCGGACTGAGCTTCGTCCAATCCTGGCCGCTGATCGAAAACCAGTTAGGGTCCCGTATCTCACGAATCGGAAAAAAGATACAAAGACCCGCCAGCACCGCAACCCGGGGCCATTGAATTCCTAGCATGTTAGTCGGATATGACCGTTCTGTTGAGTGCAATCCACAACCTCGGAATTCACGGCTCTCGCTCAGTTGCTGGTTGAAGCCTCCACCGAGGGG
>Ga0068864_100002844_pt1 | contig 14295 bp, 10 predicted proteins | sample KBSSwiS72_FD_66586 | JGI IMG/M metagenome (GOLD analysis project Ga0068864, IMG submission 66586) | Switchgrass rhizosphere microbial communities from Kellogg Biological Station, Michigan, USA - KBS Switchgrass S7-2 | ecosystem: Host-associated > Plants > Roots > Rhizosphere > Soil ... | reverse complement strand
CATGGTCCGCGAGCACATCGATTGGGCGTTGAGCGGCACGAAGCTTGCTGTCGGGCGTTGACGATGATCTGCAAGTGCGAAAGAGCCGGCCGATGAACCGGACCCCCTTCAACGTCTGGCTGCGCGCTGTGGCGATCCTCGTGCTGGCCGCGGTGTGCGGCATCGCTGCTGCCGCCACGCGCAGTTGCCTGACGGACTGCACGCCGCGCATCGGCATCGTGTCGGCCTTCGGTCAGGAGGCCGACATCCTGATCGCGCAGACGCGCGGGCGTCGCACCCACGTCATCAACGGCAACCGCTACACCACGGGCAACTTGCGCGGCAATCGCGTGGTGATCGTGCTCAGCGGCGTCAGCGTGATCAACTCGGCGTTGACCACGCAGATGATGATCGACCACTTCAACGTGGAACGCCTCGTGATGAGCGGCATCGCCGGCGGCGTCAACCCGGCGAACCACGTCGGCGACGTGACGATCCCGCAGCGCTGGTCGATGCCGATGGAGGTCTACTGGAATCACGATGCCTCGCTGCCGGCCGCGTGCGGCAGCCCTGGTGACGTGTCGTGCCTCGGTCTGAAGCTGGCCGGCATCGACGGCAGGCCGGTACCGCCGTTCGCGACCGCCGGCGGCGCCTTGTTCATGCGCGAGAACTTCGTGATGAATCGCGCCAACGCGCCCAGGGGCGAGTTCCGGTTCGACTACGAGGTCGACGCGGCGATGTATGCCGTCGCGTCGCGGATCAAGCCGGCGTTGCAGCGCTGCGGTCCGAAGGCCGTGGCGAGTCCCGGCGCGGCGCCCGATCCCAGGCTGTGCGTCGCGACCCAGCCGAAACTCGTGCTCGGCGGGCGCGGTGTCTCGGCGCCGGTGTTCCTCGCCAACGCGCAGTACCGTGCGTATCTTTTCGAGCAGTTGCAGGCGCAGACCTTCGAGATGGAAACCGCGGCACTGGCGCACGTCGCCTACGCCAACTCGATTCCCTACATCGCGTTCCGCAGCCTGAGCGATCTGGCCGGCGCGGAGGAATTCAACGCCGACGTGGCGGCGCTGTTCGCCAGCGGCCTGGCGGAGGCCAACGAGGCCGCCGTGACGCTGGCCTTCCTGGAAGCGTGGACGGCGCGTCACAAGGCCGAACTGCAACGATGATGCGCCGGACCGCGGCATTGTTGTTGGCCGCCGCCAGTGCCGGCGCCGTCGCACAGACGGCCGGCCAGCCACGCGCGTTGAAGGTGCTGATCATTTCGATGTTCGAGCCCGAAGCGGCTCCTTGGATCGAGCCCTTCGGGCTCACCGAGCAGGTTCCCGTCCCGGGGCTGCGGGCCGAGAGCCCGGCACTGCGCTGCAACGCCGACGGCGTGTGCCTGCTCGTGGCCGGCATGGGCCACGCGAACGTCGCGGCTTCGACCCTCGCGGTCACGCTCGACCCGACCCTCGATCTGCGCCGGACCTACTTCCTGATCGCCGGCATTGCCGGCATCGATCCGACGCGCGGAACGACCGGCTCCGCGGCATGGGCACGCTACCTGGTCGACTTCGGCATCGCGCACGAGCTCGATGCGCGCGAGATGCCCAGAGGCTGGAAGACCGGCTACTACGGCATCATGACCAAGGGGCCGGGCGAGAAACCGAAGTTCGACTACCACACCGAGGTCGCGCGCCTCGACGAGAGCCTGTTGCAGAAAGCCCTCGCGCTCTCCCGCGATGCCAAGCTCGCGGATGGCGACAAGGCGCGCGCCTACCGCGCGCACTATCGCTCCGCGCCGGCGAACGAGCCGCCGCGCGTGATCCAGTGCGACACCCTCGGCGGCGACACCTGGTGGCACGGTCACCGAATCGGTGCCCATGCACGCGACTGGACGCGGCTGCTGACCGACGGCAAGGGCGTCTACTGCACGACCCAGCAGGAAGACACCGCCACCTACAACGCACTGGAGCGCGCAGCGGCGGCGGGCAAGGTCGACCTCAAGCGCCTGGCGGTGCTGCGCACCGGATCGAACTTCGATCGCCCCTATCCGGGGCAGAGCGCACATGCGTCGTTGCTGGCTTCGACGACGGGCGGCTCCGGTGGGTTCGTCCCTGCAACCCGGAACCTCTACATCGCGGGTGGCCCGCTGGTACGTGACATCGTCGGCCGGTGGGCGCAGTGGCAGGACGGCGTGCCTGCGCCCTGATGCGCCGCGCCGCGCGATCGGCGTGGCATATGGCTTGCTCACCCGGCTCATCGCCACTGCCGGGAACCACGATGCCGAGCCTGTTCCGTACGACGCCCGCGCTGCTGCTTCTGTTCGGATCGCTCGCGGTGCGGGTGGCGTTCGCGCAAAGTGATGCGCCCGCTGCGCCGCCGGCGAGCGCGGCCGTCGGCACCTTGCCGCCGGTGAACGTGACCGCGGAGCGCCGCGTCGAAAACATCAAGGACGTGCCGAGCTCGGTCTCGACCATCGGAGGCGAGAAGCTCGACGTGCTGAACTCCTCGGGCGAGGACCTGCGCGTGCTCTCGGGCCGCGTGCCGAGCCTGAACATCGAGTCCTCGTTCGGACGCGCCTTCCCGCGCTTTTACATCCGCGGTTACGGCAACACCGACTTCCGGCTCAACGCGTCGCAGCCGGTCTCGCTGATCTATGACGACGTGGTCCAGGAAAATCCCATCCTCAAGGGGTTTCCGGCGTTCGACCTGGAGCGCATCGAGGTGCTTGCCGGGCCGCAAGGCACCTTGTTCGGGCGCAACACGCCGGCCGGCGTCGTCAAGTTCAATTCCGTAGAGCCGGCGCAGAAGCAGGATGGTTACGCGAGCGTCAGCTACGGCCGCTTCGGCACTTCCAATATCGAAGGTGCGTTCAACCTGCCGCTCACGGGCGCATGGGCTGCGCGCATCTCGCTGTTGACGCAGCATCGCGACGACTGGGTCACCAACCGCGCGCCGACCCAGCAGACCGGCACGCTCGAGGGCTACGACGATTCGGCCCTGCGCGCCCAGTTGCTCTACAAGGCGGGGAGCGATTTCAGCGCGCTGTTCAACCTGCACGGCCGCGACCTGAAGGGCAGCGCGCGGCTGTTCCGCGCCAACATCATCAAGCCCGGCACGAACGACCTCGTCGACGATTTCGACCCGGCGAGCATCACGATCGACGGCAAGAACGAACAGACCTTGCAGACCTACGGCGCGAGTGCGCGGCTGAAGTGGGCGCTGGGCGCGGTGAACTTGTATTCCATCACCGGCTACGAGACGGTGCGCTCGTTCAGCCGCGGCGACGTGGACGGCGGCTACGGCGCTTCGTTCGCGCCGCCTTCGGGGCCGGGGCTGATCATCTTCCCGTCGGAGACCGCCGATGCGATCCGCGGACACGGCCAGTTCACGCAGGAGTTTCGCGTCGAGTCGGCGACGCCGGGCCCCTTCAAGTGGCAGGGCGGCGTCTACTACTTCCACGAGAAATACGAGATCGACGCCTACGGCTACGACACGCTGGGCGGCGGCGTGCAGACCAGCCTGGTGCCGACGGAACAGAAGAACGACTCGTACGCCGTGTTCGGATCGATCCAGTACGAGGTGCTCCCCGCGCTGAAGCTGCGCGCCGGCCTGCGCTACACGCACGACAAGAAGGACCTGGCGACGACGCCCGACGCGAGCACGGTCACGACCGAGGGCGTCTCACGCAGCCTGTCGGATTCGAAGGTCAACTGGGACGCCTCGGGCACCTACGCGCTGACGCCGGACCTGAACCTGTATGCGCGCGTGGCGACCGGCTATCGAGGCTCGAGCATCCAGCCGCCCTCGGCCTTCTCCGCGCTGACCTCGGCCGGACCGGAGACCATCATCTCCTACGAAGGCGGCGTGAAGGCCGACCTGCTGGACAAGCGCGCGCGCACGTCGCTCAGCGTCTACCAGTACGAAGTGAAGAACCAGCAGCTCACCGCGGTGGGCGGCGCGAACAATGCCACGCAGCTCCTCGCCGCGAAGAAGGTCCTGGGCCGCGGCGTCGAGGCGAACTTCGATGCGTACCTGACCGATCGGCTGCTGGTGTCGCTCAGCGGCAGCTACAACCTCACGAAGATCAAGGATCCGGATCTGCTCGTGGGCACCTGCGCGCAGTGCACGGTGACCGATCCGACCACCGTGGTCGGCGGCGCGACCCTGGCCTCGATCGACGGCAACCCATTGCCGAACGCGCCGAAGTGGATCGCCAACTTCAACCTGCGCTATGGCATTCCGACCTCCAGCGGCGGCGAGTACTACGTCTACACCGACTGGTCGTATCGCAGCAAGGTCAACTTCTTTCTGTACGAGTCGACCGAGTTCACCGGCCAGTCGCTGCTCACCGGCGGTCTGCGCCTGGGCTACATCTGGAGCGACGGCAAGTATGAACTGGCAGTCTTCGGCCGCAACATCACGAACCAGATCCGCGTGACCGGTGCGATCGACTTCAACAACCTGACCGGCTTCATCAACGAGCCGCGCACCTGGGGCGTCCAGTTCAAGGCGCGGTTCGATTGAACGGGCCCTAGCCCAGCATCCCCAGCCAGAAGGGAATGCTGATCATCCCGAGCAGCGTCGACAGCGTGACCAGCCCGGCCACGTACGATCCGTCGCCGCCCATGCGCGACGCGAGCACATAGGCGCTCGACGCCGTCGGCAGCGAGGCGAACAGCACGACGATCGTGCGCTGCTGCGGCGGCAGTGCGAGCGCCGCGGTGAGGCCGATTGCGATGGCCGGCAGGATCATGTGGCGAATCGCCATCAGCGCGGCGGCGAGTCCGGGCGCGTCCCTCAGGCCGACGATGCGCAGCCCCGCGCCTGCGCCCATCAGCCCGAGCGCCAATGACGCGACGCCGATGCGCTGCAGCGTCGTCGCCATCGCTTCCGGGAAGCGCAGGCCGATCAGGTTCGCGATCAGTCCTGCGACCGTGCTGAGGATCAGCGGGTTGCGCGCCAGCTCGCGCGCGTAGGAATGCCCGCCGTGGCGCGCCAGCGGCCAGACCGCCGCGACGTTGCACAGCGGCACGCACAGCGCGATCGACAGCGCCATCCACGCCAGACCCACCTGACCGCCGAGGCGTTCCGCGAGCGCGAGCGCAATGAACGAGTTGAAGCGGAACGCCGTCTGCGCGCCGGACGCGTGCAGCCGGCTATCGATGCCCGGCCAGCGCCCGAGCGCGAACGCCAGCGCGATGCCGCACGCGACCGTCCCGACGCTGCCGGCTGCGAGCGCGAGCGTCTGCCCGGGTTGCAGCGGGCTCTTCAGGATCGAGTTGAAGAGCAGCACCGGGAACAGCACGTAGTAGACGAGCCGCTCGACCGCGTCCCACACCGTGCGGTTCAGCGAGGTGTAGCGGCACAGCGCATAGCCGAGCACGATCAGCATGAAATCCGGAAGCAGCAGCAGGGCGGTCGACATGAGGGCAGTGTGACGCAGGGGTGAGGGTGATCGCTCGGTCCGTCGGGCATTTTCAGGGCCTACACTCGACCGCAGACCTCGTGCAACTTCGCTGGAGTACCCCCGCATGCATCGCAGAACCCTGATCTCTGCCGGCGCCGTCATCACCTTGCTCGGTGTCGCCGGCGGTGCCTGGGCCCAGGCCTACCCGAACAAGCCCGTGAGGCTCGTCGTGCCGTTCGCGCCGGGCGGCACGACGGACATCGTCGCGCGCGTCGTCGCCGAGAAGATGGGCGCGTCGCTGGGCCAGACGGTGATCGTCGAGAACAAGGCCGGCGGCGGCGGCACGGTCGGCGCGAACGACACCGCGAAGTCGCCGCCCGACGGCTACTCGCTCGGCATGGCGACCGTCTCGACGGTCGCGGCGAACCCGGCGATCAACCCGAAGATCAGCTACAACCCGCTGACCGACTTCACGCCGATCATCAACGTCGCCGCCACGCCGAACGTGATCGCGGTGCATCCGAGCTTCCCGGCGAAGGACTACAAGAGCTTCCTCGCCGAGATCAAGAAGAACCCGGGCAAGTACAGCTTCGCCAGTTCAGGCACCGGCGGCATCGGCCACCTGCAGATGGAGCTGTTCAAGAACCTCTCGGGCACCTTCATCACGCACATCCCGTACCGCGGCGCCGGCCCGGCGTTGAACGACACCGTCGCCGGCCAGGTGCCGATGATCTTCGACAACCTGCCCTCGGCGCTGCCGTTCATCAAGGATGGGCGATTGGTCGCGATCGTCGTCGCCGCGCCGCAGCGCCTGGCGCAATTGCCGAACGTGCCGACCTTCAAGGAGGTCGGCCTCGAGCCCGTGAACCGCATGGCGTTCTACGGCATCTACGGGCCCAAGGGCCTGCCGAACGAGATCGTCGACAAGGTCAGCACCGCGGTCAAGAAGACGCTCGAGGATCCGGCGGTGAGGAAGCGCATCGAGGAAACGGGCTCGCTGGTCATCGGCAATTCGCCCGCCGAGTTCAAGGCGCAGATCGCCGCGGAGTTCGAGGTCTACAAGAAGGTCGTGGCGCTGCAAAAGCTGACGCTCGACTGATGGAGCCACCCGTCTGCGGCATACCGCGGCCGATCCCCCGCGAGGATGCGGGCCGGCTGGTGGCGGCCCGTCGCTCGCCGCGCCTGTGACTGCTGCAATCGACGCCAGCCAGCGCGCGATCGACGACTTCATCAGCGCGCTCTGGATCGAGGACGGATTGGCGGCGAACTCGCTCGCGGCGTATCGGCGCGATCTGACGCTGTACAGCGACTGGCTCGCCAGGTCGCACGGCCGCGCGCTCGCCGAGACGACCGAGTCCGACCTGCTCGAGTACCGCGTCGCACGCCACGCCGGCAGCAAGGCGACGACGAGCAACCGCCGCTTGACGGTCTTCAAGCGCTACTTCCGCTGGGCCTTGCGCGAGCGGCTCGTGAGCGCCGATCCGACGCTCCGGCTCGGCAGCGCGAAGCAGCCGCTGCGCGTGCCCAAGAGCCTGAGCGAAACGCAGGTCGAGGCGCTGCTTGCCGCGCCGGACGTGGACACGCCGCTCGGCCTGCGCGATCGCACGATGCTCGAGCTGATGTACGCGAGCGGCTTGCGCGTGAGCGAGCTCGTCACGCTCAAGAGCGTGCACCTCAGCCTCTCGGACGGCGCGCTGCGCGTCACCGGCAAGGGCGCGAAGGAGCGGCTCGTCCCGTTCGGCGAGGAAGCGCATGCGTGGGTGTGCCGCTACCTCGACGAAGCGCGCGCGCAGATCCTCGACGGCCAGGCGAGCGATGCGCTCTTCGTCACGCGCCGCGGCGGCCCGATGACGCGGCAGATGTTCTGGAAGCTGATCAAGGCGCACGCGCTGCACGGCGGCATCCGGGTGCCGTTGTCGCCGCACACGCTGCGGCACGCGTTCGCGACGCATCTGCTGAACCACGGCGCCGACCTGCGTGCGGTGCAGATGCTGCTCGGCCACGCCGACATCTCGACGACGACGATCTACACGCACGTCGCGCGCGAGCGGCTCAAGCAACTGCACGCCGCCCATCACCCGCGCGGGTGACGGGGCACGACGGCGTCTGCGACTCGGCTACTGCAGGTTCAACGCGCTCGTCAGGTCGCCCATCGCCGGATTGCCGGCGGTCTTCAACGCGGCATCGCGAGCGGCCAGACCGGGCAGCGTGTCGAGCCCGAAGCGGCGCGTGATCAGGCGCAGGATCGAGGCGGTGTCGTACTGGGTGTGATCGACCGTGCCCTTCCTGGCCAGCGGCGAGACGATGATTGCGGGGATGCGCGTGCCCGGGCCGATCAGGTCGCCCTTGGGCGGCGCGACGTGATCCCAGACGCCGCCGAACTCGTCGTAGGTGATCACGATCACCATGTTGTTCCACTGCGGGCTGGCCTGCAGCTTGGCGACGACGTCGGCGATCTTCGCATCGCCGTCGGCGAGGTTCGCATAGCCTTCGTGCTGGTTGTACATGCCCTCGGGCTTGTAGAACGAAACCGCGGGCAGCTTGCCGGCGGTCGCATCGGCGACGAGGTCGGTGTAGTCCTTCAGGTGCGACGTGCGATCGGCCGCGTGCGTCACCGGATCGAAGTTCGCGTAATAGTTGAACGGCTGGTGATGGGGCTGGAAGTCGATGTTGACGGTCGTCGCCAGGCCGTTCGAGCTCGCGTTGTAGATCACCGAACGCTTGGTCGCGGGATCCTGCATGCCATCGGTCAGCGCGGCGTTCCAGGCGCCGGCGTACCAGGCCCAGCTCACGCTTTTCGCGCTCAGCAGATCGCCGATCGTCTGCTGCGTCTGCGGCGGCAGGGTGGTCGGGCTGGTCGTGTTGGCGTAGAGCGCATTGCTGCCGCTGATGCTGGCGGGCGCATTGCCGCTCGGCTGGTACGCCGCCTGCATCGTGTTGACGGCGTGGAACTTGCCGTCGCCGAAATAGTTGGCGGGCGCGATGTTGCCGCTTTTCACGTAGACCGGCGGGCCGTCGATCGCCGAAGCCGGGCTGCTCACGGCGGTCGTGAGCTTGGGCAGGAATTTGCCGGAGGCGTCGGTGTCCAGGACCGCGATCGTCGGCTTCGCGGTGGCGGTGTCCGCGTTCGGGTACTCCGGCGCGCACGCACAGACGAGGTACTGGTGGTTCAGGAACGAGCCGCCGAACGCGCCTTCGAAGAAGTTGTCGGCGAGCACGTATTGCTGCGCGAGTTTGTACAGCGCCGAGCTGCTGTAGTCGAAGTGGCCCATCGTCAGGCCGCCGGCGTCGGCCCATGCGGCGTACATGTCGTTCTTGCCGCCGTTGATCTCCATCTGGTTCTCGAAGAAGCGGTGGTAGAGATCGCGCGTCACCGTCGAGGCGGTGAGCGTCGCGCTGGCAGTGGGCTGGAAGGCGGTCTCGACCGCGAACGGCTGGTTCGCCAGCCCCGCGCTCTGCGCCTGGGTCACCACCGGGCTGACGCCAGGGGCGGTCACGCCGCCCCAGGTTTGCGGCAGCGTGGCGAGGACCGTGACGCCGTCCCGATCCTTCTGCGGCACGTAGGCCGCAGTGGGCTTGCCGGTCGAATCGACGACGCTGCTCAACCCGTTTGCGCCGGGGAAATTGCCGAACAGGTTGTCGAACGAACGGTTCTCCGCGTAGATCACGACGATGGTCTGCACCTTGCTCTGCAGTGCGGCGGTCGTGTCGACGGGGGCGTCGTCGCTGCTGTTGCAGGCCGTGAGCGCGAGCGCGGCGGCCAGGGCGAGTGCGGTGGGGCGGAAAGCGTGCGGGAACGGCATGCGTGCGACTCCTGGATCGAGAGTGGTTGTGGTGGGTTTTGTGGAGGCGACGATTCCGTGCGCGCGTGACACCGTCGTGTCCGACTCATGACGGGCGGGCGTCACACGTCTGCCACATCTCGTCGCTACAAACGAGCGGATGAGAGGACTACGCTTGTGGGCGACCGCGATGGTGGCCATTGCGCTCGGGGCCTGCAACCGGACGACGCAGGCGCCGGTGAAGCCGTCTTCAGCATCGAGCGCACCGACCACGTTCTACGGCACCTCGTTCGAGCAGCGCCCCGACGCACGCACGCTGACGCAACTCGGCCGCGTACTCTTCAGCGACGTGTCGTTGTCGGCATCGGGCCAGATGGCGTGTGCCTCGTGCCACGATCCCATGCATGCCTACGGGCCACCCGATGGCCGCGCGACGCAACCCGGTGGCATCGACCGGCGCCAGCCTGGGCTGCGTGCCGTGCCTACGCTGCGCTATCAGCAGGACACGCCGCCGTTCACCGAGCACTACAACGACACCGATGGCGATGACAGCGTCGATCAGGGTCCGGCCGGCGGGCGTACCTGGGACGGTCGCGCCTCGTCGGCGCACGAGCAGGCGGCCGCGCCGCTGCTCTCGCCGTTCGAGATGGCGAATGCGGACATCGCCGCGGCCGTCGCCCGACTGCGGTTGTCGCCCAACGCCCCGGCCGTGCGCGAGGCCTTCGGGCAGCACGTGTTCGACGACGAGCGGCTGGCCTGGAATGCGCTGCTGCTCGCGCTCGAAGTGTTCCAGCAGAGTCCCGAGGATTTCTATCCGTATGCCAGCAAATACGACGCAGTGCTGCGCGGCACCGCGGTGCTGAGCGCGCGCGAGCAGCGCGGCCTCGAACTGTTCAACGACGCTGCGAAAGGCAACTGCGCGCAGTGCCACCCTGGTGCGATCAAGCGGGGTGCGTTTCCTCAGTTCAGCGATCGCGGCCACATCGCGCTCGGCGTGCCGCGCAACCGCGAGATCGCCGCGAACGCCGACCCCGCGTGGCACGACCTCGGCGTGTGCGGGCCGCTGCGCACCGACCTGAGCGCTCACGATGAATACTGCGGGCTGTTCAAGACGCCGACGCTGCGCAACGTCGCCACGCGCGGCGCGTTCTTTCACAACGGCGTGTTCCATCGGCTGGACGATGCGGTGCGCTTCTATGCGCAGCGCGAACTGCACCCCGAGCGCTACTACGAGCGCCAGCGCAACGGTCGAGTGCAACGCTACGACGATCTGCCGCAGGCGTATCAGGCGAATCTGAACCGCGAGGCGCCGTTCGACCGCGACCGCGGTCAGGCGCCGGCGTTGAGCGAGGCCGAGATCGGCGACATCGTCGCGTTCCTGTGCACGCTGAACGATGCCGACGCGGCGACCGACCTCAGCTCGTCTTGCGCTGACCCGGCAGCGCCGGCGCCGACAAGCTCTGCCAAGCCGCGACGATCACCAGCACGAGGCTCGTGAGGCCGCCCACCATCAGCCGATCGGTGACGAACGACAGCGGGAACAGCAGCATCAGCACCACCGCGCCGGCGATGTGCGAGGGCGGAACCCAGCCGTACACCACGCGCTTGTATGCCGCGCCGCCGAGCAGATAGATCAGCGGTCCGCCGATCAGCACCAGCGCGGTCGCGAGATCGACGTGGTGGTCGGGGTGATGGATCACGAGCTCGTCCGCGACCGCGGCGACGATGATGCCGGCGATCAGCGTGACGTGGATGTAGTGGAAGTACGCGCCGATGCGCCCCGGATCGTCCGAATGCGTGATCGCGTGCGTGCCGTGCTCGCTGCCGGTGTCGAAGTAGATCCACCACATCGCGACGCTGCCGATGAAGGCGACGACGAGCGCGACGATGGTCGGCACGCCGGGATGCTCCGCACCCGCGAAGCCGGCGCCGGTGGCGATGATCGATTCGCCGAGCGCGACGATCACGAAGAGCTGGCAGCGTTCGGCGAGGTGGTGGCCGTCGATGGTCCAGTCGGAGGTCTTCGAGCGGCCGAGGCCGGGCAGCCAGAAGCCGGTCATCGGCGAGAAGTATTCGCACGCGACGGCCCCGATCCAGAACGCCAGGCGCGCCTCGCCCGCCGAGAGTCCGCCCGCGATCCACAGCACCGCCGAGATGCACTGCCAGCCGAAGATGCGCGTGAAGTTCGGGCGCAGCGCTGCGTCGTCGCGCAGGCGCACGAGCACGTAGGCGCTGCGCCCGACCTGGATCGCGGCGTAGCAGGCGGCGAAGGCCAGCCCGCTGGCGGCGTATGCCTGCGGGATCGCCGACGACATCGCCAGACCGAGCAGCATCAGCGCGAACAGCATGATGCGCATGCCGCGGTTCTCGGGGTTGAGCCAGTTCGTGACCCACGAGGTGTACTGCCAGCCGAGCCAGACCGCGAACCACAGCACCAGCGTCTGCACCGCGCCGATCGGCGTCAGGTTCTCGAGCAGGCGGTGCGAAAGCTGCGTCACCGCGAAGGCATAGACCAGGTCGAAGAACAGCTCCTCGTTCGTGACCTTGGCGTGGCTGCCGCGGTCGCGCTTGAAGGGCTTCGCGTCTTGACGGGTCATCTGGGAATCCTCCGTGCTGCGCACTCCGGAATTCGCCTTGGGAGCATCCCGGCGGCTCATGGGCGCGCTTTCTACCACGGGCGACGCAGCGTGTTTCTACTGAGGCCCGCGGCGTGCGGATGCGCTTAGCCTGCAAGACCGCTATCCGGGAGAGTCGACTTGTCCATGCGCACCGAGCCACGTTTCGTCCATGCCAACGGCATCGACCTGGCCTATGACACCTTCGGCGATCCGATGGACCCGCCGCTGCTGCTGATCATGGGTCTGGGCACGCAGATGATCGGCTGGGACGATGACTTCTGCGCCCAGCTCGCCGTGCGCGGCCACCACGTGGTGCGCTTCGACAACCGCGACATCGGCCAGTCGACGAAGTTCGATCAGCTCGGCGTGCCCGACATCGGCCAGGCGATGACGGCGGCGTTGCAAGGCCAGCCGATCAAGGCGCCGTACTTGCTGAACGACATGGCCGACGACGCGATCGGGCTGCTGGATGCGCTCGGGATCGGCTCGGCGCATGTCGTCGGCGCGTCGATGGGCGGCGCGATCGCGCAGCTGATGGCGATCCGCAACCCGTCGCGCGTGCGCACGCTGACGAGCATCATGGCCAGCAGCGGCGAGCCGACGCTGCCGCCGCCGACGCCCGCGGCGATGCAGGCGCTGCTGACGCCGACGCCGCTCGACTACGACGGCTACCTCGCGCGCTACCTGTCGACCTGGAAAGTGCTGCGCGTCGGCAGCTTCCCGCAGGACGAGGCGCTCGACCCGGTGCGCGCCCGGCGCGCCTACGAGCGTGGGTTGAACCCGCCGGGGGTGGCGCGCCAGCTCGTCGCGATCATCGCCTCGGGCAGCCGCCGACCGGCGCTCGCGAAGGTGACCACGCCGACGCTCGTGATCCACGGCGACGTCGACCCGCTCGTGCCGCTCGCTCACGGCCAGGACGTGGCCGCCGCGGTGCCGGGCGCGAAGATCGAGATCATCCCGGGCATGGGGCACGCACTGCCGATGCCGCTGTGGCCGCAGATCATCGGCGCCATCGTCGCGCACACCCGCTAACGGAGACAGGGAGACACCATGGACCACCTCAGCAGCGTCGACGCATCGTTCCTGCATCTGGAGACGCCCGAGACGCCGATGCACGTCGGCAGCCTGATGCTGTTCGAGCTGCCCAAGGACTACAAGGGCGACTACTACGAAGACGTGAAGGCGATGATCGCCAAGCGCATGCACTTGTGCAGCATCTTCCATCGCAAGCTCGCGCAGATGCCGTTCGAACTTGCCGACCCGGTCTGGATCGAGGACGACGACATCGACCTGGACTACCACGTGCGCAGCGTCACCTTGCGCAAGCCGGGTTCGATGGCGCAGCTCGAGCAGTTGATCGCGCGGCTGCATTCGACCTTGCTCGATCGCAGCCGGCCGCTGTGGGAGGTCTACGTGATCGAAGGCCTGGGCAACGGGCAGGTCGCGTACTACACGAAGGCGCATCACAGCGGCATCGACGGCAAGGCCGGCGTCGAGCTCGCGAAGGTGTTCTACGACCTGTCGCCGGCGATGCGCGAGGTCAAGCCGCCGCGGGTGCGCCCGACCAGCGGCAACTACCAGCTCGGCGTGGCCGAGCTGCTGCAGGCGGCGGTCTCCAACACGGCGTCGCAGTACGTGAAGGCGGCGAAGATGATTCCGAAGGCGGTGAAGGGGCTCGCCGCGGGCGCGAAGATCATCGCCACGCGCCGCCGCGAGCCCGGCGACCGCAGCCTGAACATCGGGCTGGCGCCGAAGACGATCTTCAACGCGTCGATCACGAACCAGCGCTCGTATGCGACGCTGTCGCTGCCGCTCGCGGAGATGAAGGCGCTCGGCAAGCGCGTCGGCGGCACCGTCAACACGGTCGTGATGGCGATGTGCGCGAGCGCGCTGCGCCAGTTCCTGGTCGAGCGCGACGCGCTCCCGAAGAAGGCGCTGATCGCCTCCGTGCCGGTGAGCCTGCGCAGTGCCGACGACAGCTCGATGAACAACCAGGTCTCGATGATCCGCGTCGATCTGGCGACCGACCTGGCCGATCCGGCCGCGCGCTTCAAGGCGATCCACGCCTCGTCGGAAGCGGCGAAGAGCGTCGTCGCGACCTTGAAGCCGGTGCTCGGGACCGATGTGCCGATCACCGGCTCGCCCTGGTTCATGACCGGGCTGGCCTCGCTGTTCGGGCGCTCCGGCCTGGCCAATCGCCTGCCGGCGATGGGCAACGTGACGATCTCCAACGTGCCGGGCCTGCCGACGCCGCTGTACATGGCCGGCGCGAGCATGCTGCACTACTACCCGGTGTCGATCCCGTATCACAGCGCGGCGCTGAACATCACGGTGCAAAGCTATGCGGGCACGATGGAGTTCGGCATCACCGCGTGCCGGCGTGTGCTGTCGCAAGCCGAGGCGCATGAGCTGATCGAGCTGCTGAAGGTCGGGCTGAACGAGATCGAGGCGCTGGAGTCGGTCGAAGCGGCGAACGAGCTGGCGGCTGCCGTCGTCGAGCCGGCGCCGGCGAAGAAGGCGAAGGCAC
>Ga0068864_100002837_pt1 | contig 14314 bp, 18 predicted proteins | sample KBSSwiS72_FD_66586 | JGI IMG/M metagenome (GOLD analysis project Ga0068864, IMG submission 66586) | Switchgrass rhizosphere microbial communities from Kellogg Biological Station, Michigan, USA - KBS Switchgrass S7-2 | ecosystem: Host-associated > Plants > Roots > Rhizosphere > Soil ... | reverse complement strand
GCGGCTCACGCACGATCGCGCGGCCCATCGCGACCCGCTGGCGCTGACCGCCGGAGAGCGCCTTCGGCTTACGGCTGAGCAGCGCCTCGTCCATGTCGAGCAGGCGCGCGGCGTCCTTGACGCGGCGGTCGATCTCGTCCTTGGGCGTTTTGCGCAGCTTCAGGGCGAACGCCATGTTCTGGTACACGGTCATGTGCGGGTAGAGCGCGTAGTTCTGGAACACCATCGCGATGTCCCGGGACTTCGGGGGAACGTTGGTGACGTCGGTCTGGTCGATCAGGATCGCGCCTGAGTCGATCTCCTCCAGACCCGCGAGCATGCGCAGGCTGGTGGACTTGCCGCATCCGGAGGGGCCGACCAGGACGAGGAACTCGCCGTTGGAGATCTCAAGGTCGAGCGCGTCGACCGCTGGTCGGGTGCTACCCGGGTAGATCCGGGTGGCCTTCGCGTACGTGACGGTAGCCATGCTGAAGGTACGTCCTTTCACCGGCAGGAACGTGCCGGACGATCCGAGTGAAAAGTCGCAGCCGGGGACGACCGCCTGCGGCGATTGCTCCACACGATAAGCGCCCAGGTCAGCTGGGCCAACCCACCGTCCGGCCCGTTCCTCTGTGATCTTGGCCCCGTCAGTGGTCCTGGCGGCCCCTCGCCGCCCGTTACGGGAGGCCGGGTGCCAAGATCTGCGCGCGGCTGGCCTTGACGCGGGCGGCCTGTCGTACGATCGTCACTGCACGTTGCCGGCGTGGCGCAATTGGTAGCGCACTCGACTTGTAATCGAGCGGTTCCCGGTTCGAGTCCGGGCGTCGGCTCCACGTTCCCCGAGGTCAGAGCGAAGTTGGCGTGGCGGCTATGGAGTCTGATCGAGCTCCTTGCGGAAGATGACGGCTCGTCGGGCATAGCCCATCCGGCTTTCGTAGAACGGCACCGAGGTCGGGCTGTGGATGTAGGTGTCGAGCGAGACGATCGCCGCACCGTGCTCACGCGCCCACGTCTCCGCCGCCGCCATAAGGGCGGTGCCCACGCCAGTCCGCCGGTACGGCGCCGAGACCGCCAGAGCGTGGACGAACAGCCGTACATGCGAGAGGTCACGTACCAATTCGCGGTCCGGACGCGAACCAGGCCGCTGCAGGCCAGCGACGAGCAGACCCACGATGCCGTCAACTTCGGCGACCAGGCGAAGTTGATCGGGATCGGCGTTCGCGATGTCCTGCTCGAACGACTCGGCGAGCCCGTCCCCGCTAGGAACCTGAAAGGCTCGTGAGTCAAGGGCGTGGTAGTACCGCCCAACGTCCATCCATACCTCGGCGCAGGCTTCACCGTCTCCCGGCCGCGCGAGACGAATCCGAGGGTCGGTCGTCATGAGGCGACGGTACCTACAACGTCCGGCTTCGCGCCGAACCGATGAGACCGGCCCCAGGTGATGAGTTGTCGCGCCCGCGCCCGTCACACCTACGACGGACGCGATGAGACGGAAGGATGTCGTGATGAGTGCGGACACGCGGCTGGAGGAGCTGGGCGTGGGCGGTCTGGGCGAGGTTGACGAGCCGGCCTTCTCGGGGTTGGCGGAAAGGCACCGGCGGGAGCTGCACGTGCACTGCTACCGGATGCTCGGGTCGTTCGAGGACGCCGAGGACGCCGTGCAGGAGACCTTCCTTCGCGCCTGGCGGCGGCGGGAGACCTTCGAGGGGCGGTCGACGTTCCGGGCCTGGCTGTACCGGATCGCCACCAACGCCTGCCTGGATCTGCTCGCCAAGCGCCGCCCGGAGCCCGCGACCGGCGGCGAGGTGCAATGGCTGCAGCCCTATCCGGACCGGCTGCTCGACGAGCTGCCCGCGGGCGACGCCGATGAGCCGGAGGCCGCCGCCGTCGCACGGGAGACGATCGAGCTGGCGTCGTCATCCGCGGCCGCGTACAGCTGGAGCTGCGCGACGGCGAGTCCGGGCCGGTGGTGATACGTGGCGCCGGGTTCTGGCTCCGTGACACCGGCGTCCGCGCATGTGGAACCCCGGCCGTCGCACCGCGATGGTACGCATCGCCACTCGTCGATGTACCCCTGCCAAGCACCCGTACGCCAGTTGTACAACGATGGAGGAACGACATGAACAGCAAGGATGACACCGGTGTCGTCGCAAGGCCGGGAACAGGCCGGACCACTCACCGAAACCGGCGGCTCGCCGGTACCGGCGTGATTGCCACTCTCGCGGCGATGGTGACCACCACCCTCGCCGCTGCACTTGCCGAGGCCGTCGGCGTCGACTTCGAGGTACCCGATGGTGGTGAGGCCATTCCGTTGCCGGGGTTCGCCACGATGACCGGCTTCTTCTCGGTCGTGGGCGTCGTCATTGCCGCCGCACTCCTTCGTTGGAGTGCCCGCCCCGCCGAACGATTCGTGCAAACGGCCGTGTCGCTGACGGCGATCTCGTTGGTCGCGCCCCTTATCTCCGGGGGAAACACGGCCACCATCATCGCCCTGCTCGTACTGCACCTCGTCGCTGCGACGGTCATGATTCCCGCCCTGGCGCGGAGCCTCCGTGCTACCACAAGCTGAATCGCCGCAGGCGGTTACAGTTGTCGACGTTGCTGGGCCGTGTTGACAAGGGGTACGACGACGTTGTGGCGTAGATGGCGGCGGCCGCGCGCGGTGGAGGGCATCGAGTGGCGTCGCCTCGATGGAACTCACCGCGACGAGGTTGGCGCGTTGTCCGGGCGCAGCGACGTCCCCGACGGGGCGAGGTACGCCGACAACTTGGCGGGATTCCGGCTTGGCAGGAGTTCGTTCTTCGTCGGCATGGGAGGCTTCGCATCCGAGCTGCTGGTGGCGGCGGTGACGGTCAACAAACTTGGTCAGCCAGCATCGATCGAAGGTCATGTGGACCCGGTGTACCGGGGGCGTGGGCTGGGCGCGGCCCTGCTGGACTGGGCGCTGGCCGAGGCCAGGACCCCCCAGGTCGTTGTGCAGACCAGGTCGTTGACCGCCGACAAGCAGCGACTCTTCGAAAGCCGTGGGCTGCGAGCGTGCGCGGCAGTCGAGCACGCGTCGATGCCCCTGAGTCCGCCGGTCGAGCCAACGCCCCTCCCGCCTGGCATCGCGGTCACCGACTGGGCCGACGAGGACGGGTACTACATGTACGCCATGACGTTTTCGGATCTGCCAGCCAATCGGTTCGCCCTCTACGAAGAGGCGGGGCTATCACTCGAGGACTGGCTGAAGGAGACCAAGGAGAGCTACTTCGTCGAATCGTGCTCGCTGATAGCGCGCAGGACCGACGGCGAGCCGGTCGGGTTTGTCACCACTGGCGAATGGGGTCCGATCCAGGTCGGCGTCGTCCATGCTTCGCGACAGCGGGGTCTCGGACGAGCGCTGGTCACCTGGTCCATGGCGCGCCTACACGACGTCCCCGAGCGGGGACAGCGAGCCGAGGTCAGCGTCAACGTGGACAACATCGCGGCCATTCGGCTGTTCCGTTCGGTTGGATTCAACCAGGACCATCGCACGTCATATTTCGAACCCGACCCATCGTGACTCCGATGACGGAGCTTGTACGTGACCGGTGGCCGGTGCTGGCGGCCCAGATTGACGCGGCATTGCGCTCGGTCGACGAGCCAGTGCTGGCAGAACGGACCGGCGCATGTCCTATGTAGACTGCCGATGCGGTCGGACTCGACAGGGTACGCCGCGAGCCGGTGGTCAAGGCCGCCGAGCGGGCCCGAGCCAACCTGGCCGATGCCGCCCGGGCCTCGCGCGACCGCATTAGGCTGTTCCTCGGCGGCGCAGGTCGCACAGGATCCCGTCTGAAGCGCCAGCGGAGGGGCGAATGGTTGTCGAGCAAACCTCTACGGTGGCGCTTCACCGACACGAGGTGATCAGCGACAGGTCCTTCGACGACGTCCTCGCGGCGGTTCACGCCGGACTCGGAACGCCTGACTTCGGCGCCCTGGAGCGGCGGCTGGAAGCGATCGACGACTGGATTGCGTACCAGGCGGTGGTCGCCGATCAGGCCGGCAGTTCCGGGCTGATGGTCTTCCTCGAGCTCGACCTCGGCTCAGTCGTCCAACGCGACCCCGACGCGTTCGCGTACCGCGTCGTCCGCGTCATCGCCGGCAACCCGGTCACGATGGAGTCGATGGTGCGTACGTCGCCGGCGGCTGGGGCGTTCGCACCGGTCACGATCCTGATCTTCGAGCGGGACGACGGCGTGCACCTGCGTTACGACACGTTGACGAGCGCGGCCGCCGGCCAACTCTCCGCCGAGGCGTTGGTGCATGCGGAGATGCTCGACGCCGCCGTGCTCTCCCTCCTTCGCGCAGCAGCCTGAAGGAACCTGTAGTCCAATGTGGACTGTAGTCCCGAGTTGACGACAATCGTTCATCTGGCGACAGGTCTGCTGTCGACGCGGCGATGCTCCTGCGTCGCGAAGTATGCGAGGATGCGGCCGTGTCGATCGACACCGCCGCCAAACCGACCGCGCCCAGCGCCAGCCGTTTCAAGGGTGCGCGGCCCCTCGTCTGGACCGTCGGCGTGGGTCTCGCGGGCCTGTTGTTCAGCGTGGTCGCCGCCGTATACGCGGATGCCATATTCCCCGCCCAGCCGCCCGTACCGTTGTTGGATCCTCCCGCCGTCAAGGCCCCACAACGTACGGCTGGGCGCACAATCAGGGTTGTGACGCCGTGTATCGCTTCGACGGTAAGGCTCGAGTGAGCGCGCTCGCCGATGGCGCGGCCGTGTGGACTGCGACGGCCGCGCCTGACCCGGAACTCAGGACGGTCATCGCCGACACGCTGTGCATCCCGGCCAGTGATCGCTGATCATCGCGGGGAGCCGGGTCATCATGGGAGCAGAGAGGAGCCAGGGGATGTGGCCCGAGGATTGGCAGGCACGCGTGGAAGGTACGGCGTGCGGGTTCTGCGCGGAGGGACGGCCGCAGGAGTCGCGGGTCGGCGTGCGCATCCAGGCCGGCGAGGTCTCTGATGCGTACCTCGCCAGGCGCGCGATGGTCCGCGGGTACGCGGTGGTCATCTGGCGCGGCCAGCATGTGGTCGAGCCGCACCACCTGTCGTCGCAGGAAGCGACGAAGTACCACCTTGAGGTGCTGCGGGTGGGTGCGGCGATCGAGTGGTACTTCCGACCGATGAAGATCAACTACATGACGTTGGGAAACGGCGTGCCGCACCTGCACACGCACGTCGCCGCCCGCTACTGGGATGACCCGGCCCCCGGAGGCCCGCTGCCCGAAGGGCCGAACTACGAGGTGTCGCCCGACCACCTCGCCGCCGACGCTGAAGCCCTCCGAAGGATGCTCGCCTAGAGACGCTCCACTGTGGACCCATGACGACGCCATTGCCCAATCCGATCGACTTTCGATAGATTCCTATCGTGACTCGATCGGACGCGCTCGTCGTGGTCGTGCTGCGGATGCTGCTGGCCCAGGCCGTTGCGCGCGACGTCGAGGCGACGCGGATGCAGGCTGAGCTCGAGGCGGTGATCTGATGCCGATCGCCGTCGACATCGACGTGATGATGGCCAAGCGCAAGATGTCCGTCGGCGAGCTCGCCGATCGCGTCGGAATCACGCCGGCGAACCTCGCGGTACTCAAGAACGGTCGGGCGAAGGCGGTGCGCTTCTCGACGCTGGCCGCGCTCTGCGAGGTTCTCGAATGCCAACCGGGAGACCTGCTGCGCTGGGAGTCCTAACGCAGGCCTTGGGCTCGTTCGTGCCAGGCCCGGGCCGCGCGGTCGAACTCGCCGGGATCGATCTCCCACTCACCGTCGACCGGCGGGCCGAGCCGTCGCAGGGCCGGCGGTATCGCGTCTATCCAGCCGAACAGCCCACGTCCTTTCATGCGGCGCCGATAGAACGCGGATCCGGTTGGCGTGTACCAGTACCGATCGGTGGCCTGGTCGGCTCCTATCAGTCCGGCCGCCAGCAGCCTCGGCACAGCCCGGGTGAACTCCGCCTCAGACAGGATGGCGTGGTTGATGGCGTCGCCCGTCGCGATCACCTCGGTGAGGCTGGCCCCGACAGGTGTGACGGCGGCGAACACCCACGCATCGGAGAACTCCCACCGGGCCCCATCAACCGCGTGGAAGGTCACCACGAGCGAAGACAGTGACACCGCGACGACCGCGTACCCGGCCGAACCCCAGCCATCCAGACATTGAGCGTGGCGAGGATCGTTGCTCCACCAGGTCTCGCGCCGGTACGCGCTGGCCGGCAGCCCGCCACGGACAACAGCGGACAGCTCATCGAACGTCGCGTTCACCGATGGCTCACCGACGTCCAGCAGAAACGAGCCTAGGTTCGAGTACCTGGTCACCCAGCCAACTGTGGAAGGCAACGGGGTTGCGGAGGTCCGGCAGACTGATTCCTGACACTGGCGACGGGGAGACCGATGACCGACCAACCGACACCACCGAGCGACGCACCCCAAGACGGAACACCGCAGGTCAGGCCGCCGCAGCCAGAGCGGCCCACCCAGTGGTCACCGGAGTATTGGCAACCGCCGGTCCAGCCCCCACCAGTTGTCCCTTACGGGATGGTTCCACCCGGACAGTACGGGTACATGGTGTACCAGCCGCCGCCATACAACACGCTCGCTGTGTTGGCGCTCGTGCTGGGCATCATGGTCCTGCCCCCGCTGGGCATCTACTTCGGACATAAGGCGCAGCAGCAGATCGCGCAGACCGGTGAGCGCGGCATCGAGCTGGCCAAGGTCGGCGTCGTGATCGGGTGGATCGGGACCAGCCTCTACGTGTTGATGTTCTGCGGGGTCTGCTTCCTCTTCGCGGCGTCGTCGCCGCAATAGCGGGCTTGCGCGGGTCGGTCAGACTGGGCATCGACGCTCGTCCACCCCCGGGAGAGGCGATGACCGACCAGCCGCAGGGCCAGCAACCGCCGCCCGCGTACCAGCCCGCGCCGTACAACCCGTACGGTGGTTACAGGCCTCTGCCGCCGTACAACACGTACGCGATCCTTGCCCTTGTACTCGCAGTGCTGGTGCTGCCGCCGCTCGGGATCTACTTCGGCAAGCTGGCGCAGAAGCAGATCGCCGAGACCGGTGAGCGTGGCATCGAGCTGGCCAACGCCGCCGTCATCGTCGGCTGGGTCCTCAGCGGGATCCTCGCCGTCGGATTCGTCCTGTGGTGCGCGGTCTTCGGGTCGATGATGTTCGGGTTCTTCAGCATCTTCGGGTCGATGGCGGGTCACGTCCCGCGCTAGCTGCCGCTGGGCCTGGCGCGCTAAGCCAGGGTTCGGCGCCGGGCGATCTCGGCGAGCGTCACCGCGGCCGCCACCGAGGCATTCAATGACTCCACTGTGGACAGCATGGGGATCGAGACGCGAATGTCGCACGTGGACCCGACGAGCCGGGACAGGCCCCGCCCCTCCGAACCGACCACGACGACCGTCGGCCCGACCGCCGCCTCCAGGTCGTAGACCGAGGTGGACCCGTCGGCGTCGAGCCCGGCGACCAGGAAACCGGCCTCCTGACAGGCTTTCAGCGCCCGGGTCAGGTTGGTCACCTGGGCGATCGGCAGCCTGGCCGCGGCCCCGGCCGAGGTGCGCCACGCGGTCGCGGTCATGCCGGCCGCCCGCCGCTCCGGGAAGAACAGGCCCTGCGCGCCGAACGCGGCCGCCGACCGCACCACGGCGCCGAGGTTGCGCGGGTCGGTCATCCCGTCCAGCGCCACCAGCAACGGGGCGACATTCTCCCGCGACGCGGCCAGCACATCCTCGAACGGCTCGTACGCGAACGGCGGCACCTGGATGCCAACGCCCTGATGCAGCACGCCACCCGTGAGCCGGTCAAGCTCGGCCCGGCTCACCTCGAGCACCGGCAGTCCCCGGTCCCCGGCCGTACGCACGATCTCGGTGACCCGCTCGTCGATCTCGATGCCGAGCGCCAGGTAGAGCGCGGTCGCCGGCACGTGCATGCGCAGCGCCTCGAGCACCGGGTTGCGCCCGACCAACAGCTCGGCCGACTCGCGCGTACCGGTGGAGCGACGACCGGGCGCGACCCGCGGCCGGGTCGGCACGCCGCGTGACCCGGACGCGGCCGTTCGGGAGACCCGGCGCGTGGTCACCTTGGACCCCGGCGTCCCGATCTTCGGCGCGCGACCCTCGGCCGCCGCGGCCCGCCGCTCCTTGTCCTGCTTCCAGGCGGTCTTCGACGGCAGCGGCTCATCGCCGGAGTAGCCCTTGTGCCACGGGCGTTCGTCCGCTGGCAGGGTCCGCCCGCGGCCCTTGAGGCCCTCGCGGTTCTTGCCGCCCGACCCTATCGACGCGCCCCGCTTGGAGGACGTGCGCCGGCCGCGCCGTTGTGAGTTTCCCGGCATGTCCTCAGCGCCCTTCGATCGTCCATCGTGGACCGTGCGGGGTGTCTTCCACGACCACACCGGCCGCCTTCAACTGGTCCCGGACGGCGTCCGCCGCGGCCCAGTCCTTGCGGGTACGGGCGGCCGCCCGTTGCTCCAGCGCCAGGGCGACCAGCGAGTCGACCACCCCGCGCAGCTCCGACCCCCCGGACGTGCCCCACTGCGGCGCCAGCGGGTCGAGCCCGAGGGTCTCCAGCATCGCCCGTACCGGTGGAAGGATCTTCGCCACGGTCGCGGTGTCACCCTCGGCGAGCGCGGCGTTGCCCTCCCGGACGAGGTCGTGCACGACCCCGATCGCCTTGGACGTGTTGAGGTCGTCGTCCATCGCCTTGACGAAGGCGGCCCGGTTCTTGCCCGGCGGGAGCGGCCCGACCTGCTCGGCGGCCCGCTGCACGAAGCCCTCCAGCCGCTTGTAGGCCGACGCGGCCTCGCGCAGTGCGTCCTCCGAGTAGTCGATCACCGACCGGTAGTGCGGGGTGGACAGGTAGTAGCGCAGCTCGACCGGACGGATCCCGAGCGCCTCGATGGAGGGCAGGTCGATGACGTTGTTCAGCGACTTGCTCATCTTCGTCCCGGCGAGGTTCAGCAGGCCGTGATGCGCCCAGAACCGGGCGAACGGCAGCCCGGCCGCGTGCGACTGGGCCAGCTCGTTCTCGTGGTGCGGGAACACCAGGTCCAGCCCGCCGCCGTGGATGTCGAACTCGGCGCCCAGGTAACGCCAGCACATGGCCGAGCACTCGATGTGCCAGCCGGGCCGTCCCCGACCCCACGGCGAAGGCCACTGGGCCTCGACCGGCTCGTCGGCCTTGGCACCCTTCCACAGGGCGAAGTCGCGCGGGTCCCGCTTGGCCCGCTCCGGCCCGTCCTCGGCCGGCTGCATGGCGTCCGGCTTCTGGCCCGACAGCTGTCCGTACGCCGGGAAGGACTTCACGTCGAAATAGACGTCGCCCGAGCCGTCCTGCGCCACGTACGCGTGGCCGCGCTCGATCAGCGACGCGATGAGCTCGTGCATCTCCGGCACGTGCCCGGTCGCCCGCGGCTCATACGTCGGCGGCAGCACGCCCAACCGCGCGTAGTGCTCGGCGAGGATCCGCTCGTTGGCGTACGCGACCGACCAGAACGGGACCCCGGCCTCGGTGGACTTGACCAGGATCTTGTCGTCGATGTCGGTGATGTTGCGGATGAACCGCACCTGGAACCCGGAGGCCATCAGCCAGCGGCGCAGCACGTCGTAGTTCACAGCCGAGCGAAGGTGCCCGATGTGCGGCGGCGACTGCACGGTGAGCCCACACAGGTACACGCTGACCTCGCCGGGTACCAGCGGGACGAAGTCCCGCACCGACCGGGTCGCTGTGTCATAAAGGCGAAGGCTCACTCCCAAAGGGTATCCGGATCGGCTACCTCAATCCGGCGGGCGGGGTGTCGGGTCCAGGAACACGTGCGTGATCACCGGATATCGGGCCCGCAGGCGCCGCTCCGCCTCGTCGGCCGACGCGGCCAGCCCGGTTACCGACGTCTCGGCGAAGTCCACCCGGGCCGCGACCAGCAGGCTCTCCGGACCGAGAAACATCGCCATCACCTCAAGTACCCGGGTCACGTCGGACAGCGACTCGATCTCTTCCCGGATGCCGTCGCGCAACCGGGCCGAGGGAGACTGTCCCACGATCAGCGACACGTTGGTACGCACCAGCAGCATCGCGACGACGGCCAGCAACACGCCGATGAGGATGGAGGCCACGCCGTCGGGGATCGGCGAGCCGGTCAGCTGGGTCAGGCCCAGCCCGAGCGCGGCCAGGACCAGGCCGACCAGCGCCGCGGAATCCTCGGCCGTGACCGCCTTCACAGTCGTGTCCGGCGTGCGCCGCAGGAATCGCAGGACGCTCACCCGGTACTGGGCCGCCCCTCGCCGCAGCTGGCGCACCGCACGCAGCAGCGACGTGCCCTCCAGGACGAACGAGATGGCCAGCACCACGTACGCGACCGCGTAATGGCCCTGCTCCTGAGACCCCGCCATGATCGTCCGAATGCCCTGGGAGACCGCGAACCCGGCCCCCAGCACGAGGGTGCCGGTGGCGGCGAGCAGAGCCCACAGGTACGCCGATTTGCCGTGCCCGAACGGGTGGTCCTCGTCCGCCGGCCGGGAGCCCCGGCGCAGCGCGACGAAGAGCAGCACCTCGGTCAGCGTGTCGGCGACCGAGTGCGCGGCCTCGGCGAGCACCGCAGCCGACCCGCTGAGCACGCCCGCCACCGCCTTGGCCACCGCGATCGCCAGGTTCGCCAGGCCGGCGACGATGACGGTGCCCGTACTCTCCGGTCGTTCCGGCTCACTCACCGCTCATTCACCCTGTTCACGCTAGGCGCTGGGCGGCTGCGACCGGTGCCGTACCGTGGAGCCGTGCGCGACCCGTCGATCTCCCGTTTCGCCGCGGCCCGCCTCTCACCGGAGCGGCGCGCGGCGGACCTGCTCCGCCTCCGACAGGACCGGTTCGACGTCGTCATCGTCGGCGGCGGGGTCACCGGAGCCGGCGCGGCGCTGGACGCCGCCTCCCGGGGCCTGTCGGTCGCGCTGGTCGAGGCGCGCGACCTCGCCTCGGGTACGTCGTCCCGGTCGAGCAAGCTGGTCCACGGTGGCCTGCGCTACCTGGAGCAGTTCGACCTGGGGCTCGTCCACGAGGCGCTGCAGGAGCGAGGGCTGCTCGCCACCCGGCTCGCCCCGCATCTGGTCCGGCCGATGCCGTTCCTCATCCCGTTGCCGCGTCAACGGTGGCACAGCGGGCTGCTGCGTGGTTACTACGGCGCCGGGGTGGCCCTCTATGACGCGTTCGCCGGGCTCACCGGTGACGGTCGCGGCATGCCGCTGCACCGCCACCTCACCACCGGCGCGGCCCGCCGCATCTTCCCGTCGCTGCGTAATGACGCGGTTGGCGGCGCGATCCGCTACTTCGACGCGCAGGTCGACGACGCCCGCCTCGTCACCACCCTGGCCCGGACGGCGGCCAGCCTCGGTGCGGTCGTGGTGACCTCGGCCCGGGTGGTCGGGTTCCGCCGAGCGGCCCGCGAGGTGACCGGCGTCGAGGTCGAGGACGTCGAGTCGGGCGAACGCTTCGACGTCACCGCCCGCACGGTCATCGCCGCCACCGGTGTGTGGAGCGACGACGTCGCGCAGATGATCTCGGCCGGCGGCGGCCCGTTCCGACCCGGCCTGCGGGTACGGGCGTCCAAGGGCGTGCACCTCGTGGTACCGCGGTCGGCCATCTCCGGCGAGGCCGGCCTGATCCTGCGCACCGAGAAGTCGGTGCTGTTCGTCATTCCGTGGGGCGGGCACTGGATCGTCGGCACGACCGACACCGACTGGCGCCTGGACCGGGCCCACCCGGCCGCGTCGGCCAAGGACATCGAGTACCTGCTCGGTCACGTCAACAAGGTGCTGGACCGGCCACTGTCCACATCGGACATTGAGGGCGTCTGGGCCGGGCTGCGACCGCTACTGTCCGGTGAGGACGAGTCGACCTCGGCCCTGTCGCGCGAGCACGCCGTGGTGGAACCGATGTTGGGGCTGATCCTGGTCGCCGGCGGCAAGCTCACCACGTACCGGGTGATGGCGGCCGACGTGGTGGACCACGCCGTGCGCCGGCTCGGCCTGGCGGCCCGCCCTTCCCGCACCGACCAGCTGCCGTTGCTCGGCGCCGACGGGTACCACCAGCTGATGCGCGGCCGCGACGCGGTCGCGCTGCGCCACGGTGTCTCGGTCGGCGTGCTGGAGCACCTCATCGAGCGGTACGGGTCGGTCGCGCGCGAGGTGCTCGCGTTGGTCGACTCCTCGCCTCGCCTGGGCCGCCCGCTGGCCGGAGCGCCGGACTACCTCGCCGCCGAGATCGTGTTCGCGGCCGCGGCGGAGGGCGCGCTGCACCTGGAGGACACCCTGGCCCGGCGTACCCGGATCTCGTTCGAGACCTCGCACCGCGGGGTGGACAGCGCGCGGGCGGCGGCCGACCTCATGGGCGAGGTGCTGGGCTGGGACGCGGCCCACAAGGTTCGCGAGATCGACCACTACTTGGCCCGGGTGGAGGCGGAGCGGGAGTCGCAGCGCATGCCCGACGACCTGACCGCCGACGCCGCCCGGCTCGGCGCGCCGGACGTGCGGGTCTTCACCCACCTCGGATCCCCGCGGTCCGGAGCGGCGTGATCTTCCTCGACCCGCCCGCCTGGCCTGGGCGGGGACGGCTCTGGTCCCACCTGGTCAGCGACGTCTCCTACGCCGAGCTGCACGCCTTCGCGGAGCTGCTCGGCATCCCGCGGCGAGGCTTCGACGGCGACCACTACGACCTGCCGTCATCCCGGTACGAGATGGCGGTGTGGCTGGGCGCCCGGCCGGTGCCGTCGCGGGAGATCGTGCGGCGGCTGGTCGCGTCCGGCCTGCGCCGCCCCAAACACCGTCCCCACTGAGGCCCTTGCGGACGGCTCAAGATCCGCGCAACTGTCGCGCAGTTGTGGGGTGGGAGCGCTCCCGACCCCACAACTGTGCGAAAGTTGTGGTGATCTTGGCGTTCGGGTGGCCGGTTACTCGGCGGCGGTCAGGTCGGCCGACCCGGTCTTGCCGAGGTCGACCCGGATCGCCGCCACCTCGCACGACAGGTTGTGCCGCGCGGGGTCCTCCCACAGCTCGCGCAGGGCGGGCGTGTGGAACAGGCGGGGCAGGCTCAGCAGGTTGTTCAGCACGCCGGCCCTTCCGACCGCGAAGACGGCGTCGTCGAGGTGGGCGTACTCCCGGCGAACCGCGGCCACGTAGGCGCGGTACCGGTCTTGCGGGGCGGCCAGGATGGCCAGGTCCGCGTCCATGAGCAGGCCGCCGTTGCGGTCACCCGGTACCGGGTCGTGGCTCGCGGTCAGCCGCACCAGTCGGGCGACCTCGGCGACCTGGATGTGCGGCACGCCCAGCAAGGGCAACGCCGCCTCGGCGAGCAGAGCGCTCGCCTCCTCGTTGTCCATCCGCTGCGGGTCGTAGACCGCGTCGTGGTACCACGCGGCCAGGCGCACCGCGTCCGGATCGGCGGCCCGATCCGCGTTGCCGTCGACGATCTCCAGCACGGTGATCAGGTGTTCCACCGTGTGGTAGTGGCGCTGCGGCTCGCTCCACCGGGCGAGCAGGTCGGTCCCGGTCCGCAGTGCGGTGGACTCGGGTGCCGACGGCGGCAGCGCGTCACGCCAGGCGCGCAGAAGGTCGCTCACGTCTTAAGTCTGCGCTGCCGTAGGCCCGGTTGGTGTCGCATCCCGGCGGCTCGCTCAAAGATCGCACAAAGGTCTAGTCGTGGTCGTGCTGGTCGCCGCGGTGGGTCGCGCCGTGCGGCTCGACGCAGTGTCCGACGCCGGCGTGCGTCTTCTCGTGGTCGACCTCGAGCGTGGTGTGGGCGATCCGGTAGTCCTCGGCGAGCACGTGCTGCAGCCGCTGCCGTACGCCGTGGCAGTCGACCCCGTCCGTCACGAGCACGTGCGCCGAGAGCGTCGGCTGCCCGGAGGTGATGAGCCACAAGTGCAGGTCGTGCACCTCCACCACGTCGCGGACCTGGAGCAGGCGGTCGGCCACCGCGTCCGGGTCGAGGCCGACCGGCGCGGCGTTGAGCAGCACCCGGCCTGACGCCCGCAGCAGGCCGAACCCGGCCCGGGCCATCAGCGCGACCACCACCAGCGAGGCGAGGGTGTCCGCCCGGTCGAACCCGGTCAGCAGCACCACCACACCGGCGACCGTGGTGGCGATGAAGGCGTACAGGTCGTTGATGATGTGCTGGAAAGCACCCTCGACGTTGAGGCTGCTCCGGTTGGCCCGGCTCATCGACCAGGCCGCGGCGAGGTTGACCGCGATGCCGGCCAGGCCGGTGATGACGACCGGCCAGCCCTGCACCGGGTGCGGGGTGACCATCCGCCGGTACGCCTCGTACGCCAGCCA
>Ga0068864_100002834_pt1 | contig 14316 bp, 28 predicted proteins | sample KBSSwiS72_FD_66586 | JGI IMG/M metagenome (GOLD analysis project Ga0068864, IMG submission 66586) | Switchgrass rhizosphere microbial communities from Kellogg Biological Station, Michigan, USA - KBS Switchgrass S7-2 | ecosystem: Host-associated > Plants > Roots > Rhizosphere > Soil ... | reverse complement strand
GCAATGAGCCGTCCGCTCGTCGGCCGGGTCGTGCGCGGACGGATGACGACCCGCCCGCGCACGACCCGGCCGACGAGCGGACACAAGTACTCGGCGGTGCGCTGCACGCTCGACGGGCACACGTTCCCGTCCAAGCACGAGGCCGAACGCTACGCGCAGCTGCAGCTGCTCGCAAAGGCCGGGCGCATCCGCGAGCTGCAGCTGCAGCCGTCGTTCCGCCTGGTCGCCGCCGTGACGGCGTTTGCCGACGTCGTCGCGGGCCTTGAGGCCGCCGTCACCGCCAGCAAGGTGGTGGCGACGTATCGCGCGGACTTCATGTATCAGGAGCGCGATCGCGATCGGTGGCGCGTCGTCGTCGAGGACGCGAAGGGCGTCCGCACGCCGCTCTACCGGCTGAAGAAACGATGGTTCGAGGCGCAGTACGGCGTCTCAATCCGCGAGGTGTAGATCATGCCTGTTGCTGTTGATGTTGTGGACGGAGTCGGGCAGGAACCGTTGCTGCGCATGTCCGATGTCTGCCGGCGCCTGCAGAGCGGCAAGGTGACGGTGCGCAAATTGATGCGCCAGGGCGACCTGCGCTTCATGCGGGTCGGTCGCAATCTCCGCTTCAAGCGGGAATGGGTGGAAGAGTTCATCGAAACCACCGGCACCGCGAAGGCGGCGAGCGGCGCGAAACGGCGGCGCTGACGTGGCCCGTCTGCGCGGCTTCGCCGAGAAGACGAAGGTGCCCGTCATCCAGTCGCGGCGCCAGCTCGAGGACTACCTGCAGCGGCAGGGCGCCAGCGGCTTCGCGTCCGCGTGGGACACCGAGGGGGACACGATCGAGTTCCTGTGGCGCGCGGGCGAGGTGCAGTATCGCGTCCGCTTTCGACTGCCGCGCCTGCGCGCGAGCTCGACGAACGAACAGGAGATGCGCCGCCGCTGGCGCGCGCTGCTGCTCGTCGTGAAGGCGAAGGTCGAAGCCGTCCGCACCGGCATCGCCATCTTCGAGGAAGAGTTTCTGGCGCACATCGTCGACGAGCGCACGGGCTGCACGGTCGGGCAGATCCTCGTGCCACGCCTCAAGGCGCGCGAAGCGCTCGCGCTGCCGCCGTCGCCGACGACGCCTGAAGCCGGGATGCACGTTCACCGTAGCGAGTTCAAACCATAGGACTGAGCCCATGTCCAAGCGATCGAAGCCGAAGCCGCCACCGAAGAAGCCGCAGCCGCCGATCAACCATCGCCGCCGCGACCGCGATCCGCTCGGGCCGGTGATCGCCTCGGCGCGCCGCGCCGCCGACGCGCGCACCAGGCAGCTGCCGACCGGCGATCGCGACGACGACGACTGGCCGCCGCGGCATCCCGACACGCACCAGGCGCTCGACCGCGCGGCCGCCGATGCCGCACGCGGCGATGGCGTGGCGGAGAAGCAGCTGCAGGAGCTCGGGCCGATCGTGCTGCCGTCCCCCGACGACGCGCGCCGCGTCCTCGGCGAGCTCGCGGCGCTCTATCACGAGCGGTTCGAGGCGGCGCGGGCACACGACGCGCTGAAGAAGGCGCTCAAGCTCTCGGCGGAACATCTCGCCGGCCTCGACACGACGATCGCCGAACGCATCCGGGTCGCCACGCATCACACCGGGCTGCCGCTGTTCGGCCCGCTCGAGGGCGCCGACGACGGCGCGCACGCCGATGCCTGACCTGGTGCTCCGCGTTCCGCTCAGGTCGGGCGTGTGCCGCTGGTGCCGCTGCACCTGGGACGATCCGTGTCCGCCGGGCTGTGCGTGGGTCGATCAAGCGCAGACGCTCTGCAGCGAATGCGAGGACTTCGACAAGGCGCTGCGCTCGGCCGCCGGTCGGCAGCGCGCGGTCGAGGCCTTCCTCATCGGGCGGGAAGCCGCCGAAGACTCGGCCATCCTCATCGCGCTGGAAGCCGCCGAACGGCGGGTCACACGCCGATGAGCGCCGAGATGGTCGGTGTGGCGTTCCCCTGCCGTGAGTCCGATCGGGCGGCGCTGCGCGCGATGTTCCAGCGCACGCTGCCGCCCGTGCGCACGGGCAGTGTCGTGCGCCGCTGCCCACGGTGCCGCGTCGAGCTCGCGGTCGGGCCGCGGCTGGCGTCGACCGGGCTGCGCGTCGTGTGCCCGTCGTGCGCGGTGGCGCTCGGGATGACCGTCAACAGCTTCTGGCCGAGGACGCCATGACCGACGACGGACTGACGTTCTTCGCAACGATCGAAACGCCGGACGGTGAGCAGCTGCACCGCGAGACGCCGAACCGCCTCGAACTCATCGCGTGGATCGCGCAGCACGCGACACGCGGGCGCGTCGTGAAGGTGGCGACCGAAGCGACCACCGACGACGCCATTCGGAACACGCTCGCGGCGCTCGTCTTCGGCGCGCAGCAGATGGCGGCGCGGCCCGTCGACGCCGCCGGCGAGGCGCCGCTCGTCGTGCCGACGCGCGCGCCGTCCACGCTCGACGTCGCGCGCCGGGCGTTCCGCGCGGGCGGCGGCACGCACGACTGCAACGACTGGCTGCGCACCGACGGCTCGTGTGCGCTCTGCGGGCGGAAAGGACTGACGTGATGGGCGACGACCAGGTGCGCGGCCTCGGTGGCCCGCTGCACGACGAGGCGCAGCTGCTCGCCGACATGGCGCGCGAGCTCCAGGCGGCGCCGCTCATGGCACTCACGCTGCGCCCGGAGACGGCGTTCGCGCTCGCCGGCGTCGTGCAGTTGGCGCTCCGGCATCCCGACCTCGCGGGCACGCCGCGCAGCACCGCCGAAACCTTCCTCGCGGGCGTGCGCGAGTACTTCGCGTCGGCGCCGGCCGTGCTCGAGGCGCTGCGCCGGGGTGACGATCGGGCACACGACAGATGACCGGCGTGAGGTGCAACCGTGGAGATGCACGAACTCAAGGACTACGCCGAGCGGATGCTGAAGGCGCAGGAAGCGATCGACGCGGTGCTCTCGCGCGAGCAGCAGGCGCGCGAGCGCCAGAGCGACGGCACGTTTCGCGTGCTGTGCCAGTCGTGCGGCAAGTCCGTGAGCAGCCCGCTGCCGGTGGCGGTCGTCGTGCGCGCCCTGGTGGTGTGCCCGGAGTGCGTCGGCACGGTCGGGAAGCGGCACTGAAAACAGGGAGGGGTGACGATGCGAACGATCGACCTCGGGACGGGCACCACCATCACGAGTCCGTACTTCAATCTCACGGAGGCGGCGGCCTATCTGCGCTGCACCGAAGACACGCTGCTCGCGGCGACCGCCAGCCGCGACGTTGCGTACATCCAGCTGCCGGGCGTGTCGCACATGATTTTCGCCAAGGACGCACTCGATGCCTTCGCGCGCGATGCCGAAGTGCCTGACCGCTTCAGCCGCGACGACGAGCGCGAGGCCCGGGAATGACGCGCGCGTCGTTTCTCGCGTTCATGGCGCGCGGGTTGGCCGCGCAGCGTGCGGTTGACGGTACTGCGGCATGTGCCATACGTTCCACGACGATCCGCAGGTGCGCGCGTGAGGACCGGCAAGCTGCACCGGGTGAGCGTGCTCGCGGCGGATATCCGCTCAGGGCGAGATGGCCGGTTCGACTCCGGCGCCGGTCCCTCAATCTTCGGCGGCGACGTAGCACTTGCGCGACGTGTCGTAGTGCATGGCGCCCGGGTGGAGGCGCTGGAAGGTCTGCAGGTCGATCGAGGCCTGCGGCTGCGAGATGCCAAACTTGCGCCTCAAGTGATCGCGGTTGATGAAGCCGAAGACACGCAGCGACTCGGCGATCCACTCCATGCGGTGCCGCGTGAACCAGTTCACTCAGTGCCTCGTCGGCGCCGGCCAGGTCGGCACCTGAATCACGGTCGTCGGTTCGACGAGCGCGCCGACGCGCTCGAACGTCCACGTCCGCCCGCGCGTGTAGCGGCCGGCGAGGCCTGCGCGGAAGCCGTCGCGCGTCTGCACGATCGCCACCAGCGCCTCGCTCACCACCGGCCCGCCGCGCTGATGACGGATGCGCGCGTCGTAATACCACACGAAGCCGACGCCACCGACCGCCGCGACCGCCAGCCCGACGCGCTCGCCGCGGGCGCTCGCCTCGGCGGGCAGGTCGTGCAGGAGCATGATGTGCGTGCCGCCCGCGTCGTCGACGACATCGAGCATCGGCACGATCAGCGTGTCGGGTGCCGTGGCGCCGCGCGTGATCGCGCGCTCGACCTCGCGGAGCTTGCTCGTCAGCCAGCGGCGCGCGCGGGTCGTGAGCGCGTTCGGCAGGTCCTCGATCATCGACGCCTCCCTCTCGACCTGCACCGGCCGCGTCATGCGCTGTCTCCGCGCAGCCGCTTGACTTCCTCGGCGAGCGCCAGCACCGACGTCTGCAGGCGCTCGACGGTTTCGCGCAGGTCGAGATGTTCATTGTTGGCCTCGAGCACTTGCCGGATGCCCTCGACGAGCGCGGCATGGGCCGCCGTCTGCTCTTCGTGCGCCGCAATCATGTGCTCACTCGCGCGCTTGAGCGCGGCGAACGCGGATTCGAAATGGGGATTCATCAGCGTCCTTTCATACGCCAAGGTCGCCCGCGACCCGGCGCAGATGCTCGCGGCGGTCGGTCGGGCGCACGTTCAGGTATCGCTGCGTCGTCGCCAGCGATTTGTGGCCGAGCAGCTGTTGAATGAAGACGAGCGGCACGGTGCGCTCGTGCAGGCGGCTGGCGCCCTCGTGGCGCAGGTCGTGCCAGTGCAGCTCCCCGTGCTCGCCGCCGCGCGCGGTCCAGACCCAGCGGTTCGCGTAGTTTTTGCCGACCACTTTGCGGTACTCGCCGGCGTAGAGGCCGGAGGCGACGAGCGCGTTTTCCCAATCAATGCGAAAGTTGGCAACGGTGAACTTGGCACCGTCCAGCTGCCCGAAGGGGTATTGCGCGAAGCGGATGCGGTCGCGCGACAGGAACTCGGTGAGCCGATCCGACTCCACCTCGACGTCGCGCGGCAGCGCGCCCTTGGTAATCGCAGCGGTCAGCCGCAGCACAAATTTGGTGGCGCCATGCACCTTCTCGCGGATGATCAGGTCTTTCGTGATCTTCAACATCTCGCCCCGGCGCAGCATCGTGTCGAGCGCACAGTGATAGCGGGCCAGCATCATGCCGCCGTCCGGCCAGGTGCGAAACGTCTGCTCCAGCGCGGCGTCCTCGTCGACGTGCAGGCGCCGGTAGCGCGCCCCCTTGAGGCTTTTCGGGTCGTACTTCCTGATGCCCTTCGGCCGCAGCGTGCGGTGATAGAACGGGTTGGCGCCGTCGAGGTGGTATTCGTGGACGCACCAGTTGCGGAAGTGGGACCAGCGGGTGAAGTGGTGGTCGCTCGTCGATTCCGACGTCCGCGCCTTGACGGCGCGCAGGTAGGCCCGCGCCACCTTCTCATCGCACAGCACGCTGATCGACTGCTGGCCGAGCGCGACCCCGGACGGCGGGCGCCACGCGCAGATCATGTTGACGATGCTCGTGGCGCTGTCGTCCGCGAGCTCCGGGGTGATGTAGTCGATGCCGTACTGCTGCGCGGCGGCGGCGAGGATGACCGGGTGATCGCCGTCATCGATCGTCGGCGTCGGCGCCGGCTTCGCGGCCGGGTGGAAGGCCGCCGCCCAGGCGTCCATCGGCGGGCGCCCGTCGAGCACCCACTGGCGCACCAGCCGCTCGAGGTCTTCCGCCTCGGACTTGTTGCGGGGAATCTGGGCGCCCTTCGGCAAGAGCGCCGCGTACTTCGTGACCGGCCCCTTCTCGGGCTTGTCGCCCGACTTGCCGCGCCGCAGGTTCAGGAAGATCCACCAGGGATGCTTCGTCGAGTCGCAGCGCGGCGCGATCGTGCAGCCGCGTTCCGCACACCGTTTCTTGACCATCGTTCTGCCTCAGTGACCGCTCTGAATCTCCGTTCCGTGGGATCACGGTGGGATCATGCGTCGGGAACGACGTATATCGCAATAGCCCGAGATGACCTAAAACATTCCATTTTCCTTAGGGGAAGTGGTGCGCCCGGCAGGATTCGGACCTGCGACCCTCGGCTTAGAAGGCCGGCGGTTTCCCTTGATAATCCGAGCGGGATTCCCAAAACCCCGTGCCGTGGGATCACGGTGGGATCACGCGGGACCGGAGGCGCCCGATGAGCGCGCCGCCCTTCCCGCTGCCGACCGTGACCGTGACCTCGCCCGGGGACGTCATCGTGCTCGCCTACGACCTCAAGCTCACGCCCGACCAGCGCGCGCAGCTGCAGCAGCAGTGCGCCGCCGTCTGGCCGCACAACCAGGTCGTGGTCATCGATCGGGGCAGCCCGCGCGTGAGCCGGCTGCCGGCGCCCTACGGCGAGTCCTGGCTGCGCATCGATCGCGCGCGGCAGGTGGCCGAGCCCGTCGACGGGGTGGCGGTCGTGCGCGCCGCGTTCGCCTGCTGCAAAGCGCCGATGACGTCGATCGACGCCGGCCGGTTCGAGACACCCGAGGCCATCTACAGCCGCCGCGACCAGCTCACGCCTGACGACCCGCCGGAGGTCGGCGCGTCGTCGTGAGCGTGGTCATCACCGGCACGCTCGCGGAGATCGAGGCGCGCTGCGGCGTCCGCATCCAAGTGCTCCCCGACCGCCTACTCGTCCAGCTCGCGGACGGCGACGTCGAACAGTGGCGGCCCGTCGACATCGAGCCGAAGGGTGAGCGCCTGCACTTCGACGGGCGGTGGTACGCGCTCGTCACCGAGGCATCCGCGTGACGCTGCTGCACTACACCTGCGCGCACGTCCGCCAGCGCCTCGGCCGGCGCGCGATGCTACGCCCGCAGCGGCAGCCGCATCTCGGCGATCGCCGTCTGCTGTGGCTCACCGAACAAGCGGTGCCCGATCGGCTGGCGCTCGGCCTGACCTCGCAGAGTCTCGACTGCGACCGGCTGCAGCACCGCTATCTCGTCGACACGCTCGACGCCGAGCCGTGGCTGGCGTACGCGCAGCGCACCGGTCTGCCGCCCGACGCCCGCGCGCGCCTCGAAGCCGTCGACGGGGCGCAGCCGTCGACGTGGTGGGTGCTCGAAACGAGTGCGCTCGGCGTGCTCGATCGCGCGTACGCGGGTGCGCCCCGGTGACGGCATGGAGCAGGTCTGCCTGTTCTGCGGCGGCGACTCCAGCGAACCGAATCACCGGCAGCGGTGCGACGGTCGCCAGGGCGACATCGAGGCGGCGATCGACATGACGGTGGCGCCCGTCATCGCGCCGCCGCCGCCGCCGCGCGTCGGCCGGAACACGCAGGAGACGTCCATCGAGGCGTACTACGACCTCCTGCAGCGCGGGTATCTCGGCGAGTGGCAGGTGCGCGTGCTGATCGAAGTGATTCGGCATCCCGACTCGACGGCCAACGAACTCTTTCAGGCGATGACGCATTCGCCGCTGCACATCGTGCAGGCCAATCTCCACGCGCGGCTCAACGAGCTCCGCGACGAGAAGGGCGTCGTCGTCAATTCCGGCAAGCGCCTCTGCACCGTCTCCGGTCGGCGCTGCCTCACCTGGAAAGCGGAGATCAGGCCATGCGCGAACCGCGATTGACCGTCGAGCAGCTGCGCGCCGCCGTCGAGCGGCTGATCGCGCGCGGCGACCTCGCCAACCCGCAACGGCTGCGCCCGTCCGAGCGACACCTCGTGCTCGACATCGACGATCACGTCTCCGACGAACAGATCAGCGGCGGTCGCCTGCGCGTCGTGCTGCGCTCGCCACGCGAGTTGCGCGCGATCGCCGCGGCGCTCGAGGAAGCCGACGACCATCCCGCGCCGCTGCCCGGTCAGCGCGTGCGCGGAGACTTCTGACCGAACGAACGTTAACCCGCACTCACAGAGGGAGTCCCGAATGTCCACTCGTCTCGTTCACTTCGTGGGTCTGATGACCGTCGCCGATGAGGGCGCGTCGGTCACACCGCCGATTCACCTTCCGCCGGGCATCTGGGGCGGTGCGCCGCTCCCGGTGCCGACGCCGCCGATTCACTACCCGCCGGGTGGCATCGCCACCCCGCCGATCTACTACCCGCCGATCGCGGGCGTCGGCCCCGGCTTCCCGACGCAGCCGATCGCGCCGGGCGGACCGCCGCCGGGCATCTGGGGCGGTGCGCCGCTGCCGGTGCCGACGCCGCCGATCTACGACCGGCCGGGCGGCGGCGGATGGTCCTGGCAGTACGTGCCCGGCCTCGGCTGGGTGCTCGTGCCGCCGGGCATCTGGGGCGGTGTCGCGCCACCGCATCCCGATCAGGGTTTGCCGGGCTCGCAGCCGGGCGTCGACAACACGCTGCCCGGGTCGCAACCTCGCCCGGACAACACGCTGCCGGGCGCACAGCCGGGCGTTGACCACACGCTGCCCGGTCAGCCGCCACGCCCCGACAACACGCTGCCGCCGACGGCACAGCCGAAGCGGTAACGCCTCACGGTCGACGCGCAAAACGGCCGTACACAAAACGACCCGGCGCGGTATCGAGCCGCGCCGGGCCTCAGCAGACTTGCCCTGCCCGCTAGTCTACTGCGCGCGGGCGCGGAGGACGTGAGCCATGACCCGACCTGTCACTGATGCCGACGTGCGCGCCGACCTCGACGCCATGCGCAAGGCGGTGGCGGCCCTGAGCTCGATTCCGAGTGCAGGCCGCCGCCGCGCTGCCCTCGACTGGCTGATCACCCGCGTCGAGGCAGACATTGATCGCCTGAAGGAGACACCCAATGGTCCGCAGAACCCCTCGCCCGATGGCGGTCGCGTGCAGCTGCCGCTCGAGGACGGCTTCGCCTAGCGTGCTCGTGCTGTTCGCGCTCGTGACGCTCGCGCTCGCCGCGGCGGCCTGCGAGGACCGCACGCCGACCGCGCCGAGCGTGGTCGTCACGACGAACAACACGAACAACAACACGGTGGTGGTCGTGCCGCCGCCGACACCGCCGACACCGCCGACGCCACCCACGCCGCCGACACCGCCGACGCCACCCACGCCACCGACGCCGCCGACACCACCAGGTGGTGGCACCAACACGACGCCGACCGGGCCGCGCGTGCCTGACCCGCCGAGCGGCACGGTGCTGTCGCTGCCCGCGAACGCGCAGACGACCATCCTGTCCCTCGGCCAGTCCTACAGCAGCCTCGCCGGGCAGTGCGCCTTCGCCTTCGTCGACGCGCTCGTGAGCGTGCTGCGCGCGACCGACACGCGATGGGGCTACGTCTGCAAGCGAGGCTCGTGTGCCGACATCAGCCTGGACGTCATCGCGTACCACGCGACCGCCGGCGCCGACGTGCGCGGTGCGGTGGGCACCATCGAAATTGACGTGATCGGCGCGTCGTGCTCGGCCACGGCGGCGCCGCAGTTTCTCAATTACGGCTTCGGCGCGGCGAACGTCTTCACGCCGACGCGCCAGTGAAACGGAGGCGGCGATGCGGAACCAGCTGATCGAACTCGTGATCACGCTCATCGTCCTGCTCGTGCTCGTCTGGGTGCTGCGCGCGCTGCTGCCGCTCCTCGCGGTGCCCGAACCGTTCGGCTCGATCGTCGTCGTCATCGTCGGCGCCGTCGTCGTCGTCTACGCGCTGCGCGCGCTCAAGGGATGAGTGGGCGCCGCGCCGCTGCAGCCGTGTCCGTATCCGCACTGCGGCCAGCTCACGCGCGGCGGTCCCTGCCCTCGGCATCGGCGGGCGCGTGACCGCGCGCGGGCCTCGGCCCGTGAACGCGGCTACGACGCCGCCTGGGAGGCGCTGGCGCGCGACTGGCTGGCGCGGTTCCCATGGTGCGGGCAGCGCCTCGATGGGCAGCTGCACGCCGAGCACAGTCGGTGCGTGCAGCGCGGCGAGCGCGTGCGCGCGGCGGTCGCTGACCACATCCGCTCGCTGCGCGACGGCGGCGCGCGCCTTGATCGGGCCAACCTGCAATCGCTCTGCACGAGTTGCAACGTACGGAAGGGCTGACGATGACGAGGACGGCGATCGCCGCCGCGCTGCGCCGCTGGTGGACGAGATTCGGCGGGCGCCGGAAAACTAGGCCACGGCTGACCGACGTGCTGGCGGTCGTTCACGACGAGCCGCCGTCATCATCATCATCATCATCATCACAACAGCCGCGTCGCGGCGAAGGCGCCAGCTGGCAGTCGCGCTCGACGTGGGAAGGGTGACGGCCGGTGACGTCGATCGACGCCTACGCGCACGCCGTGGTCGGTGGCCGTGTGCTCGCCGGCCGGTATCACCGCCTCGCCTGCGCGCGACACCTGCGCGACCTGTCGCGGCAGGGCACGAGCCGCTTCCCGTACGTCTTCGACGTCGATCGGGCCGAGCGGTTCTTTCGCTTCGCCGAGAAGCTGTCGCACTACAAGGGCGAATGGGCGGGCACGCCGATCGTGCTGCAGCCGCACCAGCGGTTCCGCCTCGGCGCCATCTTCGGATGGGTGCAGCAGGCGACCGGCCTGCGCCGCTTTCGCACGGCGTACATCGAGCTGCCGCGCAAGAACGGCAAGTCCCTCGAGGCGGCGCTCGTCGCGCTGTATGTCGCCTTCTTCGACGGCGAGCCGGGCGCCGAGGGGTACTGCGTGGCGATGAAACGCGACCAGGCGAAACTGGTGTTCAACGACGCGAAGCGCCTCGTGCGGCACAGCGGCCTGCGCTACCGGATCGACGGCGCCTTCACGCAGCACGGCGCGCTCTGGCGGGATGCCGTCGACGCGAAGCTCGAACCGCTCGGCGCCGACTCCGACTCGACGGACGGGCTCAATCCGAACCTGATCATCCTCGACGAGTTCCACGCGCAGAAGACGCGCGACATGATCGACGTGATGGAGACGGCGCTCGGCGCCCGCCGGCAGCCGCTCAACTACCAGATCACCACCGCGGGCTCGGACCCGCGCACGCCGTGCGGCGATCAGCATCACTACGCCACGCAGATTCTCGATCGCGTGCTGAAGGACGAATCGTTCTTCGCCTTCATCGCGCACGCCGACCCGACCGATCCGCCGTTTGTCGAGCGCACCTGGCGGAAGGCCAACCCGAATTACGGGATCAGCGTGAAGGCCGAGGACATGCAGGCGCTCGCGCGCAAGGCGCAGCACATTCCGCCGGCCGCCGCCGCGTTCAAGCAAAAGCGGCTGAATCTGTGGGTGCTCGGCGGCGAGCCATGGCTGTCGATCGACGGCTGGCGGAACGGGCAGACGCGCCTCGACGTCGCCGCGCTCGCCGGCCGGCGCTGCTGGATGGGCATCGACATGAGCAGCAAGTTGGACCTGACGGCCGTGGTGAGCCTGTTCCCGCCCGATGAGACGTCGCCGCGCTGGCGCGTCATCGTCGACTGCCTGACGCCCGAGGACACGCTCGACGCGCGCGCGCATCGCGACCGGGCGCCGTATCGGCAATGGGTCGATCGCGGCTGGCTGCGCACGAATCCCGGCAAGCGCATCGATCAGGATGTCGTGCTCGCCATCGTCGACGAGCACAAGGCGCGCTTCGACGTGCAGGCGGTCGGCGTCGACCCGTGGAACGCCGGCAATCTGGTCAAGGTGCTCGGCGATGCCGGCCTCGTCGCCGTCGAGGTGCCGCAGACCTTCTCGCAGATGTCGCAGCCGTCGAAGGAATTTGAGGCCGACGTCATTGATGCTCTCGTCGACAGCGGCGGCAACAAGCTGATGGAGTGGTGCGTGTCGAACGCGGTCGCCCAGGTCGACGGCAAAGAGAACATCTACCCGACGAAGCGCAAGAGCCGGGGACGCATCGACCCGGTGATCGCCACCGTCATCGCGCGGAAGCTGGTGAACACCGCCACCACCGAAGCCGCCGACCCGGAGCTCGTCGTCGCATGACCGACCCGAAGACACCCGATGAGTGGCGCGCGTGCGTGGCGTTCGCCGAGGCGGCGCTGCTGCTCGACGCGGCGCGGCAGTACGGGCTCGTGGTCGGCGGTCCCGCGGTGAACGTCGGTCGCTGCCACGCGCTGCTCGAGCGCGGCGCCGCCCTCGGCTACGTGCCGACCCAGGCGGCGACTGACGCGGCGGTGCTCGCCATCGTGCGCGGTGCGGCATGACCACGGACGTGTGGGCGCGGCTCGTGTGCGAGGCGGCGGGCGCCGTGCTGCGACACGCGCGGCACTGCGACGGCTGCGCCCAGTGCGTGGTGCTGTTCCACCGGCTCGCGGTCGCCGAGGCCGGCTGGTTTGCGTCGAGGCTCAGCACATGAGAGGGCGCAAGCCGAAGCCGACGCATCAGCGCATTCTGGACGGCAATCCCGGGAAGCGCGCCGTGAACCGGCAGGAGCCGCCGCTGCCGCCCGAAGACTTCGCGCAGCTGCCCGGCGAGCTCGCCGGCGACCACCTGGCCGCCGCCGAGTGGCGCCGCCTGGCGCCGATTCTCCGCGTCCGTCGCGCCGTCACCGTCGCCGATCGCGCGGCGCTCATCGCGCTGTGCCTCGAATGGAGCCGCTACCTGCAGGCGACGGCGAAGGCCTCGCCGCTGGTCGTGTCGACGAAGAGCGGCTATCCGATGCCGAATCCGTACCTCGGTGTCGCCGCGCGATCGCTGGCGGCGTGCACGCGCCTCTGGCCGGAACTCGGACTGACGCCGAGCAGTCGATCGCGCGTGAAGATCGACACGCCGCCGGGCGATGAGTTCGCGGAGTTTGACGACGCGCCGCCGGCGACGTCGCCGCTGCCGCCGCGCACCACGACGCACTGACGCCACGTGCCGATCGTCGAACTCGGAGACGTCTCCGCGCGTCGTTCCTGACGTCGTTTTCGCGTCGTTTTCGCACAGCTGCGGACGCGCGACCTTCGCTGCCTTCTCGCTAACCGCATTTCCGGATCGCCGGTTTCCCTCAGCAATTCCATCGTTGCCCGATTCTCCTTGAGAATCGGAGCGCTCCGCTCGACACTATGTATACGGCGTCGAGATTGAAAGCGACGTCGACGACAGCAAACACCACGAACGAAGACACGACGATGCCAACACCACTGACACCACAACAACAGGCCGCCGCGAACGCGAAGCGCCGGGCCACGCAGGCGGCGAACCGCGCCGCTGGAGTCCCGACCGTGCGCCAGCAGCGCGCCGCGAAGCGCGCCGCGAAGGCCGCCGCCGCCGGTCAGACGTCGTCGACGACGTCACAGCAGACGACGGCGCCGCCACCGTTCGGACAGTCGGCGCCGCGCGGTCGTCGCCGTCGCGCGCGCTTCGGCAGCGGGAACAATCCGACGCCGCAGCCGACGACAGCGCAGCCGATTTTTGCCCCGGCGCCGAACTATCGCGCGCTGAAGCTGGCGGCACTTGTCGCGCTGGAGCAGTGCTTCGGGATGAAAGTCGCCGACCTGAAGCGCACGGCGCCGCGTGATGCGAACGGCGTGCCGCAGCTGCCGCAGGACATCGTCGACGGTTGGGAAACCTACAAAAAGCTGAAGGCCCATGCCGTCGACCCCAAGCACCCGGCGCCGCACGAGGCCGCCGCTGCGCTGACCGTCGCCACCGTTCGCCTCGTGAAACTCGCGTTCTAGTTCCCCGTTTTCAACGTTCACGCATTCATTCGATTCAGGAGACACGACCATGACCACGACCAAGACCGCCGCCCACGTTTCGATCGACATCAACGACAGCACGACGACCGGGATGGACCTCGTCGCCATTGAACGTCAGGCACTCGACACGCTGAACCGCGCCGCCGCGACCAGCAGCGACCTTGACTCCTTCGTCAATTCGTTCCGCCGTTCGCTGCTGCTGCTGGACTGCAGCGGTTCGATGGGCGACATCGTGCGCCGCACGAACGAACGCCGGATCGACGCGCTGCGCCGCTGTATGCGTGCGCTGCGCACGACGCACAACGTGCCGATGGCGGCCTTCGGCGGCTACCGGCAGGTCGAGGTCGTCGAGGACGCGCCGGAGCCGACGGGCACGACGCCGATGGCGGACGCGATTCACTTCGGCCGGGAGCAGGGCGCCAATCACCTCGTCATCATCACCGACGGCGGACCGAACTCGGAGGCGGAGACATTCGACGCCGCTGCCCGCTTCGGCAATCCGATCGACGTCTTCTTCATTGGCGACACGCGCGACCACGGCTTGACGTTCGCCCGTGAACTCGCGCGCCGGACCGGCGGCACCTTCCATCACGCCGACATCAGCGAAACGAAGGCGCTGACCTCGACGATCGCCGGCCTGCTGGGCGACGGCAGCGGCCTGTAACCACGAACGACGGCGCGCGCAAGGCGCGCCGTCTCCGTCGCCGGAATGCACCGGCCTGATGAGGGCGCCTCAGACGCGCCGAAACGGAGACAACCGATGACGATGACGACGACAGACATCCTCGACGCGCGGCAGTGCGTCGACTGCGACACGTTCAGCGTGGACGCGGTGCTG
>Ga0068864_100002833_pt1 | contig 14316 bp, 11 predicted proteins | sample KBSSwiS72_FD_66586 | JGI IMG/M metagenome (GOLD analysis project Ga0068864, IMG submission 66586) | Switchgrass rhizosphere microbial communities from Kellogg Biological Station, Michigan, USA - KBS Switchgrass S7-2 | ecosystem: Host-associated > Plants > Roots > Rhizosphere > Soil ... | reverse complement strand
TTCCTCGAGCCGATGCGCGCCAACATCCTTGCTAACCGCCGGCGTATCCCGCCTCGTGGAATCGATGGCGGCGGTGATGCTCTGGCAGGGACGAACTGGGTCGAGCGCAAAAACGGCACCGTCGAAATACTAAGCGCGACTGCATCCGCGGAGATGCAGCCGGGCGACCGCTTCGTTATCGAGACTCCCGGCGGTGGCGGGTTCGGGAGGAGTGACGCGTGATCGATTACTGGCCGCTGCTCGGCATTGCACTGGTGGTTGTCGGGTTCGCGCTGAGGTTCAATCCGCTGCTCGTCGTCGCGGCCGCCGCGATCGTCACCGGCCTGCTCGGCGGGATGCCCTTCATGAAGGTCCTCGCGACGCTCGGCCACGGCTTCAACCAGAACCGCAACGTCTCCGTGCTTTACATCGTGCTGCCGGTGATCGGCCTTCTCGAGCGCTACGGCCTGCAGCAACAGGCGAGAGCGCTGATCCGGCGCATGAAGGGCGCGACGGCGGGCAGGCTCCTCCTCGTCTACATGGGCTTTCGGCAGGTCCTTGCCGCGCTCGGCCTGACGTCGGTCGCGGGCCATCCGCAAACGGTTCGCCCCCTCATCGCGCCGATGGCGGTCGCCGCTGCCGAGAAGGAACACGGCGAGCTCGACGAGGGCACGGGCGAGCGGGTGAAGGCCATGTCCGCCGCCACGGACAATATCGGGCTGTTCTTCGGCGAGGACATTTTCCTTGCCGTTTCGTCGATCCTGCTGATCCAGGGTGCGCTGGCCGGATTCGGGATCCAACTGACGCCGTTCCAGCTCTCCGTCTGGGCGATACCGACCGCGATCTGCGCATTCCTGATCCACGGTACGCGCCTCGTTCTGCTCGACCGGCAGCTGAGGCGCGGACGATGATCGACGTCCACTGGCTCTACGTCCTCGCGGGCGCCGCCTTCGCCGCTTTCGCGTTCGGAAGCGCTCGAAACGCGAGCAATCCCAGGCGCTGGGGCAACACGCTGTTCTGGTCGTTGCTCGCGATCAGCTTCTGGTTCGGGGATTTCCTCGGCGACATCGGCAACGGCGTGTTGGTGCTGGCACTAGTCGTCATCGCGGGCATGCACCTGCTCGGCCACGGCGCTAGCCACTCGACGAGCGAAAAAGAGCGGCAAGGCTTTTCCGAGCGCTTCGGCAACAAGCTGTTCCTGCCCGCGCTGATCATCCCGTTCACGGCCTTCGTCGGTACGCTTCTGTTCACCTATACTCCGCTCAAGCACAGCGGCCTCATCGATCCGAAGTCGGTCACGCTGGTCCTGCTCGGGATAGGCGTCCTGATCGCGCTGGTGACTTGCTATGCCTGGCTGCGGCCGCCCGCGATCGCAGCCGTCGACGAGGGCAGCCGCCTTGCCGACTCCATCGGTTGGGCGCTTGTCCTTCCCCAGATGCTGGCGTCACTAGGCGTCGTCTTCGCGGACGCCGGGGTCGGTACGACAATCGGAGCGCTCGCCGGCTCGATCATCCCCCACGGCAGCATTTTCCTCGCCGTGCTGCTCTATGCGTTCGGGATGGTGGTATTCACGATGATCATGGGCAACGCCTTCGCCGCTTTCCCGGTCATGGCCGCCGCGATCGGAGTGCCGATCCTTATCCACCAGGACGGGGGTAATGCGGCGGTGATCGGCGCCGTCGGGATGCTTTCCGGCTTTTGCGGGACGCTGATGACCCCCATGGCCGCCAACTTCAACATCGTGCCCGCGGCCCTGCTCGAACTGAAGGATCAATATGCGGTCATCAAGGCGCAGGTGCCGACCGCGATCCCGCTCCTCATCGCCAACATCCTCATCCTCTACATCGCGGGGTTCCGTCTATGACGACACTTCATCCCGACCTTGCGTCGCACATGGCGCAGATCGCGCTCGGCCATGTCGCGAAGGAATATCCGCACAAGCTCGACCAGGTGCTGGTCGGCGATGAGGACCTTGCGCCGCCGCGCGTGCTTCACCCGATTTTCTTCGGTAGCTTCGACTGGCACAGTTGCGTCCACGGCTGGTGGACGTTGCTGACGCTGCGGCGACTGTTCCCGGAGATCGAGCAAGCAGCCGACATCGCCGAACTGGCGAACGCCAGCTTCACGCGGGAGAAGGTGGCGGTCGAGCTTGCTTACCTCGACAGGCCGATGAGCCGAGGATTCGAGCGGCCGTACGGATGGGCGTGGTTGCTGTACCTGCATCTCGAGGCGACGCGGCACAATGAGCGCTGGGGCAAGGAGCTTGAGCCGCTCGCCCGCGCCTTCGGCCAGCAGTTCGCAGATTATCTCAGGATCCTCACTTATCCGATCCGCGTCGGCACCCACTTCAACACGGCGTTCGCGCTCGCGCTCTCGCTCGAATGGGCCGAGACGTTCGATCCGAAGCTTGGCGGCTTCATTCGCGACCGTGCGCGGCATTGGTTCGGGGCGGACCGGGACTGCCAGGCCTGGGAGCCGGGCGGCGACGAGTTCCTTTCGTCGGCGCTCATGGAAGCGCTCTGCATGGCGAAGGCGCAGCCGGACCTCTTCCCGGACTGGTTCAAGCGCTTCCTGCCGCGCATCGGCTCATATGAGCCGGAAACCTTGTTCAACCCCGCCGTGGTGAGCGACCGCACCGACGGCAAGATCGCCCATCTCGATGGCCTCAACCTCAGCCGGGCGTGGTGCTGGCGAAGCCTTGCGCAGCTTCTTCCGGGCGATGAGCGGTCGGTTGCGAAGGACGCTGCGGACGGACATCTCGCGGCGGCGCTCCCTCACATCGCCGGCGACTATATGGGCGAGCATTGGCTCGCGAGCTTTGCGCTGCTCGCGCTCCTCTCGCCGGGCGCCTAGCTCCCCTTGGAGCAATCGGTGACCAGGGTGGCGCTTCCCTTGTTCACATAGTCGATGCCGCAGACCGCGGACGTCGCGATCAGCGGATCGCCGCCCAGCGACTGATAGAGGTCGACGCGGTTGTGTCCGGCGGTCGCCTTGGTCTGCACCAGCGTATTCTGAGCCGTGTAATAGGCCCGCTGCGCGACGAGCACGTCGAGGAACGGGTCGACGCCCGCGCGGTAGCGCGCTTCCGTCAGGAGATAATTGTCGGCGGCGGCGGATTGCTGGCCCTGCGCCGCGGCGAGCTGCCGGTCCATCGTCGCTCGGCGAGCAAGCGCGTCCGAAACGTCGCGAAACGCAGTCTGCACCGCGTGCTGGTAGGTGGCGAGCGAAGCGTTTCTCTGCGCTTCGGTGAGCCGGACGTTCGCATGGCCCGCCCCGGCCTGGAAGATCGTGTAGCTTGCGTTCGCGCCCACGCTCCAGCCGAAGGCGCTGCCCGTGAACAGCTTGAGAAGTTCATTGCTGGCAAAGCCGAGCAGGCCGGTGAGGCTGATGCGCGGGAAAAGCTCGGCGCGCGCGGCGCCGATGTCGGCGTTGGCTGCACGCAGCTGATATTCGGCCTGAAGGACGTCGGGCCGGCGCAGCAGCACGTAGGAATCCACGCTCGCGGGAAGCTCGCCGATATGCGTCGCCGCATCGTCGATCGAGCGGGGCAGGAGCGAGGCCGGGACCGGTGCGCCGACGAGCAGCTGCAGCGCATTCACGTCCTGGGCGACGAGGGTCTGCTGCTGCGCAAGGTCGGCCTGCGCCTGGGTCAGGATCAGCGTCGCCTGGTCGAGGTCGAGGCGCGGCGCGACGCCGGCCTGGAGCCGAAGGCGCGTCAGGCGGACGCTCTTCTCCGCACTCGTCATCGTCTGCTGCGCGATCAGGAGCAGGCTCGAATCCGTGCCGTAATTGAGCCAGGCGTCGGCGACGTCGGCGACGAGCGTGAGGCGTGTCGAGCGAGCGCCCGCCTCGGTCGCCAGATATTGTTCGAATTGCGCCTTGGTCAGCGAGCGAAGCCGACCGAAGAAGTCGAGCTCGAAGCTCGGCACGCTGAGACCGGCGGTGTAGTTCGCACTGACGCCGCCTCCGCCCGACCCGCCACTGCTTCCACCGGAATTGGAGCCCGAATTCGATTCTCCGCGCTCACCCGTCAGCGTGGCGCCGCCAGCCGCATTCAATTGCGGCAACTGCTGGGCGCGCTGGATATGATATTGCTCGAGCGCCGCCTGGATGTTCGCGGACGCCGCCATCAGGTCGCGATTGTTGACGAGCGCTTGACCGATCAGCGTCTGGAGCCGGCCGTCGCGAAAGATGTCGCGGTAGGTGAGGGCGGGGAGAGCGGCTTCCGACTGGGTGAGCGCGGCGGCGCCAGCCGGCCAGGATGCCGGTACGGCGGGATCCGCGGCGCCGAGCTTCGGCTCCATCGTCGTGCATGCCGTCGACACCAAGGCGATGGCCACGACGAGCCGCTTCATGCCTGCGTCTCCCGGCGCCGCCGGAAATGGTCGCGAATGATCACCACACCGTCGCGAACGCCGCGCCGCACCAGCACGTAGAAGAGCGGGATATAAAAGACGGCTAGGATGGTCGCGGTCAGCATGCCGCCGATCACGGCAGTGCCGATCGCGATCCGGCCGTTGGCACCCGGACCGGTGGCAATCGCCAGCGGGAAAACGCCGAAGATAAAGGCGAAGCTGGTCATCAGGATCGGACGCAGCCGGATCCGCGCCGCCTCGATCGCCGCATCGAGAATTCGCTTGCCCTCTTTCTCCGCGCGTTCGGCGAATTCGTTCATGAGGATCGCGTTCTTGGAGGTGAGGCCCATCGTGGTGAGAAGGCCGATCTGAAGGAAGACGTCGTTCTGAAGGCCGCGCAGGGTGACGAAGAGGATGGCGCCGACGAGGCCGAGCGGGACGACGAGGAGCACCGCAAGCGGGATCGACCAGCTTTCGTAGAGCGCGGCGAGGCACAGGAAGATGACGATCAGAGATACGGTGTAAAGGAGCGGCGCCTGCCCTGAGGCGACCCGCTCCTGGTATGAAGCGCCGGACCAGGCGACGCTGACGCCCGGAATCTCCGAGGCGAGCTTCTCGATCTCCGCCATTGCCTGGCCGGAGCTGCCGCCCGATGCCGCCTGGCCGTTGATCTCGAACGAGGGCAGGCCTTCGAAGCGGCTGAGCGTGACCGGCGCGGTTTGCCAGCCCGTGGTCGCGAAGGACGTGAAGGGCACCATCTGCCCTTGGTTGTTGCGGACGTACCAGTCGCCGATATCGTTGGGCGCCGCTCGCCATGGCGCATCGCCCTGGACGTAGACTCGCTTCACTCGACCGCGATCGATGAAGTCGTTGACGTACCGCCCGCCCCACGCCGTCGAGAGCGTCGAGTTCACGTCGGTCGGCGTGAGGCCGAGCGCCGTCAGCCGCGGAACATCGATATCAACCTTGAGGCTGGCGACGTCCGGCAGCTCGCTCAGCCGGACCTGGGCGAGCGCGGGATCCGCCGAGGCGGCGGCGAGCAGGCGATCGCGCGCTGAAGCGAACTGCTCGCGGCTCATTTCGCTCGAATTCTGCAGCTCCATGGTGAAGCCGGCGGACTGGCCGAGGCCACGGATCGCGCCGGGAACGAGTGCGAAAACCTGCGCATCGCGAACGCCGCGGAAGGCCGCCGAGGCGCGGTCGACGACGGCTTCGGCGCTATTGTCGTGGCCCTTGCGCTCATCGAAGGGGGCGAGGTTCATGAAGGCCTGGCCGGTGTTCTGCCCGGCAGAACCGCCGCCGCCACCGCCGCCGGTCACGGCGAAGAAGGTGTGGATGTTCTTCGCGTCGGCTCCGTGGAGGAAATAGTCCTCGGCCTTCCGTTCGACCTCCTGCGTGCGGACGGAGGTCGCGCCCGCAGGGAGCCGGAACTGGACCATCGCATTGCCCTGGTCCTCGGCCGGGATGAACCCGGTCGGAAGCCTCATGTAGAGGACCACCAGTAGCAGGCATACGCCGAGGTAGATTGCGAGGAACAGCCATTTGCGCTCGACGACGCGGCCGACGTTGCCGACATACCATTCGATGAGCCGGTGGAAGCGGTCGTTGAAGCCTACCCGAGCGCGTTCGACCCCGTGAGCGAACCTCGGCGCGCGCCGGCCGAGCCATGTCTCCTCGACGGACGCATGCTGGCGCCGAAGCACGTTGGCGGCGAGGGACGGGCTGAAGGTGATGGCGAGGACGACCGAGAGCACCATCGCCGAGACGATGGTTGCCGAGAACTGGCGGTAGATAACGCCGGTCGAGCCGCCGAAGAAGACCATCGGCAGGAAAACGGCGGAGAGCACCAGCGCGATGGCGATCAGCGCCATCTGGATCTGCTGCATCGAGACGATGGTCGCTTCCTTGGTCGTCAGCTCGGGCTGCTCGTCCAGGATGCGCTCGACGTTCTCGACCACGACGATCGCGTCGTCGACCAGCAAACCGACCGCGAGCACGAGACCGAAAAGGGTCAGCGTATTGATCGAGAAGCCCAGGATGTAGAGCATCCCGAACGTGCCGAGCAGCACGACGGGGATCGCGATCGCCGGGATCAGCGTGGCGCGCCAGCTCTGCAGGAAGATGAACATGACTAGGATGACGAGGACCATCGCCTCGGCGAGCGTCTTCACCACCTCGATGACCGACAGCCTGATGAAGTCCGAGGAGTCGTTCGCGTAGGCGACGTGGTAGCCGGCGGGCATGCTGGGCTCGACCCGCGCCATCTCGGCTTTCACGAGCTTCGACGTGGAGAGGGCGTTGGCGCCCGGCTCGAGGTAGATGCCGATGCCGGCGCCGGGATGGCCATTGATGCGGATCGACGCCGCGTAATTATCCGCGCCCAGCTCAACGCGGGCAACGTCCGCCAGCCGCACGCGAGCACCTGACGGGTCAGCCTTCACGATGATGTCGCGGAACTGCTCGGGGGTCTGCAGGCGCGATTGTGCGGTGACGGTTGCATCCAGCATCTGGCCCTGCGGCTGCGGCATGCCGCCGATCTCGCCCGCGGCGACCTCGACATTCTGGTTCTGAATCGCCGTGACGATGTCGCTCGGCATCAGCTGCACGGCCTGCAGCTTGTTCGGATCGAGCCAGATCCGCATCGCATATTTGGAGCCGAAGACGTTGACGTCGCCGACGCCGTCGATGCGGGACAGATCGTCCTGGAGGTTGGTCAGCAGCCAGTCGGAAACGTCGACATTCGTCGACTTGTTCGTCTCATCGTAAACGCCGACGATCATCAGGAAGTCGGGCGAGCCCTTGGTGACGGTGACGCCCTGCTGCTGCACCTGTTGCGGCAGGCGGGACACGGCCTGCTGGACCTTATTCTGGACCTGCACCTGCGCGATGTCGGGATCGACGCTCTTGTCGAACACCGCCGAGATATTCACCTGCCCGCGCGAGCTGGACGAGGAGCTGAAATAGAGCAGGCCGTCGAGGCCGGTGAGATTCTCCTCGATGACCTGCGTGACGCTGCTTTCGAGGGTGTCGGCAGAGGCGCCGGGATAGCTTGCGCGGACGCTGATCTGGGTCGGGGCGACGTCGGGATATTGAGCGACGGGAAGCGCGAAGATCGCGCCGATGCCGCCAAGCATGATGATGATCGCAAGGACCCAGGCGAAGATCGGCCGTTCGATGAAGATCCGCGACATCCCCTAGCCGCCGCGCTTGCTTTGCATCGCTTTCATGGCTTCCGGCGAAGGCGCCTTCACCTTCTGCGGCGCGGTCGCCGGGACGGGCTTGATCGGAGCCCCGTCCTTCAAATTGCCGGTGCCCTGCGTGATCACCTTTTCGCCGGCAGCGAGGCCTTGGGTAACGACCCAGTACGCGCCCTGAGTTCGCTCAGCGACCACGGTCCGCTGGACCGCGCGGTTTCCAGCCCCGACGACGAACAGGGTCGCGTTGCCCTGTGGGTCACGGGTGATGGCCTGCTGCGGGACGAGGAAGGCGGACGTGTCCACGGCCTGCGCGAACTGGGCGTTCACGAACATGCCCGGAAGGAGCATCGATTGCGGATTGGGGAAAACCGCACGCAGCGTGACGGTGCCGGTGCTCTGGTCGACCACGACCTGGCTGAACTCGACCTTCCCGGTGTAGCCGTAATCGCTGCCGTCCGGCAGCTTCAGCCGAACGGTGGCCGCGGTCGGCACCACGCCGCCTTGAGACAAAGCGCGGCGAAGAGCCAGCAAGTCGGCGGCGGATTCCTGGATGTCGACGAAGACCGGGTCGAGGCGAGTGATGGTGGTCAGCGCGTCCGTCTGGTTCGCCGTGACGAGCGCGCCTTCGGTTACCGTCGAAAGCCCGATGCGCCCCGTGATCGGCGCCGGAACGCGGGTGAAACGCTGGTTGATCTGCGCGCTACGCAGCGCGGCTGCATTCTGGGCGACCGACGCATCCGCCTGCCGCGCCTGCGCGACAGCGTTGGTGTAATCCTGCTTGGAGATCGCCTCCTGCTGGACGAGCGGGCGGTACCTGCTGGCAAGCGTTCGGGCCGCTTCCGCCTGCGCCCGGGCGCTCTGCAGGTTCGCAGAAGCCTGCGCCGCCTGCGCGTTATATACGCTTGGGTCGATCTGGTAGAGCGTCTGCCCCTGCCGCACGACCGATCCTTCGCGGAACAACCGGCGCTGGATGACGCCCGAGACCTGGGGACGAACCTCCGACACCTGGTAAGCGGCAATCCGTCCGGGGAGGTTCTGCTCCAGCGGGGCGCTGCCTTGTTGAACCACGACAAAGCCAACGGTGGTTGGACCGCCGGCGCCGCGCCCGCCTGGGCCTGCCGATGCCTTCGGGTCGCCGCTCCCGCATGCGGTCAGCAGCAGGGCGACCGCGGCGGCCGCGACCGTCGCGCGACTCTTGGCCAAGGGGGGGGTCACAGAGCCGCGCCTTTTCCGTTGTTTCGGTCGAAAGCAAGCGAGGATGCGTTTCGTCTTAAAACCATGTCGAGGGAGTGGCCGCTAGATGATATCGTTCGTTAAGGTCGCCCCGTTCGACGAACGGTCGGATGTGACCGACGAAGCGGACATGGTTTCGTTCCCGAAATTTATCGCGCGTGAACAGCGTGGGTCAGCCCCCGCCGAACTGCAGCGGCCTTTGCGCGGCCTCAATCGGCTCCTAGATATGGGGGCATCATGAAGCCGACCGTCGTCATTCACACCAACGACAAGCAGATGCTTGGTGCGCTCGTCTCCGCGCACAGCTTCCGCCGCAACAGCAAGACGCCCGACGCCTTCGAGGTACGCGTCGTGAATGCAGGCGAGTTTCCTGAGCTTCAGGAGCAGGGACATTCGCTTCTGCGCGGCGGGCATTTGCGCGAGTGGGACCCCGACGACCTGCAGTCGTTCACGCCCGTGCGCTTCGCGATCCCCGGGCTTCTTGGCTACGAGGGCCTGGCCCTGGTCACAGACCCCGACGTCTTCGCGGTGGGCGACGTCGCGGAGTTGTTCGGCCGCGACCTCCAGGGCAAGGCGATCTGGTGCACGCCGCGTCCCGGCTATCACAAGATCACCGACCCGCTGGCGACCTCTGTCATGCTCCTCGACAATGCGAAGCTGAAGCATTGGCGCTTCAAGGAAGACCTCAAGGCGCTGTGGGACCACAAGGTCGACTATCTCGACTGGATCAATCTCAAGCGCGAGAAGCTGGAGACGATCGGGCTGCTGGAGCCCGAGTGGAACGACTTCGACCGGCTGACGCCCGAGACCAAGCTCATCCACAACACCAAGCGACGGACGCAACCGTGGAAGACGGGCTTGCCGATCGACTTCACTTTCAAGGAGCGGGGGCTGCTGAACTTCGCGCTCCCGATCGTCCGCAAGCTCGCGCCCAACTACACGCGCCATCCCGACCAGCGGCAGGAGGCCTATTTCTACGCCCTGCTCGCCGATGCGCTCGATAACGGCGCAGTGACGAAGGAGCAGGTCGGGAAGGAAGTTCGGCTCGGCCATGTCCGGCCGGATTCGGAAGCCCTTATCGACCGCTACCGCGGCCAGCTTTGGCCCGCTCCGGAGGCTGCTTCAAAAGCCGCCTGACGCGCTTGGCGATTTCGGCAGTGAAGTCAGGAGGGTCGCTCGCGCGCGGCGCGTCGATGGTCCCGCCGAAGCCATGCTCCTTCAGCGATTCCCAGAAGAAGCGCAGGTCACGTGGGCGAAGGCGCCTGCCGGGACGGAGGCGGTCCGTAATCTTCATGACCGCCCGGCCGAGGCTACTCTTCGCGATCGGCACGACGCCAACCGGCTTTCGCGTGTTCACCGCGTCGGCGACCATCGCGACGCTGTCGGCGGTGACGTAAAGCTCGTCCGCAGCCTCAACCATCGCGCGATAGGACGGCTTGCCCTCACGCGGCGCCATGAAAGTTGGCACGCTCGCTTGCGTCAGCTCCGCCTCCACGGCGGCAAGCAGCGGCGGAGGCGTTCGCGGGCTCCCGATAGCGAGGACCGAACCGCCGTCCCGTCCCGTGACGGCAATCAGCTCGCGCAGAGACGCGATGATCTGCGGCTCGGGAAGCTCCCAATAGAGGGTCGGTCCGCCGAGCACGAAAAGGCGACGCGGGTGAGGAAGGCCGTCTAGGGCTCGGAATTCCGCGGGATCGACAGCGCGATCCGCCGCCAGCCTGCTCAGCGCGAACGGGATTCGGACCACGTTCGGCGCATCCGGCACCGGATATTCGGGCGTCGGAACCACCAGATCAAAGTGGCGCGGCGAAATCCGCGGATAGCCTAGATGGATAGCGCGCATCTTCCCGCCCGAGCGGCGGCGGAGTTCCCGGACCACCGGCACGCTTCTTAGGCCGGTGGAGATCGTCAGGTCGGGCGGCTCGCCCTCAAGCTGCGCCCGCGCATGGGCCGCGACGCTCCTGAATGTTGCTCCCAGCAGCGCCGGCTGGACCCGCCGAAACTGGTTGTAGCTCAGCCACTTCTCCTCGAATGGCAGGCCGAGTGCCTCGGCGAGCGCCAGCACCTGGTTGTTGTCCCCCCGGTGCGGCCCGAGCAACGCCCAGACGCGCATGTCTTTGTCGGTCTTGTCGATCATGCCCACGGTGGCCATTAAGCGGCGAGGCCAGGAAAAACCAATGTGCGGAATTGCAGGGTGGTACAGGCGCGGCGGTAAGCCGGTGCCCGAGCGCGCGCTCGTCGCCGCCTGTGACCGGATTCGCCATCGCGGGCCGGACGATGCCGGCTACCTCGCCGACGGCGATTTCGGCTTCGGCATGCGGCGGCTCAGCATCATCGACGTGGAGGGCGGTCACCAGCCGATCTTCAGCCCCGATGGGCGCCACGCGATCGTCTTCAACGGCGAGATCTTCAATCATCCCGAGCTTCGGCGCGAGCTGGAGGGTAGCTATGCCTTCCAGACCGACCATAGCGATACCGAGACGATCCTCGCCGCATACCTGCGCTGGGGCGACGATGCGTGGGCGCGGCTCGAGGGCATGTACGCGGTCGCGGTCTGGGACAAGCTCGACAAGACCCTGACGCTCGCGCGCGACCCGATCGGCATCAAGCCGCTGTTCGTGACCGAGCAGAATGGCGGGCTGGCATTCGCGTCCGAGATCAACGCACTGAGGGTACTTCCGGATCATCGCTTCGAGCTCGACGGCGCCGGCGTCGACGATTTCTTCTGCTTCGGCCACACGCTCCCGCCGCGCACGATCTTTAAGCGGGTACGGCCCCTGGAGCCCGGCAATGTAATGCGGATCGGAGCGAAAGGCGACGCTCAGGTCCGGCGCTTCTGGCAGCCGAAGATCGACGTTCGGACTGACCTGTCCGAAGCCGATTGGGTCGAGGAAACCCGCCGCCGAGTCCTCGATACGGTCGACAAGCACATGCTCGCGGACGTGCCCGTGGGTGCCTTCCTGTCGGGAGGCGTCGATTCGTCGGCGGTCGCAGCGGCGATGGCACGCAGCTCCGGTACGGACTTCAAGGCGTTCACGGTGGGCTTCCCCGGTTCGCCGCGCGACGAGACCGCGGCAGCGGCCAGGATCGCGCAGCATCTCGGCATCGAGCATGTCGTCCTGCCGATGCAGCCGCAGACTGCGGCGGACGTGCTGCCGGCGGTGCAGGCTGCCTTCGACGAGCCGACCGCCGCGACCTCCGCGGTCCCGCTCTGGTATCTCTCTCGCGCTGCCGCCGAGCATGTAAAGGTCGTGCTGTGCGGCGAGGGCGGGGACGAGGTCTTCCTGGGCTACAACCGGCAGCGCTGGGCGCAGCGCATGGCGCGTTGGAAGCCGCTGATCGAGGCAGTCGGGGCAGGAGGGCTGGTCGGCGCGCTTCCTGAGCTGCCGTGGCGCAAATGGAATTACGGCCGCCAGCTTGCGCGGCAGTTCGTCCAGGGCACGCGGCTCGGCGACGGATACGAGCGCTTCTTCGCGGCCGTGTCGATCACCACTCCGCCGCTTCGTGAACGCATCTACGACCGAGGTTTCTTCAAGGACCACGTAGAACGCGACAGCTTCGAACAGCGCGCCCGCGACTATTTCCCGCCCGAGCAGCGGTCCGATCTGACCGGACTCCAGCAGTTCATGCTCGGTGACCTGACCGTCCACCTGCCTGCGTCGATGTGCCAGCGGCTCGACCGCTCGACCATGGCGCATTCGCTAGAGGCGCGCGTGCCCTTCCTCTCGCACCGCTTCGTGGAGTGGGCGCTCACCATCCCCGCCGACCTCAAGCTCAAGGGCAGGACCGGCAAGCATGTGCTCCGCGAGGCGATCAAGCCGTGGCTTCCGGAGGGCGCGCTCGACCAGCGCAAGATCGGCTTCCAGCTGCCCTTCGCCGACTGGTTCATGGGCGGCTTCAACGATTTCGCGCGGGAGGCATGGCGTTCGTCGGGCGTTGCCGACCTTGGCTTCCTCGATACCAAGGGCGTCGAGCAATTGTTCGACGAGCATCGCCGGGGCGCGGCTGACCACGGCCGCCTGCTCTACGCCATCGCCATGTTCAGCTGTTGGTGGGACCAGCAGCGCGAAGCGCCGACCGCCGACGCCAGGCCGATCGCCGCGGTCGCACTGTGACCCCCAAGATCTCCGTCATCCTGCCGGTGCACAACCGCGCCGACGTCCTGCCCCGGGCCATCGGCAGCGTGCTCGAGCAGGAGCTGCGCGAGTTCGAGCTGATCGTGATCGACGACGGCTCGACTGACACGAGCGCCGAAATCGCGGAATCCTTCGGCGACGAGCGGGTCCGCGTCATTCGCTTCGGCAAGAACCGCGGCGGCAATGTCGCCCGCAACGAAGGCATTCGCTCTGCCACGGCGCCGCTGATCGCCTTCCTCGACAGCGACGACCGCTACCTGCCGAACAAGCTCGCCTGGGCCGCCGCCGAGTTCGAGCGGCGACCAAAGCTCGAGCTTCTCGTCGACAGTTTCATCAAGGTGCAGCCGCCGGGATCGCCCAAGGCCGAGGTCGTCCGGCGCAATCCCGTGATAGAGGACCGTGAGCTCTTCCGAACGGCGATGTTCACGCGTCAGCTTTGGAAGGCGACCCCGGCGATCACCGTAAAGCGCGACATCGCGCTGGAAGCGGGCCTGTTCGACGAGACGCTGAGGCGGCTCCAGGACTTCGACTTCCTGATCCGCGTCTCGGAGATCGCCAACTGCGCGTCGACCGACGAGGTGCTGTGGGTCAAATATTGGGACGCCAACGCCATCTCCGCTCAGGACAATATGATCCCGGCGAACGTCGAGCTGGTCCGGCGCCATCCCGAATATCTGCGCACGCGGGCCTATCGGCCTGGGCTGGCCTACGCGCTGAGGCTGTCCGCGTGGCGGCGCATCAAGCACGGTGATGTGCTCGGCGTTGCGCGCGACATCGGCAACCTTTCGCGTGCTTTCGGTGGCCGCGAGGCGGCCAAGCTGGCGTGGGAAGCCTTGCGGCCTCGGCCCGGCCTACCGGCTGCCTGACCGGTAGCCGAAGACGGGGTTTAAATGCTCGTCAACATAGGCATCGATCCGCGCTGCTGACCCGGGGTCGAGCTGGGCACGATATCCGCCGCTCTTGCCGCTTCGGACCTTGCCCGACTTCTCGTCACCCTTGCGCGCCTGCCGCAATCGCGAGGAGGTGAAATAGCCCTCGCGTTCGCGCTGCCTGAGGCTGGGCAGGCTACCGAACTCCACCGCGTCGGCGACATCCGCCGCGTCGGTTTCCAGGCCAATCGCAACAGCCAGGATTCGGAGCGACTGTTCGGGGTCGGTCAGAAAATCCTCGTAGCGGATGATCGTCACGTTCGGCAGCGCCGCGAACTGGTTGAGGAAGGTCACGATCGACGGGATTCCGCCTTCGTCGGCCCACACAAACGTGTCGAGTGGTTGCTCGGCCAGCTGCTGGCGCGCCTTGTCGCGACTGCGATGCTTCAGGTGGTAATAGCGGGAAACGGCAATATCGCCCGGGTGGCGGGCGACCAGAACGATGTTCGCGTGCGCATAATCGGCGGGGTCGAGTTCGATTTCCCCC
>Ga0068864_100002831_pt1 | contig 14320 bp, 10 predicted proteins | sample KBSSwiS72_FD_66586 | JGI IMG/M metagenome (GOLD analysis project Ga0068864, IMG submission 66586) | Switchgrass rhizosphere microbial communities from Kellogg Biological Station, Michigan, USA - KBS Switchgrass S7-2 | ecosystem: Host-associated > Plants > Roots > Rhizosphere > Soil ... | reverse complement strand
GCCTCCCTGACGACGCTCTTCGCCACGCACCTGATCTGTTAACGAGCTCCGTGGAGGATTTCACTCATACCATGGCGACAATCCTTCAGCAGAGCGATGGTAGGCAGGGCAACATCAATGCGACTCTCTACTCATTGGCGTCCACGCCTGATCTGTACACACAACCTGACGGTTCGAGTGGCACCTGGGAACCAGCAACGGGGTTGGGTACTGTCGATCTCAAGACTCTTGCCAAAGTGTTTCCCCGCGCCACGGGTTCGATCAGCACAACGACGTCACTCGTCGCTGATCAGTATGCGGTTGGTTATGGCACCCCGATTACCTTGAAATCTGTTGTCACGCCTTCAACCTACGCAACCGCTGGACCAGGCGGTACGGTCACTTTTACCAGCGCATCAGGAACCATCGGCTCCGCGCAGTTGAACAACGGCACCGCTACTTTCACGGTCAGTAATCTTGCTGTAGGAACTTACGCTGTCACGGCGAACTATTCAGGCGACGGAAACTACGCACCAAGTACCAGCACGAGCAGCGTCGTCATTACGGTCAGCATCGTCAATGCAACCCTGGCTGCGACAATCGCCCCACAAAAAGATGTTCCATATGGCAGCACTGCCACGGTAACTGCTACGGTTGCGCTCCCTAACTCCTCTGCAGCTCCCAGCGGCACGGTCTCGGCGCAGATTCAGGGCATCACTGGAGCGCTCTACACGGCCACGCTTTCCCCCAATCCCGGCGGAAACACGGCAACCGCCAACATCAACATTGATGCACCTCCTCCGCAGAGCACGGGATCCTACAATGTCCAGACAACCTGTGCAGGCAATCAGAACTTCCAGTGCCAGACGCCGGTAAACCTCACCTTTACGACGGCAAAAGGCAACACGACAACCACACTCGGCGTAACTCCGGCCTCTCCGCAGGCGGGCCAGCCCGTTACTCTGACTGCCACAATCAACAACAACGGCAACGGTAAGCTTACCTACAGCTTCTCCGGGAACGTTACGTTTTACGACAACGGGGTATTGCTCGCGACCGCTCCTGTGGCGACAAACGTGGCCACCATCAGCAAGTCGCTCTCGGGCAACATAGCGCACAGCATTGTCGCCAAGTACGCCGGCGATGCCAATTGGAATCCGAGCACCTCGGTGCCTCAGGCGGTTCAGCCGACCTTGTTACCTTCCACGCTTACGCTGACCTCAAACACGACAGTAACCCTTGCCGGCGTAAATCTGGTCTTCACGGCGACGGTCTTCACCACGGCCACGAACTCCGTAGGGCCCACCGGTAACGTGACCTTCTACGACACCTTCAACGGTTCAGTTGTTCAACTTGGCACGCCCACGCCGTTGACGCCGAACGGACCAAACCAGTCCATCGCGATCTTCACAACGACTGGTCTGCTGGCCGGAACGCATAGCGTGTATGCGATATATAGTGGCGATGCAAACTTTAGCACCGCTACTGCATCCACTCTTGCGATTACGCTGTCAGACTTCAACCTAACCAATGTTCCACAGACACTGACTCTGAAGGCCGGTCAAACCGGCAAGGTAGTCATGTTGGTCGGCAGGGTAGGTGGTTTCACCGGTACGGTCACCTTTGGATGTACTCCGCCCACCAATACGGAGACGACGTGCTCGTTCAATCCCGTCACTCTTACAGGCGGCGGAACCACAACCATGACGATCACGACCACTGCTGCCACTACGACGCCAACCACAACCACGCCAAAAGCTCATCTCGATTCGCAATGGAATTTCTTCGGAGGAACTGCTCTCGCGACGCTCGTGTGGATTACTGTGCCGCGCCGTCGCCGCATGCTTTCGCAATTGGTTCTCGCACTCGCCGCCGTCTGTGTCACGGCAAACATCGGATGCGGGGCAGGGACGACGGCCACCACTGATCCGGCTGCCGTGACGGACCCAGGTACTCCACTTGGTACCCAAGTTTTTACCCTGACGGTTGCCGGCAGTGACGGCGTGAACACGGTAAGGCATACCTATCAGTATCAGGTCACTATTCAATAAAGAATGGTGCGTCCCGCCGTAAACAACCGGCGTCTATCAGGGCAGACTTGACGGTCCATCGAAACCTTTTCGTCCGCGTAGGGTCTATACAACGTAATTCTCCTAGGAAATCGGGCGGTCGGCTATGCTGCTGCTTGTGGAAGTCTCATAGGTGCACTGTAAACTGTAAACACAGGTTTGTTTCGAGCAGAAAATGTCTATCTACAGTCGTCTGGCCCCTAGTCTTCTAGTTCCTGCCCTCGCATTGTTCGGGTCGAACTCTTTTGCGCACGCTGCGCCACAAAGCCGCATCAACCGCTCCGTCAACGACTCAGATCGTGCAGCCGTACACGAGACGATTCCTTTGCGGGCCAGACGCGCCACAGATATAGGTGAGACGCCTGCCGGGCGCATGCTTTCATCGGTCAGCCTTCATTTCAATATGACGGCTGCGCAGCAGGCCGATCTGAACCAGCTTCTTGTGGACCAGCAAAATCCTGCTTCGCCTTATTACCATCAATGGCTAACGCCGGAACAGTTTGGTGCGCGGTTCGGCCTCTCGGCGTCCGATCTTTCCACCGTTAAATCTTGGCTGTCCAACCACGGGCTTATGATCGGCCCAGTCGCCCCCAGCCTCAACTACATCACGGTCAGCGGAACGGTCGCACAAATCGAAAGTGCCTTTGGAACCAGTATCCACAGCTTCTCGGAGAATGGACAATCGCACATATCCAACATTACCGATCCGACCCTACCTTCCGTGATCGCCGGTATTGTCGGAGACATCTCTGGTCTCAACGACTTCAAGCTGAGATCTCGCGCTGCGGTGCGTCCGCAGTTCACATCCTCCATCAGTGGCGGCCACTACATGGCACCCGGAGATCTGTTCTCCATCTATGACATCAATCCGCTGATTCAAAGTGGAATCAAGGGTGATGGTGTTACGGTCGCGGTCATGGGACAGACAGACATCAGCACCACCGATGTCGATGCATTCCGCAGTGCTTCTGGATTGCCAGCGCGCACTTCAGCGAACTTCACGATTAGACTAATCCCCGGGCCCGATCCGGGTACAGTCTCCGGCGATGTTGATGAAGCGCAGCTTGATGTTGAATGGGCTAACGCAACCGCTCCCAATTCGAACATCCTTTACGTCAACTCCGGCACCAACAATGGTGTTATGGATTCGCTAATTTACACCATTACCAATCGCCTCGCGCCTATTATTTCAATCAGCTACGGCGCTTGCGAAGTCGCATGGGGACAATCGAATCTCAACACCTTTAATCAGTACTTCCAGCAGGCCAATGCGCAGGGCATGACCATCGTCGGCCCCGCAGGCGACTCCGGCGCCACAGATTGCGACTACCAGTTGGCCAGTGCTACGCAAGGGCTCGCGGTGGACTTTCCCGCCAGCTCTCCCTTCGTCACGGCGGCGGGTGGAACGATGTTCAATGAAGGTTCCGGGACCTATTGGGGCGGAACGAACAACAATTACTCGGGCTCCGCCCTCGGCTATATCCCCGAGACAGTCTGGAATGAATCCAACTCCACCGGCCTTGCCTCAACAGGCGGTGGCGTAAGCTCCTACTTCAGCAAGCCAGCATGGCAGGTAGGCACGGGTGTCCCCGCAGACCTCTCCCGCGACATCCCCGACATCTCGTTAAATGCGGCCTCTCAGCACGATGGCTATCTCTTCTGTTCTCGTGGTTCCTGCACAAACGGCTACCGCAATGCCGCAAGCAATCTCAACGTTGTTGGAGGAACCTCGGTCTCTGCGCCCGTCTTTGCCGGCATGCTTGCTCTGCTGGAACAGAAGTTGGCAGCGACCGGAGGTCTCGGCAATGTGAACCCGATGATCTATGGTCTAGCGAATGGAACAAGCTATGGCAGTGTCTTCCACGACGTAACTTCAGGCAACAATAACAGCACCTGCGTAGTGGGCACGCAGGATTGCCCGAGCGGCGGTAGCATCGGTTACAGCGCAGGTACGGGCTATGATCTCGCCACAGGTTGGGGCAGCCTCGATGTCGCCAACTTCGTCAATTCGTGGAGCCAGGCGACTCCTACGGGTATCGGTGGTTCCAAGGATCTTGACTGCTCTCAAGGCACGAAGCAGTGCATCATTACTGGTACAACGATTTCCACCAATACTCCCACTTGCGGAAATTCATCAGGAACCGTCTCCCTCACCATCAATGTATCGAACGGTACTTCTACCATTAGTGGCATCCCCGCGGGTACGGTTCAGATTCTTGTCGATAACAAAGTGATTTCAGACCCTGCCTCCCTGGTCACACTCAATTCCAACGGGTCCGCGTCGTATACGTTGAATACATCCTCGATCTCTTCTGGAGGTCACACCATCAGTGCCGTCTACTCGGGAAACAGCACATTTGCCGGCTCCAAAGGAGCGCTCGTCATTGATGTTGTCTCTAGTAGCAAGCCGGACTTCTCTTTGACCCCGTGCCAGGCGACAACCTCCGCCCGATCGGGCAGCACGGCAACTGGCGTTACTCTTACGCTTGCGCCATCCAACGGCTTTACTGGCACGGTAAACCTCACCGCTACCGCCGACACCCCGTTTGCTTCTCAGTTCGCCTTCTCAGTAAATCCCGTCAACATCACTGGCGCGACGGGTTTTACGACCGTCTTAACAATCTCCGCTTTCCAAAGCAGCGCGAGGACTACAAACACCCTCAATGTAGCGGAACGTCGACATCCCTCTCAGCACATCCCCGGGTACGCGGCCGGCTCCGGAGCAACGCTGGCCTGCGCGCTGCTGTTCGTAGCTCCGCGTAGGCGTCGTTGGGGAGCGCTGCTCGCTGTCGTAGTGTCGGTCTCTGCATTTGCCGCTTCAGGATGCGGCTCGGCATCGTCGTCCGGCGGTTCGTCGAGTACTACAACCCCCCCAGTCGTGACCAACGCTACGCCGGGAACGTACAACGTCACAATCACCGCAGTTGCTGGTACCCTCGTACACAGTACGGTAGTGACCCTGACGGTCCAGTAACTTACGAGCAGGCGTTTCGGTCTTCGGCATGCTCCACCAACGCGATTAGGTAGTCCTGCGCGCTAAAGGGCGTTTCGCTGTGCGGAGCTCGAATGTACTCACCATCCGGTTGCAGGAGTCGCGCCTTCATATTGTCATCGAGGTACGCCTGTAGAATTTCACCGCGCAGGCGCTTCTTCAGATCGGGCTGTGTCACGGGGAATAGGACCTCGCAGCGCTCTACCAAATTGCGGGGCATCCAGTCAGCGCTGCCACAATAGATCTGCTCCTCGCCGCCATTCGCGAAATAGAAGATACGGCTGTGCTCCAGAAAGCGTCCCACGATACTGCGCACTCTTATTCGTTCGCTCAATCCTTTTACTCCGGGCCTCAGAGAGCACATGCCGCGAACGATCAGATCGATCTCTACCCCAGCTTGTGAGGCGATGTAGAGCGCCTCAACCGTCCGCCTATCAATCAAGCCGTTCATCTTCGCAATAATCGATGCAGGCTTTCCGGCCATTGCATTCTGCGCCTCCCGCCCGATCAGTTCGATAACTCGGTCCGCAAGGGTAATGGGAGCAACCAGGAGTGGATCGTAGGTCTCCGCTTCAGTCTCCGCAGTCAAGTAGTTGAAGACGTTCTCCACAGCGGTCGTCACCTCTCGTCTCGAGGTCAAGAGACTGATGTCCGTGTAGAACCTAGCTGTAACCGGGTTGTAGTTCCCCGTTCCCAGGTGGGCATATCGACGGACCACACCATCGGGATCCCTCCGAACCAGCAGCGCGAGCTTGCAGTGTGTCTTGTACCCAAAGATGCCGTGAGAGACGCCAACCCCAGCATCTTCCATGTCACGAGCCCAGCGAATATTAGAGTCCTCATCGAAACGCGCCATCAACTCAACCACCACGGTCACGTCTTTACTCTGCGCCGCCTCGATCAGTGAGCGGAAGATCGGAGAATCCTTGCTCGTGCGGTATAACGTCTGCTTCATCGTGATGACATTGGGATCTTCTGATCCTGCTTCGATAAATCCTTCTACGGTCGTGTAGCAATCGAAGGGATGGTGAAGCATCACATCCTGCCCGCGAAGTTCCTCGAAGAGGTCTCGTGACTTCTTGTTTAGCCGGAACTCTCGACCGGTAAACTGCGGATACTTCAGGGCGGGTCGTTTTACCTCCGAGTACAGATTCATCAAACGTGAGAGATTCACAGGGCCGTCAGTCTTGAAGACCTGCCACTGTTCCAACTCGAAGTTTGTGCGCAGCCGCTCAACGATCTCCTCGTCCGCTGCGTTTTCGATCTCAAGTCGAACAGCATCGCCTTTGCGCCTGTTATATAACTCGGTACGCACACTTTCGAGTACAGTGCGCGATTCCTCCTCCTGCATGTACAGATTGCTGTTCCGGGTTACGCGGAACGCCGCGCGCGATAGCACCTCATAGCCGCGGAACATGCGCTCTGCCTGAGCTTCAATCAATTCATGCAGCATAATGAAATCGCTGTATCCGTCTTCGCTCGGCAGCGGAATTACCCTGGGCAGGGAACGCGGGACGGTCATCACGCCCAGAGATACAGGCGCAACTTTTATTCCGCTGGGTTTACGTTTCTGTTTCAACAACAGACCCAAGCACAATGCCTTGTTCAACACCCTGGGGAAGGGGTGTGAGGGGTCAATTGTCACGGGGGTCAGCAGCGGATCGATCTCGTCGCCGTAAAACTTAAGCGCATGTTCACGTGCCGCCGTGCTCAATTTCTCCCAGTGCAGAACTCGAATCCTCTCGGCATGCATTGCAGGAAGTAATTGCTCGTTCCAGCAGGCGTATTGTGCTTTCACAAACGCCGCCATGCTCTCGCTCAACCGGTCCAGGCGCTGCTGCGGCGTCAGGCCTCCTTCGTCGAGAGGTTGAGCCTGGTTGTAGCCATCCTCGATGCGCTGAAGCATTCCTGCCACACGTATCTCAACAAACTCATCGAGGTTGCTCGCAGTAATCGCCAAAAACTTCACCCGCTCCAGCAACGGGTTGGACGGGTCCTGTGCTTCCTCAAGTACTCTCTGGTTGAACTTCAGCCACGACTCGTCGCGGCTCAGGAATAGGTTTTCTATGGTATTGGCCACAGCCTCGGCGGTCTTGACCGCCTTTTTCGGCTTGGACTTCGAGCGGCTACGAACAGTCGTTTGCGTATCGACAATCATAGAAGTCTAAGAGATTACAGCACCGTTATAGAGAACCAAATGTGAAAAATCCGGCAATTGTCGGGGAACTCCATAAAAATCTCACTGCATACAATATTCCCACGACACCAACCGTCTTTACTTTAGATGAATCCCACGCCCACCGACGGTTGGACGATCTCCGAACAGGATCAGCTTTTCTCCGAGGCCATCGCGCGTGATCAGCCCAGATTGCGCAGCTTTATACGGCGTCACGTAAGCGATAACGGAGAGGCTGAAGACATCTTGCAGGATGTCTTCTATGAGCTTCTTCAGACATACCGCATGATGAAGCCCGTTGAACACGTCACGGGCTGGCTGTTTCGCGTCGCCCGTAATCGAATCGTCGATCTTTTTCGCCGCCACCGGCTCAGCTCGCTGAGCAACCCAATCGCAAGCGAAGAAGAAGATTCGCTCCTGCTGGAAGATCTGCTGCCCTCTTCCGATGACGGCCCGGAGGCGGCTTACGCACGTACGGTCCTGCTGGAGGCTCTCGAAGACGCTCTCGATGAATTGCCCGAGGAACAGCGTTCGGTTTTCATTTCTCACGAAGTCACGGGAACAAGCTTCAAGCAGCTATCCGACGAGACGGGGATTAGCGTCAACACTCTCCTCTCGCGCAAACGATACGCAGTCCTGCATCTTCGGCGTCGGCTGCAGACCATTTACAACGACTTCGCGAGCCGATAGGTGGCTTCGCATGACTAAGGAAAGTAGGAGAGAACGACAATGCACTCAAATAAAGCAGCGAAAATCGCAAAGATTCTGCTGATGGTCCTGGTTGCCACTACTGTCTTCGGCTTTGTGGTCATGGAACTGTGGAATGCCCTGATGCCCCAGATATTTGGCCTTCGTGCGCTCACCTTCTGGCAGGCACTCGGCCTCCTCCTTCTCGCCAAGCTGCTCTTTGGCGGCTTTCATCGCCACTCCGGAGGCCCCGCGCGCTGGCGCCATCGCATGAAAGAGCGATGGGAACAGATGACGCCGGAAGAGCGCGATCGCTTCCGTCAAGGTATACGCTGCAGCCGCGGACCGATGGACCGTCCGGTCGAACCCTGAATGCATAAGCATCATTTACGTGTTCGTCACACGTGGAAAGGTGAAGATTCCATGATGAAGGAAGAGAGCGGCGAGCCGATGATTCCTAAAGCCACATCCCTTCGGCATCCCCATGCCAATTGCCTCCCGCACGTCTCCGGTCGCGATCCGTTCGCGTCATCTCATCGTCAGGCCTCCAACGCCATGACTGTGGCACGAATCACCGAACTCGAGGTCGAAAATCTACGGCTTCAGCGCCTGGTCGCCGAGCTGCTCATCAAGAACCAGCAACTGCGCAAACGCGACTAGTGGATGCAACAACATCGACAAATCGTTAGCTACCCACCTTAAGTTGCACCCTTTCGCATCACGATAGCAGGCGTGCACTTCGTCACGCTTAGGTGGCGCGTTGCGGCTCCCGGCTGCTATGCTTCGGCTAACTTCCAACAATCTGCGCCGACTACCGTCGCAAGGAGAAATTTTATGCAAGTTGCAAAACTTGGAATCGCCGTCCTCGTCGTTTCGTTTGCCTTGGCCGCCTCAGCTCAGGACGCCTCGCAGGATCTCAAAAAGGCTGGTCATGAGACCAAAGCCGCGGCAAAGGACACAGGCCATGCTGTTAGCAAGGGCACCGAGAAGGCCTACGACAAGACTGCCGAAGGAACTAAAAAGGCATACGACAAAACGGCAGAAGGAACCAAGAAGACATACGACAAGACCGCTGAAGGAACTAAGAAAGCAACTCACGAAACGGTGAAGGGTACCGAAAAGGCTTACGACAAAACGGCCGAAGGTACAAAGAAGGCAACGAACGAAACCGTGAAAGGCACCAAAAAGGCCTACGACAAGACGGCCGAGGGAACCAAAAAGGCAGCCGATACGGTCACAGGGAAGTAAGCGAACTGCTGGTTCGCGTCATCAGATTCAATCCACGGGGATGCTGCGGTCGCTGCTGACCGGCGACCACAGCAACACCGCTGAAAGTGTCACCAAGGCTACCCAGTACAGATCCGCTCCCAATAGGTGCAGAATCTGCATCCACACTGGTGCCAACAGCACAACATCCACTATCCCTAAAAAAAACTGAACGCCGAGCAGCGTGAGCACGATCGTCGCAAGCTTATCCGATCTGCTGCGCATTGCCCGCGTCACCAGCCATATGACAAAGGCTCCCGCCACTATTGCGCTCGCAGGATGCAATCCGCGCAGTCGAAGCAGCAGAGGCGAACCTGCAGCGAGGTCCTGTTCAATCGATGCGCGCAACGATGAGGAAGGGAAGAGAGTGTCACCCAGGGCCGCCAAAGACCCGCTCACACCCACTACGATCGTCGCGACCAATCCGATCAAGGTCGAGGTGGCTGCAGCCCCGCGCAATCGTAGGTCATGTGTCATCTGTCCTGTCTTCAGCAGGACCGCCGTGAGCGTCAGAGCTGCGAGCAACAATAGCGTGTTGCTCAGGTGAATCGAAAGGACGATTACGCGGCCCATAGACTGGTTGCCAGTGACATAACCGAGCTTTACGAGGATCGCCCCCAGAAACGCCTCGTTCACGAGCAAGACCGTTGCGGCCACCGCGGTTACACGCGCAGCCTGTCCTTTTATCGTTGCGCGGAAGGTCCATACCAGCAAACCGAGCACCACAAAGGTCGCGCCACCCGTCATGCAGCGATGCGTGAATTCGATGACTGTATCCACCCGTGGAGACAATGGCACAACCTGCCCATTACAAAGCGGCCAGTGATTTCCGCAGCCAGCGCCCGAACCTGTCGCACGCACCAGTGCGCCCCACAGGATGACGAGGATGTTATAAGCCACAGCGAACCACGCGAATCGCACCAGAGCACGAGAGATGCGCTTCGTCGTCATCGCGGTTGCTGTAGCCATACGTACATTGTACGAAGATCCCGGCCTAACCGTTGGCCAGCTCCTTCGCTCGCTGAGTAGCCCGCTTCACAGCCTTAATCAGAGTCACACGCAGCCCGCCCTCTTCGAGTTCCAGAATGCCGTCCACCGTGCAGCCCGCAGGCGTCGTTACGGCGTCTTTCAATAGCGCCGGATGATACCCCGTCTCCAGCACCATGCGCGCTGAGCCCAGGGTCGTCTGTGCTGCCAGCAATGTAGCCACATCACGCGGCAGACCAACGTTCACTCCTGCCTCCGCCAGCGCCTCGATGATGATGTAGAGAAACGCAGGGCCCGAGCCCGAGAGTCCCGTCACTGCATCCATGTGCTTTTCGTCCACAACGACTGTGCGCCCTACCGTCTGGAATATCTTCTGAGCAATCGCCATCTGTTCAATCGAGACAAACCTGCCCCCACACAGTGCTGTGATACCAGCGGCTAGCATCGCAGGCGTATTTGGCATCGCGCGAACCACCGCGAGCTCGCATCCAGCAACGTCTTCAATGCTTCGTGTCTTCACCGAAGCGGCAAACGAAAGGATCATCTTCTTCGGCGTCAGCGCCGGCTTGATCTCCTCGATAAGCGCCGGCACCTGGATAGGCTTCACGCCCAGAAGAATCACATCAGCCTGCTCGGCAGCGGCCCGGTTATCCGTAGTCACCTCGATGGCGAACTGCGCCGACAGCGCCTGCGCGCGCTCCGCATGATGCACCGTTGCAAAGATCTGTTCCGGCGCAACCAGGTTGTTCTTCAAGAACGCCTGCAGCAGGATGCCGCCCATCTTTCCCGTACCGAGAATCGCCACTCGCACACCAGGCATAGTTGGTGCTGGGGCCAACACTTCGTATGTTTCTTGGCTCATTCCAAAAGGCTAACAGAGTCGGCAGTCGTTACTTCTTCTGCGCTTCGATCCATGCATCCACCTGCCGCTCCAGCAGGTCCAGTGGAAGCGCACCGGAATCCAGTACAACGTCGTGAAATGCCTTCAGATCGAACTTGGGTCCCAATGCCGTCTCGGCCTTCTGGCGCAACTCCAGAATCTTCAACTGGCCCATCTTGTATCCAAGCGCTTGTCCTGGCCACGCTATAAAGCGATCCACCTCGGCCTGGATGGTCGTTTCATCGTTCGCAGAGTGATCGTGGCAGAAGTCCACCATCTGCTGCCGCGTCCAGTGTTTGGAGTGCACACCCGTGTCGACAACCAGGCGGATAGCCCTCCAGATGTCACTCTGCAGTCGGCCATAGTCGCTCAGTGGATCCTGATAGAAGCCGATGTTCTTGCCCAGTTGCTCGCTGTATAGCCCCCAGCCCTCCCCAAAAGCCGTATAGCGAGACGCCTTACGAAACTCAGGCAGACCCGTAAGCTCCACCGCGATGGAGTTCTGCAGGTGGTGGCCCGGAACACCCTCGTGGTAAGCCACGCTCTCGACCATAGAGAGCGACCGGTCCTGCGCGTTATAGGTGTTCACATACACTCGGCCCGGGCGCTTGCCATCGAGCGAAGGGCGTTCGTAGTACGCGAGCGCCTGGTCCTTCTCGATATAAGCGGGCACAGGGACGACCTCGAGCTTTGCCTTTGGCAGCGTACCGAACAGACTGGGCAGCTTCGGCTGCATCCCGGCAATGTATCCCCTATATGCATCGAGTAACGCTTCTCTTGAAGCCGCGTGGTCCTTAGGATTCGCCTTCAGCGCAGCATTGAAGCTCTTCAGGTCTCGGTATCCGAGCTTCTTCGCAATGACCAGCATTTCTGCCTCGTCGCGCTTTACCTCGTCCAGCCCGATCTGGTGAATTTCCTCCGGCGTCTTGTTCGTCGTCGTCATCAGCCGCACGCGGAAGGCATAGTAGGCATCGCCATCGGGCAGCGACCACGCGCCGGGGTCCTTGCGACCGGCGGGGATGTACTGCGCCTTCATGAACCGCCCGAACCGCTGGTAGGAGGGAAGCACGCTGGTCGAGATGGCATCAAGCATCTCGTCAGTAATCCGCTTCTGATCGGCGGCGCTGATGGAGGCTGGGAACTTCTTCAAAGGGCGCGCGAATGGGCTATCAACAGCCTTCTGTGAGCCCAGCGTCTCGGTCTGCGTCAGGACCTTTTCCAGTAGATCGGCTGGCGGGACGCGATGGTCATCCATGCCGAGCATCATGTTTGTGGTGTTCTGCGAGAAGACTGTGGGGATCTTCTTGAGGCGAGTGATGTAGTCGTCATAGTCCTTGACGGTCTCGAAGGAGAGCCTGTCAACCATCTGTGGCAGGCCGGTATGAAATCCATTGAACTGGTCGACGGGTATCTCCCATTGCTTGAAGCGTGCAGCCTCCTGGGAGTCAGTGAGCTCGTGGACCATCAGATCGCGCGAGAGCACCTCCTGAGCCGAAAGCCCCGTGACATCAATGACGCTGATTCGGTCCAGGAAAGCACGGCCACGCGCAAGCGATGCGTTGACCTCAGCAATCGAGTAGTCCGTCAGTTGATCGTTGTATCGCTTGTCGCCAATGGAGGAGGCAAATTCCGGCGAGTGCTTCAGCCGGTCTTCCCAAATCTCCGCGAAGAGCGTTGAGAGTGCCTTGCTGCGCGCGGCTACTGAATCTACTGTCGGCGCTTGAGCTTGCGCCACCAGCACGACGTTTCCGCAGTTGAAAACCGCCAGACCGATAGCAAAGGCAAACTTGATGGATCTGGGAATCTTCTTCACGCGCACCTCAGAACATTTACCAGCCAGTGTATCGCGCTGCCTCTTCACCCCTGAAACGAGCACCCTTCCAGCGTTCGGTACAGCGTCGACCGGCTAATCCCGAGCACCTCCGCCGCCCGCACCTTGTTGCCCGAGCACTCCCGCAATACTCGCAAAACATGCTGCTCCACCACATCCTGCAATCGTGCTGGCATCTCAGGCTGTTGCGCGTTCTCTCCATTCGACTCGGCAAACTGCGACAGCGACAGCAGGTCCTCCGACGCCAGTACCGGTCCTTCACACTGAAGCACACCATTACGCAAAGCATTTTCGAACTCGCGAACGTTGCCCGGCCATGTGTGACTTTGCAGCTTCGCCATTGCACCGTCTGCAAATCCATCGATGCGCCGGTCATATTGAACGCAAAATCTCTTCACAAAATGCATCGCCAAAGCCGGAATATCTTCTGTTCGATTCCTCAATGGTTCGACGACAACCTCCACCATCGCGAGCCGATGGTACAGGTCCGGACGGAATCGCCCTCCCGCCACCATCCTTCGCAGATCCCTCGTAGTCGACACGATCACTCGCGCGCCTTTCTGATCCAGTGCTCCCAGAAGCCGTTGCTGCGCGCTCGCCGACAACTCTTCTGCGTTATCGACGTACAGTGTTCCCATATCTGTGAGCCGCCCGCGCCCGCCTATGAAGTCACGGCACTCGGCCGTCGCCTCTTCGTTCAGCAAGCTTGCGTGACAGACCACAAACCGCTCGCCAGCGACACCGCTGCTCGCATGCAGAGCGCGAGCGACCAGTTCTTTTCCTGTGCCGATCTCTCCACGTATCAGCACCGTACGAAAATGCGGCCCCATGCGTTCGACCTGCAATCGCAAACGCCGCATCGTCGCTCCATCGCCTACCAGCGTGAAGGCCGGCTCCGCCCTCTCATGCTCAGGCTCCTCGAAACAAACAGACGGCAAGCAGGCGAGAGTATGACCGGAAGTTGACATGGTTACTCTCTCTATCGGCGAACTACACCGTTGAATGAGCTTTAAAACACGAAGGCCGGACACCGGTCTATACCGATGCCCGGCCCTGAATGTCTAGAAACTACGCCGTGGTCTTTGCGCAGTACGTATCGAAGGCCCGGGCGAGCTCCTGGGCAATCGCCGGTGCAGTTGAGGTCTCGATCGCCGAACGCTGCATCAGGTACACCAACTGTCCGTCGCGCAGAATAGCGATGGCAGGCGAGGTCGGCGGATGACCCTGGAAGTAGCTCCGCGCCTTCTCGGTCGCCTCGCGGTCCTGGCCTGCAAATACCGTCACCGAGTGGTCCGGTGTCGTCGTGTGCTGCATCGCCAGCCGAACACCAGGCCGCATCTTGCCCGCCGCACATCCGCAGATCGAGTTCACGACCACCATCGTGGTTCCGGTCTTCGTTAGCGCCGCATCCACCTCGGCTGCGCTGCGAACTTCCTTCAGTCCGGCGCGTGTC
>Ga0068864_100002827_pt1 | contig 14323 bp, 14 predicted proteins | sample KBSSwiS72_FD_66586 | JGI IMG/M metagenome (GOLD analysis project Ga0068864, IMG submission 66586) | Switchgrass rhizosphere microbial communities from Kellogg Biological Station, Michigan, USA - KBS Switchgrass S7-2 | ecosystem: Host-associated > Plants > Roots > Rhizosphere > Soil ... | reverse complement strand
GGCCGGTGAAGACGTCGACCACGGTCCCGGAGACCGTGGGCACGGTCGCCGCCTGTGTCTGACCCGGGTTGACGGTGACGTTCTCGGCGTCGGTGGCCGAGCCTGCCTTAATAGTCAGCGTGACATGGTCCGGGTTCGTGGAGTTGTTGCTCGCTGCGAACTTCATCGTGTAGGACTTCGAGTCGCCCGGCGTGTCGTGCATCGTGAACGGACCGTCGTTCGTGTACTTGCAGACGCCGACACAGGCGAGGTTGCCGTTCTCGCTATCAACCTCGACCGTGATCGTTCCGGGATCCCCCGTGTTCTTGACCGTGAACTTGACCGTGACCTGCTGGCCGGGGCTCACCGTCGAGGGATCGACAGTGATCGCCTGCAGCTGCGCAACGGGCCCTGCGGCCAGCGCAGGGGAGGCGAGGCCGAACAGGCCCGCACCCGCCAGCAACACGACGATTCCAGCGCGAATGAACCACGCACGCCGGTGCGTACTCACGCCCCACGCCCCTTCCGGTACCGGCAACATCGTGCACAATGTGCCGCTGGCAACTATGCCCTGTCCACGGGTGTCCCCGCGACCCTGGGGTGGCGGTTGTTATCCGTCTGACGAACCGTATCGTCCGGTCGTGTCCACGAGTAGTGCCAAATCGTCGCCGTTGTCCGCGGTGATTGAGGCGATCGACACAGGGGTCGAACCGGACCGAGACGACCTTCGGGACGCGGTCCGCCTGCTGCTCACCACGCTCCGGACCAGCGCTCCTGGCCGAACGGTGGAGGTGCGCGTTCCGCCGTACGGTGCAATTCAGTGCGTGGCCGGGCCGAGGCACACGCGGGGCACTCCGCCCAACGTGATTGAGGCCGATCCGGTGGTGTTCGTCCTGTTGGCGACGGGGCGGCTGGGGTGGAACGAGGCCGTTCGCAGCGGCCGCGTCAGCGCCAGCGGCATCCGCGCGGACCTGTCGCCGTACCTCCCGTTGACGATTGAATGAGCACAACACACGGACCCGCGCGAAGATCTGGCCACCGGTCAGACGCGTAGACTGGACGGGCTGGACATCCGATCAGCCCACCCCGATCCCTAAGGAGCGGCAGGTGCCTCGAGGCGACGGGCTTCTCAGCCACCACCTCGACCATGATCACCGCGGTCCTCAGGACGAGTGCGGTGTGTTCGGCGTCTGGGCCCGTGGTGAAGAGGTCGCGAAGCTGACCTACTTCGGGCTGTACGCGCTGCAGCACCGCGGTCAAGAGGCGGCCGGCATCGCGGTCAGCGACGGCACAGGTGTCGTGGTCTACAAGGACATGGGCCTGGTCGCCCAGGTCTTCGACGAGGCCACGCTGTCGAGCCTGCGTGGCCACATCGCGATCGGCCACGCGCGCTACTCCACGACCGGCGCGTCCAACTGGGAGAACGCGCAGCCCACGCTCCGCGCGACCCCGGCCGGCCCGGACGGGCGCGGGGTCGCCACGACGATCGCCTTGGCCCACAACGGCAACTTGGTCAACACGGCCGAGCTGGCCAAGCAGGTGATCGACCTGGGCCTCGACGACGACGCCACCTCCGACACCGCGATGGTGACGAGCCTGCTCGCGGCCCGACCTGACCTGTCGGTCGAGGCGGCCGCGATGGAGGTGCTGCCCACGCTGCAGGGCGCGTTCAGCTTCGTGTTCATGGACGAGGACACCCTGTACGCGGCGCGTGATCCGCACGGTGTGCGCCCGCTGGTGCTGGGCCGGATCGAGCGCGGCTGGGTGGTCGCGAGCGAGACCGCCGCGCTGGAGACGGTCGGCGCGAGCTTCGTCCGCGAGGTCGAGCCGGGCGAGCTGCTCTCGATCGGCGAGGACGGCCTGCGGTCGAACCGGTTCGCCACGCCGGAGCCGAAGGGCTGCCTGTTCGAGTACGTGTACCTGGCCCGCCCGGACAGCACGATCGCTGGGCGCAACATGTACTCGGCCCGGGTCGCGATGGGCCGCACGCTGGCCCGCGAGCACCCGGTCGAGGCCGACCTCGTCATCGGCGTACCGGAGTCGGGCATCCCGGCCGCGATCGGCTACGCGGAGGAGTCCGGCATCCCGTACCGCGTGGGCCTGGTCAAGAACGCGTACGTGGGGCGCACCTTCATCCAGCCCAGCCAGAGCATCCGCCAGCTCGGCATCCGGCTGAAGCTCAACCCGCTGCGCGAGGTCGTTCGCGGCAAGCGGGTGATCATGGTGGACGACTCGATCGTGCGCGGGAACACCCAGCGGGCGCAGGTGCGGCTGCTGCGGGAGGCCGGCGCGATCGCCGTACACGTGCGGATCTCGTCTCCGCCGGTGAAATGGCCCTGCTTCTACGGCATCGACTTCGCTACCAGGGCCGAGCTGATCGCGAACGGTCTGGACAACGAGGGGATCCGGCAGTCCATCGGGGCCGATTCGTTGGGGTACCTGTCCCTGGACGGCCTGGTGGCCGCCACCGACCAGCCGCGCACCCGGCTGTGTCGGGCCTGCTTCGATGGGCAGTACCCGATCCCGTTGCCCGCGGACGACCTCATCGGCAAGCATGTGCTCGAGGGCGTGCAGCGCCGGGTGACCCCGTTCACCGCGAGCGGGACACTGGTGCACCCGTGACACGACCGGCAGTGCAGACGTTTTGCTCCGCAAGCGTCGCAAAACTCAAGGCAGGGGATACCGGTGACGCACGTGACCGACCGCACGGCGCACATGCCTGATGAGCAGGGTGGCGAGGATCAGCCGGAGCGGACCTATCGCCGGACCGTGACCTACGCCGACGCCGGTGTCTCCATCCACGCCGGCGAAGAGGCGGTGGAGCGGCTCAAGGAGAAGGTGCACCGGACCTGGCGGCCGGGCGTTGTCGGCAACATCGGCGGCTTCGCCGGCCTGTTCAAGTTGGACCTGCAGAAGTACAAGCACCCACTGCTCGCCTCGTCGACCGACGGCGTCGGTACCAAGCTCGTCATCGCCCAGCAAATGGACGTGCACGACACGGTCGGCGTCGACCTTGTCGCGATGGTCGTCGATGACCTCGTGGCGTGCGGCGCCGAGCCGCTGTTCCTGTTGGACTACATCGCCTGTGGCGAGGTCGTTCCGGAGAAGGTGGCCGCCCTGGGCGCCGGCATCGCCGACGGTTGCCGTACCGCCGGCTGCGCGTTGCTCGGTGGCGAGACGGCCGAGCACCCGGGTGTGTTGCGGCCGCACGAGTACGACCTGTCGGCGACCGGGGTCGGAGTGGTCGAAGAGCACGCGGTGCTCCCCCAGCGGGTCGAGGTCGGCGACACCATCATCGCCATGCGGTCGACCGGCATGCACTCCAACGGGTACTCGTTGGTGCGCCACGTGTTGCTGGGCATGGCCCGGCTGCGTCTGGACAGCGTGGTCGACGACTTCGACAACCAGCGCACGCTCGGCGAGGAGCTGCTCACGCCGACCCGCATCTACGCCAAGGACTGCCTCGACCTGATGGTCGAGACCGATGTGCACGCGTTCGCCCACATCACCGGCGGCGGCATCCCGGGCAACCTGGTCCGGGTCCTACCGTCCCATGTGGACGCGGTCGTTGACCGTGCAACGTGGCGGCCGCAACCAATCTTCGACCTGGTGCAGCGGCGCGGTCGCATTGATCTGTCCGAAATGGAGTCGACGTTCAACATGGGCGTCGGCATGATGGCGCTCATCGCGAACCACGACACCGAGCGCGCGTTGGCGTTCCTGCGTGGTCGTGGTATCGACGCGTGGGTCGTTGGCGAGGCCATCGACGGCACCGGAGAGGTGCAGCTGGTGGGATCACACACGAGCGGCTGATCCGCCGCCCTCTCGCGCCGAAATCATGGGCGCTCGGCAAGCTCTCGCGCCGAAATCATGGGCGCTCGGCAAGCTCTCGCGCCGAAATCATGGGCGCTCGGCAAGCTCTCGCGCCGAAGGTGATCACGTCATTACACGTTTGGGGCTACCCGGTATGGACATATCCACCTAGCCTTAAGGGTGCGTGTCCATGTACTGGGGAGGGTCCGTGTCACAGGCCTGGACTGGGATGCGCGGGATCAACGACGTTCCCTCGTACGTCATCATGCAGCCCACGACGTTGTGCAACCTCGACTGCTCGTACTGCTATCTGCCCTTGCGGGCCCATGACCGCAGGATGCCCGTCGAGGTGGCGCAGGCGGTCGCCGAGGCGGTCAACGTCTGGGCCGGGGACGCGCCCCGCTTCTCGGTGGTGTGGCACGGCGGCGAACCACTCGCGGCCGGCCGCGAACACCTGGCCGCGCTCATGGAGCCGTTTCGCGGAGTCGAGCACCACATCCAGACCAACGCGACACTCATCGACGACGCATGGTGCGAGTTCTTCGCCGAGCGCGACATTCATATCGGGCTGTCCATCGATGGCACCCGGGAACTGACCAGCCAACGGGTGCTGCGTGGCGGCGCCGAGGCGTACGACCGGATTCTGCGCGGGATCGACACGCTCAAACGACACGGCCTCGAGTTCGCGGCACTGTGTGTGGTCTCCGATCCGCGGCCCGGTCTGGCCGAGCAGCTGTACGGGTTCTTCGTCGAGCTCGGCGCGACCGTGCTCGGCGTCAATGTCGAGGAGCAGGAGGGCGTGAACCTTCGCTCGAACGCCCACTCCGACGACGCGGTCCGGGCGTTCTGGGCCGAGCTCACTGGCGCCTGGCGCCGCGACCCGCGGGTCGAGGTGCGCGAGGTGGAGTGGGCGCTGCGGTACGCCGGGGCGACCCTCTCCGGAGACCCGGACGCCCTGCTCCCCCGGCGCCACGACCCGATCCCGACCATCGCGCAGGACGGCCGGGTGGTGCTGCTCTCGCCGGAGCTGGCCGGGTTCTCCTCACCGAAGTACGGCGACTTCGCGTCGGGCTCGGTGCTGCAGACGCCGCTGGCCCGGATCGTCGCCGACGCCGCGGCCGGACCGACCGGCTGGATCGCCGAGTACCTGACCGGCGTCGAGTCGTGCCGCTCGGTCTGCCCGTACTTCGGTTTCTGTGGCGGAGCCCACGCAGCCAACCGTTTCTTCGAGCAAGGGCGTTTTGACGGTACGCAGACACAGCACTGCCGCAACAGCAAGATATCGCTCCTGGAGGGAGTTCTGGATCATGCCAGAGCCGCGTGACCCCCTCGCCCAGCGGATGCGGGCGCTGCCCGGTCTCGCGACGCTGCTCGCCGAGGCCGAGCAGACCTGGCGTGACCGGGCCGCCTCGGCCGGCTGCGGTGACTCCGAGTCCGGCAAGCCGGGCTGGCGGACGTTCGAGGACGCCTTCCCTACGTTCTACGAGTTCACCAACCGACCGCGCTGACGCTTCCCCGTCCGCCTTCCATGGGGGACGATGCACGCCGTGACGGATCTGTTCGATGGCTTCGACCGCGCTGAGTTCGTGCATGACCGCATCAGCCACCACTACTACCGGGCGGGCGCCGGGCCGGCCGTGATCGTCATCCACGAGATCCCCGGCCTGCACCCGGGCGTGGTCGCGTTCGCGCGCCGGGTGATCGAGGCCGGCTTCACCGCGTACATGCCCTCGTTGCTCGGCGAGGACGGCCGTGAGATCAGCGGCGGATACATGATGAGCAGCATGGGGCGGGCCTGCGTGTCGCGGGAGTTCACCGTGTTCGGGACCGGTGGGACCAGCCCAGTCGTTGCCTGGCTGCGGGCACTGGCCGCCAAGGCCCACGACGAGTGCGGCGGGCCGGGCGTCGGGGCGGTCGGGATGTGCCTCACCGGTGGGTTCGCGCTCGGGATGATGGTCGACGAGCGGATGCTGGCCCCGGTGCTGAGCCAGCCGTCGCTGCCGTTCGGCATCACCGCGCGCCAGAAGGCGGCGATCGGCATCGGGCCGGCCGACCTGACCCGGGTCAAGGAGCGCGCCGCGGACGGCGCCTGCCTGCTCGGGCTCCGCTTCACCGGTGACCGGGCGGTGCCGGCCGAGCGGTTCGAGACGCTGCGCCGGGAGCTCGGCGACGCCTTCGTCGCGGTGGAGATCGACTCGTCGCCGGGCAACCCGCACGGCATCCCCAAGGACGCGCACTCGGTGCTGACCACCCACCTGGTCGACGAGCCGGGTCACCCGACCCGCGACGCGCTGGACCAGGTGCTCATGCTGTTCCGCACCCGCCTGGTCGCCGCCGTCGACCCAGATCCCGTTCCGTGATCCACACAACTGCGCGCGCTAGTGGCGCTGGGAGCGCTCCCGGACCACTACCTGCACGCAGTTGTGCGGATCTTGGCCTCGGCGCGCACAGCGATCTTGGTGCGTGACGGGGGCCTAGCGGAGCCGGGTGCCCGGACAAGGCGACGAGGGGAAGTCGGCACAGACCAGAGGCCCGGCGCTCGTGCGCCCGGGCCCATGATGATGAGGACTTCAGGAGGGTTCAGCGACGCCGCGCGGCCCAGCCGCCATCCGCCGAGTCGTCGGAGTCGTCGGTCTCGTCCTCATCCTCGTCGTCGGCGTACTCGTCGTCGAAGGCGTCGGAGGTCTGATCCGAACTGGCCCCGCCACCCAGCTCGCGCTGCAGCGCGGCGAGGTCGGTGTTAGGGGAGTGGTACTTCAGCTCCCGGGCCACTTTTGTCTGCTTGGCCTTAGCACGGCCGCGCCCCATGGCTCGACCCCCTCGCACAGAAATTGCGGGGCGCCCTCACGGGCTGGCCCCGACGACGTCCAGGCATCTCTCGTGGGTCATACGGTACATGGCCGAGGCCCGCTTCGACACCTCGCCCCGAGTGGCGAGTCGAGCCGACCTGGGCCACTCGGGGTAAGGGTTCAGCGGGCCGAAGCCCGTGACAATCAGCCGGCCGCCGGCGCCGGTGCCGGGATGGCCGCGGTGACGGTGGCGACCGCCGCGTCGGCCATCCTGCGCTCAGCCATGCGGTCCGCCGCGGTGGCCGGGCTGACACCCTCGGCGTCGGCGAGCTGCAGCAGCTCCCGGGTCGTGTCGAAGATGCCCGCCGCGCGCGCCTTGGCCCGGTCGAAGTCGAAGCCGTGAATCTCGTCTGCGACCTGGATCACACCGCCGGCGTTCACCACGTAGTCGGGCGCGTAGAGGATGCCGCGGTCCATCAGCAGCTTCTCCACGCCCGGGTGGGCCAGCTGGTTGTTGGCGCCACCGGCCACGATCGCGGCTCGCAGCACAGCAACGGTGTCGTCGTCGAGGGCCCCGCCCAGCGCACACGGGGCGTAGACGTCGAGGTCGGAGGCGACCAGCGCGGCGGTGTCGGCCACGACGTCGACCTGGGGGTGCTTCGCGCGCAGGGCCTCGATCGCGGCCGGGTTCACGTCGGTGACGACGACCGAGGCGCCGTCTTCGATCAGGTGCCCGGTCAGCCACTTGCCGACCTTGCCGACGCCGGCGATGCCGACCCGGCGACCGGCGAGGGTTGGCGCGCCCCACCGGTGCTCGGCCGCGGCCCGCATCCCCTGGAACACCCCGAAGGCCGTCAGCACGGAGGAGTCTCCGCAGCCGCCGTTGGCCTCACTGCGGCCGGTCACGTACCGGGTCTCCTGGTTCACCACGTCCATGTCCGCGGAGTACGTCCCGACGTCGCAGGCGGTGTAGTACCGACCTCCCAGCGACTCCACCAGCCGCCCGTACGCGCGCAGAAGCTCGTCGGTCTTGTCCTTGGCCGGGTCGCCCCAGATAACGGCCTTGCCACCGCCGAGGGGCAGGCCGGCGGTGGCGTTCTTGTACGCCATCGCCCGGCTCAGGTCGAGCACGTCCTCGAGTGCCGCCTCTTCGGTCGGGTACGGGTGGAACCGCGTGCCGCCCAGGGCCGGGCCCAGTGCGGTCGAGTAGATGGCCACGATGGCCCGCAGGCCGCTGCGCCGGTCCTCGTGGAAGACCACGCGTTCGTGCCCGGTGTGCCCCTGGTCGCTGAAGACACCCATCCGTACCCACTCCTTTGTGTGTTCGTGGTTGTGACCCGGGCGACCCTCGTGAGGCCGCGCCATGGTCACGAGCCTAATCTTCGGCCCGCCGCGCTCAATACGAAGGCAATGTTGGTCGCCTACGCACGATTCGTGCGACGATCGCGCCGTGCCCACCCTGTTCGCGTCCTACCTGCGGGTGTACGAGCCACTGAGCGCGTTCGACAAGGCGAGCCAGCAGTACTGGCGGCGCTACATCCACGACGGGCGCGCGGTCACGCTGGCGGAGGGTCCGGGCCGGCAGCGGACATCGGTGATGGAGGCATTGGGCGCGAGTTGGACGCGGCTGCCCGACCTGCCCGACGAGGCGTACATCCTGCGCTCCGACGACGTCACCCTGATCTGCCCGTGGAACCTGCGGATCCGCGTCGCGGAGGCCGCGTTGGAAGCCCGGGACGGGGTGCCGGCGGTGCTCGCCGACGCGTTCGTGCCGCCCGCGCTGGCCGGCCTGGCCCGGGCGGTGGTCTCCGACTGGAACTCCGGGACCCGCGTGCTCGAGTTCGGCGCCCCGCGCCAGCACGAGCAGGTCTCGACCTGGAGCGTGCCGCTGCGCTGGTTCGTGCTGGTCGAGGCCGAGGAGCGGGAGCTGGTGCTGGAGCCGGGCCGCCGGGTGCTGCGGTACCGGACGGAGATCTCCAAGGCCCGGCGGCGGGCCCACCGCGCGCTGTCGGTGCTGCGCCGCGCGGTCGGCGACATCCCGATCTCGGAGGCGGTGGAGGAGAGCGCCCGCTGGCTGGAGGAGTTCCACCCGCGCTCGGTGGTCGAGCTGGACTACGGCGGCCTCGCCTCCGTGCTCCCCGATGACGATCTCGAAGGGGACGACTCGCCGACGCTGGTCGGAGACGGTCTGGCGGCATTGGCCAAGGGCGATGCAACCGCCGCAACCGGGGCATATGAGCAACTAGTGGAGCGATGGCGGGCAATCCAGCTCTTAGAGCGTTGCAACTGAGTCGTTACCCACAAAAACGGGCAATCCGCGCTCCACTCATGCGACCATCCATGGCGCATCAACCGTTCGGCCCATGTCGGACATCGGGGACTAGCCGGACGATGGGATTCGCGTTGGCCGGCGGGACCCCGGCCGATCGCCACGAGTACCTGTGGAGGAGAACCGATGGCATCCCGTACGCACGAGCCAGAACCGCTGCTCACCCCCGCAGAGGTCGCGTCAATGTTTCGGGTCGATCCCAAGACCGTGACCCGGTGGGCCAAGGCCGGCAAGCTGAGCGCGATCCGCACCCTGGGTGGCCACCGCCGCTATCGCGAGTCGGAGGTCCGGGCGCTGCTGCAGGGCGCTATCCCGTCGCAGCGCCAGGGCGACTGACCCCTATCCCCCAACAAACTGAATACTTTCAAGCTTCGACCGACGGTCCGCCGCGAGTCCTCGCGCGGACCGTTTGTCTGTCCTTGGATCGTGGCGGTGGTCACGCGCCGTCACCGCGGGTGACCCGCTCGACCACTCGGTTGTGTACCGTGTCGAGGTCGTCCGGGCCGAGCGAGGTCGGCCCGTCGGTGATCGTGTACCAGTCGAGCGCTCCCTGGTAGGCGACCATCGAGCGCACGCTGCCGTCCTCGGCCGCCTCGGTGCGGACCGTGAGATCACCCGTGACGACGCCGACCTCGTCGGTCATGACGCCGCCTGGCCCGGCCGTGACATCGGTGGAGCGCTGCATCACACGCACGTCCCCAGCATCGCGGTCAGCGCGGCCTTCTCGGCCGTGGTCACGCTGAGCTTCCAGTAGGCCTTGACCGTCACCCAGCGCTGCGCGTACTCGCACCAGTACGACGTGTTGGGCGGCTTCCACTGCGACGGATCCTGGTCGCCCTTGGACCGGTTGCTCGACAGCGACACGGCGAGCAGCTGCGGCCGGGTCAGGTCGTTGGCGAACGCGCTGCGCTGGTCGTCGGTCCAGCTGCTCGCGCCGGTACGCCACGCGTTGGCCAGCGGCACCATGTGGTCGATGTCCATGTCCTGCGGATCGGTGAGGGTCTTCCCGTCGTACGCGCTCACCCACGTACCCGAGATGATCTTGCAGTCGGCGCTGGTCTGCACCGCCGTGCCGTCCACCTTCAGCACGACATCGCGGGTGTCGCACCCGTTGCCCTGGCTGATCCAATGCTTGAACTTGTCCCGGCTGTACCCGGTCATCGTCGACCAGCTCGCCACGGTCAGCGTGCCCAGCTGCTGGCTGGCGGCGGCCGCGCCGGGCCCGGTCGGGCGGGTCGACTGGTCCGGGCCGCCGGCGGTCGTGGTGAGCGGATCACACGCGGTACCGAGCACCAGGATGATGCCCGCGGCGAGCCAGATCCTCACTCTCACGCACTCAGGATCATTGCTGTGGCGGACATTGGCCAGCAGCCCGATAAAGGTGTTTCAACCGTGTACGCCCCGATGTGGTGGGCTCCGTGATTATTGATCCCAATAGATACGTCGGCGGGGTGTCATCCCCTCGTCCTGGCGTGGGGGTCACATCGTGGGACGCGGGAGCGTGCCCATCGGTATCTGTCCTGCTCAGGCCCTATTACCACAGGTCGGCTCGAAGCCAAGGCGCAGCGAGGTAACGCAGTCGTCACGGTGTGGCTCGATGTTGGTTACAGGTACGAACGGTCGCTTGACCAGGCGAGCGACTTAAGGGGAGTGTCAGTCTCGCCGGCCGCCAACCCTTGGGGTCGGGGCTTTCTGCGGACTGCGCCGCCATACCAGGGGCAGCCGTGGAGGAGTCCACGCACATGACAGCCGATCGGTTGCCAGCTGCCAGGACGCGGGCACGGTATGAACGGGCACCCACCCGTTCGCCGGGTCCTTTCCGGGGCGCTGTGCATTGGCGGCCAGGAAGGGGTAGCTCGTCCATGGTGTTGGGGCCAGATCACAGCGGCCCGGCCACGGCGCTGGTCGGCGAGGAGCTGGCCGAGACCCCTGGGTCGTCGAAGTCGGGCACACCGGGTGAAGCCATTCAGGGCCGTTCGCTCGGACAGATCGCTTGGGGCCGTCTCAAGCGTGACCGCGTCGCGATGGCCGGCGGCGTGGTGGTCATCCTGCTCATCCTGGTCGCGATCTTCGCGCCGTGGATCGTGAAGCTGCTGGGCCATCCGCCGAACGAGTACCACCAGGACACGTCGCTGATCGACCCGGCGCTCGGACCCAAGGGCAAGTTCGGCGGCATGAGCCGGCAGTTCCTCTTCGGGCTGGAGCCGGTCAACGGCCGGGACCTGTTCAGCCGGGTCGTCTACGGCGCGCGAATCTCGTTGCTGATCGCGTTCGTCGCGACGCTGCTCTCGGTCACGATCGGCTCGGTGCTCGGTGTCGTCGCCGGCTACTTCGGCGGCTGGGTGGACACGATCATCGCCCGGGCGATGGACGTCTTCCTCGCTTTCCCGCTACTCGTCTTCGCCATCGCGCTGGGCGGCGTGGTCCCAGACTCGGCCTTCGGGCTGTCCGGTGACGCGCTGCGCATCGCCATGCTGATCTTCATCATCGGCTTCTTCAACTGGGGCTACATCGCCCGCATCGTGCGTGGGCAGGCGCTGTCGCTGCGCGAGCGTGAGTTCGTCGACGCGTCCCGCAGCCTCGGCGCCCGCGCGCCGCGCATCATCTTCCGCGAGATGCTGCCGAACCTGTTCGCGCCGATCCTTGTCTACGCGACGCTGCTGATCCCGACGAACATCCTCTTCGAGTCGGCACTGTCCTTCCTCGGCGTCGGCGTCCGCCCGCCGACCGCGACGTGGGGCGGCATGCTGTCTGACGCCGTGCACTACTACACGATGCCGCACTTCATGTTCTGGCCGGGCATGGCGATCTTCCTTACCGTGCTCGCCTTCAACATCTTCGGCGACGGCTTGCGCGACGCGCTCGATCCGAAGTCCCGCTGACGTGCTTCCCCCGCACCGTTCGATCCCAACCGAGAAGGGACGCCAGTAAATGAAGAAGAGATTGGTGACTGCGGTAGCGATAGCTACTGCGCTCACCCTGGGCATGACTGCTTGCTCGAAGTCTCCAAGCACCAGCACCAACAACGCCCCAGCGACGCCGGCTTTCAACGCGGCGATCGGGCATGTGTACAACGCATCCGACCACAAGGGCGGGATTGTCAAGATGGCAATCTCGTCGGACTGGGACTCCATCGACCCCGGTGACACCTACTACGGCCTGTCCTGGAACCTGGTCCGGCTCTACGGCCGTGCCCTGACCATGTTCAAGCCGGCGCCGGGCGCCGAAGGCAACACCCTCACCGGTGACCTGGCCGAGGGCCTGGGCGTGCCGAGCGACGGCGGCAAGACGTGGACGTACAAGCTGCGTGCCGGCGTGAAGTTCGACAACGGCACGCCGATCACGTCCAAGGACGTCAAGTACGCCGTCGAGCGCTCGATCGACAAGGACGTGCTGGTCAACGGCCCGACCTACTTCGACGACAACCTCGACTGGCAGGGCTACCGCGGCCCGTACAAGGACAAGGGCAAGGACCCGAAGTCGGCGATCGAGACCCCGGACGACCGGACGATCGTCTTCCACCTGAAGCAGGCCTTCGGTGGCTTCGACTACTTCGCCATGCTCCCCATGACGGTTCCGGTGCCTGAGGCCAAGGACCAGGGCGACAACGGTGGCGCGAAGTACCGCAACCACATCGTGGCGTCGGGCCCGTACATGTTCGACACCAACGAGCCGGGCAAGGGCTTCACGCTCAAGCGCAACCCGAACTGGGACCCCGCGACCGACCCGAACCGCAAGGCTCTGCCGGACGGCTACAGCGTCAAGCTGAACGTCAACGCCGACGACATCGACAACCAGCTGATCTCGGGCGACCTCGACGTCGACATCGCGGGCACCGGTGTCCAGCCGGCCGCGCTGCCGCGCGTTCTCGGTGACCCGACGCTCAAGGCGCAGGCGGACAACCCGGCCGCGCTGCGGCTGTGGTACACGTCGATCCTGCCGACCGTGGCGCCGTTCGACAACCTCGACTGCCGTAAGGCCGTCGAGTACGCGGCCGACCGCACCGGTTACCAGGCGGCGTACGGCGGCGAGACCGGCGGCGACATCGCCACCACCCTGCTGCTGCCGGCCATCCCGGGCTACCAGAAGTTCGACGAGTTCCCGGCCGGGGCCGACAACAAGGGTGACCTCGACAAGGCCAAGGCGGCGCTGGCCGCGTGTGGCAAGCCGAACGGCTTCGAGACCAAGATGGCGTACCGGGCCGAGCGGCCCAAGGAGAAGGCGACCGCCGAGTCGCTGCAGCAGAGCCTGGGCCGGGTCGGCATCAAGCTGACGCTGGTTCCGCTCGCGACGAAGAGCTACTTCTCGCTCTACGTCGGCAAGCCGGACTACCCCGTTGCCAACGGCATCGGCCTGGCCACCAACGGCTGGGGCGCTGACTGGGGCGACGGTTACGGCATGCTCTCGCAGATCGTCGACAGCCGGGTCATCCGGGCCACCGGTGGCTCGTCCAACCTGAGCGTGCGGATCCCCGCGGTCGACGCCCTGCTGGACAAGGCGATGGCCGAGCCGGACGTCACCAAGCGCAACGTGATCTGGGGCCAGATCGACAAGGCCGTCATGGACCAGGCTGTGATCCTGCCTGGTGTGTACTCCAAGGCGGTCACCCTGCGCGGCAAGCACCTCGCGAACGTCTTCGTCAACGAGGCATTCGGCCAGTACGACTACCTGTCGCTGTCCATCGCGTAACCCGCAGTACGTCCTCCACCCACCGCGTTAACTCAGTGAGGCAGGTGAAGGCGTAGGGCAGACCGGCCCGCCCGAGACAAGCTCTCGGGCGGGCCGGATCGCCCAGCCGAGCATCGTGGTCACCTACATCATCCGTCGCCTGATCGGTGCGGTGATCCTGCTGTTCATCGTCAGCGTGATCATCTTCGGGATCTTCTTCGTCATTCCGCGACTCACCGGCGCCACCGCGGAGAGCCTCGCCTCCCGGTACGTCGGGCGCACCGCGAGTCAGGAACAGGTGGAGGCGGCCGCGCACCGGCTCGGTTTCACCGACCCGCTGCCAGTGCAGTACGGGCGTTGGGTCAAGGGCATCTTCGTTGGCGCCGACTACAACTACGGCCCGGGCGTCGAGCATTGTCCGGCGCCGTGCCTCGGCTACTCGTTCATCAACCGCCGCCCGGTGCTGCCCGACATCCTGGACCGGATGACGGTGACCCTCTCGCTGGCGGTGGGGGCGGCCATCATCTGGTTGTTCTTCGGTGTCGCCACCGGCATCGTCTCCGCGTTAAGACGCGGCTCCATCTTCGACCGATCGGCGATGGCGACCGCCCTCGCCGGCGTGTCGCTGCCCATCTTCTTCACCGGCATCGTGGCGCTCACACTCTTCAGTTACGGCACGCCGTTCCGGATCACCGCGCCCGGTGGCTCGTTCACACCCATCACCGAGAACCCGGGGCTCTGGGCG
>Ga0068864_100002818_pt1 | contig 14343 bp, 15 predicted proteins | sample KBSSwiS72_FD_66586 | JGI IMG/M metagenome (GOLD analysis project Ga0068864, IMG submission 66586) | Switchgrass rhizosphere microbial communities from Kellogg Biological Station, Michigan, USA - KBS Switchgrass S7-2 | ecosystem: Host-associated > Plants > Roots > Rhizosphere > Soil ... | reverse complement strand
GCGGCCCCGGCGATGGCAATCCGCACGGCAGCGGTCATTTCTTGAAGATGTCCAGGAACTGCTCCCACCACGAGCGCGGATCGGACCAGGTGCCCTCTCCGGCGGTCATCGCCGCGGCGGACTTGTTGAGCTCGGCGACGGAGATAGGCATCTCGTCCCCTTCCCATCGCGCGAGCTTGTCCTCGACGAAGTACACGGTGAACGTACGGTGCTCGCGGACCACGCCCTGCCGCGTGAATTCGTAGACGTAGTCCCAACGGTTCTCGCGGAAGACACTGACCACGAGAGGGGTGCCGAGCTGCTGCCGCACCTGCGCTTTCGTCATGCCGATCTTGAGCTTGTCCACCTGGTCCTGCGACAGGTAGTTGCCCTGGTTGATGTCGAGCATGTAGACGCCATAGGTGCGCAGCGTCGGGAAATAGGTATCGATCGCCTGGCACCCTCCCAGCGCCCAGACGAGGAGCACTGCGAGGCCCGCGGGCCCCAGCGAACGAAACGGCGGGCGCAGAAACGCCCGGGTGATGCCGTGGACCAAGATGGATGCCTGTGCGAACATGCGAAGTAGTTGGCTATTATAGCCGTCGCGCCAAGCCCGCTTCGACGCCGAGCGCTGCCCAGTACCGCACACGCACCGCACCGTAGCCGCCCGGCAATCTCCGCCGCTCCCCGACCGACTTTCATCGTGGCCTCCAACGTCTCCGCGCCGAAAGAACTGAAGAACGCCGGCCTCAAGGCAACGGTGCCGCGGCTCAAGATCATCTCGATCTTCGAAGCGTCGAAGGTCCGGCATCTCACCGCCGAGGACGTCTACCGGAAGCTCCTCGACGAAGGTCCCGACATCGGTCTCGCGACGGTGTATCGAGTGCTGACGCAGTTCGAGCAGGCGGGACTGCTCGTGCGCCATCACTTCGATTCGGGCAAGGCGGTCTTCGAGCTGAACGAAGGGCATCACCACGACCATCTCGTCTGCATCCGCTGCGGACGCGTCGAGGAGTTCTACGACGCCGCCATCGAGAAGCGGCAACATGCGGTCGCGCGCGAGCGGGGCTTCGAGATCTCCGGCCACGCGCTCTATCTGTACGCCGACTGCGTCAAAGCGCGCTGCCCGTACCGCAAGTCGAGCCGCAACGAGGAGCCGCGCTAGCGGAGTGTCGCGTCGCGCTCACCGTCGTGCTCCAGGCGGCGCTAGGAATCGCCTTCCGGTGACGGCGGCGCGTCCGCCGTCACGTCGCGACGATTGAAGTCGCGAAGCCTGAATCCCAGCAGCCACAGCGCCGCGAAATAGGCCGCCGCGCCGGCAGCGCACACTCCGCTCAGCCGGCCGACTTTCTGCCACAGCGACGCCGCGGTCCAGAATGACGCGGGACCGGCGATCCACAACAGCACCGCGGCGAGCACGAAGAGGGCGATCACGAGCTTCCCGAGGAACGGCAGCCACCCGGCGGCAGGTGCGTAGATCCCGCGCCTTCGGAGGAACCAGAAGAGAAGGCTCGCGTTGAAGCACGCGCCGATCGACGTCGCGAGCGTCAAGCCGGCGTGGCCGATCTGCTGCATAAGAATCAACGCCAGCGTTTGCGTGACGAGCACGGTGGCGAACGCGATCTTGACGGGCGTCGACATCACCTGCCGCGCATAGAAGCCGGGCGCCAGGATCTTGACGACGATGAGCCCCAGCAGGCCCACGCTGTAGCCCAGGAGCGCGGTGCGGGTCTGCAGCACGTCCTCGAGCGAAAAGCGCCCGTACTGGTAAAGCGTGGAAATGAGCGGGATCGCAAGGATCCACAGCGCGACCGCCGCCGGCAGCGCCAGCAGGAACGCAAGCCGCAATCCCCAGTCGAGCAGCGACGTGTACTCGTCGTGCCGCGTCTCGGCGTGCAGCTTCGCGAGCGACGGCAGCAGCACGGTGCCGAGCGCAACCCCCAATAGCGCACTTGGGAATTCCATCAGGCGGTCGGCGTAGGTGATCCACGAAATCCGTCCGTCGCCGAGCGACGCCGCGAGCTGAGTGTTGATGAGCGCGGAGATCTGCGACGCCGACACTCCGATCACGGCTGGGCCCATGGCGATCAGCACGCGACGCACGCCCGGGTCGCGCCAGTCGAACCGCGGCGGGCCGAGCATTCCGATCCTGATGAGCGGACGGATCTGCAGCGCGAGCTGTGCGGCGCCGCCGACGAACACGCCCCACGCGAGCGCCGTGATCGGCGGATTGCAGTACGGCGCGAGAAACAGCGCGGCGCCGATGATGGAGACGTTGAGCAGCACCGGCGTGACCGCCGGAATCGCGAATTGGCGATAGACGTTGAGAACGCCGCCGGAAAGCGACACGAGCGACACGAAGAACAGGTACGGAAAGACGATGCGGATCATCTGCGCCGTCAGCTCGACCTTGCCCGGCGTCTTGTCGAATCCTGTCGCGAGCACATATACGAGCCACGGCGCCGCGAGCACGCCGATCAGCGTCAGCAGCAGCAGGGAGACCGCGAGCAGCGTGCCTACGCGACCCACGAGTGCGCGCGTCTCGTCGTCGCCTCGATGCCTTCGATACTCGGCGAAGATCGGCACGAACGCCTGCGAGAACGCGCCTTCGGCGAAGAGCCGCCGCAGGATGTTCGGCAAGCGGAATGCCGCCTCGAAAGCGTCCATCTGCATCCCGGCGCCGAACGCCGCGGCTTTGAGGCTTTCGCGAACGAGACCCGTGATCCGTGACAGCAGCGTCATGCCGCTGACGGTCGAAAGCGCGCGCAGCAGGTTCAATGTGAAGCGGTGGGCGGGGAGCGGGCCGAAGGATGCCGGCCGTTGCACGGTGAGCGGTAAGCTGCTATTATGCTTGGTCTTTTTCGGCTACTCCAGATCAGCAACGCAACAGCGAAGCAAATACACGAGGATTTCGACTCATGGCGAACAGCGCCCAGGCAAGAAAGCGCGCCCGGCAGGCCGCGCAGACCAACAAGCACAACGCGAGCCTTCGCTCGACGTTGCGTACCGCGGTCAAGGCCGTGCGCAAGGCGATTGCGGGCGGCGACAAGGCGGCGGCAGCAGAGAAGCTTAAGGCTTCGCAAGCCGTCATCGATCGCATCGCGGACAAGAAGATCGTGCACAAGAACCTGGCATCGCGGACGAAGTCCCGCCTTGCGCACGCCATCAAGGCCATGGCCTGATCGGTCGAGACGATCGACAGAAGGCCGACCGCGTCGCGGTCGGCGTCCGAAAAAGGCGCCCGAGGGCGCCTTTTTTTCCCCTTTTTTGTTGCTCCTCGAGAAGGGCGCGCTACGACGCCGATGTCGTTATTGGCGCCCGGTCGGTCGCGCGGGCCAAACCAACGGGGCATGAGTATTGCTTGTTGAGCCACGTTGCCTTGCCGTAACGGGCAGGCTCACAGCTGGCGAAGCGTTCGACGCGGAGGCTGCCCGCGAAGGATTCGTGGACGAGCAACCTGATACCGACGATGCCGATCACTTGCAGCCCCCCTCCGATCGTTGACCGGTCGCCATTGGCTTTCGCCGAGCGGCGCAATGTGCCGCCGGTGGGTAGTGGACGTTCAAGGCATGCTGCCGCGCCCGCCATGGGCCGGGCATGCGAGGTCTGCCTACCGGCACTTGCGCGCCTCGCGCTGACCTGCGTTCTTCTCGCCGCTCTATGGGGCTCGCCTTCGGTGGCCGCCGCCCCTGACGCGATCGCCAGCCAGGCGCTGGAAATCGAATCGTCGCTCTACGGGTTCCCGAAGCGCGCACAGGATGAGCTCGCTGGCCTGCTCGCGCGCGCCGATTCCGCAGCCCCGGCGGTGCGTCGCCAGATCTACGCGTTGTACGGGCAGGCAGCGGTCGCCGCCGGCAACAGTCCGGACGCGCTGGCCGTCGCGGACCGCCTGAAGCGCGAGGCCACTACGTCCGCGGAAAACGCGCTTCTCGCGACATCGCTGCTCGTGCGATCGACCGTCGAACGGCTCGCCGGTGACGCTGCGCGGGCGAACAGCTTCGCAAAGCAAGCCCGCGAGCTCCTGAACGGCGCTTCGGACCCCTATCTAGACTACTGGGCGGCGATGTCGATCGGCGTCACGGCGCGCAATCGCGGTCACCTGGAAGAGTCGCTCGGCGCGCTGCAGGAGGCGCTGTCCCTTGCCGAGCAGCAGGACAACTCATACCGGCGTGCAGCGGCGCTCTATCAGCTGTCCACGCTGTACGTGATGCTGAAGCAGCCCCGGAGCGCGCTCGATGCAAGCCTCGAGGCGTATCGACTGGCGGAAGCCGGCGGCAGCACGCCGGAGATGGTGAAGGCGCGGATGGCGGAATCCTCTGCGCGCGACGCGCTCGGCGACGCGGCACGCGAGCTCGAATCGATGGAAGAAGCGCTGGCGCTCGCGCGGAAGTCGCGCTCGAAGGTCGGCGAAGGACTTGCGCTCATCAACCTCGCCGACATCAAGCTTCGCCGAAAGGACTTCGCCAAAGCGCTCGACCTGTCCCGGCAATCGCTTGCGCTCGGCATCGAATTCAACGACGTCGGATCGATCGCCACCAGCAAGGCGAACATCGGCTTCGCGCTCTTCGGGCTCGGCAAGGCGAGCGAGGGCCGCCGTTACGCGGACGAGGCGCTTGCCGACTACGAGCGCACCGGCGCGACCGCGGAGATCGCATCGCTGCTCGGCGAATACGGCCAGTATCTCGAGAGAGCCGGCGACTACAGAAGCGCTCTCGCGTTCTATCACCGCGAGCGCAAGCTCAACGAGGAGATGGCGGCGGCCGCGCACCAGCGCGCGGTGCTCGAGCTGCAGGAGAAATACGAGTCGGACAAGAAACGCCGCGAAATCGAGCTACTCAACCGCCAGAACGCGCTCAACTCGGCGGAGCTCGAGAACCAGCAGTTGCGCGAGCGGGTCTGGTGGCTGTTCGCGGCGATCGTCGCGATCGCGCTTCTCGTGATCGGCGTCTACTACCAGCGGCTGCGCGTCAACAACGGGCTGCTCGCACAGAAGAACCGCGAGCTGTCGGCGCGCAGCAGCCGCGACCCGCTGACCGCGCTCTACAATCGCCGGTATTTCCAGGAGCTCATGCGCGACGCGCCGGTGCCGACCGAGCGCCGCGTGCACACGCAGCCCGGTTCGCCGGTGCACGCCTTGCTGCTGATCGACATCGATCTTTTCAAGCAGACGAACGACCGGTTCGGCCACGCGGCCGGTGACGCCGTTCTCATCGCCATCGCGCGCCGGTTGCGCGATACGCTGCGCGAAACGGACATCATCGTGCGTTGGGGGGGCGAGGAGTTCCTGGTATTCGTTCCCTCGACTTCCACCGACAAGCTCGACGAGATCGCGGCGCGGATCATGCGGGCCATCGCGCTCGAGCCGATCGCGTACAAGAGCCACCAAATCCACGTCACCGCATCGATCGGCTACGCTCCCTTGCCCCTGCCGCCCGAGGACATCCACCTGCCTTGGGAGCGTGCCGTCGGTCTCGTCGACATGGCGCTCTACATGGCGAAGCTCCACGGGCGCAACTGCGCCTACGGCATCCGGAGGCTCCGGCGCAGCGACGACGAGGCGATGGCGCGGATCGAGCGCAGCCTCGAGTCGGCCTGGGCGAACGGCATGGTCGAGATGCACCTCGAGCCGGGGCCGGAAGTCGATGCGGGCGACGGCGCATCGCCGGATCCTCCCGGAACCGCGTCAGTCGACAACACTTTCGGCGAAAACGACGAGCGGCGCGTCGCGTAGCGGCGCATCCCCTGCCGGCCCGCTTCGTTCGGCAGTCGCTCGGTGGCTCGCGTGGTAGAGTCTCGGCTCGACCTTTGATCGCGCGCGGTCTCGCCGCGACGCGGCCGCCCCGCTCCGCGGGGTCGCGTCGCCCCGTTGCGTTGCTCACCGCCGCGTAAGCCATGTCCGTCCTGCCGCCGAAGCATTTCCTGCAGATCCGTGATTTCACGCTGGAGGAATTCGAGTACCTGATCGCGCGCACTCGATGGATCAAGGATCGGTTCAAGCGATACGAGCTTTACCAGCCGCTGCGGGACCGCACGCTCGCGATGGTGTTCGAGAAGGCGTCGACGCGCACTCGGGTGTCGTTCGAGGCGGGGATGAACCAGCTCGGCGGCATCGCCATCAACCTCAACCGGACCGACACGCATCTTTCCCGCGGGGAGCCGATCGAGGACGTCGCGCGCGTGATCTCGCGGATGGTCGACGTCGTCATGATCCGGACGTTCGAGCAGGCGATCATCGAGCGCTTCGCCGCGCATTCGCGCGTCCCGGTGATCAACGGGCTGACCAACGAGTACCACCCTTGCCAGATCCTCGCCGACATCTACACGTACATCGAGCACCGCGGGTCGATTCGCGGCAGGACCGTCGCGTGGATCGGCGACTCCAACAACGTGTGCAGCACGTGGCTCCAGGCGGCGGCGATCTTCGACTTCACCGTCCACGTGTCGACACCCCCCGGCTACGAATACGATGCTGCGCGCGCCGACATGGATGGACGCGGCCATTTCGAGGCTTTCGGCGACCCGCACGCGGCGTGCCGTGGTGCCGATCTCGTCACGACCGACGTCTGGACGAGCATGGGCTTCGAGTCCGAGAACGACACGCGCCAGCAGGATTTCGCGCAATGGCGCGTGGATGCCGCGATGATGCGGGAAGCAAAGCGCGACGCGGTCTTCATGCATTGCCTGCCCGCGCACCGCGGCGAAGAAGTCACCGCGGAGGTTCTGGACGGACCGCAATCAATCGTGTGGGACGAGGCGGAGAACCGCCTTCACGCCCAGAAGGCGCTGCTCGAGTATCTCGTCTGCGGACGCGTCAATCCTTGAAGAGGTGAAACGATGATCGATCACACCGGCGTCGGCGTAACGGACGCGAAGAAGAGCCTCGCGTTCTACAAGGCGGCGCTTGCGCCGCTCGGCTATCAGGCGTTGATGGAGGGCGATGGCTACGCAGGCTTCGGCGTCGCGCCCAAGCCGGATTTCTGGATCGGCCAAGGCAAGCCCAATGTTCCCCCGGTGCATGTCGCGTTCAGCGCGTCGTCGCGGGCCGCCGTCGATGCGTTCCACAAGGCAGCGATTGCGGCCGGAGGGCGCGACAACGGCGCTCCCGGCCTGCGGCCGCAATACCATGCGAATTACTACGGCGCGTTCGTGCTCGACCCGGACGGCCACAACATCGAGGCGGTCTGTCATGCAGCGGCTTGACCCTCATCGAAAGGCAACGCGCCCGACCATGCGGGACCGGCTCACGCGCCTCGCGCTCGTTGCCGGAGCCTGCATGGGGCTCGTCGCGGCGGCCACGCCGGCGCCCGCGCAGACGTGGCCCGACAAGCCGATCCGCTTCATTGTCTCGGCTCCGGCCGGCAGCTCGCTCGACGCGCTCGCCCGCGTGATCGGTGACAAGCTCAAGGATCGTCTCGGCCAGCCGGTGATCGTCGAGAACAAGCCCGCAGCGGGAGGCACGGTCGCCGTGGGCGAGGTCGCCAAGGCGCCGCCCGACGGATCGATGATGGTGCTCGGGTTCAACGGACCTTTGGCGTTCGGTCCGCTGTTGCAGAAGCTTCCCTACGACGTCGCGAAGGATCTCGCGCCGGTGATCATCACGTCGAGTCAGCCGAACGTGCTGGCCGTGTGGTCCGGGTTGCCGGTGACGAGCGTGCAGGAGCTCGTCGCTTATGCGAAGGCGAACCCAGGGAAGCTCTCGTATGCTTCCGTCGGCAACGGCAGCTCGTCCCACCTCAACATGGAGCTCCTCAAGTCCGTCGCCGGGTTCGAGGCGGTTCACGTGCCGTTCAACGGCTCGCCCCCGGCCGTGACGGCGACGATCCAGGGCGAAACCCAGGCGATGTTCGCCGTGATGCAGCCGCTGCAGGCGCAGATCCAGGCCGGCAAGCTGCGCGCGCTGGCGGTCACCACCGGGAAGCGGTTTCCGCTGCTGCCCGACCTGCCGACCATCGCGGAGTCGGGCTATCCCGGCTTCGAAGCGCTCGCGTGGAACGGCGTCATGGTCCCGGCGGGGACGCCCAAGCCGATCATCGCGCGCCTCAACGCCGAGATGAATGCAATCCTGAAGCAGCCCGACGTCGTCGAGAAAATGCACGCGTCCGGCTTCGACCTGATCGGCGGCACGCCGGAGGATTTCGGCAACCTGATCAAGCGGGAGACCGACACGTGGTCGCCGGTGATCAAGAAGCTGGGATTGAAGGTGGATTAGCCTCGCCGCTCGCGCCGCGGCCGCTACTTCTCGTCGCCGTCCGTCAATCGCGGCAGCGGCGAATCGCCCGAAGGCCGCAGCAGCCCCGTCTTCACGTAAGTCAGCAGCTTTTCGCGCGTGTCCGCGATGTCGAGGTTCCGCATCGTGAGCTGGCCGATGCGGTCCTGCGGCGTGAACGACGACGCGCCCTTCTCCATCGTGAGCCGCTCCGGCTTGTAGGTGAGGTTGGGGCTGGTCGTGTCGAGAATCGAGTAGTCGTTGCCGCGCCGAAGCTCGAGCGTCACTTCGCCCGTGACCGCGCGCGCGACCCAGCGCTGCGCCGTCTCGCGCAGCATCATCGCCTGCGAGTCGAACCAGCGTCCCTGGTACAGAAGCCGTCCCAGCCGACGGCCGTGGTCGCGATACTGCTCGATCGTGTCCTCGTTGTGGATCCCGGTGACGAGGCGCTCGTATGCGATGAACAGGAGCGCCATGCCGGGCGCCTCGTAGACGCCACGGCTCTTCGCTTCGATGATCCGGTTCTCGATCTGGTCGCTCATGCCGATGCCGTGCCGGCCGCCGATGGCATTCGCCTCGAGGAGCAGCGCGACCTCGTCGGCGAACGTCGCACCGTTGAGCGCCACGGGACGTCCCTGATCGAACCGGATCGCGACCGTCTCGGGCTTCACCGCGACGTCCTCCCGCCAGAACGCCACGCCCATGATCGGCTCGACGATGCGGATACCCTTGTCGAGGAACTCGAGGTCCTTCGCCTCGTGGGTCGCGCCGAGCAAATTCGAGTCCGTGGAATAGGCCTTCTCGGCGCTCATCTTGTAGCCGAATCCCGCGCGCGTCAGGTACTCGGACATCTCCTTGCGTCCGCCGAGCTCGTCGATGAACTTGGCGTCGAGCCAGGGTTTGTAGATTCGCAGGTCGGGATTGGCGAGCAGCCCGTAGCGATAGAAGCGCTCGATGTCGTTGCCCTTGAACGTGCTGCCGTCGCCCCAGATGTGGACGTCGTCCTCGCGCATCGCGACGACCAGCATCGTGCCGGTCACGGCCCGGCCGAGCGGCGTCGTGTTGAAATACGTCTGCCCTGCGGTCGAGATGTGAAAGGCGCCTGCCTGGAGCGCCGCAATTCCCTCCGCCACGAGGGCAGCGCGGCAATCGACGAGCCGCGCTTCCTGCGCCCCGTAGGCTTTCGCCCGACGCGGAATCTCGTCGTAGTCGGGCTCGTCCGGCTGGCCCAGATTGGCGGTGTACGCGTACGGAATCGCGCCTTTCGCCCGCATCCAGTGCAGCGCCGCGCTCGTGTCGAGTCCGCCGGAAAACGCGATGCCGACTCGCTGGCCGACGGGAAGATCCTGCAGGATGTGCGACATGAAGGCGCCTTCGGGCGTGTGCGAAATCGGTTATTCTAGCCGCGTTCGGCGAGTCGACATTCCCCTTGCCGTTGGCGCGCATCGCGAACATACCCTGTTCCGACGGCACGCACATCACCCATGCCGGAGCTGCCGGATCTCACGCTGTACATCGAAGCGCTGCGCGGGCGCATTCGCGGCCGCAAGCTCGAGCGCGTCCGGATCGTCAATCCGTTCGTGCTGCGCACCGCCGTTCCGCCGATCGGCGACGCCGAAGGCCGACGGGTCGAGGACATTCGGCGGATCGGCAAGCGCATCGTCATCGCGCTCGAGGGCGAGCGCTTTCTCGTCCTGCATCTCATGATCGCGGGCCGCCTGCGCTGGCTCGAGCGCAAGGAGCGGCCGCCGGGGCGAATGACGCTCGCGACCTTCGAATTCGATTCAGGCACGCTTGCCTTCACCGAAGCGGGAACGAAACGGCGCGCCTCGCTGCACTTTGTCGCCGACCCTGCGGTGCTCGCGACCTTCGACGCCGGCGGACTGGAGGTCGGCGAAATGGACCTTTCCGCATTTGCTGATCGCCTCAAACGCGAGAACCACACATTGAAGCGCGCGCTCACGGATCCGCGGCTTTTCGCGGGCATCGGCAACGCCTACTCGGACGAGATCCTGCACCGCGCGCGGCTGTCGCCGATCGCGCACACCGCGAAGCTCGATGCGGCCGAGGTCGAGCGGCTCTACGCGGCGACCCTGGCCGTGCTCGACGAATGGGTCGAGCGGTTGCGCGCGCAGGCGAGCGGGGCGTTTCCGGAGAAGGTCACCGCTTTCCGACCCGAGATGGCGGTGCACGGCCGGTACGGCCAGCCCTGCCCGGTTTGCGGCGCACCGGTGCAGCGGATCGTCTATGCGGAGAACGAGTGCAACTATTGCGCGCGTTGCCAGACGAATGGCGTCGTCCTGGCCGATCGGGCGCTCTCGCGCCTCCTGCACAAGAGCTGGCCGCGCTCCATCGACGAGCTCGCGTGAGAAAGCGCGGGCGTCGACCGGCAATCGCGTTGCGGTAGACTGCAGTCAACGAAGCCGAGAGCCATCAACCATGCCGTCGTTCGATATCGTTTCAGAAGTGAACCAGGTGGAAGTTCGCAACGCTGTCGACCAGACGAACAAGGAAGTCTCGACGCGCTTCGACTTCAAGGGCTCGGACGCGCGCGTCGAGCATGCGGACAAGACGCTCACGCTCTACGCCGACGACGACTTCAAGCTGAAGCAGGTGACCGACATCCTGACCGCCAAGCTCACGAAGCGCGGCGTCGACGTCCGCTCGCTCAAGTACGGGACGATCGAGAAGATCTCCGGCAACAAGGTGAAGCAGCCGGTGACGATTCGCGTCGGCATCGAGCAGGACCTCTCGAAGAAGATCGTCAAGCTCGTCAAGGACAGCAAGATGAAGGTGCAGGCGTCGATCCAGGGCGAAGCGGTCCGCGTGTCCGGTGCGAAGCGGGACGATTTGCAGCAGGCGATCGCGCTCGTCAAGAAGACGATCACCGACTTCCCCGTCCAGTTCGGCAACTTCCGCGACTAGCGACGCGCCGGCCTGCGGACCGTCGCGGTCCGTCGTTCGGCCGGCGAACTCAGCATGTCCCTGCCTCGACGCATCGCATCGCCTCCGATCCTGTTGCGGATGTTCACGCTCGCCGACGCGCCGCGCGTCGCGGAGCTCTGCGGCGACTGGCAGGTCGCGCAGATGACGTCACTGATCCCGCACCCGTACTCGCTCGAGATGGCGCAAACGTTCATCAATGCCTGCCGCGAAGCATGCGAGAACGGGCCGATGCCGACCTACGCGATCGCTCGCGCGGCAGATGGAGCGCTGGTCGGGGCGATCGGGATCACGATCATGCCGGAGGCCGGCGAGTCACTCGGCTACTGGATCGGCCGGCCGCACTGGGGCAACGGCTACGCCACGGCGGCGGCACGCGCGATGCTCGCGCTCGCGTTCTCGCGCCTCGGTGTCGATGCCATCACGGCGATCCACCTCGTACGCAATCCGGCGTCCGGACGCGTGATGGCGAAGTGCGGGATGACGGAGGTGGGCCGCGAGACGCGCACGCATCGCGGTGAACCGGAGGAATTCCGCGTCTGGAGCATCGACGCGGCGGGCTGGGACCGCGCCGCGCAGCGCAGTTGGTGAGCGGCCGCCGACAAGCGCCGGGCGCACCTTCAGGCCAGGTCGGCGACGAGCGCCTCGCGCGTCTCACGCGGCACAACCGCAATGTGCGCTTCGTACTGGGGATGATCGACGCCGATCGCCAGGTTCGCGCCACGGCGCAGCGCAGCGACCATGGCGGGTTCGAGCTCGAAGCGCAGGAAGTGGACCGCCGCCGTCTTCGACTCCGTCTCGCGCGGCAGGTCCTCGTCGGCGATCGCGTCGACGCGCGCCTGCCCTTCGACCCGCACCCACACGCCGCGCTCGATGCCCACGAGGCGCGCGAGCGCGTCGGCCCGCTCGCCTGGATCTTCGTACTCGATCAGCATCGTCGCCTTGAAATTCGAGCCGTCGGGCACGAGCGGGTTGTAAGCATCGAGCTCTTCCTGGATTCCGTGCTCCTCGAACGTCTTCTCGATCCGCAGCATCTCCTGGATCTGGTAGCGGATCGTGAGCTCGTCCTCGAAGATGAGCGTCACGTGGTCCCCGAGATGCACCGTGCGCGGCTTCTTGTGCGCGAGTACGCGGGTGCGAAACTCGCCGCGTGCCTTCGCATAGGCCTCGAGGGAAAGCAGGCTGTCGCGGGTGATCGCCACCGGCTCACTCCTCGTCTTTGATCGGCCCGGGCTTGAACAGCCGCTCGCGCAGTTCCTCGTCGAATTTGGAATTGTTGCGGCGAATCCACTCGAGCGTCATCGCCGCATGCTCGATCTCCTCGTCGCGATTGTGCGCGAGAACGCGCTTCAGCTCCGGATCGATGCACGCATCCACGCGCTGGTTGTACCAGTCGACGGCCTCGAGCTCCTCGATCAGCGACACGATGGCGCGGTGAAAATCCTGGGTTGCGGACGAGAGCTTTTCGATGGGCTCGTGATAGCCTTCATGCGACATGGTGGCGATTCCTCGTTGGTTCCTCGGGTGGCGATGGCATCCGCTGCGCCGGGTGCCGGCCGGTCCGTCATTCTAGAGCCCATAGGCGATGCGCAGCAGCGCGAGCGGATGCTCCTTGCGCGGACGGTGCCCGCTTCCGGACTGCTCGATCCCCTGCGCGATGCGGCGGCCGGCAATCGGACAATCCGACGAGATGTAATCGGGCTCCGGCTCCGCCATCTGGCGGAACACCGGACGGCCGATCTTCATCGAGTTCGCATAGAACTCGGTTTTGACACCGTAGCTTCCGTCGTGCCCCGCGCAGCGCTCTACCGTGTGCACCGTGGTTCCGGGAATCCATTCGAGCGCTTCGCGCGTTTTCTGGCCGACGTTCTGCACGCGCGAATGGCAGGGAACGTGATAGCTCACGTTGCCGAGCGGGGTCTTGAAGTCCTTGCGCAGCAGGCCATCCTTGTCGCGCTGCACCAGGTATTCGAGCGGATCGAACATCGCGTCGGCGACCGCACGAACATCGGGCTCGTCGGGAAACAGCAGCGGCAGCTCGTGCTTCCACATGAGCGTGCATGACGGAACGGCGGTCAGGATGGCGTATCCCGCGCGCGCCAGCGCCGCCATGGGGCCGATGTTCCGCTCCTTGAGCGCAGCAACCGATTCGAGGTCGCCGATCTCGAGCTTCGGCATCCCGCAGCAGGCTTCATCGTCGACGAGACGGTACGGCACTTCGTTGTGCTCGAGGATCCGCGCGAGGTCGTGGCCGAGCGAAGGCTCGTTGTAATTGACATAGCAGGTGGCGAACAGCGCAACCTTGCCGGGCGTGCGCTCGCCGTCCCTGACAGGCCACGCGACGGAGGGACGCACGGTGTCCCGAAAACGCGCGGCGTCATACGGCGGCAGATGGGCCTCGGCCGCCACGCCGATCGTCTTCTCCATCACCTTGCGCACCGCAGGGTTGCCGTTGAGCGCGTTCACCATCTGCACGACGACGGGGATCGTCGCGAGTTTGCCGACGCGATCCGTGCTGGTCAGGAACCGGTCTCGCGGCCGCGACCCTTTCTTACGGAATCCGACCGCCTTCGCGCGCAGCATGACGTGTGGAAAGTCGACGTTCCACGGATGCGGCGGAACATACGGGCACTTCGTCATGTAGCAGAGATCGCACAGGTAACACTGCTCGACGACCTTCGGGTAGTCCGACTTCGGGACGCCGTCAACTTCCATCGTCTTGCTGTTGTCGACGAGATCGAAGAGCGTCGGGAACGCCTGGCAAAGGCTCACGCAACGGCGGCAGCCGTGGCAGATGTCGAACACCCGCTCCATCTCCTTCTCGACGGCGGCCTCGTCGTAGAACTCCGGGCTCTTCCAGTCGAGCGGATGGCGCGTGGGCGCCAGCAGGTTGCCTTCGCGGGTGGTCATCGGCGAGTGCGGCAGGACTCTGTCGCGCCGAGCGTCACGCCATCGCGACGCTCCGCGCGCGTTCTTGAGGTTATGGTCCCAAACGACGGTACGACAAATGCAGCCGCGGCCGAATCGGTCCGACCGCGAGCGTGAGCCTCAATCCGCCAGGACGTCGAGGGCTTTCTGGAACCGGTTCGCGTGCGAGCGCTCGGCCTTCGCCAGCGTCTCGAACCAGTCGGCGATCTCATCGAAGCCTTCGCCGCGCGCGGCCTTCGCCATGCCCGGATACATGTCGGTGTACTCGTGCGTCTCGCCGGCGATCG
>Ga0068864_100002812_pt1 | contig 14368 bp, 8 predicted proteins | sample KBSSwiS72_FD_66586 | JGI IMG/M metagenome (GOLD analysis project Ga0068864, IMG submission 66586) | Switchgrass rhizosphere microbial communities from Kellogg Biological Station, Michigan, USA - KBS Switchgrass S7-2 | ecosystem: Host-associated > Plants > Roots > Rhizosphere > Soil ... | reverse complement strand
CGACGATGATCGACTTCCCGGATCCAGTCTCACCCGTCAACAGATTGAGTCCACTTTCAAACTCAACCTGCATGTCATCGATTAAGGCTATGTTGGAGATGTTCAGGAACTGAAGCATCGGCCACAGATTTTCGCAGATTACACAGATTATGCAATCCGTGTAACCTGCGAAGTCCGTGGGGGGACATCCTCAGAAGGTGTAGCGCAGCGCGAACTGCATTACGCGTCCGGCCTTGGTCTCGTTCAGAGGTGCTTGAGTTGACGTGAAGCGTCCGAAGTCGGAGGTCGGGTTTCCACCGAGGAAAGGATCCTGGCCCAAACTCAGATCCGCTATGGTTAGACCATCAAACCGCTGCGTGTTGGTGACGTTGAATACTTCCCAACGGAACTGTAATGCGTGACCTTCCCACGGCAGCTTGAACGACTTGTACAGGCCCATGTCCAGTGAGATGTAACCTGGAGCACGAAGCACATTCCGGTCGCCCGCTTCGCCTGGTCGAGCCGGCCGCCAACTGCGATAGGCCGCGATCGTATCGCTGAACAGGTTCGGCGTTCCGTTCGCTCCATTCCTTGTCGGCGTCGCCTGGATAGGCTGCACTCGAACGCCATTAGATTGAACGTTCCAGTTCGTTGCCCAAACACAGCAATCGAAAGGCGCCGCAGTGATCGGAAGCCCACTGTTCCAACGGAAAATACCCGTCGTCTGCCAGCCGCCAAACGCCTGTTCCACAAAGCCACTCGAGTTTGAGAAGAACCGCTTGCCACGCCCAAAGGGAAGTCCGACAACCCAGTTGGCATTGATGATGTGCCGGGCATCGAAATCCGAAGTGGCGTAGTTTTCATCCGGGTTCAATGCGTTCACGATAAACGCAGTGCCGTAGCTGGTCGAGTTTTGCAGGCCAGACGCGTTGTCGAGCGAATGACCGTAGGTGTAGTTGAAATCAAAAGTGATGTCTTCACGCAGCCGCTGACGCAGGCTGAGTTGTAACGAGTTGTAATTTGAATGCGCGATCGTGGAGAACGCCGAGAGTGCACCAAACTGCGGTTGGTAGAACATGTTGTTGAACTTCGCTGGGCCACCACCGCGCGGACAGGTGGTGCAGTCGGGCCGATCGTCCCAGAGCAACTGCAGGAACGTATAGTCGATGATGTCGGCGCCACCAACGCTCGTAGGCGCGAGAAACGCATAAGCAGCCTGCGTCGGCGTCAACGAAGTATCACCCCACCACTCGGGCATGAACGGGAACAGATTGTTGAAGAACGCGAGGTCAGGTATCGAATTGATCTCGCGATTGGCATACCGATAACCCACCAGCGAGTTGATGGCTTCGTAGTAAGTCATTCCCGACTGCGGGTCGCGAATGTTGTTGAGCTGCATGATGTCGCGCGAGGCGAGTATCTTGCGGGCGAAGCGGCCAACGTAACTGGCTTCGAAGGAAAGTCCTTTGCCGATTTCACGGCCATAGGAGAAGTTCAAGCTGTAGTTGTAAGGCGTAGTGATGCCCTGGTCCAGGGAAGTCTCGATACGTTGATCTTCGTCTGCCGGAACTGTCAACGGGAAGTTCAACGTAGTCGGAATTGGACCACTCGAGCCTGGGAAGGGCAGCGTGCGGACGTTCGGATTGAAACCGCTGAACTGCGGTCCCAACTGACCGTCGATCACATCAAACGTGTTCGCGTTGATGTTACGTGCGGAAGTGAAACCGGCCAGGTTGTTGAGATCGAAATTGACCGCGAGCGCGCTGCCAATCCGATCGTAAGTCATGCGGAACCCGCCGCGAATAACGCTCTTGCCGTCTTTGCCTAAGAAACTACCGAGGTCAGGTGACCAGGCAAACGAAACTGACGGCGCAAAATTGTTCCAGTCCTGTTTGTAATATCCGGGAGCGTTGTTTGCTTTCCCACCCAACACAAAACTGATCGGATCAGTGAAGGGCACGCCATTGTTTGCACTTGCCACTCGCTGATTGAAGTAGTCAGTCAGGTTCACGTTCGGGACGACTTGCAGACCGTTCTTCTCGTAAACCGGAGTTGAGGTGGACCAGCGCACCCCGTAATTCAACGTAAAGTTCGGACGCATGCGCCACGAGTCCTGGAAGTAAGCTTCGTATTCCTGCGTGGCGAAGGCGCGATCGGTCGGCGTGCCGACGGATTGCAGTTGACCGCCAGCGTCATAGACGAGATTCGCGCTGTATTGCGAGTAACGACCGATCACCGAGGCGAGCGCGTCGCGCAAGTCACTGCCGCTCTCGAAATCAGAGAACGGAGCGATGATCACGTCGCCCGATTCGTTGTAGAACGACGGGTTGACGATCGCTTCATCGAAGGATGCTCCCAACGAATTGCGATTGTTCGTGATCAAACGAACGTTGCCGCCGAATCCCCAGGTGTGATTGCCGCGCACCCAGGAAACGTCGTCGACGAAGTTGTGAACCGGCGTGGTGCGTTGCAGCGTGCGCGCGAACGACTGCGGCGAAAAGATGAACCGGAAGTTCACGCGGTTTTCATTCGAGTCGCCGTTTTGCGTGAACGAGGCGCGGGTCAAGCCATAGTTGAAACGATTGACCACCGAGTTGTTGACGGTCCAAACATGGCCCACCGCGATCCCTTTCGGATGGTTCCAGGTGGTTAGCGGCGGCGTGTCAGGGAAGCACTGAATGTTATCGCCCGGCACGCTGCAATCGGAACTGAAGTAAACAGCCCGCGTGACGGTATCGTTCTGATAATTGCCACGCAGGAACAGCGTCTGATTGTTCGTCAGGTTGAAATCGAAACGAGTGATGTAAGTGTTCAACTCCGTCGGCGTGCGCGCGTTGAAGCGGAAGCCGCCGGTGTTCAAGCCGTCGCCGACAGTTGAATCGTTAACCGGATACCTTTGCGAGGCAGCGGCCAGGACAGCCAGCCCCTGCGGGTTGATACCGGGAGTGCTTCCGTTGGCAGCCACGTAAGCAGCGTTGATCTCACTGGGCGTCAGGCAGTTCACGCCGGCTGGTGTGCCCGCCGGACAGCCCGGATCACTGTCGCCGCTTTCAGTGCGGAAGCGAACGATGCCCTGGCCCAATGTTGGCAACGGCACTTCCCGCACGACGGAAGTCGCAGTTGCCTCACGGAACCCTTCGTAAGTAAAAAAGAAGAACGCGCGGTCTTTCTTGATTGGACCACCGAGTGAACCGCCGAAGATGTTTCGCAACAACTGCGGACGTTCGACACCCGCCGCGTTGTTGAAGAAGTCGTTGGCAGTCGTGACGGTGTTGCGATGAGTTTCAAACAGCGAACCGTGCCATTGATTCGATCCGGAGCGCGTTACCAGGGAAACCTGCGCGCCCGACGAACGGCCCTGTTCGGCGTTTGGATTGGTTGTGGTCACGCGAAACTCCTGCAAAGAGTCGCGCGTCACTCTCAAGACGCTCGCAAATGCTTCGTCAGTAATCACGTCGAGACCGTCCTGCTGTTCGTTCACGTCAACACCATCGAGCGTGATGTTTGACTGGTCCGCGCGTCCCCCATTAACGAAGCCGGAGCGCGTGACACCTGGTTGCAGTGACAGCAGACCGACGACGTTGTTCGCGTTCAGCGGTAGTTCGACGATGCGTTTGCGTTCGAACGAATTACCAATGGTGGCGTCGCTGGTGTTGATGGCTGCCTCAGCGGCGGAAGTGACGTCTACGGTTTCAGAAACAGCTCCGATTTCCAGTTGCACGTCGCGGACGGTTGGTGTGTCAACCAAAGCCTGCAGGCCTGAAGCGCTCGCAGTCTTGAATCCAGGCGCCGTTACGTCAAGTTTGTAAGTGCCTGGCGGGATGGCGGTGAACACGTACGCGCCGTCCTCGTTGGTTTGTTGTGTCCGCGTAAAATTGCGTGCGGGGTCAGTGAGAGTTACGGTGGCGCCGCTCACAAGATTACCCTGCGGGTCTTTGACCGTGCCGCGCACCGTCGTGCCGCCTGACTGCGCGTGAGCGGTCAGCGCGAACAACGCTAAGACTAGAAACGAAACTAGAGAAAAACTTCCAAATCTGCGTTTACTCATAATCATCTCCCTAATTTCCTTGTGTGGGTCGGGCTTCGATCGTTGAGAATTCTGATCAGAATTTTTCAACGGATTGATGGATCGTTTCGTAGCTTTTGGAATGCTGTGGGCAGCATTCAGGGGAGACAAAAGTTCGCTGGGCGAGGATGCAGTTACTGTTCCAAGCGACGCGGTTAGTTTTCAATCAAAGAAAACTCGAACAATCAATCCTCACGCAAGCGTTTCTCTCCACATAACCAGTCCAAAAACGCAAGTGGCATTGCTGATTTTGAACTGCGAAAAATTAGACCGGCGTACGTCGTAATGGATCGAGAGATATTTAGAAATGACTCCGTGTAATCTGTGGACTATGCTTATCGCGACGTGACAATGAACCTCATCGACATCCTGCTCGGGATCGTGATCCTGTTGAGCGTGCTCAACGGCTATCGCCGTGGGTTCGTGCATGGGGTGTTCGATCTCGCGGGCTGGGCGCTGAGTTTGGTCGCCGCTTTGCGTTTTTACCAACCAGTCGCAGTGTGGCTGGGTCCACGCATCGATCTGTGGTCAGAAGTTTGGGATCAGCCAGTCGCGTTTGCGCTGGTCGCGATTGTGGTTGGTTTGTTGGTTCAACTGTTTGGTAACTGGCTGCTGAGGAGTCTGCCTGACGACCTGCAGGAGCGACCGGTCAATCAAATCTTCGGCGTGCTCCCGGGTTTTATCAACGGGTTGATCCTGGCCGCGATCATCTCGGCGCTGCTGCTTGCCCTACCGCTGAGTGAAGGTTTGAGCGAGCGCACCCGTGACAGCGCGCTCGTCAATCGACTGGCAGTTTATGCCGAGCGGCTCGAGGCTCAGCTTCGACCAGTTTTTGGGGAAGCTATTTCTCGTTCACTGAATCTGCTCACGATCCGTCCGGATTCGAACGAACGCGTAACCCTGCCCTTCAAAGTTGAGCAGACGCGGCCGCGACCCGATCTCGAGAAACGCATGTTGGACCTGGTGAATCAGGAACGACAAGCTGCCGGGCTGCAGCCGTTGGCGCCCGATCCGGAGTTGACGGAAGTGGCGCGACGTCATTCGGCGGACATGTTCGCGCGCGGCTACTTCGCGCACGACACTCCTGAAGGTCTCTCGCCATTCGATCGCATGAAGGCTGCCAAAGTGAGCTTCACTACCGCAGGCGAGAATCTCGCACTCGCGCCGACGATTCCGGTGGCCCATACCGGTCTGATGAACTCTCCGGGCCACCGTGCCAACATCCTGCGCCCTCAATTCGGTCGCGTCGGGATCGGAGTAATGGATGGAGGAATCCGCGGCCTGATGGTGAGTCAGGAATTCAGGAATCCGTAATCAATCCGCGCTTATCCGTGGCTCACTTCCTTCGGTACAATCTCGAAACTCAACTTCTGCACGCCACGAATCACCGTCACGGGCATCTTTCTTCCGATGCGTTCATCAGTCAGCAACTTGTGCAGATCGTCGATCCCGCGAATCGGATAACCATCAAACTCGACGAGCAGATCACCTGCCAGCAACCCCGCTTCCTTCGCCGCACTCGGCGCGCCGTTTGTCTCAAACGAAACAAGTAGCACTCCAGTGTCGACCGGCAGTTGATAGAACCGCACAATCCGGCGCGGGATCGGCACGTTCTGTCCGGCCACGCCGATGTAGCTCCGGCTGATCTTTCCATCGCGAATCAAACGACCGGCGACAAATTTCGCCGTGTCGATTGAAGTCGCAAAACAGATACCCTGCGCCGGCAGAATCATGGCAGTGTTAACGCCGATCACGTCGCCGCGAGAGTTGACTAGTGGACCACCTGAGTTACCGGGATTCAACGCGGCATCGGTTTGGATCACTCCGTCCATCAGTCGACCCGACTGGGCGCGCAACGAACGTCCGAGAGCGCTCACCACGCCCGCCGTCACCGAATACTGAAACCCGTAGGGATTTCCGATCGCGATCACGAGTTGGCCGACGCGAATTGATTGCGAGTCTCCTAGTTCAGCCGGAACGAGGTTTGGCGCCGTGATACGGATCACTGCGAGATCGGTGTCCGGATCGTCTCCGATCAACTGCGCCTGAAACTTGCGGCCGTCCATGAGTGTGACGTCGACGTGCGAGGCGTTGTGCACGACGTGACTGTTAGTGAGGATGAATCCATCGGGTGTAAAGACGAATCCGGATCCGCTGCCGCCCTTGGTAACCTGTATGTAAACAACCGAGGGACTTACTTTCTCCGCGGCTTCGATCACCGCACGTGAATAAGCGTCTAATAAATCTGGTTCATAGTTGATTTGGGTTGCATTTGCGTAATTCATGGCTCGATTTTAAGGCAGGAATGCCACGGATTTAAAATCCGCAGTTTATCCGTTTAATCCGTGGCACTTTTTGTATTTCTTGCCGGACCCGCAGGGACAGGGATCGTTTCGCCCCGGCTTTGGTGTTTCGTACCTCACCGTCGGATTCTTCAGTTCGTCACCGGTCACAAAACGCCACGCGCCGTCTTCGCGTTCGAACAAACTGCGTTCGCGGTGGCTGTGCTCCTTATCCTCTTGCGTGAAATGTGCTTCGAAAGACACGTAAGCCTTGTCGTCATTGACTTGTTTAGTCTCGAAGATCTGCAGCCCGCGCCACGTCGACGTCTCGGACCACTCGCGAATAAAGTCGAGATCGATCTCGTTACGCGTGCGTGAGTGAGTCGAGTCGACGATGAAATCGATAGCGTGGGTGACAAAAGCGGAGTACCGGGCGCGCATCAACTCTTCCGCCGTCTGAGGCTCACGAGCGCCATTGATAATTGGCTCGCAACACGCCGCAAAAGTGGAACCGGAACCGCACGGGCACGTTTGATTATTTTCAGCCATAGACCACAGCTTACACAGATTTTCCAGATTACGCAGGACCAGATCTGGTGATATCATGCCCCTCTCACGGAGGACCGACCATGCTGATGCGCCCAACTGGCCGTTTCATCCCACTCGCGGTTTTGTTTGTTGTCGGGATTCTGGCCTCAATACCTATTTCACAACGCGCCTGGACCGTCGCGGCCCAGGACCTCGACTATGAAGAAGAGTTTCAAAAGGGTCGAGAACTGTTTCGCCGCGGCCGTTACGAGGAAGCGTTGAAGAGTTTCAAACGCGCGAACGATTTGCAGGAGAAAAAGTCGGCCGAATGTTATGGCTGGCTGTCGGAAACGTACCTGAAACTCGAGGCCTACAAAAATGCCGTTGAGAGTGCCGACAAGATGCTCGAGTTGGCGAACGGCGACAAGCAGTTGATGATGAAGGCCTACAACAACAAGGGGCTCGCCTTGCAGGCGTCTGCTGACAAGAAGGACCAGAAGAAGCTGCAGGCGGCGGAGGCTGTTTTCAGGGAAGCACTGGCGATGGAAAATGCGCCCGTGATCATGCGCTACAACCTCGGCGTCGTGCTCTTGCAGTTGAATCGAGATGAGGAAGGAGTTGCGGAACTGAAGCAGTACATCAAACTTCAACCCAATGGTTCGTATCTCGATATGGCGCGGCAGATGGTTGCAAATCCGCGTCGCGCGCGCGAGAACTTCGCGCCTGATTTTTCTTTCACTTCCTCGGAAGGCGAGCGCATTGATTTAGAAGATCTGCGCGGCAAGGTTGTATTGATCGACTTCTGGGGCACCTGGTGTCCGCCCTGCGTTGAGTCGATTCCGGAGCTTCGCAACCTGCACAAGCGCTATTCGAAAGAAGGTTCTTTTGTTGTGCTCAGTATCAGTTCCGACAGTGACGAAGACGAGTGGCGCGAATTTACGGCAAAGAACAAGATGATCTGGCCGCAGTACCGCGATCGCGATCACCGGATTCTGAGTGCGTTCGGGGTGCGCGCGTTTCCGACGTACGTTTTGATCGATCACGAAGGAGTCGTGAAGCTTATTAGCGTGGGGACGAGTTGGCAGCGTTCCGCGAGTCTCGAGGAGGCGATCAAGAAGCAACTGAAGCTCGTGGCGAAGAGTACCGAGGCGCGGTGAACGCCGATTTACGCGGATTGAAAGACGGATTCAGTTCGTGAATGTGAGGCGGCCGATGATTCCCTGGGCGCCGGTTGCCCAGCCGCTTGGTTTACCGGGAACAAAACTGAATGTGTCGAAGCCTGGACCAGTGATCGGGGTCCAGGTTTTTCCGTCGTCGAGCGAGTAATCGCCGCCTGATGGACCAAGCGCGATCAGCGTTTTAGTGCCGGGCACATAAGCCACAACCGAGCGAAAGCCTGACAGACCTTTGACGAGTGTCCACGTGATCCCGCCGTCGCTAGTCACCGCGAGATTGTCGACCGCTTCCTGTTCCTTCTTGTAGTCACCGCCGGCAATCACTCCATGCTGCGCGTCGCGAAAAGCGATCGAGAAGATTCCTGCTGAGCCACCGGAGGCGAGTGGCGTGTCGGCGACTTGCCACGTGCGACCGCGATCGGATGTGCGGAGTACGCGCGATTTCGCGGCGGCGCCGGTTCCGATCCACGCGTGCGTCTTTCCAAAGATAGCGATGTTTGTACCGCTGGCGGCAAATGCGCCTTCGTTGCCGAGAGCCGGTGGGAGATTGCCGGTTGAAACGCGTGACCACGTGCGACCGCCGTTGTCGGTTGTCAGGATGTAGAACTGGAGATCGACGGAGTCGCCGAAAGCAATGCCGTGATCAGCGTCCCAAAACGACATCGCGTCGAGAAATGCTTTTTGGTCGTCGTTCTTAAATTGCAACTGCCAGGTCTTGCCTGCGTCAGTTGTCTTGTAGATTCGTGAGCTTGGACCATTACCGATACTGAGAACGTAAGCCGTATCAGTATCGATCGCGTCGACGTCACGAAAATCGAGCGCTTCATCAGTTACATTCAGCTTCTGCCACGTCGCTCCGCCATCGACCGTGCGCAGCACCGTCGCTCCGCCGCCACTCGCCCACGCGACTCGCTCATTCACGGCGCTCACGCCACGGAGGCGTACGTTAACGCCGCTGGTCTGCATGGTCCAACGAGGCGACGCTAGCAAGGCCAGCATCAGAAGCGAAGTAGTAAATTTACACATGGCCGGAGTTTAGCCGGATTAGAAAATCCCGTCTTGTAATTTCTGTAAGTATGGTCCAGAATACGCCCGCTTCCCCCAGCCGGCCTTCTTCACCAAAGGAATTGCTCATGTTGTTACCACAGCTAAAGATCACCTCGCGTCGTTTGATCGTCTTCATGTTGCTCGCGTTGATACTCACATCTGGTGTGCTTGTTTTTGCGAGTTGGAAGCGGTCAGTCCCGACGTCTCAACAGCAGCGCAGCGATACTGAACTCGAGGCGGAGATCGTCACCGCAACACCCACTGGGTTTGAACCGAACGAGATCTCGCGTCCACAGGGCCGCTTTCTCCTGGCCGTTGATAATCGCAGTGGTCTTGGCGATCTCGATCTGTATCTCGAGCGCCAAACAGGTGGACGCGTGAATGTTGCGCTAAATCGCAAGGGCAAACTCGCCTGGAGGCAAGTGCTGGACTTGCCGCCGGGGCGCTACATCCTGCGAGCGGCCAACGACGAGAGTTGGCAATGCAATCTCACGCTGACGCCTCGATAACGCTTCAATGCTCTCTCAACCATAAGAGTTGGTGATTGCTATGAATCCTCATTCAACCTCAACCCAGAAAGTTCATTCCTGGCTCGTCGTGCTGCTCGTCATTGCATTTCACGCAGCCGTAGCTCGCGCTGACAGCACCGACGGCAGCACTCCACTCGCGCTTCAACCCGGTGCTCCCGCTGGCTCTTACGCGCTGACTGATCTTGACAACATCAATCCATATAACGGTTCGCTGAATTTCCGATTGCCGTTGATGAGCTTGGGTGGCCGCGGCACCGCGGGTTACACGATGATGCTGCCGTTCGAACAGAAGTGGCGTATTAGTGTCAATCCGATCTATCAGTATGTGTATGAAGACGGCGGCAACGGGCCACTCCCCGATCCGCAAGTCACTTACCATTACATTCCGTCAGCCAATTGGTGGGCCGGCATCCAGCCCGGATATGGTCCAGGCGTGCTCCAGGGCCGAGTAGCGCAATTTGGCGCGCAGGTTTGTCCGGATAGCAGGATGAATGCAGCCATGACGCTGACGCGACTTACCTTTACCGCTCCAGACGGCACTGAATTTGAGCTGCGCGATAAACAAACTAACGGTGCGCCCGCGGGCGTAGGTCTCTGCGATCTGCACGGACTTAACCGTGGCAAGATCTTCGTGTCTGCTGATGGGAGTGCCGCTACTTTTATCTCAGACCAAAACATTGTCGATTACATTGTGGTGCCTAATGGCGAGAATGATCTTTTTTATCCGTCGGGCTACCTGCTGTTGCGTAATGGCACTCGTTATCGTTTTGACAACGGTACAGTGACGTGGCTGCGCGATCGCAATGGCAGCCAGATGACTTTCACTTACGATTCCTTCAAACGAGTCACGAATATTAAAGACGCGATTAATCGCGAAGTGACCGTCACGTATGCCACGAGCAGCGTGCTTTACGATGAAATTATTTACAAAGGTTTCGGTGGTGTACAGCGCACTCTCCGGGTGAATTACGCCTATCTTCAGGATGCCGGTTCATTGCGCTCGGGCTACTCGATTCAAACCTACGCCCAGCTCTTTCCGAATACGGGTTTAGCGATCAATACCAATTACAACCCGAAGATAGTTCGCTCGGTGACGCTTCCAAACAATCAGCAATACCAGTTTCAGTACAACTCTTACGGTGAACTCGCGCGCGTTGTGCTTCCGACCGGTGGGGCTTTCGAGTATGACTACGACGGCGGAGTAGTTGGTGGGTTCCGACGAGTATGCACTAAATGTTTTCCGATCGGTGGTAGCCCGGCGCGTTTACAGTGACGGCATAACGCTCGAAAGTAAGCTGACGTTTAGCAGACCTGCAACTTCGCCGTGCTCGGGATGTGTGGTGATCGATCAATTCGGGAGTGATGGGACCACGCGCATCAGTCAACGACGACTCTATTACGAGGGGAATCCGGTCGATTCGTTCTCTTTAGCACCCACGGAGTATTCACCGTGGAAGGATGGAAAGGAATACCAGTCAGAGTCAGTGGAGGCGGATGGGACGACGATCTTGCAACGCAGTACGCGCACCTGGCAGCAACCTGTAGCGGGTGGTTTCTGGCCGCTCACGCAGGCGGAAACCAATGCGGCCGCTAAAACGAACAATCCACAGGTCACACAAACGATCAACACTCTCGAGCCGTCGCAGGCAAACAAAGTCTCGAAACAAACATTTGGTTACGACAAGTACTCGAACCAGACCGACGTCTACGAATACGATTTCGGTAATGGCGCTGCGGGTGCGCTGGTGCGGCGCAGTCATACCGATTATTTAACGTCGGGCTATGACACGCTCAATCCGAATTCATCGAATCCTGATTTGAGCCAGACGAGTCACATCCGAAATCTGCCGATGCAGGTTTCGATTTTTGATGCTGCAGGTGTTGAAAGAGCGAGGTCTGTGATCGAGTACGACAACTACGTAATGGACGGTGCTGATTGCGGGCACAGTTTCCATTGTCCGTTGATAACGCGATCGAATATCAGCGGGCTTGACGCTCTGAGCCATGCGATGCGAGGGAATGCGACTGCGAGCACTCGTTACCTTTTCTCAAATGGCACTCCGACTGGTTCTGTCTCGAGCTACTCACAATACGATGTGGCTGGGAACGTGGTGCGCGTTCTCGATCCGCGTAGCACGCTTTCGAACAACATCGCGGCCACGATCGAATATGACGATCGCTTTGGCGCACCGGACAATGAGGCGCGCAGCAATTCTGCTCCCGTCGCCTTAGCGGGGTTAAGTTCGTTTGCCTTTCCTACGAAGATCGTCAATTCATTGGGCCATACCAGCTATACGCAATTCGACTATTACCTCGGCAAGCCGGTTAACGGCGAAGATGCGAATGGCATTGTTGCGAGTGGCAATTTCAGCGATGCGCTTAATAGGCCCGTGCAGGTAATCCGCGCCATTGGAACCGGCGCGCAGAGTCAAACGTCTTTTGCGTATGACGACGAGAATCGGATCGTTACGACGTCGAGCGACAAAGATGCTTATGGCGACAATCTGCTGGTCGCCAAGCTCGTCTATGACCCGATGGGCCGAGCAATTGAGACGCGGCAGTATGAAGGTGGTGGGAACTATATCGTCACGCAAACGCAGTACGATGCGCTCGGTCGGGCTTACAAGACTTCCAATCCGTTTCGTCCCTGGCAGAGTGAGACTGCAGTGTGGACCACGCAGGCGTTTGATGCGCTCGGCCGCGTGACTTCTGTGACCACGCCTGATAGTGCAGCGGTTAGCACGAGCTACAGTGGGAACAGTGTGACCGTCACGGACCCGGCTGGGAAAAAGCGACGCAGTGTGAGCGACGCGTTGGGCCGGCTGATCGAAGTCTACGAGGATCCGAACGGAGTTAATTACCAGACCAGTTATCTGTACGACACGCTGGACAATCTGGTGCAGGTGACGCAGGGCAGTCAGCAGCGCTTCTTCATGTACGACTCGCTCAAACGTCTGATTCGCGCGCGCAATCCCGAACAAGGCACGCTCGCGAGTCTGAATCTTTCCGATCCGCTGACGGGCAACAGCGCCTGGTCCATTGGATATGTTTATGACGCCGGTGGCAACTTGACGCAGAAGACCGATGCGCGCGGCGTGGTGTCAACCTATGTCTACGATGTGCTCAATCGCAACACCAGCATCGATTATTCCGACACTTCAGCTAATCCGGATGTGACTCGCTTTTATGATGGGGCCACGAATGGTACAGGGCGCTTCTGGACCTCCTACAGCGGCGGAGACATTTCCACCGGCAACAACCTGGAACACACGGCGATTGATAGTTATGACGCGGTCGGTCGCGTGCTGGTGCAACGGCAGATGATGAAGCTGAATGGGGCGTGGAGTTCATCGTATCAAACGTCACGCAGCTACAATCTGGCGGGCGCGGTGAGAGCGCAAACTTATCCTTCGGGCCATCCAGTTTCTTACTCATATGACGCCGCGGGCCGCACCAGCACCTTCACTGGTTACCTTGGTGACGGCACCAATCGCACTTACGCGAACAATATCGATTACTCTCCATTTGGCGGCGTTCAGCAGGAGGAGTTCGGCACGCAGACTCTTCTTTACCACAAGAACCATTACAACCGGCGCGGCCAGCTTTTCGATGTTCGAGTCAGCACCGTGCCCTGGGCCAGCGACCAGTGGAACTGGAACCGCGGCGCTATCGTCAACTACTACAGTGCTAACTATGCCTGGGAAGGCAACCCGGCCACACCTGCGGGACCGGATAACAATGGCAACCTGTTATTGCAACAGCATTGGGTGCCTGCTGATGAAAGCGTTAGTAGCTACACGTATACGCAAGACGCTTACAGTTACGATTCTCTCAACCGGCTGCAGTCGGCAGTCGAGGTACATGGGACACCGTCGGGCCAAAGCGGTCAGGATTTCGCGCAGATGTTCGTTTACGATCGCTGGGGCAATCGCACCATTAATCCCGCTTCCTGGGGCACGGGCATTAATAACAAACAGTTTGTCGTCGACCCCGCTAATACGAACAGACTCCTGGTACCAACTGGTCAACCGGGAACGATGACTTACGATGCAGCAGGAAATTTGACGACGGACACTTACACTGGCGTTGGCAATCGCACTTACGATGCCGAGAATCGCATGAGCACGGCAGCCGACAATACAGGCCAGACAAGTCGCTACACGTATAACGCCGAGGGCAACCGCGTGCGCCGGCAGGTCGCGTCAAGTCAGGAAGAGTGGCTGATCTATGGGATCGATCGTGAGTTGTTGGCCGAGTATCAGGCTGGCGCATCACCATCGGCGCCCGAGAAGGAATACGGCTATCGCAACGGGCAGTTACTCGTTACTGCCACCGGTCGCTTCAATGTTGCGCTCGCGTCGAATGGTGCTGTGGCTACTGCTTCAACCGCTCATACCTGTTGCGGCTTCTCGACTACCGGCGCAATCAACGGCAACAATCGTGGTCCATGGGGCAACGGTGAAGGCTGGAATGATGCGACACCGGATCAATTACCGGATTGGTTCCAGGTCGATTTCGCGGGCAGCAGGACGATCGACGAGATCGACGTCTTCAGTCTGCATGATGATGCCTACGTCCAAAACACACCCACCGAAACGCAGACCTTTAGCCTCTATGGTCTGATCAATTTCGAGGTGCAGTACTGGAACGGCAGCAGTTGGGCAACTGTTCCCGGCGGCAGTGTGACTGGAAATAACAAGGTGTGGCGCAAGTTCACCTTCGCGCCCATTACGACCAGCAAGATCCGATTGTGGATCACGA
>Ga0068864_100002809_pt1 | contig 14379 bp, 8 predicted proteins | sample KBSSwiS72_FD_66586 | JGI IMG/M metagenome (GOLD analysis project Ga0068864, IMG submission 66586) | Switchgrass rhizosphere microbial communities from Kellogg Biological Station, Michigan, USA - KBS Switchgrass S7-2 | ecosystem: Host-associated > Plants > Roots > Rhizosphere > Soil ... | reverse complement strand
GCGGCGACAATACGCAGCGGCACATTCTGTAAAATTCCGTCGTCGGGAGACAGGACCAACCCCTCAACCAACGCCGGCAAAAAGTAAACAAGCGGGGCAAGCGTTACAATTGTGGCCGCAAGATAATCAGACCTGATTTTTAAACGGGGATTGAATGGATCAACCATTGAGTCAGGAGAGCAACAGACTCTCGACAACCTTTATAGTTTTCGAGCCGCGTCGTTCGCTCTCGAGCTTGCTAACCTTCGCTCGAACACATGCAGCTGAGCTGGTAAGTGGCGCGCTTCTCGCGATCATGAGTCTACAGATGTTCGCCGTGATTTGGCGCAAGAGTATCACTGTCGATGAGATCGTTATGATTCCATCGGCATACTATCACCTCGTCGACGCCGACTTCCAACTTGTCAACGAACACCCGGCGTTGCCGAAAATTCTAGCGGCGCTTCCACTCTTGTTTGTTCAGCCAAATGAAACTGCGTGGGATCCGACGTCTTCCACTACAGTTGAGGATTTCAAGTGGGAACGCATGTACAAGTTCTGGGACCTGAATGGTAAGAAGTTTCAATCGATAAGTTTTTGGGCTCGAGTGCCGATGATTTTCTTAACTGTCGGACTCGGGATACTAATATTTTTATTTGCGCGAACTTTGTTTGGTGCGCGTACTGCTGTTCTGGCAGTCGCATTATTCAGCCTGGAGCCAACAATTCTCGGTCACGGTCGCGTCGTGCAAACCGATGGTCCGGCGGCATTCGGCTATTTCCTATTCTTCCTGGCACTGTATTTCTACACTTCAAAGACTACCTGGCGTCGTGCCGTGTGTCTTGGCGCGGCGGTGGGGATTGCACTGCTTACCAAGTATTCCATGTTGTTGGTTGGTCTCGTACTCGCTCCGGCACTCATCATTCTTTGGTGGCGAAGTTCCTGGCGTCGCGTTATTCCCATTCAGACAGCAATCATCGCATTGACAATGCTTGTCGTGATCAATGCTGCGTATTACTTCAAACTTCGCTCACTCACTTACGTTGACTACCGATGGCTCGCTGTCAATTTCGGATCATACGCTCACGCCGTCACCACTTTGACTCAGTCGTTGAGCTACATCCTCCCTAAAGAATTCCTACTCGGCATCTGCTTTCAGATCCTGCACAACCGCTACGGCCACTCAGCAAGTCTTCTCGGAATGTATAGCCAGACAGGTTGGTGGTATTACTTCCCCGTTGCCTTGGTACTGAAGACGACAATCCCGTTGCTGTTGATGAGTCTCGTGTCAGTCTTATGGGCTGTCGTGCGAATGATCCGTCATCGAGATATTAGATTCATGTGGCTGCTTACACCCGTGGTGGTTTATATGATCTTCGTTTTGTTCAGTCACATCGATATTGGCGTGCGCTACATGCTGCCGCTCTTTCCGTTCGTCATCATTCTGTCTGCATGGATGCTCGATGAGCTCTTGAAAATGAAATGGCGAACAGTTGGAACCGTAGCCACGGTTCTGTTGGTCGGCTGGATCGTCTTTGAAGCGATAAGGGCATATCCAAATCACATCGTCTACATGAACCAGTTCGCAAGTCGCGCACCTCATTGGTGGTACTTGTCAGACTCAAATGTCGAATGGGGCGATGATCTTCACGAGTTAGCACAATACCTGCAAGCAAAAGGCGAACGGCGTGTGCTCGACGCAACGCTTGGCGGATTTGGGATACTGCGCTTTTATGGAATTGAGTGTGGTAATGCTCTCGATAAACAAAGAGACAAATCGCAGGACCCGCTCTACATTGCTGTCGGCGCGAGTTACCTCAACGGTTCCACGATTCCAGAGGGTCCCAGGGGCAGCGGACGAGACACGGTCGCAAGCAGAGTAAATTTCTTCGACGAATACAGACATCGCCAACCTGAGACAATCATCGGTGGTTCCATTTATGTTTTTCGTGTGCGATGATACGCGACCCATGACAACCGTTTGTTGCTACCTCAAGGATCATCAACACTGAGATGCGTTGCCTCGTAGTGTTGCCTACCTACAACGAGTGCGACAATCTCTCAGGAATCGTTGAGAGCATTCTCCAACACGCGCCTAACGTTCACATAGTTATCGTCGATGACAATTCTCCAGACGGCACAGGTGCGTTAGCTGACGAATTACATCAGTCGAAACCTGACCGCGTGTTCGTGTTACATCGTGAGCGAAAGGAAGGCTTAGGTCCAGCTTATGTTGAGGGCTTTAGGTTTGCACTTGCTCGCGACTATGAAGCCATCGTTCAGATGGATGCCGACTTCTCACATGATCCCAAGTACCTGCCGGCTTTTTTCGAAGCTCTACAGACGAACGACCTGGTAATCGGTTCCCGTTATGTTGAAGGGATCAGCGTGGTCAATTGGGACCTCAAGAGGTTGATACTCAGCAAAGCCGCGTCGTTCTATGTCCGTACAATCACCCGGATGCCCATCGCTGATTGCACTACGGGTTTCAAATGCTGGCGTCGTGAAGCGCTGATATCGATCGATATCAATCGGCTCGCCTCAAACGGCTACGTGTTTCTGGCGGAGATGACGTACAGAGCGTTTCAAAAGAAATTGCGCATTAAAGAAATACCAATCGTTTTTGTTGAGCGGCGACTTGGACGATCAAAAATGAACAGCGGCATCATGGTTGAAGGTGTATTGACGGTCCTTCGCATGCGGTTTCGGAGGTGATGGCAGTGTCTGGAAGCAATCAGCGACTTGGACTAGCCTGGTTAGCTCTGATTGTCTTCGCGCTGATCATTCAGTTCTCGGCACTGCGTTCCAATCCACCCGGGTTTTTCATTGACGAATCCTCAATCGCCTACAACGCTCAAGCCATCGCCACGACAGGCCGAGATGAGCATCACGAAACATGGCCACTCTTTTTTCGCGCGTTCGGCGAGTACAAAAACCCGACCTACATCTATTTGCTCGCCATCGTGTTTCGCCTGACTGGTCCGGGCATTCTAAGCGCGCGTGCACTGAGCGCTGTGATTGGATTCGCAACAGTTGTCACACTCTTTGCCCTTGCGACGGGAATAACTGGAAGCCGGATCACGGGTTTGGTGGGGGGTGTCATTGCTTTGTTGACACCGTGGCTATTTGAACTAAGCCGCCTGGTAATGGAAGTAGCGATCTATCCATTCGCCGTAGCGATTTTCCTGCTCGTCGTCTGGCGTGCTGTTCGTAAACCTAAATGGCAACCGGCAGATATTTTTGGAGTGGCGCTGACACTTGGCCTGCTGACTTACAGCTACTCCATTGGCAGATTGCTGGGACCGCTTTTCGCACTCGGACTAGTTATCTTCATCACACGTACGCGATGGCTCAGTATTGTCCTTACATGGATCGCATACTTTGTGACGTTAGTTCCACTATTGATTTTTAATCATCGCCAACCATCGGCTCTCACCTCCCGCTTCAAGTTCATCACATACCTCACGACCGGAAGCTCACTGCTTGAAGTCACCAAAGAATTATTGAGCCACTTCTTTCTCAACTTAAATGCGTGGCGTTTGTTTGTATCCGAGAGTTCAAGCGTAAACGAGATAGCTCATATTCCTGGCCCGCCGGCGATGTTGACCATAACTGGAGCGCTTATCCTGGCGAGTCTCTTTCTTCTGTTTCGACTTCGACAGTTCAATGCGTGGTGGTTTTTTGTGATCTACGGAGCAGTGGTGTCTGTTATTCCAGCGTCACTTACGACCGACAACTTTCACATGCTGAGGCTGGCAGCGCTGCCTGTATTTCTCCTGATCTTAACCATTCCGACTGTCGACTGGTTCACAAAAAGTGATGTGGTCTGGAAACGCGTGGCGCTAGTCGTAACAATTCTGCTAATCACTTCTCAGGGATTGTTGTTCCAGTGGCAGTACCGTAAAAGCGCGCATTCACCACGACGCTTGCATCTTTTCGACGCTGATTACACGACCACAATTCTGCCAACCGCAATGACCAACTCGGGGTCGGAACCCGTGTATCTCGCTGATAACAGCTCACGCCCGGGATACATTCAGGCTCTCTGGTACGGGACCTTGCAGGGCATCCCTCTGAACAAGTTTGTATCATTAGGTTTTGACAGATCCCCTCCCGAAGGCGCCGTGGTCATTACCACCGAGGAGACGTGCCCGCGTTGTCGCGTACTCGTAGAAAGCGACCCTTACACGGCCTACATTGCTCAGGGGCCAGCTCCCGTTCTGATACGCTTACCCGACGAGGAGATGCGTGCAGAACTCGGAGTCGCTGGCTCACCATTAACGGCGCGGCCGGGTCAACGAGTTACGATCGAAGTGTCGGTGAAAAATGTGAGCAGACTTGTCTGGCGCGCGAGTGACCGGAGCGGATCAGCACTTGGATTGTCTGTAGGAAATCACTGGCTGGACGGAAAAGGTGCGGTAATCACAAACGACGACGGTCGAACCCTGCTGACAACGTACCTCAATCCAGGGGAGATGGTGCAGGCACCTTTGATTATAAATGTTCCGTTACGTTCAGGAACGTACCTGCTGGAGATCGATTTGCTGCAGGAGAGTGTCTCCTGGTTCGGAGCTAAGGGCTCACACACCTGGCGAGGCAAGGTGTTGGTCACAAACTGATTCGGGTGGCAGCTGGGTGGCTCCCAAGGGCCCCCGGTCGAAGGTCAGAACCGCTGTTTACGGTGTGGACAAGCCGATTTTGGGTCGGACCCGGCGCGCGTCATACTCGTCCGTGAGTTAGACGCAAATCGTGGAATCATGGCCAAATTATTCCAGTAAAAGCTCGTTGACACTTACAAGCCCAGCGGGCTAAACTCGAAAAGTGCCCTCGTGGGTTGTCCAAAAGCAGCCGCGATCAGATTAGGAAGGCCGCCTCACTATCGGTATTCTTTCTGTAGTATCAGCAAGGAGCTTAACAACAAGATGAGACTTCTCTTAGCCACGTTAATTATCGCGCTCGCTGCTTCCGCCGGGTTCGGTCAAGCCCCTACACTCCGAATCGTTTCGGATGATGGTAACAAGCTCCCTTCCGAGCTCTTTTACGGCAACATCAAGGTCAAACCACTCCGACTCAGACCCGGCACGAACGTTCCGATCACAATCAACGACGCAGACTTCTTTGTGAGCACTCAGTACGTCGATTTTCTGAGCAGATTTCCTGACCAGAGCGGTTTTAATTTCTGGACAAATGACATCACAGTGTGCGCGGCTGATCCTGCCTGCACAGAGGTGAAGCGAATCAACGTTTCCGCAGCGTTCTTCGTATCGATTGAGTTCCAACAGACCGGTTTCCTCGTTTACAAGATGTACGAAGCGGGATTTGGCCTGCCTAGTGGCTCACCGGTTCCTGTCAGGCGAGAGGACTTCATGCCTGACACCCGAACCATCGGAAATGGTGTAATTGTTAATCAGCAAGGATGGGAAGCCGTTTTGGAAGCTAACAAGAACGCTTTTGCTTTGGCGTTTGTACAGCGCCCGACGTTTACGGCGCAGTTTCCAGGTACGATGACTGCGCAAGAATTTGTAAACAAGCTGGACGATAACGTCGGAAATGTTCTCTCGAGTTCGGAAAAGAGCAATCTTGTCAGTGTGCTTGGCGGTTCACCAGCCGACCCGACTAACCGTGCGAATGTACTTCGTCAAATCGCTGAAAACTCAAACCTGACTCAGCGTGATTTCAACAAGGCTTTCGTGCTGATGCAGTACTTCGGCTACCTCAAACGTAATCCTAACGATGCTCCGGACAGCAACTTTGACGGCTACAATTTCTGGCTTGGTAAGTTGAACCAGTTCAATGGCAACTACATTCAGGCGGAAATGGTTAAAGCGTTCATTGCGTCGAGCGAGTATTTGAACCGGTTCTAGTTAATTCTGCATTGGAATTAGAAAAGGGAATCCAGTTTCTGGATTCCCTTTTTGTTTTGCTGGGAGCGCAGGCGTCCTCGCCTGCTGATTCGATCTTAGTAACGTAGCGGGTAGCTAACAGGCGAGGAAGCCTGCGCTCCCCGCACCAGCACTACGGAATGAACAAGAACCTCCGGTTGTATTCAGTCGATTCGATGAAGGCCTTTACCATCTCCGCCTGAACGAAGTCGCCGTGAAAGTCGTTCAGCTTCCCGAGCCAGAATTCGTATCCCGTGTGGTTTGTATCCGGGGCATCATTTGGACTGCGCCTCAGATAACCGAAGTACTGCATCAGCACAAACGCCTTGTTGAATTCGGCGGTTTGCAAATCCTGGTCTTCAGCTACTCCGCGTAGCACCGCTGCTCGCCTTGATAAATCATTGGGGTTAACGCCCAACAAATCAATCAGGCTGCTTCTTTCAGAACCCGACAGCACGCTTCCAGCATTCAAGTTCATCTTATCGACTATCTGCGTAGCGGTCATTCCACTCCCAAACGCTGCTAGAAACTCCGGCCGCTGAACAAACGCTAGTGTAAATGCTTGCTTGTTCGCCTCGAGCTGTCCCTGCCAATCCCCGATGCCGACCTGAACACCCTCGCTAATCTTCTGGGTGTCAGGCAAGAACTGGTTGAAGGTCACGATGGGAACAGGCAATGTATGGGCTCCGCCAATTGTGGAAGTCCCCTGGAAGTCACCGAATGCAGTCTTGTAAATCCTTTCGACGAGATAACCGGTCTGCTGGAACTCGATCGACAGGAAGAAGGCTCCCGAGACGTTAATCCTCTTCACCTCGATGCATTGAGCGTCCGAACCGCAGTCGGTGATGTTGCTTACCCAAAAAGCCAGGCCCGATGCATCTGGTTCTCGGTTAAGAAAATCGACGTAATGTTGTCTGACGTAGAATGCCGGAGTATTGAGAGGGTTGACTGTGCCGTTCGTGCCGTCGTTATCGTTGATGGTGAGAGTGGCGACAGATGTTGCACCGAGCGTGGCTCCAGTGGGATTGCTGAGAGTGATCGTAAACGTCTCGGCTCCTTCAGCATAGACATCATCAATGATCGGAATCGAAACCGTCTTTTGCGTTTCGCCTGCCGCGAACTTCAGGCTACCGGCACTGGTCAAATAATCACTTCGACTCGACGCGCTCCCGGTATCGTTGGTTGCAAAGTTGACAGTCGCGACGCTGGTCAGATCACCGGAACGAGTTACGTTGACTTGCAACGACCCAATGTTTTCGTTTGCGTTGAAAGTCGAAGCAGCTAACTGAATCGTACTGACTGTTTGAGCACGAGGTGTGAAAGTGATCTCTGCTGCGTTTGTTAAATCCTTCGGATTTTGTTCGTCGGTATGTGAAGTAATGACGTAGGCCTGCTGCCCTCCTCCTCCAATGCCAACGGTTGGAAACAGGGCGACGTTCCCGCTTCCGTATCGAGTCTTGATGACCCCATTGGTGTTCAACTCAATCTCGAAATTAACTGGAGTCGTACCGGTGCACACGTTGCCGTCAAACTCACAGGGAACTCCCTGAAAGCGATAGATAACTTTTCCCGGGTTCACGACGACCTGATAAACCCCCGCATCAGCTCTTGAAGATACTCGCAAATCCAGATCATCCCAGAGTCCGGCAATTGCCCTGTAGCCTCCGAGTTTACCTGGAGAACTTGGCACATCGTCGGCATCTCCGTTATCTCGCGTTGGTGGCGGCGCCCCAAAGTAGAGGGCGCCATTCGTGGAAATAGTCATACTGTCGTAAGTGGTGCCGAAAAACGGAAACGTAAAGCCCGGGGGAAATAAAACCTCATCGTATTGGTCGTCGGCATTTGAACCCACGTTCGCACCGCCCGTCGAAAGAGCCACAGCGGTTCCTGTTGAAGTTGTATAAGGATCTCCAACTGACTGCGGAATACCAATCGGCAAGGTAACTGGTGTTCCGGCATTTCCAACATTATCAAACTCGAGCAGCGACAATGTTCCTGACGTATGACGATATGGAATCGTCACATTAGCAATCTGCCCGGAACCTGATGGCATTGGCACCAGGCCTTTGAGCGGGATGACGGTAGATCCATCGGTGAAGGTCAGTTGATAAAGGGCTGCCTGACCTGCCGCACCATCATCGCCTGATGCTGTCCAACCCACATTGATTGTCCGACCATTCTGTGAATTGATATGGAAATTGGTAGCTGCTCCAGGCGCTACCGTGTCGTTCTCAGCGAGTGATTGAAAACTGTTTCCCACATTCAATCGACGGCCGGTCAGAGTCTTATCCATTAAGGACGGACGAACGTCACCGTTAAGCAAGAGCAGGTTTTTCACCTGGGCAACGGTAAGGTTTGGATTCTGTGCCCACAACAAGGCGGCGGCTCCGGAGACATGCGGAGTCGACATTGAAGTGCCAGTGAAGAATGTGTAGGTGTCGCCGTTAGCGTCTGTGAAAGCGGGTTCACACGGTTTGGGTAACGGGCCTGGATTCGAACAATGCGGCGTTGTACTCAGAATAGTGTCGCCGGGCGCGGCTAGATCCACGCTGGCACTTCCAAAATGTGAAAACGTTGAAGCAAAGGCATCAGATTGATCAGTAGCGGCGACAGCGATGACATTGGGAGCGTCGAAGCTCGATGGATAATGGGGAACAAGATCGTTATCCGGCTCACGCGTTCCGTCATCAGTTGTGTTTCCGGCGGCCGCAACAAAAAGGATTCCCGCGTCATTCAGTTCATTTATTGCTTGCAGAAAAGCGTTAGTGAAGCCTGCTCCGCCGAAGCTCGCATTCAACACCCTGATGTTCGCACCTTTTGTGTGAACCGGTGCTGTCTCCCAGAGAGTGCGCATCTGCTTCGCGTAGTTGCAGGCTCTAATCGCATCGACCGTGTCGCCAAAACCTTCCGAATCCAAAAACTTCAAAGACATCAAACCAACCGACCAATTAACCCCGGCGACACCTTTGCCGTTATTGCCAACCGCACCAAGAATTCCTGCGACGTGAGTGGCATGCGTCTCAGTGTCTGCTCCAGTGAACAGCGTCCCATTGTTATCGACGAAATTATAACCGTGCACGTCGCCAGTGATTCCACTAACTGCACCCGGCATCGGGTTTGTCCAGATGTTAGCTGCCAGATCAAGGTGATTCGTATCGATTCCTTGATCGATAACACCAACGACAACGCTCGTGCTACCTGTATTCGTGTTCCACGCTTGTGGTGCACCAATCGTTGTCATGCTGGACTGTCGACCAGCTACGAAGTGTGTGTCATTCGGAGTAACGTCGGCGTGTATTATGTAGTTTGGCTCGGCGTACAGAACATCAGGCTGTGCACGCAGAGCGCTAATTGCGGTCAAGGTGTCGCCTTCACTCACTCGAACGACTCTCAATCCTGGAAGCAACTCGGAGCCGTCAAAGTTTTCAACCTTCATTGACAGCAATTGACCACTTTTTGCTGTGAGCTTTTGCACTCCCGTTCGATGGGCTGCCATTGATTCGCTCTTGTACCGAACGATTACGTCGCCAGGGACATATGCGGGACGACGCGGCTTTTTTGAGGCAGTTGTTTGTTGAACTGTTTCCAACTTAGCGCGCGACGGTGATGGGAAAATGAGTGCGGCAGCTACCAGTAAGCCCACAATGGTAGTGGAAACTACGCTAAGAAGTACTCGCGTCTTACTGGTCGAAAAGCTGTTCGAGAAGTGAGAAATAGACATTGAACACAGTTCTCCTGAGACTGACCTTCGTAAAATTTTCTGTCTTGTCGGATTCAAATCGGATAGCTTGCGTGTAGATGAACTAAAGGACGCCGACTCCCGAGGACCGCGTGGCCAAGAAACTAAGCGACGAAAATATATACCAATTCAGGTCAACGTTACAGCGCAAAAAAAAGAAAGCAGTCAATCTCTACATCCTGAAAGGGTGTAATAACCTGAAATGATGAAGACCGGGAAAATTCCAGACCGATGTGGCTTTGGAGACTCGTGCAAAAGTAGTCCACAAGTTAAGCCCACTATTTTCAGGTCGGGAAGGGGACCCTGTCCCCGCTGCTGCACAGACTCTTATTGAGCGGGGACGGGGTCCCCTTCCTCACCTGAAAATTAGTCGACTACAGTGTCTTCATTGAGTTTTTGCAAGAGGCTCTCTAGCTTGTCGGAATCTGCATAACCTAATTCTTTCTCGCGACAAGCTAGTAGAGCATATCGGACAAAGGACGTCTTAGGGTCCGAAGCGGTGCCGGTACTCGTCAGACGAGATGAAAGCCTTCACCATCTCGGCTGCGATGTAATCCCCGTTAAATTGATTCAACTTCGTCAGCCAGAAATTGAAACCACTGAAGTCAGTGTCCGGTGAGTCGTTTGGATTACGTCGCAGATAGCCGAAGTACTGCATCAACACAAACGCCTTGTTGAACTCAGCGTTCCTCAGGTTGGTGTTCTCAGCTACTGCACGCACTGTTTGCGATCGCATCGTAAAGTCGGAGGGTGCCGGAACCAGGTTACTAATTAGAGTATTCAGATCAGTTGCCGATAACACCCCACCCGCGTTGGTATTCAGTTTATTAACAAAGTCCGCAGCAGTCATAGAGTTTGGATACGCAGCCATGAAGTCAGCCCGCTGCACAAATGCCAACGTGTACGCTTGTTTATTGGCTTCCAACTGCGTCTGCCAATCGCCGACGTTTACCTGCACACCCTGTCCGACCCGTTGCGTATCACGAAGGAAGTCAGGCAAAACTATTGGCACAGGCGCACCGGTAAGATTGCCGAACGCAGACTTGTAGACCCGGTAAACCAGATATCCAGTCTCCTGAAACTCGATGGACACAAAGAATGCCGCCGAGACGTTGATCCGCTTCACGTCGACACACTGCGTATTTGTCCCACACGAATTGACTTCATTGGACCAGAAGTTAAATCCAGAAGAGTCTGGTTCTCTATTGAGGAAATCAATGTAATGCTGCCGGACAAAAAACCCGGTGCTGTCAATCGGATTCACGCCAGTCTCCGCACCGCCATCATTAATAGTCAGCGTTGCAGTCGACGTTCCTAGTGTCGCTCCTGTCACATTACTCAAGGTCAACGTGAACGTTTCAGCGCCCTCAGTAAATGCGTCATCGATGATTGGGATCTGAATGACTTTGTCAGTATCGCCCGCTGCGAAAGTCAACGTGCCTAATGTTTGAATGTAGTCACAACGCGCGGACGCAGCACCAGTGTTTGTAGAGCATGGGCTATTCCCTGCTGTGTCGCTCGTCGCAAAGTCCACTGTTGAGATACCGGATGAGTCGCCAGTGCGAGTCACATGAACCTGCAATGAACCGACGCTCTCTGAAACGGCGGCCGGCGTCACAACTTGAATCGAAGCTGGAGGTGTAGATCCTGCCGCTGTCCAACCAATGTCACGCAACAACGACAGCGTCAGATCTCGAGGAAGCATAACGCTATGGTTAAGATCGTTACTGTTATTTGGTTCCATCAGCTGATTCGGGAACATCGAGGTATCAAAGTGCGACACGGAAGATCCCGACTCCAACGGATTGGGTGCGTACATCTTTGCCCTATTCGCCGGGTCGGCTCCTGAAAACGTTGTGTGATCAAGAAACATGGAGGCGTTAATCGTGCCTCCTAACCCCGTGCGAATGTTATTGGCGTCGTTCAGGGCAAGACTCACAGTGGGGATCGTAATTGTGGGATCGAAACCCGTCATGCCTGGTGCATTATCAGGATTCACACTCGAAGCAACGTTTCCAATGATCACCCCGATTGCGCCTGCGTCTTGCGCATTCTTTACCTTAACGGTGAAGTTACATGTGCCTCGATCAATGAAAGCAATTTTTCCAGACACACTTCCGCCTACTGCAGTGCAGCCGTCAAATGGAAGTGTCTGCGCAACGTTTGCGGTGATGCCTGGTGAAGACACTGGAGGTCCGAAGTCAGCAAGACCGATGACGTAGGTTCCAGCAAGTGTTCCAGGACTATTGATTCTTAGAGTAGGGTTACCTAGAACACTCGGCACATCAGCTGTAACTTGCGGACCCGCCCATACAAGATTGCCGGTGTTGATAGCGGACGCGACACGCTCGCTATTCGTCATATCGATCCAGAGTTTGCCGGTCGTGTCATCGCGTAGAAATCGATCGTAGATGCTGAAGAATCCGCTGTTGGGTGCGCCAGTTGAAGTACTGGTAAACGTTTGGAATCCGAGGCCATGTCCGAATTCGTGTAGCAAGACGCTTACCAGGTCGACACCGTTTCCTTCGTTTCCATCAAAGCCGTAATACCACGGGCTACTTGAGAGGCATCCTGGAGTCCCCACATTCAGGTTAAATGTCGCGTTTATCTCCTGAGTGGCGCCGTTGAGGTCTGAATTCGATAAAGCATTTGCCAGCGACCTGCTGTACCAGGTATTAGGAAATGGAGCGTTTGGAAAATCCTTGGACATACCTGAACTGCCCGCAGAACCAAGCACGCCTGAACTGGTGGTGCACGATTGCGCTGCCCACCCGGCACGAATAACGATAGGTTGATTGCTGTTTAGGGTCGCGCCCCAGATCGACGCGGCAAACTGGAAAGCATTCAATCGTTGCTGGCCGATTGTTGTTCCGTCATTGCCACCGACGGGAGCAACGGGAGTTGGATCATTAAAACCTGTGGTACCTGAATCAGCGTTTTGAATAGTTATCGTTACGTTTCCAAACGCGGACGATGACGTAATCATGCCAATGATGAGGATGAGCAACAAATTATGAAGCCTGGTAAAAATATGGTTGCTCATTGTCTTACTTTCTTCGCTGGCGTTCTGAAAGGTTGAGTGGCAGCAGCGCTGGAGGGACCGGTGGTCTTGGGTGCTTCGACACCTACTAGCTGCGGATCAATTCCGAAGAACTGAGCAGCAGCAAGGGGTTCATCCACACACGACTGTTCAAGGGTGCCGTCTGCGTTGACCCGCGCCACTGCGACATTCTGGAAACGTCCCTGAAGATCGATGGAGACAGAGCCGTCCGGATGCTTTTCCTGAACTAGTCCCTCGGTCGATTTGTTCAGCATGGTTTTCAAACCGTCAGCCAGTTGTTGCGCTTCCGCCGGAGTCAAGGGTTTGATCTGACCTGTCTGCGGATCGACTTGAACATCCCGCCCGGCAACCTTCACCGTTACATATTTCTTTCCTGCGTTGGCAGATGCAGCTTTAGTCGAGGCGGGAATAGGAAGTTGGTTATTTGCCGATTGTTTCGAGAGAACTGTTATTGCCGCTCCAACGACGATTACTGCCGTTACACAAATCGCAATGATTGCGAAGCGACGATTGCGCACAGGCGCCTTCGCTGGTTGTTTTCTCTTCCGGTTTTTCATTGGTGCTCCTTACAAGGTAACAAGCCGGTGGTAAAAATTCATGAAAGCCGAAGCATTGAGGACGCCGACACGCCCGAAGCACGTCGGACATCTAGTGGTATCGCAGATAATGAAGGGCTTTGCTAAATGCGTACGCCGGGAGGAGAGCCTTTTGCCGAAGCCTCGCACCCGGTCATTGTAGACCAGGATTGCCGCGCCTCAACAAACTAGAATCTAAAGATTGCGGTCCAGCCGTGTCAATAAATACTGCTCCCAACTTGTAAGGGCTTTCCCTCCGTGGCAGACACTTTGCCTTCAAAATCTAGATACGAGGGGCGCGCCCACAGGAGGGACGTCCCTAGGAATTGGGCCACGACCAAATGATGAGATTGGTGGAGTTTGAGTTGCTCAGTTATGAGCATTTAGGGAAAGGCTCTGCGTCTTATTTCGAGTGCTGTCCGATTTGCTCAGTCCCAAAGGTTCCAATTCCGTTCAAACGGAAACTGAACACGACACGATTCTCTTTGCGCAAGCCTACGTTGAAGGTCGAAAACTGTGCAGTGATCGCACAACAGTCCCAACTGTGACCAAGCGTTGCGGTTGAATTAATCAATGAGCTGTCTTTTCGTCCTGGACGTTTCTGAAAGTCGAAAAAGAACGACGCGCCTCCAAACCAACCCTTCTCGCGATTGCCGATAAAAGCGGATGGACTCCACTGCGAACCTCGCAAGGTTCCTGCTTCAAAACCGCGTGCGTCTGCAAATTGCGCCAGGTTTCCAAGTAGCGCGATTGCTCTCGTGTAGTAGAAACTCTGAAATATCTCGATTCCCGTTCTCGATAAACCAAACGTCGTCGACATAGATCGAATGCCACCCGAGTTTGTGTCAATGTCTGTACGAAAATCAGCAAACAAACTTCGCGCTGGTCGGTAACGGGTATCTATGTTGATTGGAGAGAAACGCCTGGGAACGCCTCCGTAGACAAAACCAGACAATGTATTAAGTGGATAGAATTGATTGCGCCGTCCCGGAATCAACGCGCCACCAAAAAACGGATCGAAGAAATACTTTGCACGGACCGTGATCGTAAGCGCTTCATACGGCTGACTGGCGATTGATTTTTTTGGTTCTTCCTTGGTCGCCTTTACGGCCGCCGCACTAACATTCTCAGTTGAGCGTCGCG
>Ga0068864_100002799_pt1 | contig 14402 bp, 9 predicted proteins | sample KBSSwiS72_FD_66586 | JGI IMG/M metagenome (GOLD analysis project Ga0068864, IMG submission 66586) | Switchgrass rhizosphere microbial communities from Kellogg Biological Station, Michigan, USA - KBS Switchgrass S7-2 | ecosystem: Host-associated > Plants > Roots > Rhizosphere > Soil ... | reverse complement strand
CTCCTGGATTCGGACTATCCCGCGCTGCTCCACACCATCGGCGAGCCACCGCCCGTGATCTTTCTCCTTGGCAATTGCGGCCTGTTGAATAGTCCCGCGGTTGCGATCGTAGGCAGTCGAGACCACTCGCCTTACGGCGCTGAGGTTTGCCGAACGCTGGCGACGGCCGCGGCGCGGCATGGCATCGTGGTCATCAGTGGCATGGCGAGGGGTCTCGATGCCGTGGGACACGTTGCGGCGCTGGACGCCGGCGGAGGCACCATCGGCGTTCTGGGTAACGGTCTGGGCGTGGTGTATCCCGCTGCCAACCGTGCGCTTTACGAGCGTGTGGCCGCCGAGGGACTGCTACTGACGGAGTTCCCGCCCGGCGAGCGACCCAGCGTGTACACCTTCCCGAGACGGAACCGGCTGATCAGCGCGCTGGCGCGAGCCACGGTCGTGGTCGAAGCGGCTTCAGGCTCCGGTGCACTGATCACGGCCGACGCCGCCTTGGAGCAGGGGCGGGAGGTCTTGGCGGTCCCGGGAAACATCACCAGCCACACATCCGTCGGTACCAACCGCCTGATCCGGGATGGGGCGGTGCCGGTTCTGGAGGTTGGCGACTTGCTGGCGGTTTATCCCGAGGCGGAAGGGCGGTCAGGCGGGACGGCGGACGAGGCGGACGGGGCGGACAGGGCGGGCGAGGCGGTCAAGGCGGAGGAGCCGCGTGTCTCGTTCGGTGGCGACGGAGCAACGAACCGTCTAACAGTCGAACCGGCCGAGGCCGACCTCTCTCTGAATCCCACCGAGCAGCGGATTCTTGGAGTGATGGGTACGGGGCCGGCGCTGGTGGACGAGCTCGCGGCTCGGGCGGAGCTGCCGGTTCCCGAAGCCCTGTCGGCACTATTTACGCTGGAGCTGGCGGGTCGGGTGGAGCAGTGGTCGGGGGGGCTGTTTGCGAGGGCGAGTCCAGTGCGGCACTAGTCAGGCGACGGCTGGTGTCTCGGGTTCGCGGGTTTCACGCTTCTTGCTTACTTTTTGGGCACCCACAACCGTCAATTGCATGACCACTGGTCCGACCTGCGTTCGTTGCGGAGAGGTAATCACGCCCGGCGCGCGCTTCTGCATGAAGTGCGGCGCCGATATCTCCGGCGAGCAGGGCAGTGTGGCCACCGCAATGATGCCCGCCGCCCAGGATCGGGACGAGCATGAAGTCCTGCTCGGCCTCCTCAAGCAGGCCACGATCGGCGACTACGAAATCCTGACCGAACTGGGTCGCGGTGGCATGGCCACCGTATACCTCGCCCACGACATAGCGCTGGACCGCAAGGTGGCCATCAAGATGATGGCTCCCGCCCTGATGATGATGGGCGAAGGCATGGTCGAGCGCTTCAAGCGGGAAGCGCGCACCTCCGCCTCGCTCAGCCACCCCCACATCATCCCGATTTACGGTGTGAAGAGCCAGGGCAAGACCCTGTTCTTCATCATGAAGTTCATCGCCGGTCGCTCGCTGGAGTCCATCATTCGTGACCGTGGAGCAATGCCCCTCCCGATGGTGCGGGCCGTCCTGCACCAGGTGGGGAGTGCCTTGGGCTACGCTCACCGCCGCGGAGTGGTTCACCGCGACGTGAAGCCCGCCAACATCATGATCGACGAGGAGGGTTGGTCCGTCGTCACCGACTTCGGCATCGCGAAGGTCGCCGAATCGCGCGGGCTTACCATGACCGGCATCGCAGTCGGAACTCCGTCCTATATGAGTCCCGAGCAGTGCGCGGCCAAGGACATCACCGGCAAGTCGGACCAGTACTCGCTCGGCTGCGTCGCCTACGAGATGCTGACCGGCAAGCAGCCGTTCGAAGCCGATTCGGCGATGGCGATCATGTTCGCCCACTTCCACGAGAAGCCGAAGCCGATCTCCGAATTGCGGAAGGACTGCCCGCTGGATCTCGCCGCGGCGGTGATGCGGATGCTCGAGAAGCCGCCCGACGCCCGCTGGGCCAGCATGGAAGAGGCGATCGGTGCGATCGGCGCGGCCCCGATGAGTCACGACGACCCGATCCGGCTGGAGATGATCGAGCTCGCGCGTCGTGGGACCGCGCGTCTCAAGCTCGATGCGGTTCCGGTTCCCCCCACGAGCCCGGCACCGCTGGGCCGTCCCTCCGACAAGACTACCCCGATCCCGGCTCCCCGGGTCATCTCGGTCGCCATCGCGCCGGCCAGCAGCTCGGTGATGGTGGGAGACGCCATGCAGCTGACGGCTACTCCACGCGCTGGCGGGGGAACCATGGTGCCCAGTCCGATCAAGTGGTCTTCGAGCGATACCGCGGTCGCGGAGGTGTCCTCCTCCGGCCTCGTCACGGCATTGGCTCCGGGCAGCGTAACCGTCACCGCGGCGTGCGACGAGGTGAAGGGGACCGCGAGTGTCACCGTGACGCCGGTGCCGGTCGCCTCCGTGGTCGTGGCACCGGTTGAGAAGAAGCTGCACCCCGGAGAGGCCGCCCAGCTCGAAGCGGTTTTGCGAGATCCGCGGGATGCGCCGCTCAAGGACCGCCCGGTGGAATGGCGCTCCGAAGCTCCCGACATCGTCACGGTGTCAGCGAGCGGAAAGATCTCGGCGATCGCGGAGGGGAGCGCGCGCGTCACTGCGACGGCAGAAGGGAAGTCCGGCTCCGCGACGATCCAAGTCGTGCCGGTTCCCGTCGCGACGGTTCTGATCGGCGGCCCGCCCGAGCTGGCGGTCGGCGACGCCGCGCAGCTCAACGTGACGCTGAAAGATGCCAAGGGCGGCATCCTCCGTGGGCGGGCGATCAGCTGGAGCTCGTCGGACTCCAAGGTCGCGACTGTTTCGCCAACTGGCCTCACCACGGCAGTCACACCTGGTAAGGCGACGGTCACCGTCGGGTGCGAAGGTCAGCGCGCGACCCACTCCCTCAATATCAAGCCCGCCCCGGTCGGTTCCGTGACGGTCGAAAGCCCGGGCTCCATCGTGGCCGGAGAGACCGCACAACTCAACGCCGTCCTCAAGGATTCACGCGGGGCAGTGCTCACTCGACGCCAGGTGAAGTGGACCAGTGCGACACCCAAAGTTGCCACGGTTTCGTCTGATGGATTGGTGAGCGCCGTTGACGTTGGGGGCGCCAGAATCACCTGTGAGTGCGAAGGAAAGAGCACGACGGTCAATCTCACTGTGATGCCTCGTCCGGTCGCGAAGCTGAATCTCTCTGGCGCGCCCGGTGCATTGAAACCGGGTGAGACTGCGAAGCTCAGCGCCGCGGCGGTGGACAACAAGGGGAATTCGCTCGCTGGACGGGAAATCACCTGGTCCAGCAGTGACGCGAAGGTGCTGGCTGTCGCCAAGGACGGCACCGTCACCGCGAAGGGAGACGGAAGCGCAAAGATCCTCGCCGCCTGCGAAGGAAAACAAGCCGAGGCGTTGATCAAGGTAGTCGCGCCTCCGCCACCACCGCCGCCCAAGGTCGAGCCGCCCGCGGTTCCGGAGCCAGCGGCCGCGGAGGCTGCCACCGTCATTCTGCCGACGCTCAAACCCGAGCCGCCCAAACCGACGCCGGAGAAGCGGGCACCCGAGCCGGCACCGGTCGCGACGCCCGCTGTTGCGGAGACTCCGGTTGCTGTTGCCGATCAGGAGCTCGAAGCTGAGCCGCGCAGGAAACCGATGGCCTTGGTCTTCGCCGTTCTGGCAGTCCTGCTGGCAACGGGAGCCTGGTTGGCGCTCCGCGGTCGCCACCCGGAGCCGGTAGAGATTGTGGTGCCTCCGCCGGTCGGCCCCGCCGCGGTCGCCGCAATCGAACTGCGTGGGACCAATGGTCCGATCGCACCGGGCCGCATGCTGCAGCTTGTCGCCCTGATCAAGGACGACGCCGGCAAGGAGCTGACCGGTCGTCCCCTGGCCTGGACCTCGAGCGATCTCTCGGTTGCGGAAGTTGCGCCGAACGGAGCGGTCACGGCGCTTAAGACCGGCACCGCGATGATCACCGCAACGAGCGAAGGAAAATCGGCGACCGCGACGGTTACCGTAGTCGCACCAGACTCGGTGGCGCCGACCCTCGCAGTTGCGTCGATGCTGCTCGGTCCGACGCCGAGTGCGCTGGAGATCGGCGGTACGGCGGTGCTGCGTGCCACGCCGCGGGATGACAGGGGAAAGGCACTCGACGATCGCGCGGTGGTATGGTCTTCGAGCGACCCGGCGGTAGCCACCGTGTCGTCGTCGGGCGTGGTGAGCGCCGTTGCACCGGGGAGCGCCACGATCACCGCCTCGAGCGAGGGTAAGAGTGCGGTGATCAAGGTGACGGTGAATGCACCGAAACCACCGCCGGTCCCGGCCAAGGTTGAAGTCGCCGTGGTGGCGGTTGCGAGCAAGACGCCGACGATCAAGCTGGGAGAAACCGCTCAGCTCTCGGCTACGGTGACCGGTAGCGACCGGAAGCCGCTCAGCGACCGGACCGTTGAGTGGACCACCAGCGATCCTAAGGTCGCGACGGTTTCTTCTACCGGTGTGGTCTCCGCGGTCGGCGAGGGGACCGCAACCATCACTGCGACGGTCGAAGGCAAGACGTCCGGCACCAAGATCACGGTGCCTAAGCCGGCGGAGAACCGAATCGCCGTCACCTCCATCGCGCTCACCGCAGGCACTCGATCGCTCAAGGTCGGCGAGACGACGACCTGGACCGCCGCAGCCCGGGACTCGAAGGGGAAAGATCTCACCGATCGGGCGATCGCCTGGAACAGCACCAATCCTCAGGTAGTCACGGTCTCATCCGCGGGAGTGATCACGGCGGTCGGCGCCGGTTCGGCCGAAGTCCAGGCGCTGAGCGAGGGCAAGGTGGCATCGGTCGAGGTCACGGTTGCTGCCGCGCCGGCCCCGCCACCACCGGTCGCCACGGGATCCAATCTTCCGCGCCGCGCGCTGGCAGCTGGAGTCACCTTCACCTGTGGCGTGACGCAGGCTGGCGGCGCGGTCTGCTGGGGTGGAGGCGGCGAGGGAATCACCAGCGTAGGCGGAGTGAGCGGCCTATCGAGCGTCGGGGTGGGTACCGCGCATGCGTGCGGATTAGCCGGCGGCAAGGCCTACTGCTGGGGGGTGAACAAGGTGGGTCAGCTTGGTGACGGTGGCACTGCCGATCACCAGGAGGCGACGCGAGTCGCGGGAGACCTCACCTTCTCGATGATTACCGTGGGAAGCCAGCACACCTGCGGATTGGTCGGAACCAAGGTCTGGTGCTGGGGGAAGAACGACAAGGGACAGTTGGGTGATGGCTCGACCACCGATCGCAGAAAGCCGGTTCAGGTTAAGGGCTCCGAAGCGTTCGCCGCCTTGAGCGCGGGTGGTGGCCACACCTGCGGTCTCACCACCGCGGGCAAGGCCTATTGCTGGGGCGATGGCTGGTCCGGCGCCCTTGGCTACGGCTCGCAGGGCGCGGAGTCGGAACCGCGCGGCGTGGATACCGATCTCAAGTTCAGCCGGATCGCTACCGGGACCGAACACAGTTGTGGGCTCTCGGTCGCCGGCAAAGTGCTCTGCTGGGGAGGCAACAGGGGTGGCCAACTGGGAGACGGCTCGACCAGCGATCGGAGTTCGCCGGTGGCGGTCAGCACTACCCTGACCTTCATCGAGGTGAGCGCGGGAGGGAGCAACACCTGCGCGCTGGATCCGGACGGTGCCGCGTACTGTTGGGGCGAGAACAAATCGGGTCAGGTGGGAGATGGCTCGAAGAACAATCGCAGCAAGCCATCCCCGGTTGGCGGCGGCCTCACCTTCTCGGCGCTCTCGGTCGGCAACGGCTACTCCTGCGGCCTCACCAAGGCGGGTGATCCAGTCTGCTGGGGACGGAACGACAAAGGGCAGCTGGGGTCCGGGGCCGCGCGCTCCCAGCCGGGGCCAGTGGAGTGATGTTACCGAGTACTTAGTACCGAGTACCGTGTAGCCTCAGCTCCTATCTCGGTACTCGGTACTCGGTACTAGGTACTGAGTACTTAGTTTCAAAACCCGATCGGCACCCCCACCGTCACAATGATGTCCGCGAGGAACGCCTTGTCGTAGATGTCAGGATTGGTATTCCCTGCCGCCGGGTCGATCCGGTCCACCGAGTACAGATTGGATTCCACCCCTACGTCGATCGCGAACTTGGGCGCGACCTGAGCCCGGACGCCGACACCGAGAACCCCGGTAAAGTTGCCCTTCGTGACATCGAAGTCCTTGATCCCGTCGTTGTTCACGTCGTCATTCCAGGCATCGCCGCCGACCTCGATGTAACCAGCGCCGGCCAGCAGGTAGACATTGCTGCGACGGGGCCGGTAGAGGATCCGCCCGGTGGCGGTCAGCATGGTGCCGCTCAGCTTTCCCTGACCTGTGGCGCCGGGCTCATCGGGGAAGGCCGTCTGAATGCCAGTCCAGGCGTAATTCACTGCCCCTTCCAAACCCCACATTGAAGACATCCAGTAACGCAGTTTGCCGCCGATGCTTGGTGCTGGAGACTGCTTCTGGGTCACATGAACCGTCCCGCCGCCAGCCACAGCAACGTCTTCATCCAGGAAGTTCGCCAACGCGTAGTAGCTCCCGAAATACGGCACCAGCTCGAACTTGGCTTGAGCGGCTGCTGATCCCGGAACACCGAGGGCGACCGCAATCACGGCGGTACGCAGCAATGAGGTGGACGAGAGTCGATACACGGTTACCCCCGGGTGATGGAGTGAACAGGAGAACGGCCGAACTATTTGTGATGGTTGCAGTTACTATGCCGTTTGGCTCTACGGGTGTCAATAAGGGAGACGGGAGACTCCCGTCTTCCTTCTCCCGTCTCCCGTCTTACCCTTCAGCGTGCACCTCTACATCCACGTCCCGTTCTGCGCCCGGCGGTGCAGCTACTGCGATTTCGCGATCGCGGTAAGACGGAACGTGCCTGCCGCCCTGTATGTCCAGAGGGTCCTGGAGGAATGGGCCACTTGGGAGGAGCATCCCGCCTGGGGCGACTCGCCCACCCTGGATACGGTGTACTTCGGCGGCGGTACGCCGTCCCTTCTTGAGCCCGAACTCATTGGGAAACTGCTCGAGACGGTGGGCCGGTCTCACGGCATCGTCTCCGGGGCGGAAATCACGCTCGAGGCCAACCCCGACGACGTGGACGTAAAACGAGCCGCCTCCTGGCGTGCCGCGGGTGTGAACCGGGTCTCCCTCGGTGTGCAGTCGTTCGAGCCCCTGGTCCTGCGTTGGATGCATCGCACTCACACCAGGGAGCAAGTGCCGGCGGCGGTCGCGGCGCTTCGCAAGGCGGGAATCGAGAATCTCTCGCTGGATCTCATCTTCGGACTTCCGTCGGAGTTGGAGCGGAACTGGGAGGCGGACCTCGCGGGCGCACTCGCGCTGACGCCCGACCATCTCTCGATCTACGGTCTCACGGTCGAGTCTCACACGACGCTCATGCACTGGATCGAGCGGGGAGAAACCAGGCCGGCGCCGGAGTCTGGTTTTGTCGAGCAGTTCCTCGCCACACACGATCGGCTCTCCGAATCTGGATTCGACCACTACGAGGTCTCCAACTACGCTCGTCCCGGATACCGTGCGGCCCATAACTCGGCCTACTGGCGGCGAGCACCGTATGTGGGACTCGGTCCGTCCGCTCATAGTGGGCTGGGCAACGAGCGACGCTGGAACCTGCGTGAATGGGCCGCCTACGACTCGGCCCTCGAACGTGGCGAATCTGTGATAGCGGGCCGCGAGCTGTTGACCCAATCCGCCCTTCGTCTGGAGGAGTTGTACCTCGGTCTGCGTACTACCGAAGGATTGCCGGAGCCCACCGTGCCTGCCGGGCCAGTAAATGGCTGGATTGATGCAGGTTGGATGGAACGGGAAAGGGGCCGTCTTCGGCTCACGCCGGAGGGCTGGCTCCGGCTCGATGCATTGGTAGCGGAGATTGCCTGAGAATAGGTTAAATTATTGCCATGCCTTCGTATGACCCTCTGAATGACCGCCAGGCCAGGGTGCTTGAAGCGGTCATCCAGGCCTTCATTCAGACCGCCGAGCCAGCGGCCAGCCAGGCCGTGGTGCAGCGGAGCGGACTGGGAGTCTCCTCGGCGACCGTTCGCAACACGATGAGCGAGCTGGAGGAGAAGGGATATCTGTACCACCCGCACGCGTCGGCCGGCCGGATTCCCACCGATCAGGCATACCGCTGGTACGTGGACAACCTGATGCGGCTCTCTCCTCCCAGCCGGGAGGAGCGAGATCTCATCAAGCTGGAGATGCCTTCGACCCGCACCGCCGTGGAGGAAATCCTTCGCCGCGCGGCCCAGGTACTCGGTGTGCTGACTCAGGAGCTTGGAGTCGCGGTGGGTCCGTCCTTCGATCAGGTCCTCCTCGAGCGGGTTGATCTCGCCCAGGTGGCGACCGACCGTCTGCTGCTCGTACTCAACCTGAGAAGCGGCACGGTACGGACGATCTTCGTTCAGGTACCAGGAACGCTCGCGTCGGAAAGCGTGCAGCGCGTAGCGCAGATTCTGAACGAGCGGCTGGCCGGCCTCTCCCTCAAGGACATTCGCGCATCTCTGGGAGACCGGCTCCGGGACGCAGACCAATCGGCGGGTGGCCGCGAGTTGCTGAACATTTTCATCGCCGAGGCGGACGAACTGTTCGGCCTGGGCTCCGCCCCTGAAGCGGTCATGCTGGGCAGCGCGCAGATGTTGGCGGAGCAGCCCGAATTCGCCTCGAACGACCGGATGCGTGAGCTCCTCGACCTGACTGAACGACGGGACCGCCTGCACCGTGCACTGGAAGTGCGGCAGACGAGAGGACTCACCATCACCATCGGTGGAGAAAACACCGACCCGCGATTCGCCGGTTTCACACTGGTGACATCGGCCTATCGGACGGGAGACTTGAGTGGCGTCATCGGCGTCATCGGGCCAACCCGGATGCCCTATGACAAGATCATCGGGCTGGTGGACCACACCAGCCGACTGGTGGAAGGATTGATGGAGTGAGCGAGTTCTACGAAATGCTCGGCGTGGCGCGGGACGCGTCCGAAGCCGAGATCAAGAAGGCCTATCGCAAGCTCGCGCTCGAGCTGCATCCGGATCGGAATCCCGACCCGGCTGCCGAGGCACGCTTCAAGGAGATCACCGAGGCCTACGAGGTCCTTCGGGATTCCCAGAAGCGGGCGATGTACGACCGGTACGGCAAAGCCGGCGTCGGCGGTGGTGGAGGCTTCGGCGGCGGGTTCCACCACGTCGATCTGAGCGAAGCGCTCAACATCTTCATGCGGGACTTTGGCGGCTTCGACTCTCTCTTCGGCGGCGGAGCGCGAGCTCAGGCCGAGGCGAGACGGGGCCAGGATATCCGGGTGACGGTGAAGCTCTCGCTCACCGAAGTGGCTACGGGTGCCAAACGCAACGTCAAATTGAAGTCATTGGTGCGCTGCTCCGCCTGTGAGGGCTCCGGCGCGCTCCGAGGCACCGGGTCCGTCGCTTGTACCACTTGTGGTGGAAGCGGCGAGGTCCGGCGAGCCGCACGCAGCATGTTCGGCCAGTTCGTGTCGGTGTCTCCCTGTCCTACCTGTGCGGGCGAAGGGCGAATCATCACGACGCCCTGCGAAGTCTGCCGCGGGGAGGGCAGGGTCAGGGAAGACAAGACGGTCCAGGTCGATATCCCTCCGGGTGTATCCGAGCAGAACTATCTGACGCTGAGAGGGCAGGGAGCAGCCGGCCCGCGCAACGGTCCCAGTGGGGACCTGCTGGTCATGATCGAGGTTAAGCCGGACGAACGGTGGCAGCGCGAGGGAGACAACCTGGTCATCGACCTGCCGCTCTCATTTTCTCAGGCGGCGCTTGGGCTCTCGATTGCAATCCCGACTCCCTATGGAAACGAGCAGGTCAGCGTTCCGGCGGGAACCCAGGGGGGCACGGTGCTGCGGCTCAGAGGCAAAGGACTGCCGCGGCTGGGTCAGGGTGGTACTGGCGATCTGTTGATTCGAACCAATGTCTGGACCCCCGAGCAGCTGACCGAGGAGCTGGCGCAGTTGTTCCAGCAGCTGGCCCGGGTTGAGGGCGACCCTCCCAAACGGCATGGAGGCTGGTGGAGCAAGCTCAAGGAAGCGCTGGGCGCGTGACTTGGTACTCGATCGAGGTACATGCCGCGCCCGACCAGCGGGACGCTGTTGCCGCCTGGCTGGTAGGGCGGACGGGACAAGCGGTCGAGGAGCGGGCAGACGGCACCCTGGTTTCCTTCGCGCTCGATCTGGCTGCGGCCGATGCGCTCGAGAGGGATCTCGCTGCCGCGCACGGGTCGGATATCCCCGTCGCTCACCTCGAACAGCCGGAGGTGGACTGGACCACGGCCTGGCGCACTGGCCTCACTGCGCGACGGGTCGGCCGGTTCAACCTCACTCCTTCCTGGCTGAGGGCCGACCCCGCACCCGGCGAGGTAGTAATCGTCATCGATCCGGAGATGGCGTTCGGCAGTGGGGAACACGGCTCGACTCGCGCCGCGCTGTTGTTGCTCGAGCGCTTCGTGCGTCCCGGCGACACCGTGCTCGATCTGGGGACGGGGAGCGGAATCCTGACCATCGCGGCCCGGAAGCTGGGTGCCGGCTGCGCGGTGGGTGTCGAGGTCGATGAAGATGCCATCGAGGTGGCCGCCACCAACGCCGGCCGTAACGGTCTGGCCGGGCAGGTCACCTTTCTCGAGGGAGACGCCGCGCAGATCACGCCGCTGCTCGCCCCCGCCGATGTCATCGTCTCGAATATCCTGCGACTCATCAACGCGGCGCTGTTGCCCGAGGTCCATGATGCGATCCGCCCGGGTGGCATCGCCATCTTCTCCGGCATGGAGCTGAGCGAGGCGGACGAGTTCCGCGAGCCTTTGCTGGAAGCAGGCTTCGAAGTGGTTGATGAAGTCGTTGACGAGACCTGGTGGGCGGTGGCCGCGCGGCGTCCGTGATTACCCTGTTCGCGGCGCCGGGAAGCCTGCAGGCCGGCGCCAGCATCGAGCTGGACGATGCGGAGGCGCACCATCTGAGGGTGCGGCGAGGCCAGGCGGGACAGCGGGTGCGACTGGTTGATGGTTCGGGAACTGTTGGTGAGGCGCTGCTGGAGATGCGCCCGGCTGGAATTCAAGCCGTCGTCGCGTCCGTGACCCGGGTGGACCATCCAGTTCCTCTCACCCTCGCGGTCGGTGCCGGCGATCGGGACCGCTTCGCTCTCCTGGTCGAGAAAGCGGTCGAGCTTGGCGCCACCGAGATCGCGCCGCTCGAAGCGGAGCGCGCCGCCGCCGTTGCCACGCGGTTGCGGGAACGAAACATGGATTCGCTCCGCCGCAGGGCGCGCGAAGCGATGAAGCAGTGCGGCAGCGCCTGGGAACTCACATTGCGGGAACCCCAGCGACTGGAGGATTTCCTCGGCCAGCCGCGTACCGGGGCAGCCTGGCTGGCGAATCCCGAAGGCGAGGCGCTGGTTGAGTTGAAGGCCTCTGACGCGGTGACTGTGGCGATCGGCCCCGAGGGTGGCTTCACCGAGTCAGAGTCGAAAGAATTCCTGAAGGCTGGATTCCGCCCGGTGTCACTCGGGCCGTACACCATGCGTTTCGAGACGGCCGGACTCGTGGCAATGGCGGCAGTGTGGCAGGCTCGTCGGAGAGGTGAACATGGCTGACTGCATCTTCTGCAAGATCGCAACGGGAGAGATCCCCGCGCGCATCGTCCGCCGCACTCCAGATGCCGTGGCTTTCTACGATCTTCAGCCTCAGGCACCCAGTCATGTGCTGGTGATTCCAACCAAGCACCTCGGTGCGGTGCGGGATGCCAAAGGGCCTGACCTCGCTCTTCTCGGGAAGCTGCTCTCCTTTGCCTCGGAGGTCGCCAGCGAGCTGGGGCTCGATGCGCAGGGTTACCGGCTGGTGAGCAATACCGGACCAGATGGAGGACAGTCGGTGTTTCACCTGCATTTCCATCTGCTGGGCGGACGCAAGATGACCTGGCCTCCCGGGTGAGACGTGCAGCCACTTAGCCTCCGCGACACTCTTCAAGCGAGAATGAACGCAGCCCGTAAGGCCCGGGACAAGGACCTGGCGCTGGTGCTGGGGACCACGCTTGCCGCGATCAAGAACAGGGAGCTGGAGCTGGGACGGGCGGCCAACGACCCTGAAGTGGTGGACGTTCTCCGCAAAGGGGTGAAGACCCGGAAGGAATCGGTCGAGCAGTTCACCACGGCGAAGCGACAAGATCTGGCAGACAAGGAAGCCGCCGAGATCCGGCTCCTGGAGCAGTTCCTCCCTCCGGCAGTAGATCCCGCAGAAATCCGCGCAGCGGTTCGTACGGCGATTGCGGCTGGAGCCACCGACATCGGCCGGGTGATGCAGGCGGTCATGCCGCAATTCAAGGGACGGGTGGATGGCAAGGAGCTCAATGGCATCGCCCGCGAGGAGTTGAAGGCGGGATGACGGAGCAGGGTCACATGGCTTCCCCGCACGGGGTGCTGGTGTCCGCGGACGCCGGCACCCCGTTCGCGTTGGCGGACGATGACGGATTTGAGGCCCTCGAGCTTCAGGTGGTGCTTGAGCGCGTAGCGGCCTATGCCGCGGGCCCGCTGGGTCATGAGGCGATTGTCGCGCGGCGTCCCAGCGACGATGTCGCCTGGATTTCCGGCGAGTTGCAAACGGTCGCCGAGTTGGCGCGCCTGGTGCGCGAGAACCGCGGAGTAGCGGCGGAGCCGGTGCCCGAGGTCGACTCGGCGCTCTCGCGACTTCGGGTGATTGGGAGTGTCCTCGAAGGCGCACAGCTTCTGGCGATCAGGCGCACCTTGGTCGCGTCGCGATTGGTGGTGGCGGAGCTGAAACGGGTAGCGGCCGACGCTCCGAGGACTGCTCTTTACGAGCGTCCCCTGCCGGAGAAAGGGCTCGAACGCAGGCTCACCCTCGCCTTCGATGATGACGGCCAGCTGCTTGATTCGGCCAGTCCCACGCTCGCCGCGGCACGACGGGAAGTCCGCGCGGCGCGTGAGCGCCTGGTTCAGAAGCTGGATGGAATGCTGCGCCACCTGGGCGGCGAAGGAACCGTGACCCTGCGCGACGGGCGCTACGTGATTCCGGTTGCCCGAGAGCTCAGAGGAAGGCCCGATGGCATTGTCCACGGAGAATCGGCCAGCGGCGCCACGCTCTTCATCGAACCATCGGCCGTCATCGGGCTGGGTAACGAGCTGCGGGAAGCGGAGCTTCGCGCGGAGCGCGAAGAGTTGCAGGTCTATCGCGATCTGACCGAGCTGATTCGCCCCGAACGGGATGTGATTTCGGGCATCCACTCGATGTGCGTGGCGGTGGACGATCTCGTTGCCCGGGCGCGCTATGCCACGGCGGTCGAAGGCCATGCTCCCGCCGTGGCACTGGCGCCAGCCGGGCTCACAATCGTGAACGGGCGGCACCCGCTCCTCCTCGCGGTTGACGTTCAGGATTCGAGGGCGGACCGGCGGACGGTCGTCCCCTTCGAACTGTCACTCGATCCCGACCAGCGCACCGTCCTGATCAGCGGGCCGAACACCGGTGGCAAGTCTGTCTTGCTCAAGGCAGTCGGGTTGTGCTGTGCCCTCGCTCAGAGCGGAATCATTCCGCCGGTCGGTCCGGGGAGCAGCCTTCCGGTGTTTTGCCGCATCTTCGCCGACATCGGCGACCGGCAATCCATTGCTGCGAGTCTCTCGACCTTCAGCGCCCATGTCGCGGTGCTGAGGCGGATCCTCGATCACGCCGATGACAAGACACTCGTGCTGCTGGATGAAATCGGTAGCGGAACCGATCCGGCTGAGGGCGCAGCGCTGGCGGGTGCGGTGCTGTTGTCACTGACACGGCGAGGAACGATCACCCTCGCGACCACGCACCTCGGAGCTCTGAAGGAGCTCGCTTCCCGCGCTCCTGGTGTCGTGAACGCCTCGCTCCAGTTCGACTCGGCGACACTGCAACCCTCCTATCACTTCCAGAAGGGCGTGCCGGGCCGTTCCTACGGGCTTGCCATCGCGCGGCGACTGGGCCTCCCTGAGTCGGTACTCAGCGAGGCCGAGCAGCAGATTCCCGATGCCGAGCGAAACCTCGATGCGCTTCTGGCGTCGGTTGAGGAACGGCAGCGGGAGCAGACTCGGCGCGAGAGGGATCTCGAAGCCCGGGAATCTCAGGCCGAGGCGCTACGTATCCGGCTAGACTCTCAGGCTACGACTCAGGGAGCCCGCGAAGCTGAGCTCAAGCGGAAAGAGAAAGAAGCCGAGCGTACGGCGAGGGAGCAGTCTCGCAGTCTCCTCCTCGAAGCTCGGCAACGGGTCGAGGAGGCGCTCGCCAAGGCCCGCGAAGCAGGGGATGAGGGAGCTGCGCGCGAGGCTCGCCGACTGGTTGAAGAAGCGGCGAAGGAGGAAGCGGAAGCGATTGCGCGGCTGAGCCT
>Ga0068864_100002795_pt1 | contig 14416 bp, 13 predicted proteins | sample KBSSwiS72_FD_66586 | JGI IMG/M metagenome (GOLD analysis project Ga0068864, IMG submission 66586) | Switchgrass rhizosphere microbial communities from Kellogg Biological Station, Michigan, USA - KBS Switchgrass S7-2 | ecosystem: Host-associated > Plants > Roots > Rhizosphere > Soil ... | reverse complement strand
GCAGTCCCGCAGCGTGAGTCGATACGTGAGGGGTTCGAACTAGCGAGCGACCGCGACGGGTGCGGTCGGGTCGTCGGCACCGAGCAACTCGGTGACCTTGCCCTCCGCAACCTCGGATTGCGCGATCATGATGAGCTTGTGCGTTCCCAGCACTCTGGGGATGCACCCGCGTTGCAGCTGGTGGGCCCGAAGGCCGGACAGGACGACGAACTTGAACGCCCCGAAGTTCGGCGGTCGGAGTATCACAACGAACCTGCCGACAGGCTGAACCCTGGTGCGGGCACTCTGGCGATCGCGGGCGGGGAGAGGTGGTCTGTCAAGGGAACCCTCACGACGCAGGCTTTGGTGAGGGCCAGGGCGGACGGGCCTTGAGCTCAGAAAAGCAGGGAACTCAGTATACCGCATCCCGCAATGCGGGTGAGGACAGGGCAGCGGCCCTGTCCTCCAAGACGCATTGGACTACCAGCGCGGTTCGGAGCGACGGCGGAACCCGCCACCGCCTCCGAATCCGCCGCTCTCCGGCTTGGGACGCGCTTCGTTGACCGCCAGGCCGCGGCCGCCCAGCTGAAAGTCATTGAGCTCGGAGATCGCTTTCTGCGCTTCCTCGTCGCTGCCCATCTCCACGAAGGCGAACCCGCGCGCCCGCCCGGTGGCCATGTCGCGCATGACCTTCACCGTTTCGACGGTCCCGGCGCGTGCGAAGAGCTCCTTGAGATCGTCCTCGCCGGTTTCGTACGGGAGATTGCCGACATACAACTTCCGACCCATGACCTGACTCCTCTGTCGCAAAGCGACCATACGCCGTTGACGGCGTGCAAGCCCCGACGATCCGAAGGGATCCCGGGCGGATGTCGTCTCGAGCCAGGCAGAACGTCAGGAGGAGCGAGTCGGGAAAAGGCTCGTTACGCCCACAGGCAGCACAGCGCGCGGCAAAATCCGGCACGTAAGTGTATCACGCATCTCGAGGACAGGGATTCGGGTCCCACACTGGCGCGCGAGCGCGGAGGCGACCCGGGCGCGCCGCCGGCGGCGCTCGAGGAACTGCGCGTACGTCACGACGACGTGCGGAAGCCAGTCAGTCATTTCTGAATCTCCAGGTCTTCGTCGCCTCGAGCCGAGCTCGCCGAGGCCCGGCGGCGTGCCTCATGTCGTCAGCGACGGTCCTTGGTGTTCACGGAGTACAGCAGCTCGGCCACGGTAGGCGGTGGCGCGCCCGACTCGATGAGAAGCGAGATGAATGCCGGTGCGATGCCAAGGGCGAGAAGCAGAAGGCTCGTGGACAACTTCGCATCGACGGCCAGGCTCCACAAGACGACGATGGCAACCGCCGCGAACCAGCCGGCCAGCAGCGATCTCCCGAAGAATCTGTTCAACATGCGTTACGACCTCCTCGGGTCGAAACATGCAGATGACAATCGCGACACTCCGCCGTCGCGCGGTGTGACAACCGCCGATTGAATCGCAGGCGAAGAACTGGACAGAGAAGAGGAAAGTGTTTTCATGCGCTCCGACGTGGCCGAAGTGGGCCTCTCGGCGCGCACCCGCGAAACACGGGGCACTGCTCGAACGCTGGCGGGCTCAGTGCGGTCTTCGACGCTCACTATAGCAGATCGCGAAAAATCGAGGGTTCTCGCGTACCTTGGAGCGCCAGGTGGCCGGTCCGGAGACCGGCCACGCAAACGTGCGGGGTGCTTCAGCGCGTGCCGGGCGACTTCCTGGGATCGTCGTTCGGGTTGATGTAGAAGATGTCAAACGGGCCATCGAGGTTGATCTGCACCACGGCCGCGGCTTTCGTCCACGCATAGTGGTGCATCTTCGGCGGCAAGTACGCGTATCCGCCCGCCGCCAGCGCGGCGCTCCCCTGACGATCGACGGTATCGCCCGCTCCGACGTACAGCGTTCCCGAAATGATGGTGAGCCGCTCAGCATTGGAGTGCCAGTGCGGCGGCACGACGAAGTTGGCGGGAAACGCCAGGCGCAACACGACGGGGCCCGCGGCGGATGGATCGCCCTGCAGGACCGCGATTTTGGCGCCGGCGGGGAGGGCCGGCGGCGCCGGCCCGAACTTCACCTGGTCGGGCGGCATGACGATGTGATGGTCCTGCGCCTGCACCGCCCAGGGCGCCAGCGCGAGTCCGATCACGACGGACGCGGATGAAATCAGAGTACGAATGGTCAGGCTCATGGAACTCCTCCTGCTCCACAGCCTAAAGAGAGGAGCGTTCGCGAATCGTTCGCGCAGGGCGTTCGCGGTCAGGACGCGGGCTGCGAGGCCAGAATTCGGTGCTCCAGCGACGTGCTCCGCTGCTGACGCGCCGCGTCGAGCGCCTGCCGGCGCAGTCGATCGCCGGCAACGCCGGGCAGGAGCGACGCTTTCTGCCGCAGCAGCTCCGGCAGCCACCAGCGGTCACCGTGAGCGAGAGCAATGGCCACGGCATCGTCGATCGCCGCTGCCGCGGCCCCGGCACGTCCGGCCGCGATGAGCGTCTCGGCCAGAAGGCTCAGGTAGTACGGACGCCTCGTCCGAGCGCGCCGCGATTCCAGCCCTTGCAGGCCGCGCTCGATGAGCGCGATGCCGGAGGCTGGATCCCCCTGCCGGCCGCGCGCCCATCCTGCCAGCACGCGGACCCAGTCGTCGTAATAGGCGAACCCGCATCGATCGCAGAGCCTCACCGCCTCCTCCGCGTGCGCGGACACGCGCGCCACGTCGTCGCGCAGCTGATGCGTCAGTGCGCCGTACGCCAGCGCGAGGGCCAGGCTGTACGGATGGTCCAGCCGCCGCGCAAGGGCGATGGCGCCCTCGGCTTCGCTCTGCGCGGCGTCGGGGTCGCCGAGCAGGAACAGGTTGTGGGCGTACCAGGCGTGCGCGAAGACGCCGAGGTCCGATCCGAAGACCGAGCGCTGAGGCGATCGCTCGTCGTAAAGGTCGAGGGCGGCGGTGAAATGTCCTTTGGCGGCCTCCAGCTCCCCAAGGCTCGTGAGCGTGCCGGCCATCATATGGTGGGCCTCGCAGCGGGAAGCCTCGTCCACGCTCGACGCGAGCGCTTGTGTCGACACTTGTCTGGCGGCCTCCATGTCGCCGAGGACGAAGTGCATGGCCCCCAGGGCCCACAGCCAGCGCACCGGCGTCTCTCGCACTCCGAGCGCTGCGCCAAGCGCCACGATGCGTTCGAGGTTCAACTGGACCTCCGGCGCCGTGTATCCGCGCGCCGAGGTGAGCGAGGCAGACATGGCGCCGCGGATGGCCAGCTCGCGTTCGTCGCGATCGCGCGCGGCCGGCAATGCGCCAACCAGAGTGAGCGCGTACATGAAGCAGCGAACGGCCTCCTCGGTCGCGGACACACGCGTTGCGACCTCGGCAGCGCGCTCGAGGAACGGGATCGCCCGGAGCGGCTGTCCGCCTCGATCGAGATGCACGGCGATGGCGGCGCTCACGGCGTCGAGATCGGGGGCGGACAACCGCTCGAGCGCCCGGGCGATGCGCCGATGAATCAACCGCCGGCGCGCCGGCCCCAGCGCCTCGTAGGCCACTTCCCGGATGCGGTCGTGGCTGAAGTCCCACCGCTCGCCGGCCTGGACGCGGACCACCTGGTGGCGCCACAGCTCGTCGAGAGCACGGACGACCGAGGGTTCCTCCAGGTCGCAGACGTCGGAGAGCACGTCGAACGTGAAGTCCCGGCCGATGGCGGCAGCGACCTCCGCCACCTGCCGCGCGTCCTCGGACAAGTGGGCGAGCCGCGCCGCCACGACCGCCTGGACGCGAGGAGACCGTACGCCGCCGCTCGCGCCGGTCTGCTCGCTTCTTCCCTGCTCGATGACGAACAGCGGGTGGCCTTCGGTCTGCTGGAACAGACGGCTTCGTGCCTCTCGGTCGAACGCCTGGCCGGCGACGTCTTCGGCGAGCCGTGCCGTTGCGGTCTCGTCAAGGCGTTCCAGCGCGATGCGGGTCAGCCGCTCGAGACGCTCCATCTCGTTCACGAGCGCGCCGAGGGCGCGATTCTCCTGGTCTTCACCTGCCCGGAGTGTGGCCACGACCAGGCAGCGGAGCGGCACGTCGGTGCGGAGGAAGTAGTGCAGCCATTCCAGCGAGTCGGCGTCCGACCATTGGAGGTCGTCCGCGACGAGGACCAGCGGGGCCGCCGCCTGAAAGGCGTGCGCGAGCGCGTCGAAGAAGGGGATCCGCTGCCAGGGTTCCAGGCTCTGATCTGCCGCGGCCCGGTTGGCGCGGATCGGAATCAGCTCTGGCCAGAGCCGCGCGACCTCGCGGAGGCGTACCGCGTCGAGCGAAGCCACGGAAGGAGCGACGGCGTCGCTTTGCAACCAGGCGGAGATCGGCGCGTAGCCCAATCGACCCTCGCCCGCATAGCACTTCGTCAGGGCGACGCGCCGTCCGTGCCGGTGGCACCAGTCCACCAGCTCCTCGGCCAGCCGCGTCTTGCCGATGCCGGCCTCGCCGCCAATGATCAGCAGATGCGGGCGGCCCTGGTCGGCACGCTGGTGCGCGGACATCACCGCCGACCATTCGGCGTCACGCCCGACCAGCGGGAAGACGGCGACGGGCGACGGCGCGACGGGAATTCCGGGAGCCTCGTCAGCCAGCTCCAGGATCTCGCGGTAAGTCCGCCGGGTCGCGGCGCTCGGCTCCACGTCGAGCTCGCGCTTCAGCATCGCCGCGCATTGCTGGTAGAGGTGCAGCGCCGTTGCGCGTTCGCCGCGACGGGCATGGCACCGCATGAGCGCGCACCACGCTGGTTCGTTCAGCGGATCGAGCCGCAGCAGCTGCTGCGCGCGCGCGATGGCCTCGGCGAGTGCGCGCTCTGTCTCGAGTCGGGTGACGAGCTCGGCAAGGACTTCGGTCGCCCTGATCTTGAGCCGCTCGCGATCGGCCGCGATCCACTCGTCGTGGCAACCAGGCAACAGGTCGCCGCGATAAAGCGTGGCGGCCTCGTCGAAGGCGGAACGATCGCCTAGCCGTGCGCGCCCGGCGGCGGCTTCGAACCGGGCGACGTCGCTGTCTGGTGCTTCGTCGCGCCACGACAGTGTCCGCGCGCTCGTCTCGACGCAGCCATCAAGCTCCGGCCACCCCTCGCGGAGGTGATGCCACTCGCGCCGGAGATTCGTCGAGGCCTGCGCGTCGGTCGATTCCGGCCACAGCTGGCCGGCGATCTGCGCGCGGGCGACTGGGCCTCTCGCGTGCAGTACGAGGTACGTGAGGATCTGCTGCTGTCGGACTGTCAGGGCCCGGGCCACGTGGCGTCCACCCACCAGGACGCGAAACCCGCCCAGCATCTCGAATCGGACGCCCATCGTCTTTGGCTGATCCCCGGTCGCGCAGTCGGACGAAGTATAGCGGCCCGCGCGCGTGCCTGCCGAGGTTGGAGGCACCGACCTGTGGAAGCCGCACCAGCCTGCGCGGGGCGCGCCGCTGTACCGTGTGGTTGCCGTCGTGATCCAGGGCGCTTCAATCCTTCGGACTCTTCGGCATCAGCGCGGCGCCGGAGGAGTATACGGGTCGGGCGTCCCCGGAGCGATCGGCGGATACTTCTTCATCGTCTTCTCGAACTCGACGACGATGTTCATGACCGGCCGCGCGTTCCAGGTATTGCGGAGCGCCGTTTCCGGGTACTCCTCCTTCGGGTCGGTGATCAGATCGAACGCCTTGGGCGTGCCGAGCCTGGTCGGAGGGCTCCACCAGTCGCGCTGCTCGTCGTAGAACACCAGCTTCCAGTTCCGCCACTTCACCGCCTCGAGCCGATCCGCGACGAACACGGGAAAACCGTCGCGATTCGACCTCTCGGACTTGCCCGTCAGGAAATCCGTCTGATCGACACCGTCGATGGCGCGGTCCTGCGGCACTGACGCGCCCGCGATCTTCGCCAGCGTCGTGTACGTGTCGACTTCGTGCACGATCTCGTTGCTCACGCGGCCGGGGGGAATCTTTCCTGGCCACCGGATGATGAACCCGATCGAAGGCGTGAGCATGCTCCCGCTGGATGACCGGCTGGCCACGAGCGCGCTGGCAGCGGTCGATTGAAAGAACGTGCGCCGACTCAACTCTCCCATGGCGACCTCCGCGGGGGCCGCGAGTTGCGATCCGGCCAACGGCCTGTCTGGTTTCGAGTGGAGGATCCGGACCTTAGTGCAGTCTGCTGGCTCCGGGCAAGCTGGGCCATGAGCCGTTGCGCGAAGCCGGAATCGCCGTGCCATGTATACTCCGCGAGCAATGAGCCACTCGTTGAGATGGGGATGTGCGGTCGCGATCGGCATGGCCATCGCGGCCAGGTTGATGAGCGGTGTCGCGGGGCAATCTGTCGGCGGAGCGGCACCGCGTGAATGGCGAGACTACGCCGGCGGGCCCGACAGCTCGCGCTTCGTCGCGGCCACCCAGATCAACCCTTCCAACGTGGGTCGCCTCGATGTGGCGTGGACGTACCCGGAAGGCGATACCGACTTCAACCCGCTCTTCGCGCGCGGCATCATCTATACCCGGGCGCGGGGCAACGCCCTCGCGGCCCTCGACGCATCAACGGGCAAAGAGATCTGGGTGCACGACGGCATCGAAGGCTTCTCGCTGCGCGGCGTGAACTACTGGGAGAGCGAGGACGGAACGGACCGGCGTCTGTTCTACAGCGCGCGCAACATCCTGCGCGCTCTCGATGCCCGCACCGGCATGCCGATCGCCTCCTTCGGCACCGACGGCGCCGTGGACCTCAGAAAGGGCCTCGATCGCGATCCCGAGTCGGTCGAGCAGCAGAGCCGATTTCCGGGGAAGGTGTTCGAGAACCTCCTCATCCTCGGCTCCACGACCAATCGGGAGTACACATCGGCGCCCGGCGACATCCGGGCGGTGGACGTCCGGACAGGCGCGATCGTGTGGACGTTCCGGACCGTCCCTGGAGCCGGTGAGTTCGGCGCCGACACGTGGCCCGAGCACGCGCGCGACACAGTCGGCGGCGCCAACGACTGGGCCGAGCTCTCCGTCGACGCGGCACGCGCCATCGTCTACGTGCCGACCGGCAGCGCGAAATACAACTTCTACGGCGGCTACCGGCACGGCGACAATCTGTTCGGCGACAGCCTGATTGCCCTGGATGCGCGGACAGGTCGCCGGTTGTGGCACTTCCAGACCGTCCACCACGACATCTGGGACCTGGACAACAACTCCGCGCCGCAGCTGACGACCATCAGACACGACGGGCATCGCGTCGACGTCGTCGCCGAGGCCTCCAAGACCGGCTACTTGTACGTGTTCGATCGGGTGACGGGAAAACCCATCTGGCCGATCGTCGAGCGGCCCGTGCCACAAGGCGGGACCGTGCCAGGCGAGCAGTTGTCACCGACGCAGCCGTTCCCGACAAACCCGCCGCCGTTCGTGCGGCAGTCGTTCACCGTGGATGACGTCAACCCGTACATCCTGACGGAAGAGGAGCGGGATCAAGTCCGCCAGCGCATCGCCCGCGCGCGCAACGAGGGCCCGTTCACGCCGATCGGGTTCGACGAAGTGATCCACATGCCTGGCAACCAGGGTGGGTCGAACTGGGGCAGCACGGCCAGCGACCCGGCCAACGGGCGCGTGTATGTGATCGGCTTCAACGTGCCCACGATCATCCGGTTGCTGAAGCCAGGCGAGAAGCGTCCGGCGCGCGGCACCGCGCCTGAGGAGATCGTGCGCGAAGGCTATCCGGTGACCGACGGCTTCGGGCTCTTTCCGACGTTCGTCAAGCCGCCGTACACCACGCTTACGGCTTACGATCTCGACAGCGGTACGATCGCGTGGCAGAAGGGGCTCGGCGACGACCTGCGGCTCGTGAAGCAGGGCATCACCGGCACGGGCACTGCGGCAACGGTCAAGGGCGGGCTGATCGTCACGGGCGCCGGGCTCCTGTTCGCCACCGCCGCTGACTGCAAGGTGCACGTATACGACAGCGCTACTGGTGCCGAGCTGACCACGCTGGCGCTTGGCGGGCTCAGCAGCGGCCAGCCCGCGATGTACGAACACGGTGGCCGTCAGTATCTCCTCGTGACCGCCTCGGCGGCCCAGGGCGCCGGCGGTCCCGCCGCGCTGCCCCTTCCGACGAGCGGACCAACAGGCCTCATCGCCTACGCGCTCCCAGAGGCCACTACTACTCCCAACAGCCGCTGAGCGCCGCGGGAGAAGACGTCGTCGCGCGACGTCGGACCTTCTCTGCTAATCTGCCTGCAATGCACGATCCGTTCATCAGCCGTCGCGAGGCGCTCTCGCTCGCTCTGGCTGCCGCCGGAACGCTGGTGCTGCCGAAGCGCGCCGCCGGGCTCGTGACTGCTGCGGAACAAACCGTCGCCGGGTCAGGCGTCGCCAGATCGCGGCTGGTCATCCGCAATGCACGGCCCCTCGACGCGGAGTCGCCGATCGACGCGCTGAGGACGTTCGAGACGAGCAACGATCTGTTCTTTGTCCGGAGCCATCATGCGGTGCTCCCGGAGATCTCCACGCCGTGGACGCTGACGATCGACGGCGAGGTGGCGCACCCGGTCACGTTCCGTCTCGAGGACCTCCGCCGCATGCCCGCCGAGCATCGCAGCGCGACGATCGAGTGTGCCGGCAACGGCCGCGGCGGTCTCGAGCTGCCGACGACGTCCGGCGTGCAGTGGGGCCTTGGCGCGGTGAGCACCGCGACATGGACCGGCGTGTCGCTCGCCGGGTTGCTCGAACGCGCAGGCGTACAGGCGTCGGCGCTGCACTTCTGGATGGAGGCGGCAGATCGCAGTCCGCTCCCGGCCGCCCCCACGTTCCTCCGCAGTATTCCGCGCGAGACCGCGCTCGGCGAAGCACTGGTGGCTTACGAAATGAACGGCCAGCCGCTGCCCCTTCTGCACGGCGGGCCGCTGCGCCTCATCGTGCCGCGATGGTACGGCATGGCGTCGACGAAATGGCTCACCCACGTGCACGCCAGGACCGCCCAATCGGATAACCACTTCATGGCGCGCGGGTACCGATACGCGGACGGAAGCCCAGTGGATCTCATGCGCGTGAAGTCGATCATCACCGCGCCGCGCGACGGCGAGCGAGTGGACGTCGGTACTGTGCGCGTGACCGGCGTCGCCTGGACGGGCCTGGGGACGGTCGCGAAGGTCGAGATCTCGAGTGATGAGGGTCGAACCTGGCAACAGGCCCGCTTCACCACCGAGCCGCGGCCGGGCGCCTGGCGCCTGTGGGAAGCCGACGCGACGGTCCTTTCTGCAGGCGAGCAGGGCGTGCGCGCTCGCGCGACCGACACAGACGGGCACACGCAGCCCGAACATGCCGCTCCGAACCCGGGCGGCTACGGAAACAACTCGATCCACCAGGTGCGCGTCAATGCGCGCTGACGCTCCGGCGCGGGTGCGCCGTATCGTCGCACCGGGCGTGATCGCAGCGGTGCTTCTCGCAGCGCTCTCCGTAGGCTGTCGGACCGCCGATGTCGGCGGGACGGTCGATCCGGATCCGGCGTGGACGGCCGTCGTCCGCCCCGCAGAGGCCGCCGAGATCGCCGCGCTGCCCGACGGTCCAGGGCAGGCGCTGGTTACTGAACGTTGCCTTCTCTGCCACGGTGCCGGGCTGCTCGCCCAGCAACGGAAGGACGCCGCGGCGTGGGGACGAACGGTGACGCAGATGCGGACGTGGGGCACGCCCATACAGGACGAGGATCAGGCCGCGCTCATCGCGTATCTCGCGGAGCATTTCGGCCCGGGCAGCGTGCGACGCTGACGGTTCGCCGCAGCGCCGCCGCGCTGTTCAGCGGGCGCTGAGCGCGCTCGACGAGACCGCTACTCCGCCAGCACGAGCCGTATCGGCGAAGTCGAGCGGATTGTGGCGAAGACAATCAAGTCGGTGGCCTCGAGCCGCGGTCGATGACTGATGCGGACGTCCGTGCCGCGATTGAGGAGCCGTCCGTCCACCATCAGCGTGGCATTACGCTCGCCCCAGCCCTTGACGATCAGCGCGAGGTTTTCGACAGGCGATTCGGCGCTTGCGGCAATGGTGAATGCAAGCGCAGGTGTTGCCGTACTCGCTCGCTCGAGAACCCACGCACGCTCCGATGGATCGTACTCGCCGCCCGTGAAGCCGCCTGTCTCGATACTCAGTCGAGCCGGGTGCTCCCACGAGCGCGCCAGCGCGGCCAGGTCCTCGACTCCCCGGTCGGTCATCCCCTCGAGGTGCACTTTGATGACCGTGTCTCGCGTCTTCGCGAGAGGGCTCCAATGCATGTGCGTCAGCGACGAGTGGCTGGCGCGATCGGCCGCCAGCGCATAACGGCCGTTGGACGGCTCGAACGCGGTCGGCCAGTGGTTCCACCACGGGTAGATGCTCACGTCGCGCCGCACTTCACCCGAGTAGACGTCGAAGCTGGGATCGTCCTGCCACCGGGCGATCGCGAACGGCTTGAACCGCGACCGCGTGTTGATCCGCTGAATGCCGGTGTGTGACGGCTGCGGCGGGTCGTGCGGCGGTGTCTTCTGCTCCCAGGACACGGTCACCGATTCGCCGCGGCTGTTCGCCAGGAGGAGGCCCGTCGGCTCGATCGCGTCGTTCGGCGTCGTGCCTGGCCCCATGACGACGATGCCTTCGTGCCACTCGCGATCGGCATCAGGCTTCGACGTGTGGACGACAATCTGCCGCACACCGACGCCATCCGGGTAGATCGTGTGGATCTCGTCGGTCCAGTCTGCCCAGTCCGTGAGCGGATCCGGATACGCGGGCAGGTAGCCGACGCCGAGCGGCGCGTAGCGCCAGTGCACGACCGCGCGCGCCTCACCCGACTCGAGAATGCGCACCTGCGAGTAGCGGCATTGCTTGTCGGACATCGGCTCGGCGCTGCCGACCATGCCGGGCGGGAACGTCTCCGTGAATTCGTTGTCGTACCAGATGCCGTTCTCGGTGACCCAGTGCGGGATATAGCTCGTGCCTCGCCAGAAGGTGAACCAATATGGCGCCCGATCGAAACGCACCACCACGTCGGCCTGGTCGCCGACCCGCCACACATCGTCCCATCCCTTGTAGTAGTGAAGCCGGGTGTAGAACGCGCCGAACCTGGCCGGGCCGTGCGGCAGCGTGGGCAGCGATCGCGCATCGAGCGGCGGTGCGCTCGAGGGCTTCAGGCGTACGTAGGACGTTTCCACCTCGGCGGCGCTCAGGGCTCCCGGCGTGATCCTCAACTCGTCGAGAATGCCATCCAGCAGGATGCGTGTCGGCTGCTGTCGCTGGGAACCGACGCTGGCGCTCTGTTCCATCTCCTCCGCATTGCGTCCGATCCAGAGGTCGGCGTCCCCGGCCTGAGCGAAGGCGCCGGCTGCCGGCGACGCGCCCGCGGCCTCGCCGTTCACGTAGAGCGTGATGCCGCGGCCTTCCTCGAAAACGCCGGCGATGTGCGCCCACTGACGGAGGTCGAGCGTCGAAGAGCTGACGGCGCTGAGCTGCCGTCCGCCGACAGTCGCGTCGAAGCGGATCTGTCCGCGATCGCCCACGCCGAGAAAGAAGCCGGCGGCGCCGCCGCGCTGCTGCTGCAGGATTGGTGCGTTGTTGAAGGGATACGCCCCGAGCGCCACCCAGCCCTCGAGCGTGAACGACCCGCCGAGGCGCGGAACGTTCGCCGACGGGACGAGCACGTGCGCGGCGATGCCGTCGAGCTCCAGCCCCTGACCCGAGACGCCGGGCACGAGCCAGGCGTTGCCCTTGACGCGGTCATCGAGCGACGTGAAATCGAGAACCAGCGCCGGCGCGGAAACGTCGGACGAGCGTGCCAACGGCGCAGGTCGCACTACGGAAGCGGCCATCATCACGACCACGGCGGCGGTCGATCGTCTGCGCACGTGCGCACGATAGCACTGACCTCACATCGCCTCACCTGCACGCCCTTGCGTGGAGACAGTTCCCACAAGGCCTTCCAGGTGGGGACTGTCCCCCGCTGTGGTGAACCGGGGTATACTCAGCCGTCAGCTTTCCTGAGCCCTGCGGCCAGCCTGGCCTCCAGCCCTCACCAAAGCACAGTCTTGGGGGCACCATGAGCGATTACCGCAGCGGCACGACCGCCGACGCACCGTCGAAGGTCCCGATTCACATAGAGGCGTGTCCCACGTGTCAATCGACCGCGGTGGTGACCACGGCGAAGATCCCCGACTCCGACAGCTACTGGCGCTGCACCGCCTGCGGCGACATCTGGAACCCGAAGCGCCAGACGCGGCCCTACACAAGACCAGCCTGGCGGTGAGCCCGCGGCTTGGGCTACTTCGAAGTCTCGAGGCTGCGCTGCAGCGCGATCATGCTCTCCTGGCCGACGAGGATGAATCCACGTCGTGGACGATCCAGGTCCAGGATGACCATCAGGACGAGCGTCACCAGCAGGGCGAAGGCGGCCGGCATGCCGATGATGCGAGCGCCTGCGAGGCCCGTGCTGTATCCCAGGATTCCGCTTGCCACGACAGCGAAGGCGAAAAGAAGAAGCAGGACGCTCTCGGGCACGTGGTTGGCCAGCGAGGCGTCACGTTCGGCCTTCACGTCGATGACGTCGTTCATGGCAGACAGCAGCAACCCCGCCGCCACGGAGTGAGGGTCGGCCGCCGCCGCCGAGGCGGCGTGGTCAAACAGCCGGCCCTGAAGTTCATGGGCTTTCGCGTCCAGGGCGTCGCGCTCCGGCTTTGGCATGGTGTCCTCGTGCCCCGCGTCGACGCGTACATCCACGTAACGGCGGAACAGGTCCCGCATCTCGGCCTGCTGTGCCGCAGGAAGCACGTGCGCGCGAAGAGCCGCCGTCCCGATGGCGTTGGCTTCCTTCACGACCATGTGCCTTCTGTTGTCGAACCGCGAGACGGCCATCGCGAAGGTGAACCCGAGAAGCAGCGCGAGCAGCCCCATGAGGGTGCCCTGAATGTTGTGGACTTGACCTCGGACCGTCTCGGAACGCGACGGGGACTGCCACCGGCCGAGTCGAAATCCCAGCTCGGTGCCGACGATGAGAAGCCCGAACAGCTGGAGCAGGATTTCGGATGCGGGTTCGTCGTACAGGAACTCTACCGACACGGTTGTCTCCTGGCCAGGGAACAGGAGGCCGCCCGCATGGCTGGGCCGACCTGCGAAAGCTGGCAGCATACCGCAAGACGGTCGGCGGGCCCCGAGTCCCGGCGATGAGCGCTGAGCGGGCAGCTGCCCGCTGCCCGCTACCTGCTACAGCGGACCGCGGCGGTTTTACTTCCTCGCCGTTGCCGTAATCTCCACATGCCCGGCTCCGACGAGCCCGGCAACCACCACCGTCGTCCGAGTGGGCTTGGGACCGTTGAAGTACGCCTTGTACACCGTGTTCATGCGATCGAACAGCGCGCCGTCGGTGATGTACACCTGCACGCTCACGACGTCAGCCGGCGTCATCCCGGCTTCCTTCAGGACGGCATTGATGTTGTCCAGGGACTGCTTCACCTCCGCCTCGAACGTGGCGGGAATTTTTCCAGCCGCGTCTTCGCCGCCCATGCCAGAAACGTAGAGCGTGTCGTCAACGAGGATTCCGTAACTCCATCCGGCATTCGGCTCGGCGCCCTTCGGGCGAACCACTTTCTTTTCAGCGCCCAGTACTGGACCTGAGCAGAGCGCGATCAGAGCGATTGTCGTGATGAATGGTTTCAGCATGAAGATCTCCCTTGTCAAATCCGTCCGAACTGCTTGACTGCTTCGTTGATGGAGCGGAACTTCTCGATGAAGGGGAGCATCCGGTGCTCTGTGTCGTCGAGCTCCTGTGACTTCCTCAGCACGTCGGCGGCTCTCGCCAGGGGCACCACCACGACGCCGTCTTCGTCCGCCGTCACGATGTCGCCAGGATTCACCAGGACGCCGGCGCAGGTGACCGGCACGTTGACGCCTGTGACACGGTAATGATTGACGGTCGTCGACGGCGCAATTCCGCGGCTGAAGACCGGAAACTGCAGCTTGCGAATCTGTGGTGTGTCCCGAACCGAGGCATCAACCACCGCCCCGGCGAAGCCCCGGTATTTCATGGCAGTCGCCATCAGGCCTCCGATGCCGGCATAGTCGCCGCCGTTTTCGAGCACCATGACGTAGACGGATCCGGCCGGAGCAGAGTCAATGGCGTCCAGCATTCCTCGCGAGGCCGCAGCGCCCTCCTTGTGCTCTTCCTTCTTCAATTGGACCGTGACTGCCGGTCCAGCGAACTTGCTGGGAGAGAGCGGCCGCATGTCGTGCGACATGTATGCGCGCTGTCCGTATAACTGCTCGATGGCATCCGACACCGAGGCGACTTCGACCATCCGGAATCCCTCGACGAGCGAGACCTCCGGCGGCTGCGCCGTGACCCAGCCGGCGCTGACAAGCACCGGCACGAAGAGTGAAAGGACTACGCGTCTCATCATCTGTGCCCCGTTTTCTCGACCTCGTGACTGAACCCGCGCCGCC